>Ga0207667_10010616_pt1 | contig 10753 bp, 8 predicted proteins | sample KBSCornC52_FD_184301 | JGI IMG/M metagenome (GOLD analysis project Ga0207667, IMG submission 184301) | Corn rhizosphere microbial communities from Kellogg Biological Station, Michigan, USA - KBS Corn C5-2 (SPAdes) (version 2) | ecosystem: Host-associated > Plants > Roots > Rhizosphere > Soil ...
TATCTGGAAGGCGACACCTGGCTGTATGCGCTGGCGAATTCGGCGCGCCGGCACGGCACGCCGGTGGTCCTCGACAACGGCCCGGGCCTTTTCCCCGAGAGCTATCCCATGACGCAGGCTTCGCTCTATTTCGGCTGGTATGCCGAGCACATGAGCGGACCTTTCGTGCGGCCGGATTTCCGGTTCGCGCGCGGGGCGGTGGCCGTGCACATCCATTCGTTCAGCGCGGCGACGTTACGCGATCCGCTGCACCACTGGGTGGGACCGCTGCTCGCCTCGGGCGCGGCGGCGACTTTCGGCAATGTCTACGAACCATATCTCTCGCTCACGCCACAGCTCGACGTCTTTCACGACCGTCTCCGCGCGGGCTTCACTTTTGCCGAAAGCGGTTACATGGCGCAACGCGCGCTTTCGTGGATGACGACGTTTGTGGGCGATCCGCTTTATCGGCCATTCAAGGGCGCCGCCGAGCTCGAGGAGAAGCCGACTTCCGGTGAGTGGGCGGATTTCCGCGAAGCCGGCAGCGCCTGGTTTTCCACGGATCGCGCGAAGGGCGACGAAGAGTTGCGCACGCTGGCGAAGAAGGATCACAGCGGGATGATCATGGAAGGGCTTGGGCTCCTGCAGCTTTCGGTGAACGATCGTGACGCGGCGCTGGCCAGCTTCGCGCAGGCCCGCGAGTATTACGGCAAGGGCGACGATTCCATGCGCGTAGCCATTCACGAGATCATTCAACTCGAAGGCGCCAACCGCGATGCGGATGCGAAGAATCTCGCCCAGAAAATGATCGCCGCCTCGCCGCATTCGCCCGCCGTGGATTTGCTCCGCTCGCTCACGGAATCGCGCGCTCCGGCGACGCCGGCGGCCGTGCAGACGGCGAATTCGGCAAAGCATTGAATTTCTCTCCAGCTGTGGAGACGATGGCGGAATGAAAGCCGGGACCCGCTACGAGAATTTGCGCAGCACCCTCGTCCGCGAGGAGCCGCTGGTGACCACGCCGCGGGATTGGGATGAGCTGGAATTGCAGGCGCATTGGTTTGCGGGCGATTTCGGCCGGGAATTCATGACGACCACCGGGCAGCCGGTGCGGATCGTGCAATTCGGCGTGTGGAATCGCGAGGCGGGGCCGGATTTCGCCGAGACAGCGGTGTCGTTCGACAACGGTGAACCGGTGCGCGGCGCGATCGAGATCGACCTCGATGCGCGGGATTGGGAGCGCCACGGGCATGCCACGAATCCGGACTACGAATCGGTGGTGCTGCACATTTTCACGCGCCCAAGCGGCGCGGAGTTTTTTACCCGCACGGCGGAGCACCGGCTCGTCACACAAATGCTGCTCGACCTTTCGCGGCTCTCCGATGACGTCGCCCCCTCCCCGCCGGAGGCGAAGCTCGGCCGTTGCTCCGGTCCGCTACGCGAGCTCCCGGATGAAAAGGCGTATGAAGTGCTCTTTGGCGCCGCGCAATTTCGCCTGCGGCGGAAAGCCGCCGCACTGGCCCGTCTCACCGAATTGCACGGGCCGGATGAAGCGCTCTTCCAGGCGCTCGCCGCCACGCTCGGTTACAAGGGCAACAAGCTTCCCTTCACGTTGCTTGCCCAGCGTCTTCCCCTGCGGCTTCTGCGCAAGAGCGAGGCCGACGCCCTGCTCTTCGGCGTCAGCGGATTTCTCCCGCACGATCTCGCCAGCCTGGAATCCTCCACGCGCACCTATCTGCGCGGCCTGTGGGAAAACTGGTGGCCGCGCCGGGCGGAATTCGAACGGCTCAAAATCGACTCACCGCTCTGGCGGATGAGCGGCCAGCGCCCGGCGAATCATCCCCAACGCCGGCTCGCCGCGCTCGCGCAGATGGTGCGCCTCTGGCCGAAAATCCGCGCGTTGACCGATCGTGCCGAAGCCACCGCGATCCACGAGTTCTTCGACAAGCTGCGGGACGAATACTGGGACTTTCACTATACCGTTTCCTCGAAGACTTCCCCGCGTCGCATGGCCCTGGTCGGCGAATCCCGGGTCATCGAGATGCTGGCCAATGTCTTTCTCCCTATGGCCATCGCGGAGGACGAAAATCGCTGGGACGATTTCAAGAAACTGCGCGCCCCGCTGGCCAATCAACGCGTCGAAGTCGCCGCCCTGCGCCTCTTCGGCGAAGGCGCCCGGAAAAAGGAATTCTTGAAATCTGTCGCCCTCCAACAGGGCCTGCTCCAGATCTACGAAGACTTCTGCCTCCGCGACGCGTCGGATTGCGCTCGGTGTCCGTTCCCACGCCAGTTGGCGCAGTGGTGAACTCTACGGAGCGAGGATTTCGCTCAACGCAATCGGCTCTTTTGGAAAAGCCAGAGGGGCGATCGATCCATCCGCACCGACGATCTTTTCACTGCGATACCCCTCCGTGGAGGGATCCCGGAAGACGTACATCTGGCTCTTGGTGAGATCGAACAACCAGTATTCGACAATACCCGCTCGTGCATAGGCTTGGCGTTTGTCTTTCAAATCGTAAGCCAGAGAAGATTCGGCGACTTCGATTAGGACCAGCACATCTTCGGGAACAGGCAGAGATTGCCGAGATCTGGCGCTGGGATGCAGAAGCAGCATGTCGGGTTGCGGTTCCGAGTGCCCATCGATGATTACTGGACTCTGGACGTCAACGAAAGCGCGCCCGTGATATCGGAGCACCATTACCTCATTGAGGTTTCGAACGGCTTTGACATGACGGATTCCAATAGGGGCCATAATGACGATGTCTCCGTTGAGCAGTTCCACCCGGTCGTCCTCGTGGAAAAAGCCCGTCTCGCCGAGCCGCTGGTATTCCTCCACGGTCCATCGATAAGTTTCTGCGGCAATGACGCTACTCATGCTCGGATCATGCCAGTTTTCGTCCCTCACAGCAAGCGACCAAACCCCGCGAAAGAAGATGGAACTTTTCTCCCATCGGCTTACAACAAAGTCATGCACGCCCCCGCCGCTCTTCGCGACACCGTAGCCGACGTTGTCCTGCACACGCCGGTCTACGATATTCATACGCATCTTTACGATCCCGCTTTCGGCGAATTGCTGCTTTGGGGCGTCGATGACCTGTTGATTTATCATTACCTCATCGCGGAGAGCTTCCGGCAGTTCGACATGCCCTACGACAAGTTTTGGTCGATGACCAAAACCGAGCAGGCCGACGCCATCTGGCAGGCGCTGTTTATCGATCATTCGCCCGTCTCCGAAGCCTGCCGCGGCGTGCTCACGGTGCTCAACGCGCTCGGTCTCGACGTGAAGAAGCGTGACCTCCCGGCGCTCCGCCAGCATTTCGCCAAATGGAAGGTGGACGACTTCATCACGCGCTGCATGGAGCTCGCGAATGTACGCCAGATTTGCATGACGAACTCGCCGTTCGACGACCTCGAGCGTCCGGTGTGGGATCGCGGCTTCACCCGCGACCCGCGTTTCGTTGCCGCGCTGCGCATCGATCCCCTGCTCCTCGATTGGCCGAACACCGCGCCCAAGCTGCGCGACTGGGGCTACGACGTGAATGTCGATTTTTCCGGCAGGACCTTCGACGAAGTGCGCCGCTTCCTTGGCGACTGGACGAAGAAGATCAACGCGCAATACTGCATGGTCTCGCTCACGCCCGACTTCGCCTTCCCCGCACACACCGACACGGCCCAACTCATCCAGCACGCGATCATGCCGCACGGGCGCGAATACAACCAGGCCTTCGCGCTGATGATCGGCGTGCGGCGCAATGTGAACCCGCGGTTGCGCCTGGCCGGCGACAGCCTCGGCAAGGCCGATGTCACCGCCGTGGAGAATCTCTGCGTCGAATATCCCGATAACAAATTCCTCTGCACGATGCTCTCGCGGGAAAACCAGCACGAGCTGTGCATCGCCGCGCGGAAGTTCCGCAATCTCCACATCTTCGGCTGCTGGTGGTTCATGAACAACCCGTTGCTCATCGAGGAGATCACTCGAATGCGGCTCGAGCTCATCGGTTTGAGCATGACGCCGCAACATAGCGATTGCCGGGTGCTCGATCAGCTCGTCTACAAATGGCAGCACTCGCGGGGCATCCTCGCCAAGGTGCTCGCGGACAAATACGAGGACCTCGCCGCTACCGGTTGGGAGCCCACGCGTGCCGAGATCGAGCGCGACGTGCGCGACCTCTTCGGCGGTGCGCTGGAGCGGTTCTTGAAGAGCTAGCGGGACGGCCGCGGCGCGCGAAGGTTGTCATGACGATCACGCAGGAGACTGGCGTCATCAAGTTGCCCGAAATCGGGGCAACCATCGCAGCCAGCCTCTCGCGCGCGCAGTTCCTCCAGACGCCGGAATTTTTCGAGGCAAGAGTCTTTGTGCGGAGCGAGCCGTGGTGCAGCTATCGTCTGCCGGCCATTCCGCAAAAGCACACGGAACTCGTCATTGTCGTGCAGTTTCACGGTGAAGAGCTGGTCTCGCTCGATCTCTGCCATGGGGCGCATTGCTTTGGCTCTTCGTGGGAAGATTGGTCGGAGGAGCGCGAACTTGCCCGCAAGGCATTTCACGAGCGCTGGCTCGCTTCGGAGGTGGGTGTGCACCCGGGGAACTATGCGTGGGGTGAGATCGCTTCCTACTACGATGAACAGGGGCGGTTCAGCACGATTGCGATTCGTTATGCGAAGCCGGCGAATGGCTCGGAGACGCGGTAGGCACTTTCCAAGGAGATAGGAGGAATAGCAATTATAGGAGTCCTATTCCTCCTACTCGGTCGACGGTCACAGACCGCCGCTCCAGCCCCTCCACTCTCGACAGTTCGCGCGCGCTGCGCTGAACTGCCCGGCTCCTCCGCCCCGTGCTGCCCGCGTTCCTCACCACCATTTTCTTTTCGCTGTCGGTGATCTTCGCCGCGCGCTCCGCTCGCGTGCTCGGCGGGCAGATGGCGAATCTCGGGCGCATCAGCCTCGCTACCGTCATCCTCGCGATTTGGGCGCATTGTTTCGGCGAAGGCCTTCGTGGTGGCGGCTTGCCGTGGTTTTTCGCCAGCGGCGTCATCGGCTTCGGCCTCGGCGACATGGCCCTCTTCGGCGCACTGACGCGGATCGGGCCACGATTGTCCATTCTCATCACGCAATGTCTCGCGGCTCCCATCGCTGCCTTTGCCGAATGGCTTTGGCTCGGCACCACCGTCCGCCCCATGGACCTCGTTTGCGCGGGCGTCATTCTCGTGGGAGTCGCGGTGGCGTTGGCACCGGACCACGGCACAGACGTATCGCCGCGTACTTTCTGGATCGGCACGCTCTTCGGTATCGGCTCCGCGCTCGGCCAGGCGAGTGGTGCGGTGCTAAGTCGCAAGGCGAATGAAGCCGCGGCGCTCACCGGGTATGTCATCGATGGCGGCACGGCAGCCTACCAGCGAATCATCGGCGGTTTGCTCATGACCATCATCGGCTTCCTGGTCCTCCGCCGCACACTACCCAAGGATGACACGCCGAAGCCCGCGGACCGCTGGCGAAAGGGAAGCGTCTTCGTGCTGGGCAATGCGTTGGCCGGCCCGACGCTCGGCGTAGGCTGTTATCAATTGGCTCTGCGCAGCACACCCAGCGGACTGGTCCTGCCCATAGTCGCCACTTCCCCGCTGGTCACGATCATCCTCACCTTTTTCATGGATGGTACGCGCCCGACCCGGAGGGCGGTCATCGGCGGCGTCATCGCCGTGGCTGGCGCGGTGGCCATGAAGATCCTGCAAACGAGCCACTAAAGAATGAACGACACGTTTACGAAACGCGTCTACCGTCCCGTATGCAAAAGTCCTCTTTCTTGAAAATCTTCCTGCTCTTCCTCTTGGGAATGGGAGGATTCTGGCTGTTCAACGCAAACGCCAAGGACAACTTGCACTGGCTGGACGACGGCAAGGTCGCCCTGGCTCAAGCCAAGAAGGAAAACAAACTCGTCCTGCTCGATTTCACCGGCTCCACGTGGTGCCCAGCCTGCATGGCCCTGCACAAGGAAGTCTTCTCCACGCCAAAGTTTGAGGACTACTCGAAGAAATTCGTCCTGCTACGCGTGGATTTTCCCGATCCGGTTTCCGTGCCGCGCAAAGGCGCCGCCCTGGTGAGCAAATATCTCACCGGCGACATCGCGCTGCCTACCATTCTGATCCTTTCTCCTGAGGGCAAGAAGCTGGGCACGGTCGATTACAAGCCGGGCGGCCCGGATGTATTCATCGGCGACGTCGAAAAAATCGTCAAAGCGCAGCCGCATTCGTAAGGCTTGGGCCTTTAGTAGGACTTCGCCCACACCACGCGCCGTTTGCTGGGCTCGCCGGTGAGGATGCATTTCCCGTCTTCTTCGGGGGCGTTGAAAGGAATGCAGCGAATCGTGACCTTGAGGTCTTCCTTGATCTTCTCCTCGACCGCGCGCGAACCGTTCCAGTGCGCCAGGGCGAAGCCGCCGTGGATCTCCGGTTTGTCGGCACTCTTCGGCGTGAAGAAGGCGTAGAAATCTTCCTTGGTGTCGATCTTCACCGTGTGCTGATCGCGATACGCGGCCGCGCGGGCGAGCAAGCCGGCCTGGATTTCCTCCAGCACCGCACCCGCCTTGGCGACGAACTCCGCGTTCGGCACGAATTCTTTTTCCTTCGGTCCGCGATCGCGACGCGCCACAGCCACCGTGCCTTTTTCGAGGTCACGCGGTCCGAGTTCGATGCGGATCGGCACGCCCTTCTTGATCCACTCCCAGCTCTTCGTGCCACCACCGATGTCGCGCTTGTCGACCTCGACGGAAATCTTCTCACCGAAGGCAGTCTGGGCGCGCAGTTCGGCAGCGAGTTTGTCGGCCGCGGCGAAGACGGCGTCGCGCGTCTCGGGCTTGGGTGCGATGGGCAAAATGACGATCTGCGCGGGCGCAATGCGCGGCGGCAGGACGAGACCATCGTCATCCGAATGCGCCATGAGCACCGTGCCGATGAGCCGCGTACTCACGCCCCAGCTCGTCGTCCACGCGTATTCTTCCTTGCCCTCGCGCGACTGGAATTTGATCTCGCTGGCCTTGGCAAAATTTTGACCGAGGAAGTGCGAGGTGCCGGCCTGGATGGCCTTGCGATCCTGCACCATCGCCTCGATGCACAGCGTCTTCACCGCACCGGGGAAACGCTCGGCTTCGCTCTTCTCGCCGGTGATGACCGGCAGCGCGAGGTAGTCGCGCGCAAATTTCTCGTAGAGGCCGAGGATGAGATCGGTCTCCTGCAGCGCCTGCTCGGCGGACTCATGCGCGGTATGGCCTTCCTGCCAGAGGAACTCCGCGGTGCGCAGAAAAAGGCGGGGGCGCATTTCCCAACGGACGACGTTGCACCATTGGTTGATGAGAATGGGCAGGTCGCGATAGCTCTGCACCCACTTCGCGTAGCTCGCACCGATGATGGTCTCGCTGGTCGGCCGGACGATGAGCGGCTCGGTCAGTTCCGCCGCCGGCGCTGGACGCAGGCCGCCCCGGCCATCTGCCTCGAGACGATGATGCGTGACCACCGCGCATTCCTTGGCGAAGCCTTCCACGTGCTCCGCTTCCTTGGCGAGATACGAGAGCGGGATGAAGAGCGGGAAGTAAGCGTTGCGATGCCCGGTCTCCTTGAGCATGCCGTCGAAAATGCGCTGCATGTTTTCCCAGAGGCCGTAGCCCCACGGCTTGATGACCATGCAACCGCGCACGTCGCTATTCTCGGCGAGATCGGCGGCGCGCACGACCTGCTGGTACCACTCGGGAAAATCTTCGTCGCGGCGTGGGGTGATGGCGGTTTGGGGCTGGCTCATGGTTCGGAAAAGGGGAGGCGAAGCTAGTGCCCCTTGGGCTGGCAGACAAGCCACTGTTCACGCAATCCAAGCCGCTCGACATGCTTCTCCACGAACTCTCGGTCGATCTCCATGAGCTCTAAGATGTTTTGGATATCGCGAACATGCTTCCGGCTTTCACCTTCGCGGAAAAATTCGAGCTTCTTTAAAATGACGACTTCCGGAGGCGCGACCCAACATTCCCTGCCCTGCCATTGAATGCGGCGCCGATTGAGCAAAGCCCAATGCTGGAGCGGATCCTGCCCTGCCAGGTAACAATCCGCCCGCTCGATAGTTGGATTGTGGACGAGATTGAAGTGGCCCCGCTCGGTGCGAGCGATTTCAGTGCGGAGCGCTTCACTCGGCGGACGATAGAACTCCGCTTCCGGGAATGCCTGTTCGAAACGCTTCACGTCACTGAGTGCGAGCCCGATGACAAGATCGATATCATCCGTGGTTCGCTTTGCACCAAATGCCAAGGTCGCAAAAGCACCGACGATCATGTACGGGATCCCGGCCCTCTCCAACGGGGCGGTGAAGATCCAGGGCAACTCACTTTCCGCCATGGCGCATAAGACGATGGGCTTCAGCCAGCGCCTGTTCCTCCGTCCAATCCGGATGCCTGGCTTTGACTCCCGCCGCGACAAAGACACGAGCAGAACGTAAAAAATTCAAACCTCGTCCGAAACGCTCGCTAAGTGACATCTGGCGAATGCGCTCGATTTGGATCGGATGTAAATCTTCGCTCATAGCTTCCCAATAAACCTACCAAAAAATTCCACGCCCGCCTCCAAATCCGCCACGGCGATGTATTCGTCCTTGGTGTGGGCCTGGGCGATGCTGCCGGGGCCCAGGGCAATGGCGGGCATGCCGCGTTCGGCGAAGAAGCAGGCGTCGCAGAACCAGGGGGCGCCGACCGGTTTGGCGCCGCATTCACCGAGTTTCGCGATGAGCGGATGCGAGGGGTCGGTGTAAAGGGGCGGCGCGGGGGTCGCGGAGATTTCGATGTCCGGGCAGACCTGCCGCAGCCGCTGAGCAAAACGTTCCATGATACCCGGCTGGTAGTGCGCGGGCACAAAACGCATATCCACCGTAGCCTCGCAGAAATCCGGAATGATATTCGTCTTCGTGCCGCCGCGAATGGTCCCTACGCTGAGCGTGGAAAAGCCCAGCACAGGGTCACGCTGTTGGGCGAATTCGGCGGCAAACTCCGTGCGCACGATCGCCAGGACGTCGAGCATCTTATCAATAGCGTTGCTGCCCAGATCGGGGCGCGAAGCGTGACCGGCGCGGCCGGTAGTGCGGAGGTTGAAGAAGGCGGAGCCCTTGTGGGTGTGCACCACTTCGAGACCGGTCGGTTCCGCGGCGATGACGAAATCAAAATGCTCCTGCGCGGCGAGCGCGCGAGAACCGTGCTGATCGGCTTCCTCGCTCATCAGCCCGGCAAACCAAATCTCGTGTCCCAGCGCGGAGAGCTTTTCGCGGTTTTTCTTGAGCGCCCAAAGCATCGAGGCCATCGGGCCCTTGGTGTCGCTCGCCCCGCGTCCCCAGATTTTGCCCTCGCGCAATTCGCCGGAAAAAGGGTCGATGCTCATGCCGCCCACACTCACCGTATCGGTATGTGGAGCGAGGAGCACGCGGGGCTTCCCGGCGCGGTCTCCCGGCCAGTGCGCCACCACATTGGGCCGGTCGGGCAACACCTCGCGCAATTCCACCTCGGCACCGATGTCCCGCAGGAATTCCGCCAGAAACCCGGCCACACGCGCCTCTCCGATGCCATCCGTGCCCGGATCCCCGTGCGGATTGACGCTGGGGATGCGGATGAGTTCCTGAAGCAGTTCGACGACGTTGCGCGGCGCGGACATGGGCGGCGAGTCTCGCGGATGGTTTCCGGCGCGGCCAGTCTTTGTTTCAGCATCCAACATCGAACACCCCACATCCAATGGCGCAAGCGACGTACGCAGCAGCTTCTTTCATGGCATGTCGGATGTTGGATGTTTCTTTTCTCAGGCGATTGTAAAATCGCCGTAACGACTTCGATAAGTGCGGACGCGCATGGATGCACGGTGCTACGATTCCGTTCTCTCCCTTCTCGATTTTCATGAGTTTTCGCATCAAAACCCACGGTCGCATCGGCGCCGAGTTACAGCGCGTGGCCGACGAGGAGATCGCGGCCGCCCAGGAGCAATTGCAGGCCTACGAACGCAGCGGGGCCACCGAGGCCATCCACGAAGCCCGCAGGCACTTCAAAAAACTCCGGGCGCTGGTGCAACTTCTGCGCGATTCGCTCGGACCGAAAGGCACCCGCGCGGAACAGGATTTCTATCGGGATGCCGGGCGTGAGTTTCAGCGGATTCGCGACGCCCAGGCGCTGAGGCTGCTGCTGGAGAAAATCGCCGAGCGCTTTTTCGAAACGCGCCGCCCGCCGATCGTCCAGGCCGCAGCCCGCGTGCTCATCGCCGAGGAAAAGCGCGCCCGCGCCAAGCTGGAGAAAAAGGGCGGCTGCGAGCCCGTGCTCGACACTCTGCGCGAAGCCCGCGTGCGGGTTGCCGGATGGCAACTCGACGACTATCGCTGGAAAGACCTGCGCTCCGCCTTGCGCCGCAGCTATCGCCGGGCGCGGGAGGCGTGGCGCCACGCCTGCGACGAGCCGAAGCCCGGCACCTTGCATGACTGGCGCCGCCGCACCAAAGACCTGTTCTACCACGTGACCTTCTGCCACAGCGCGGCGCCGGCTTTCATGGAGGAGCTGGCCGGTGAACTGGATGTGCTCAGCGAATTCCTCGGGGACGATCACGATCTCGTAGTGCTGCGCGCCCTGCTCGAGAAACACCCGCGCGATATTCCCGGAGGTGAGGCCCGCGACGCTTTTTTTGAGATGCTCGGGCTGCGACGGGAGGAATTGCTCGATGCCGGCTTCGACCTGGCGGGTCGGGTTTTCCCTGAGTCTCCGGGAGAGTTCATCGACGCTCTA
>Ga0207667_10010617_pt1 | contig 10753 bp, 9 predicted proteins | sample KBSCornC52_FD_184301 | JGI IMG/M metagenome (GOLD analysis project Ga0207667, IMG submission 184301) | Corn rhizosphere microbial communities from Kellogg Biological Station, Michigan, USA - KBS Corn C5-2 (SPAdes) (version 2) | ecosystem: Host-associated > Plants > Roots > Rhizosphere > Soil ...
GGGATGGACGTCACCCACGGTTGCATCCGCATGTTCCCCGAGGATATCGAGCAGTTCTTCAAGATCATCGGGGTGGGGACGCCTGTGAGAATCCTCCATCAAGCAAACAAGATGGGATGGCATGCCGAGCAGCTCTATCTCGAAGTGCACAAGCCGCTCGAAGGAAATAGCGATCCTGACGCCAGAAGTTTGACGAGCGTTACGCGACTGTTGGTAGGGGCGACGCAGGTGCGTTCCGTTCCGATCGATTGGTCGAATGCGGAGCGCATCTTCGAGAGCGCGACGGGTGTGCCCCAGGCCGTGTCATTGGGTGCGGCGACTAGAGATGCGACAGCGCTGGCACGCTGACGGATGAGCTATTGATCTTTGGACTCAGCGTCAGGGTCTTTAGACCTAAAATAAAAACGCCGCGGCGAACCGCGGCGTCTTGATCAAGCAAGAGCGTTCGGCTTACTTCGAAACCGACTTCTTGAACATACGATCGATCTTTTCATTGGTCGCATCACAGCACGCTTGGCTCGACTGTGCAGCCTGCAGCGCCTGGTTAGCGGTGCTCTGAGCGCTGTCCGCGGAGGACTTGGCGCTAGAAGCGGCGCTGGACGCAGCATCCGCTGCCTTCTGAGCAGCCGCCGCGGCTTGAGCAGCCGAATCAGCCGCAGCCTTGGCCGCTTCCACGTCTTTTGTCGTGGCACAGCCTGCGGCTGCAACGAGGAAGAGGGCAGCGGCGCCCACCTTCAGGGTGTTGGCAATTGTTTTCTTCATGACTTCGTTCCCTTCTGCTGGGTATAACAAGGAAAAGGCCAAAACGTTCTTATAACTCTATTCAGTGCAGGTTTGTTCCCTACAGAGAATTACCCGTAAGAACCCTTCTTAGAGTTGATCAGGTACGAGTCGGAGGCGAAGAATACTAGATTGAAGCAGTGCAATAAAGGTTTTGTCTGATAGGTGTTGGGGGGTGGCGACAATTGTCGTAGGCCTTCTATCTGTGATCAGCCTGCGTCATTTCATTTCGCGCCAAGATTGCCGACCTAACGATCCGCGTCTTGGGTTCTCTCGAGTGACTTTGATCGTTCCGTTGCTGGGCGATTGGAATCCGAGCTGAACGACCCGTCCTCGGATCGATGCGTCGATTATTTGCGGTGTTTGCAGGACGCCCAGGCCCGTAAACTGAATTCCACTGACGGATACTTTCGCTTTTGCGTTGTTGGACGAAGTTGAATCGAGGCTGCGGTAGTCCGTCGAATCAACAATTCCGTCTCCGTTCAAATCAAACGGAGTCTGATTCAGGCGGCTTCCTGTGAGCGCATTCAATTCCATCACCCAACTTTGCTCGCTCTTGTTGGCGCCCCAAGCGGTCGTTACGAAGATGACCCGACCGTCTCTTACCACAGAATCAGATACCTGTTTTTCCCCGTCGTAACCCTGTTGGGGGGAGATCAGATCCAGATACCAGCCATCCTGTTCGTGGAGCTCATTGGCGGACGTGATTCGAGTTCGTGATGGAAGCATTTGAGACTCGCCTGTCTTCAAAGTAACTTCCGACAGAATGGACTGACGCAGTAGATTGGCTCGCCCTTCGATACGATTCGCTAGCGTGTTGGATCCATGGTCGATGATTCCATAAAACGACTGCGGGAAATGATCACGTGATGTCTTTTGGCGTGATAGTCCATCGCTGTCGAAGGAATCCTCCCCGGTTCCGAACAAAACGACCAAGTCATTTCCGTTCGGGCCGCGAATCACGTTAGGTCGTGTCACGATGGGTTGAGGCTTTCCCTGCATCCCGTCTCGCGCTTGAAAGAGTGGCAATGGGCCGGAGCGATCTTCAAAGGCGACCTTCCAGTTTCTCGAGTCTGTTGTCGTGAGGTCGAACTTCCAAAGATTGCCAAGTCTGTCTCCTGCGTAAGCATAGTCCGCAATGCCATCTCCATCTGTATCCACAAGGGCTGGCTCAGAAAGCCCCGATACCCCATTCCGTTGTCTTATCCCTGATCCGTCACCGAGGGTCGAAATCTTTCTCAAAAGGCTCCCGTCTTCCAGATTCAAAATGTACAGCGCTGCATCGCTCGCACCTGAGTGAGCGCCGTCCGAGGTGTTGGAATCAACATATCCGTTGCCAAACACTACGCCCCATTTCCCGTTATGCAGTGGAACGATGGCGGGCTGGCTGAACGTATAGCCTAGATTTGGGTCGTCTTGGGCTGTGAATTCCCATAGAACGGTTTTGGTTGGATCTTTCTCTGCGACTCGCAAGACGGTCGGATCAGTAATATCGAGAGCATAGATGCCTCGCCCTCCCAGACTTAAGCCGCCGACTAAGATCGTCCGCCACGCGCCTTTTATGAAAGCGTTACTTGCGTTGGGCGATCCGTCGACAAAGAACCTATGTATGTAGTGTTCCTCCGCTAGGTGATGCAGATTGGCAAAAACCGCACTGGGTATGAATGAAAAGATTTCTACTCCGGTCGCCGCATCGAAGCCGTGTAGCATCCCGTCATTGGCGCCTACATAAACCATCGCAGGACGGTTCCGATACATCCTGTAGAACGATGAGTAGCCAGCTGCCTGAGAAGGCGCAGCACTAGAATGGAGTGGCGGTGGGGCATCTACAAATATCGGTGTAGAGTGAATGATGTCTCCCAAGCGACTTCCGTGTGCGCGCGAAATGATTTCCTTTGTGGCAGCGGCCTTTTGTTCCCCTCGAATGTGGCTTACGACTGCCTCTCCATTGAGAACGCCAGGGCCCAATTCTCTCTTTCTAACTGCGTCCAAATCATTCCAGCGAAAGGCAGTCGCTTGGCCGTCGGAGTTGACCGTTATTATTTGCCGTCGCTCCCCTTCAGGGATCAGTTCGCTTGCTTCCCATTCCTTCGTTAGTACCGGCGCACCGGTATTTACATCCACTTTGTAGCAAGACAAACGCCCTGACCATTCTTGATCGGAATACGTGGCTTGAAATAAACGGGTGTCTTTTCCAACGAAGTCTGTCGTCAGCACCAATGGTGATGCTGACGATTCAGGGGAACTCATCTCGTTCGCGGATTGCGCAAGGGAGATATTCGTATGCGCAGTCAAAAAGCCGATAGTGAGAAAGGCTTGTAGCGTTGCTGCTAGCAATTTCCAACGAGAAGTCTCGCTTCGTTTGCGTTGACGCGTGAGTCCCGTAGCTGCGGTAGGGTATCGCATCAATGCCAATCAAAAGCGTCGAGCGTAGGTGCTCTGGAGAACGGAGGACGTTCCGTCTGACCCTACCGCGGTAATTCGATAAATAAAGCGACCAGAGCGCTTTCCTATGCCAATGGTTAAAGAGTCAGGGATGAATGCAACTTCTTCAACGACATAGCGTGTTGATGCAGCTTTAGCAGCACCCTCGGTACTGTATTCCTTTCCTAAATTCGACCACCACGTCATATTTTGATTTTGTGGTCGCTCCGGCAGTGTGGCGGCTGCATATACCATGCAAGGGGGTGCTGAGCAGCCGGCGGGGGTGGAGCTCATTTGAATAAGAGAGCTTTCTCCGGCACGCAACCCCGATTCCGCGAGCTCAAAGGCGACGTCTTTCTCTCTTATATTGCGGGATATCTGACTTTGGGAGCGGACGCTCTGACTCAGACTGAGCGCAAGAATTGTCATCGCCAGCAATAACGCTAGGCTGAGAACCAGCACTGCACCTTGCTGCTTTCTTGTGTGCCTCTGAGGATTTCCGGTAATCATTTAATTATGGAGCCGCACTGCGGATCGTCACGGTAGATGTGAATAGAAGATTTTTCTCGCTGTTCGCCGAAGTTTGCGATTCCTGCAGTGTCTCGGGCGGATCTGTAGGGTTGGTCGACGCGCGTACGTGGAGAGAAATACGGACGCTTAGTACTTTGTCCCAACTTGGAACGGCATCGGCCGTCACATATTTAGTGACCCTTTGATCGCCATCTGTATCGATGCCGAACAATAGCTGCAAATCTTCAGCACCCTCCGCTACCTCTTCGGGGCGTTGATTGTCTGTTTGTTGCCAGAGAGAAGACCCTTTGCCGATTGCTGCCTGGCCGATGTAGTAAGTGATCGTTCGCAAGGGGATCACAGAGGAGCCGACCGGATAAGCGGAATCCAAACTTCCGCGCGTATTGCCGGGAATCATTGAATCACCACGCGTTGCCGAATGAAGAATGCTGACGGCGTCGTCGCCGGACATTCCAGTCACTTGGAAGGTCGAGTGACCCTCGCAGTCTGCAACCATCACGAAATCTCCCCGAGCCAAGATTTTCTTGGCCGAAGAATCCACGACCAGTGGGTCATTCGCGCTTTGCATATTGCTCGTTAGCTTGATCGTGTCGCCGCCCTGTTTGGGAGCGTGGATAACTAAGACATCCGTGCCAGAGAGGGGTTTTGGAATTGTCGAGTCCAGATCGGGCATCCAGCCGTTCTTACCTACGGCGTGGAATCCAACGACGGCATAGTTAGTTTTCCATTTCCACTGATCCGCATGGTTCAAGACATTTACCGAGCGCGATACATCTCGAGAGCATACGGAATATCCCGCGGCGCGGATGTTTTTCACCATCTGCTGCAAGCCATAACGGCCGTTGTCTTCGAACTGAGATCGCTGATCGATCGTTGCGTATGTCGACCGCGATCCGACGAAGACTGACAGTACTCCGGTAAGCAATAACGCGCTAAGTGCCGTGCCGACGATGAGCTCGATCGTGCTGAATCCGTAGCTATGGCGTTGCATGCTCATAGCCTGGCGTTTGAGGTCAGAGTGCTGGGTGATCCCTGGCGATCTCTCCATTGAATGGTGATCACTATGACTTCGGATGCTTGCTCGATGCTGCCGTCGCCGTTAGGGAGGAGCCGTTTTAAGTTGAGCTTCCAACTGTCGACGTCCTCTTTCGCGACTGCGCTCGATGACTGCGATAGCGCCCCGAAGTCGACGTTGTATCGATGCTCGATGGCATCCTCCCTATTGGCGCGCATCCGCTCGATTATGTCGGTGGTGAGAATGTTCGCTTGAGAACGAAAGTTCGCTTGAAGATTGTCTTTCAGGCTGACTAAGTGAAGCGCGCCGATGCCAAGGAGTCCAACAGAAGTAACTACAGTGGCAACTAATGTCTCGACACTGGTCATGCCTTTTTGTGTTGCAGATCTTGAGTGATTGCGCAGAGGCATATAAATCACTGTAGATCTAGATCAATTAATCCCAGCGCGGAAGCGTTGAAGAAATTACGGTGAAAATCGTTGCATGCAGTCGGAAATCATTTGTTCCAGCATGTTTCCTTCGACGCTGACCCGGTGACATCTTTTGCGCCGGCTTGATCGAGTGTCAGAGTTCCACACTCGTCTCCGTCCATAGATCCACCGGTAACTGGTACAGCTTGGACGGTATAGGTGGTTAGGTCGGAAGCGAGTTGGATCGTATAAACGGCGCCTCCGCCTTGAGGAGCCTGAGTTACCGGTAGCGCAATCGCGTTTCCAGCGCTGTCCTGATCATAACGATTGGCTACTGTGAAATTGCGCTCCAAGAATTGTGCGTCTTGCAGCATAGCTGTCCTTGCTGCCGCCCGATTCGATCGACGCACGTATTGAACGTACGACGGATACGCAATGCTCGCCAAGATGGCGACGATGGCGACGGTGATCATGAGTTCGATCAGCGTGAAGCCGCGCCGCCTAGATTTCATTTCGATACTCATCTTTATCACCGTATTTGGATCCACGAACGGCGCGTTGTCACTCCGGGTGTGGACGGTGGAGTCGGAGGCGCATTGGCAGGCTTGTTCTTAGTAGTTGCAAATCCGCCGCTCGTGCCTGTCGAGACCTTATAGGCGGCTCTGCCCGGCGTGTTGTCATTGCTGTCCGTGGGCGGATCAAGCCACACAGGAGTTTTACTCATGCCCAGCCCGTCCAGCAGAACGCCACCTACAACGTTACCGTTAACGTTATCGGATTGATTGAAAGATCCGTCGTTATTGATATCGAGAATTGAATTCGGGAAAGTACCTCCAGACACTGCGTCGACTTCCAACAGCCAGCTGGTGCCGCCCGGTATACAAGGATCAGTGCTGGGTTTGACGGTCGTAAATATTGCTCGTCCCAGTTTGATGAGAGGAGTCGAGATTATGCGCTCACCTGCAGCGGTGAGAGTGGAACCATTTAAGTCCATAAGATCGAGATACCAACCTTTCTTTGTGGTCCAATCCACGGAATTATTGGTAACGGAGCGAACGGTTTTCCCTGAAGCAGAGTCTGTGATCTGCATGTTGAATTGTTGCTGCTGAAGCTGAGTTCTGCCGGATACCGCACTTCCATTGTCGCGTATGCCGTACATGCTCTGCACTGTAGTGTCGAATACATCCCCGCTCGTTAAGTAACGTCCTGTTCCGAACACTACCATTGTCCCGCCTAATGGATTGCCTGCAGTTTTCGGTTGCGCCGTGATGGCTTGGGCTTGATTGCTTGCATTGCGTGCTTGAAAGAGCGGAGTGCCGGCAAAAGCGACTCCCCAACTTGCGGGCAGACCCGACAACGTGAACTTCCACATGTTGCCCTGCAGATCACCTGCGTACACCGTGCCAATCAGATTGTCGCCATTGGCATCAAACAAAAGCGGCGTGGAGAGCCCGTTGTTATCGTCCCCAGCATTGTCAGACGCCTTTATTTTCTTGAGCAGAGCGCCTGTTTGTAGGTCGACGACATAAAGATACGAGCCGCCTCCGGTACTGTTATAACCATTGCCGAATACAGCCACCCATTGGCCGTCCTGAAGAATTCCGATCTGTGGCTGACTGAAGCTGTCGCCCATGTCGGCATCGGTGAATTCCCACATTACTTTCGATTCATCGAACGTATCGGGGTTGGTAACGTCCAAGGCATACACCGTTTTGCCGCCGCCATTCAGGCCGGCAACCAATATCGTTTTCCAAGTAGATCCTAGATAAGCGTCACCCACCGTAATAGGGCCGTCAGTTGTATAACGGTGTGTGTAGTTGGGATCGGTCAAGGCACTTAAGTTGCCGTACACACCTCGAGGTAAGTATGCAAAAACCTCTGCGCCAGTGGTCGCGTTGATGGCGTGCATCAGGCCGTCATTCGCACCCACGTATACCATGGGAGTGCGACTCGCATTGCTTGCAAGATAGCTCGCATACGTACTTTGACCGGGCGTGCCGCTGGGCAAGTTGGCATAACCGTAATTTACCGCCTGAACATATGCCGGATCGGAGTTGATCACGTCTCCCATGACGGTCGTAGTGCGATTTCGGAATGGGCCGCTATTGCGCTGTTCCTTGGCGCTGCTACCTCGCAACCAATTGAGCCTGTCCGTGCACAATCCGTCCGTAGTACCGCTGCTGTTCGTATTCAGTGCTGCTTGTTCGGCTGCGCTCAGGTTAGAGCACGAAGAGAACGTTACGCCGTGGGGAGGCGATGGAGTTAAGTCATCGTTGTAAGTGTAGATCTTGCGCGAAGCCGCCGCAGGAATGAGTGTGCTTGCATCCCAGAGCAGTGCTCCAATAGATCCATTGGCTTGTACCGGCAGAGCCAGCAACGTGCCGCTCCAGTCACGGTTGAACTTGGCTTGGTAGACGACTGTCGTGCCGACTTGGACGCTCGTTGAGTTTGTCGACAGAGCGGCTGACGATCCGGAATCGTCGGAGATCGCTAGCAGTGCATTTTTAAAGGCTGCGCTCAATGCCGCAGGGTCATTAGCGTTAAAGAACAGTCCTCGGCTATTGATTGCGGCGTGCCACAGATCGGCCACGTTTGCTGGATTGTTGGCTGTAGTGTCTGCTTTCGGCCATGCCTTTGTGCCAGACACGAGGTCGGCATAGCTGCCTGAATAAGTATCGCCGCCCCATGTCAAGCCGGCATCTTCTAGGAAGCCCGAAAGACCCAGTCCGATGGTGAAGTTCACCATGTGCTGCCACTTGGCGGGATCATTCTTCGCGTTCCAGTACTGATTGTTCGCCGTCCCGGTGCGATCGCGATAGAGCGGAAGCAGGTTGTTCGACAATGTGCTGCGAAGATCCTGACTCCAGTAATAGAACGCGATATCGGCTAGCGTGTCTGAGTAGCTGTCTTTATAGGGTGAAATGGGGGTGTACTGCGTGACGTCCGATTCGGGCTGACCAGAAACAACAGGGAGCGCAGTATTCGCGCCGTCTTTATTTCCAAAGCTCAACGCGGTGTTCCATTCGCCGTCCGTCATCATTACGTGATAGTTGCGACGGCATGCGAGTTCGCCGGAATTCGACGTCGTGAGATCGTTGTCGTACGGGCTGTTTTCTCCGCTCTGCTTGTAATATTCACCAACTCTCTTCATTGCGGCGGGCAGTGGTGTGCTGTTGGCAGTGGGTAATTGCGCCAGCCAAGCGTAGAAGTCTGATTTATGAGTTCCAGAAAATGGCTTGATGGCGTTGCTCCACTGTGGAGAGCCTTTTCTGCCTTTACAACTTGAGGTCGGGAGTGTGTTGCACGTGTTCAGTGATTGCCACGCCACACGAACCGAGGAATCCAAATCAGCAAAAGCGAGAGAGGCCGCTGTGCGGGTCGCTAAGTTTCGAGTGCGAGCGAACGTAAACCAATTTGCAAAGTTTTGCTGTTCCGTAGCTGGCGAACTACTGGTAATAAACTTGATGTCGTAGCAGGAGTCGGTATCGACAGACGTTGCCGAGCAGCCGCTCTTGCTCGCGTTGAACAGGTAGTAATAAGCCGGATAGGACGCCATGCTCGAAGCGGTGGTGGTGACCCCGACCCCTAAACAGTTTGTATTCACATTACTGCTACTGCACGATTTCGCTATCGGAGCGTTCGTCCACACTGTGCCGTTCTTGTACTGACATTGACTCGAAGAGCATCTGAAGTGGGATGTATCTCCGCTGGCCGCATGTCCCATGAATGACTCGTTTGCCGTGCTTCCGCTCAGTTCGAAAGCCGCATCGGGCCGGTAGTCCTTTGAAAGGTCCACCCAACCCAAACTTTGATCGAAGCCGTCTTTGTACGCATGCGTAAATGAGGTTGTTAGAGCAGTTCCATTTGCGTCCTTGGCTACGGGATAAGTGATATTGGGGTTGTAATACAAACCATTGTAGGTTCCTGACTTTACGCGCGCATTGTCCAAGAACGAACAGTCCATGTTATTGCCGCTGCACAACTCCGGGACGTAGGCGCGTTGCATACTTCCGGAATCGTCAAGCGTTACGGTAACGTTTGGTGGAACGGCAACCGTTAGGAATAGTGGCGAGTCTGCTAGCGTTATCGTTGCTTGAGCGGGCGCGGACATCCAGACGATGCTTGCCACACTAAGAAGCAACGCGGTCCTGTTCAAATATCGCATGACGTTTTTCATGTCGATTCTTTCCGTTAAGGTGTGTAGCCAAATTCCGCTTGAACGATCACGACCGAATCCGTCGTGCCGCCGACAGCGCGGGCGGTAATTCGATAGATTTGCGTCGAGCCCGAATCAGGTTTGCGTTCGAGTACGAATTGAGGTTGCGCAGCGACCGCTCCTGGTCCCGTCATAGGCAAGCTTTGCGTGGGTGTTTGCTTTGCATCACACGGTGCGGCCGGAGTAGTCGCTGTGAAGCACGTTTCCCAGTACGTACTGCTATTTGCTTTGCTTACATCGTAAGCAGAGGCGCCGGCGCGAAATGCTGCGTTAGATAGGCGTGTTTCGGCGTCCCGTACAGCTGCTTCTGCGGCTTGCAAAGCCAAGTCTCGATTGCGGGTATTACCCGCCATGCGTTCTTGCAGGCCGGTAACGTTGGCGACCGTGACGCCGAGCATCGCCATGATGACGAGGAAGATCAGCGCGACGAGCAAGCTAGCCCCGCGTTCGTGCTTGGCATGGCGCATGCTATGGTCGCTCATCATCGGTTCCTAAGTTTGATGACGTGGGTGAATACTTTTCGCAGGCGTTTGTCCGTCGCTGTCGTTGTCGTGCCGTTGAAAGTGTAGGTTTGCGCGCTCGGCGCAACGTTGTTGTCCACCGTACGCATCAGCAAACTCACTCGCACGCTTACTACGCGATTCCATTTTTCTTGGGCGTTTGCTCCCGGTACTGCTCCAGTGTTGATTTGGTCTCCGCGTAAATAAGGATCTCCGCCTGCAGAGTCCACTTCGCCATCCTCGGGGACAGACGTATCTACTCCGTAAGAAACCTGGAAGTCTTCGACGCCCTCGATCAGCTCTTCGGCAGTCGGTGTCGCGTTCACGCCACTCGGGGAAAGTTTGTAGAGAGACGGTACGCCAGCTGGGTTCATGGCGACGTAGTACGTCGTAGCGCTCAACCGATACAAACGGGAGTTCGCGCTATAAGGATAGGCAACATTCCCGGAACCAAGATTAACCGTTGAATTGCCAGGGGTCCCGCCGGCGGCATGACTGATTGTCGTGCCCGTGACAACACCAGCCTGGAATACAGCTGCATGGCTGCAATCTGTTGCAACCATTAGTTGGCCTTGCGTCACGTCGTGAGCTTGGGTCAGCGTGAACTTCGTAGAGTCATCGCTCTGTACTATGTATTCCTTAGCGATATCTGCACGTAGCACCCTGAGTGCGTCACTATATTGGGTGACTCCGGTCGCACCATCCTTCTCGCTGCTGACGATGGGCTGATCGATAACGTTTTCGTACCACGTCGTGGAGTAGTTGTTTAGCACATTGACGCTATCGGTATAGCCGCAACCCGTGGTGCCCATCATGCGTAAGTCATTACCGATAACTTCAAACGCGTAGCGTGCGCCTTCCTGCATCTGTGCGATGG
>Ga0207667_10010618_pt1 | contig 10753 bp, 6 predicted proteins | sample KBSCornC52_FD_184301 | JGI IMG/M metagenome (GOLD analysis project Ga0207667, IMG submission 184301) | Corn rhizosphere microbial communities from Kellogg Biological Station, Michigan, USA - KBS Corn C5-2 (SPAdes) (version 2) | ecosystem: Host-associated > Plants > Roots > Rhizosphere > Soil ...
TAGATGGGTGGGTTGGGGGCAAATCGCTCTACCGACACCGCGGGAATGACCTGGTGGGGGTTCCGGCTCGGTGCCGATCCGCGGGCCGCGCACCACAAATCTCGCGGTCCGTCATGGCCGAGCGAAGACCCGGCTACCCAAATGGATCGTCAGAGTACGCGGCGAGCTCGGCTGGGTCCGCGGGTCGAGCCCGCGGATGACGGAGCGGAGGGCTTGGGATAGCGGAGCCGAGGGAGCGGAGAGGTCGGCTGGGTCCGCGGGTCGAGCCCGCGGGTGACGGAGCGGAGAACGTAGGTGGCGTGGCGGCAAGGACCTCGCAGTTCGGCTACAGCACCTTCGTCACGCTCAGGAAATTGCCGCGTTCGTCGTTGGCGGCCTTGATCGCGGCGTCGGAGCCGAGGACGGCGACGGTGCCGGACTTGGCGACCTCGGCCAGCACCTCGCCGAAGCGCTTGAAGTCGGCGGCGGTGGCGCCGAGCACCTCGTCGCGGCGCTGCTGGCGGTTCTCCTCGGTATTGCCGGTGAGCTCCCACATCAGCGACACGAAGCCCTTGGCGTCGGGCAACCGGTAGGTGTCGATGGCCCCGATGGCGCCGATGATCGAGCGCACGAGATCCTGATCGCCGACACCCTCCTCGAGGAAGGCCGCGGCGCCGTCATAGGCGTCGAGGGTCGAGAGCAGGTTCGGATCGCGATACGAGGTGAAGGTGAAGCCGCCCGAGAACGGATCGAAGCCGGAGCCGCCGCCATAGGCGCCACCCTGCACGCGCACCTTGTCCCACAGATAGGTGGTGTTGAGGTGCCGCTGCACCACCGACGTGGCGCCGGTATGGGTGTAGCCCAGAGTGTAGAGATTGGCGCCCTTGGCCACGAAATTGACCTGGCCGGGGAAGGTCAGCCCTTCCGATTTCGGCTTGGCCACCGGCCAGTCGAGCGGGGCGCCGGGGACGGCCGGCAGGCTGGCGATGAAGGCTTCGAGCTGCGGCGCAAACGCCGTCCAGATCGCCGGATCGGCGGTGACATTGGCCACCATCGAGTTGTGGTCGATGAGGATGTCGCGGATGCGGGTGAGCGTCGCTTCAACCGACGGCCAGTCGCTGTCGACCCGCTTGATGAGGTCACGCAGGAAGAACAGATACTCGATGCCGCCCGAGACCTCGTTGGCCCATGACGCGGCATTGAGCGCCGAACCGATGCGCGACGCGGCGAGGCCGTTGCCGCGACCCGACAGGCTCGACTCGAAGCCGGCCTTTTCCTCGAGCAGCATCTGCTTGATGCGCGTGCGGTTGTTGAGCTGCGCGCTGGTGAGGACGTCGGTGATGATGTTCAGCAGCTCCGGCGCCTTGTCGGGCACCGCCTTGCCGCGGATGAGCAGCCAGGCCGACACGGTCTTGTTGTCGCGCATCATGCCGACGGAGCGGGTGCTGCCGACGCCTCCGGTCGAGCGCCCGATGCGCTGGGTGAGCGAGACGAAATCTTCCTTGGCGGTGCCGGTCTGGAACAGCGCGCGCGAGAAGATATTGAGGTAGGGCACGAGCTCAGCCGGCAGGCGGCGGAGGTCGAAGCCGAGATCGAGATAGAGCACGCCGTTGGTCGGCAGCGCGTGCGTGAAGAGCCGTGCACCCGCAAGGATGCCGCGCTCGATCGGGATCGGCTTGTTGGTGCGGTCGAGGTCCTTGAGCCCCAGCGTCGGGATCTTGGCGAGCGCCGCCGGCGGATCGGGCTCCTCCTGCAGCGCCTTGAGGCGCTCGGTCATGTGCACCAGATCCTCGCGCTCCTCCTCGTCCATGCCGGCCGCGGCGGTATCGAGACGATCGCGCTCCTCGGCGACTTCCGCCTGCGCCAGGTTCGGATCGGCCCTGAGCAGCACCGTGGTGCGGTGCGGATTGTCCAGCAGATTGTGCGCGATCAGCGGCTCGAACACCCGCTGGCCGGCAGCGAGCTTGCCCTTGAGCGAGGCGAGCGGCGTCTCGTAGGTCAGCGCCTCGAACGGGTCCTGGCCATGCAGCCAGCCGCGCAGCGTGCGGAACATCAGCGCCATGCCGCGCGGGAACGAGCCGGTGTTGTTTTCGCGCAGCGCGAACTCGAACGAATTCATCGCGGCTTCGACGGTGAGCGGATCGATGCCGTCTTTCACCAGCTTCTGCAGCGTCTCGAGGATCAGCGCTTCGACCTTGCCGCCATCGGCCTCGTCGATCCCCTTCATGCCGACGGTGAAATAGGGCTGGCGGAAATCCTCGGCGATGCCGGAGCCGGTGAGCCCTTCGCCGAGGCCGGACTCGGTCAGCGCCTTGCGCAGCGGCGCCGCGGGCGTGCCCACGAGGATATGCTCGAGCACATTGAGCGCCAGCACCGTCTCGGGCTCGACCAGCTCGTCGAGCATCCAGTTGACCGCGACCATGCCGGTCTTCTTGCCGGGCTCGGCATCAGTCGCGGCGTAGGTGGATTCGATGTGGCGCGGTTTTGTCCAGCGCGCCTGCAGCCGCACCTCGGAGTCGATCGGCGCGGCCGTGAACTGGCTCAGATAGCCGTCGAGCATGTCGAGCCGGTGATCGGCCGGATCGTCGCCGTAGAACACGATCCTGGCGTTGGACGGATGATAGAACCGGGCGTGGAAATTCTTGAAATAGCTGTAGGTGAGGTCGGGGATGGCCTTTGGATCGCCGCCGGAGTTCACGCCATAGGCGTTGTCCGGATAGAGCGACTGCTGGCTGACCTTGGCCAGCACCGAGCCGGGCGAGGAATAGACGCCCTTCATCTCGTTGAACACGACGCCCTTGAAGCTCAGCGGCATCTGCGTGCCGTCGGACTCGTAATGCCAGCCCTCCTGCCGGAAGGTGTCCTCGGAGATCAGCGGGAAGAACACCGCATCCAGGTAGACGTCGACGAGATTGTAGAAGTCCTGCAGGTTCTGCGACGCCACCGGATAGGCGGTCTTGTCGGGAAAGGTCATGGCGTTGAGGAACGTATTCATCGAGCTCTTCACCAGCTCGACGAACGGCTTCTTGACCGGATATTTGCGGCTGCCGCACAGCACCGAGTGCTCGAGGATGTGCGCGACGCCGGTCGAATCCTCCGGCGGCGTCCTGAAGGTGATGCCGAACACCTTGTTTTCGTCGTCGTTGACGAAGCTCAGCACCTCCGCGCCGGTCTTCTTGTGCCGGTAGAGGCGGACGTTGGAAGCGATTTCGGGGATCGTCTCGTCGCGGACGAGATCGAAAGCGGCATGCACTGACATTTTGGGCTCACTCGGGAAGGAGGATCAACCCAATCTAGGTTGCCGAATCCGGCTTTGGAAGGGCGGCCGAGCGGGGCGTGGCCATCAAATCCCCCCGCGCACCTCGGGGCGAACCTTCTCGACGTAGAAGTCCTTGAGCTTTGCGACCAGCGGCTCGGGCAGCGGGTCCATGCGGCTCGCCTCGACATTGTCCCGGAGCTGGGCGGGCCTGGTGACGCCGGCAATGATGGTCGAGACCGCCGGCTGGTCGAGGATCCAGCGCAGCGCCAGATGCGCCAGGCTCATGCCGGCGGGCAGCCAGTGCTTGATCTCGTCGGCGAAGGCGACCCCCTTGTCGAACGGCAGGCCGGAGAAGGTTTCGCCGACATAGAAGGCCTGGCCGTCGCGGTTGTAGGTGCGATGATCCTGCGCCGTGAACTGCGTGGTCTTGCTCATCTTGCCCGAGAGCAGGCCCGAGGCGAGCGGCAGGCGGACGATGATGCCGACATTGGCCTTCTGCGCCGCGGGGAGGAGGCTGTCGACTGCATCCTGGCGGAACAGGTTGAAGATGGTCTGCAGCGACGCGCAGGTGTCGGCGCGCATCGCGAGCATGCCCTCCTCCACCGTCTGCACGCTCGCGCCCCAGTGCCGGATCAGGCCCGCCTGCCGCAAATCGTCGAGCCAGGTGAAGATCTCGCCGTCGCGCAGCACGTCGATGGGGATGCAGTGGAGCTGCGCCAGGTCGAGCGTTTCGACGCCGAGCCGCTTCGCCGAGCCCTCGAGGCTCTCTCGCACCTTGGCGCGGCTGTAGCGCGTCATGCCCTCGAATTCGGGGCCGCGGCCGAGCTTGGTCGCGACCAGAACGCCCTTCTTGTCGGTGAAGCCGCCGATGCGACGCTCCGACTGGCCGGCGCCATAGACGTCGGCGGTATCCCAGAAATTGACGTCGAGCGAGCGGGCGGTGCGCAGGATCTCATTGGCCGTGTCGTCGCCGACCGGCCCGAAATCGCCGCCGAGCTGCCAGCAGCCCAGCCCGATTTCCGAGACCTCGTAACCGGTCTTGCCGAGGGTGCGGGTGTTCATTGCGGGCTCCTTGGGGGCGGCATGTGACGAGCCATGAAGGCCAGTTCAATTGAAATCCAGCGGCTCAGGTTCTCGCGCAACTGCGGGGTCACCGATGGGCTCGCGTCGGCATCGAGACCGAAATAGCCGACCCGCACGCCCTCGGCAATGACATCGGACACCTGCGTTCGCGACAAGCCGAAGCGGCGCGCCAGCGTGGCGCGGCTATCAGGCGGCGCACCAAGCAGTTCCGCCTCGACGAGGCGCGCGGTAATCGGCCCGACCCCGTCGCGCCCGCCGAAAAACGCGATGAAGCCGGGCATGCGGCTCGCCGGAGGGCTGGCATGGTGCTCGCGGCCGGCGGTGACCAGCAGGCGGGAGAAGAATTCGCGATCGTGCAGCAGCCGCTCGGCACGGCGTGCCTCCGGCTCGAGGCAATCGAGCGCGCGCGAGGGGGTAACGTAGAACCCCCTGGCGAAATCGAGGAGGCGCGGCGTCGGCCGGTAGTATTTGACGCGCCGGTCGGTGCCGCGCCACGAGTCCACCAGCCGCAGCATTTCGAGCAGCGCCAGCATGGTCTTGAGGACGCGCGGGCCGACCTGGCCGTCGCGCGCAACGCAGATGTCGTACAGCTCGCCATAGCTGACCCCGCCATCGCCGCCGCCGACCCGGCTGACCGCGCTCAGATGCAGGAAATAGCCGACCACGCGCATCCGCGCCTCGTGCGCATTGAGCTTGCTGAGCAGGCGGGAGGACTCGCGGAAGCGGACGAGACCCGAAACATATGCCTTGACCGCCGCCGGAAAGGCGGGATGGGCCCGCAGCGCTGCCGCCTCGGCCAGCAGAGGGTCGGGAGCGGTCTGATCTGCGATCTCGTCGATCATGTGTGGATAGCGCGTCCTCCCACGCAATCAGGTGCGATTCCGGCGGTGTCGGGCTGCCCATAGCACGCTAGCAAATACGACAGAAGGAGTAGCTGCGGTGCGCGGGGTGCGTCGGTCGGGAGTGGTACGGGGAACGCTGGCCGTTACCCTGCTGAGCAGTGTCGTGGTATGTCCAGCACAGGCGGCCAGCCACACCATATCGGCGGGTACGGTGGTCTACGATTCGGGCACCTATGGCAGCGACGACATCATCGTCGATGGCGCCACGGCGCTGCTCCAGATCAACAGCGGCGGGGTGCCGCTGACCAACTTCCTCGACGTGGAGAACGGCGGCACGCTGGACAATTCCGGCACCATCGAGCGTTCGGGCCCCAGCCATCGCGGCGTCCAGGGCGGCAATGGTACCGTGATCAACCGCGCCACCGGAGCAATCTACTCCCAGAACGGCACCGGCATCCTGCTCTACGACGGGGGCAGCGTCACCAATTCCGGACTGGTTGACGCCGCGATCTACGGTATCGACATCCAGGGCGCGACGGGAAGCGTCACCAACAGCAATGGCGGCATTGTCAGGAGCGGCAGCGACGGGATCATCCTGTTCAGCGGTGGAACGGTAACCAACACCGGCGCCGGCACGATCGTCGAGAACGGTGTCTCCATCCTCGACGGCGGCGGCACGCTGACCAATGCCCACGGCGCCGAGATCTACGGCGGCGTGCACATGCGTGACGCCGCCATCGTCAAGAATCTCGACGACAGCTCGATCACGGGCGTCTCGGCTGTCTTTCTCGAGGATGGCGGCTCCGTCACCAACGACACCGACGCCTCCATCGCGGGCACCGACAACGGCGTCAAATGGGACGTCGACAACGACCCCGATGCGGCCAGCCATCTGCTCACGGTGGACAATTCCGGCATCATCAAAGGCACCCACGCAAACGGCATCGAGGCAGGAACCGGGGACACGCTGACCGATGGGACGGTTTCGATCACCAACCGTGCCGGCGGCAGTATCGAAGGCGGCGGCTACGGTGTCGTCACCTCGGGCCTCACGACCCTGACCAACAACGGCACGATCACCGGCGACACCAAGAGCGGCGTCTCGGTTGGCGCGGGCAGCGTGACCAATTCAGGCGCCGGTACCTCGATCAGCGGCCTATCCTCGGACGGCGTCTTTATCGCCAACGATGCCGGCACGGTCACCAATGAAGACGGCGCCAGCGTAGAAGGCGACTATGCCGGAGTAGAACTCTATTATGGCGGCGACGTCACCAACCAGTCCGGCGGGCAGATCCTCGGCAACGCCAACGGCATCATGACCTGGGGTGGCGGCACCATCACGAACACCGGCGACGGTTCCCTGATTTCGGCAACAGCGGATCCGAACGCCATCGGCGTCGACTTCACGCCCTACGACGACAATCCCTTCCTGCTCAAGAACGAGGACGGCGCGCAGATCGTCGGCGGCTATGCCGGCGCGGCTTTCTTCGGCGATGGCCAACTGCTGAATACCGGTGCCGGCAGCAGCATCACCGCCAACTCCTACGCGGTCTACTACGACAGCACGGCAGGCGGCGTGAGCAACGCCGACCACGCAGCGATCGACAGCCTCGACGGCAGCGGCATCGCGCTCTATGCCGGCGGCAGTGTCGACAACAGCGGCGGCGCGACGATTACCGGCGCGGTCTGCGGCATCTTTGCGCTTGGCAGCGTCAGCATCACCAACAGCGGCACCGGCTCGACGATCTCCGGCGACACCTGCCAGGGCATCTACGCCGAAGGCGACGGCAGCACGGTGACCAACACGGACGGCGCGAGCATTTCCGGGTCCGGCGGCATCTGGCTCAACGGCAGCAGCGGCACCGTCACCAACTCCGGCACCGGCAGCACCATCACCGGCACGACCGGCCACGGCGTCGCAATGACCAGCGGAACGGTGACCAATAGCGACGGTGCGAGCATCCTTGGCGGCGTCTACTTCAGCGGCGCCGGCACCGTGAACAACAAGGATGGCGCCAGCATCAGCGGCGGCGTGGCCTTCGACGGCGCCGGCACGGTGAGCAACACCGGGGGCGCCAGCATCTCGGACGGCATCAGCTTCAACACGACGGGCACCCTCACCAATACCGCATCCAGCATCACTGGCAGCGGCTACACGGTTTTGCTCGCACAGGGCGGCACCGTCACCAACACCGGCGGCGGCACGATTTCGGGCGGCGAGATCGGCGTCTACATCTACGATGGCGGCGGTACCGTCACCAACGGCGCCGGCTCCACCATCTCGGGCACCACCGGCATCCACGCCTTCGGCGACACGACCGTGGTCAATGCCGGCACCATCGAGGGCAACGTCTGGCTCGAGGATGGCGCCGAGAACCACGTGACGCTCTACAGCGGCAGCAAGATCACCGGCGGTCTTTATGTCGGCTCGAATTCGGCATCGACCCTGACCCTGACCGGCGACGGCGACCAGCTCTATTCGGATGCGGCGACCGACGACACGGTATTCTCCTCGACGGTGATCAAGAGCGGCAGCGGCACCTGGACGATCGACAAAAAGATCGATGCCCAGGTCTTCGACGTCGAGGCCGGCCACCTGATCATCGGCACGCACGGCAGCGGCGCGGTGACGGCAACCGTCTACGCCGATCCGGGAACCATCGTCTCCGGCTCGGGCATGCTCTATGGCAACCTCATCACCGAGGGCGCCACGGTCGCGCCGGGCAACAGTCCGGGCACGCTGACCATCGTCGGCGGCTACCTGCAGGACGCCGCCACGACCTATGCCTTCGAGCTCGACCGCGATACCGGGATCGCCGACAAGCTGGTCGTGACAAAGAGCGCCCCGGGTGCCAGCGACGGCAATGCCATTCTCCAGTCCGGCGCCAGCCTCGACGTTACACAGCTCGGCACCGGGATCGTGCCGCTGGGCACGCGCTACACGGTGCTCAGCGCCGAGAACAGCCTCAGCGGCACCTTCGTGCTCGGCGGCGATCTGTCGGTCAGCGCCTTCACGTCGCTCGCCGCCAGCTACGACACGAACAACGCCTATCTGACGGCGGTGCAGACGCGCAGCCTCGATGCGGCCGCGATCACGCCGAACCAGCATGCCACTGCCGGCGCCCTGCAGTCGGGGCCGGCCGGCAACGCAGCCTTCCGTGCCGTTGCGGCCCTGCCCGACGACGCCACGGCGCGCAACGCGCTCGACCAGCTCTCGGGCGCCGGCTACGCCGACATGCAGACGGGCCTGCTCGACGCCGCCGATCCGCTGCGCGATGCGGCGCTCGCACGGCTGCGCTCGGCCCTCTGCGCCCGGGCCGGGACCTGCGGACCGGCGACGACCTTGTGGTCGCGCAGCTATGGCGCCGTCCTCCATCCCGCCGACGGCGACGTCTACACCAGCGGCTTCATCGTCGGCGGCGACGCGCGTGGACTGTTCGACGGCCGAGGGTATGCGGGGCTGTTCGCCAGTGTCGGCAGTACCGGCATTGCCGGCGCCGGCAGCACCGATCTCGCCGCCGGCGGCTACGGCGGAGTCGACCTTGGCGGCGTGCGCCTGAGCGGCGGCGCGGCCGTCAGCGGCCACGCCATCGCGGTGGCACGCACGGTGGCCTTCCCCGGCTACATCGCGCACCTCGACAGCGACTATGCGACCTACGGAACGCAGCTGTTCGGCGAGGCCAGCACCACACTTGCGCTGGGTGAAGTGGACGTGTCGCCCTTTGCCGGGCTGGCCTATGCCGGCATCAGCGGCAGCCGCTTCGACGAAGGCAGCGACGGCCTGAGCGGCGAGGTCCCAGCCGCGAGCCGGACGACCGGCACGCTCGGCCTGCGGGCCTCGTGGCAAAGCAACGCCGTGACGGTGACCGGCACGCTCGGCTGGCAGCACGTCCTCGCCGCGACGGGCGGCACGGCTGCGGTGAACTTCGACAGCGGCCCGTCCTTTACCGTGGCCGCCGCACCAGCTCCGGCCGACAGCGGCATCGCCGGACTCGATCTCGAGGTCAGGCTTGGCGACAACGCCCACCTGACCCTGGGCTACAATGGCAGCTTTGCCCCCGGAGGCAGCCAGCAGTCCGCGACGGCGGCGCTCAGGATGCAGTTCTAGCTTCGCTCAGCTCTTGAGCTTGTTCGGCGTGAGATCGATGCCGTTGGCGCGGCCGACGAACTGCGGCAAATGCGGGATGTAGTCCTCAGGCCCGCTGCCGCCGGCGGCGACCGCGGCGGCAAAGGCGTTCTTGGCCGCATTGCCGATGGGGTTGATCACCCGTGCGGCGTCGGCCATCGACTCGAGGTAGGTCAAATCCTTGAGTCCGTTGCTAAGCGTGAATTTGTGCGCCTCGCGGTTGCCCTCGATCGTGTAGCCCATGAAGGTCTGGTAGAAGCCGCAATCCATGCGGCCGCCGCGGATGACGCTGTCGAAGCGCTCGGGCGAGATGCCGACCTTGCTGGCGAGCGCCAGCGCCTCGGCGTAGATCGCGGCGTAGCCGAGCGACACGAAATTGTTGAGCAGCTTCATCCGGTGGCCGTCGCCGATGCCGCCGATATGGACGATCTTGCCGGCCCAGGTTTCGAGCACCGGCCGGATGCGCGCGAACACCTCGTCGGTCGCGCCGACCATGGTGTCGAGCTTGCCCTCCCACGCGTCCTTGGGCGTGCGCGACAGCGGCGCATCGGCGAAACCGATGCCGGCGGCGGCCAGCTCTTCGGCCAGCGCGACCGTCGAGGTCGGATCGGCCGTCGAGCAGTCGATGATCACCGAGCCCGGTTTCAGGCCGGCCTTGAGCCCATCCTTGCCGCGGATCACCGCCTCGACCTCGCGCGAGCCGGTGACGCAGAGCAGCACGATGCTCGAGCGCGCCGCGACCTCGCGCGCCGACGCCACCTCGACCGCGCCGCGCTTGATCAGGTCGTCGATCGGCGTGCGGTTGCTATGCGCGGTAACGGTGAGGGGAAAGCCCTTCTCGACGATGTTCTTGGCCATGCCGTGGCCCATCAGGCCCAGGCCGATGAAGCCGACCGTCTCGCTGCTGCTCATGCTTCCCTCCACGTCGTTCCGTTGCTTCAGTCCAGCGCCGCGACGGCGATGATTTCGACCTTGAGCGCCGGCGCCGCAAGGCGGGCCTCGATGCAGGCGCGGGCCGGCGGATTGGCCGGATCGATCCATTGATCGTAGACCGAGTTCATCGCGGCGAAATCGCCGATATTGTTGAGCACCACCTGGCAGCTCAGCACCTTGGACTTGTTGGTGCCGGCCTCGGCGAGGAGCTTGTCGATCGCCGCGAGCACCTCACGCGTCTGCTGCTCGACGGTCCCGTTGGGATCGTTGGCCACCTGGCCCGCGAGGTAAACGGTGTTGCCGTGCTTGACGGCCTGGCTCATGCGCTTGCCCGGCTGCAGGCGGGTGATGGTCATGTGATGCTCCTGAAGTTGAAGGTCAGTGTCGTTCTTTGGTGGCAAGGAACTCGATCTTCGGCCAATCGCGCTGCGCGCGGGCGAGCCACCAGGCCGATTGCGCGAGATAGACTGGATCGCCGTCCTTGTCCTCGGCGAATTCGAGCTTCTGCGCACTGATGAAGCGGTCGAGCTC
>Ga0207667_10010623_pt1 | contig 10750 bp, 10 predicted proteins | sample KBSCornC52_FD_184301 | JGI IMG/M metagenome (GOLD analysis project Ga0207667, IMG submission 184301) | Corn rhizosphere microbial communities from Kellogg Biological Station, Michigan, USA - KBS Corn C5-2 (SPAdes) (version 2) | ecosystem: Host-associated > Plants > Roots > Rhizosphere > Soil ...
GTTGGGGTTGCGGGTGACGACCGTGCGCACGCTCGGCTTGAAATCGCCGAGGACATAGGGCCCCGTGCCGTTGCCCGAGGGCTTGGCCTCGCCCGCGCGCACGATCAGGAAATAGGACTGCGAGAGGATCTGGGGGACGTCGGCGTTGGCCCCCGTGAGGCGCAGGATCACGCCGTAGCGGCCGTCGGCGCGCACTTCGGCGAACTGCTTGGCGATCGCCGCGGCCTTGGAGCCGATCTTCGGATCGGTGTGGCGCCACAGCGAGTGGACCACGTCGGCGCTGGTCAGCTCGGCCCCGTCGTGGAAATGGATCCCGCGCCGAAGGGTTATGTGCCAGGTGATGCGATCCGGGCTCTCGATCCGCTCGGCCAGCGCAAGGTGGGGGCGCAGGTCGGTCTCCATGCGGGTGAGGCCGCTGTAGAGACAGTAATGGCGCATGTAGTCGGTGGCGAGGCTGCCCTTGGCCGGGTCGAGCGTGTCGGCCGTCGAGGACGCCATCATCGCCACGCGGATCGACCCGCCGCGCCGCGGCACGGCCAGGGCCTCGCTGCGCCCGCCAGGCAGGGCGAGCAGGCCCGCGCCCGCAATGCCGGCGCCGAGCAGCGCGCGGCGGGTGAACGGCGCCTGCGCGCTCACCGTCGTGCGCCGCTTCGTCGGCAGGGATGGAGAGCGGGCACCGCTGGCCTCAGAGGCCTACGAGGGCGGGAAGGCAGCCGATGTGCGGGATCTCGACCGTGCGGTAAAACGGGTTCGACGGCTCGTGCCCGCGGCCGACGAAGACCTGGCACTGGAAGCCGAGGTCGTGGGCCGGCTGGTGGTCGTAGCGGAAGCTGGAGGAGACGTGCATGCCCACTTCCGGACCCCAGCCGAGCTGGTCGAACATGTATTCGAAGGCCTGCATCCGCGGCTTGTAGGCCTGGGCGCTCTCGGCGGTGTAGACCTTGTAGAACGGCGCGCCGAGCTTGGCGACGTTGCTGGGGAGCTGCGCGTTCATCGCGTTGGACAGGATCACCAGCGGGATCTTCTCGCCGATCTGGGCGAGGCCGCCGGGCGTATCCGGGTGCGGGCCCCAGGTGGGGACGGCCTGGTAGATCTCCTCGCCGTACTCTTCCCTGTATTCGAGGCCCCACTTCTTGGCCGTGCGGGCGAGGGCATTGCCGATCACCGCGCGATAGGGCTGCCAGTCGCCGAGCACCTCGTCGAGGCGATAGGCGGAGAAGTCCTTGATGAACTGTTCCATCCGCTCGACCGGGACCACGTCGCCGTAGAGCTTGCGGGCCATCTCGCCGAAGCACATGCGGATCAGCGTGCCGTAGCAGTCGAAGCTGATGTACTTGGGGCGGAAGATGTAGTCCTGGGTGCTCATCGCGGCACGGTCCTCTGTCCGGCGGTGGAGCCGAGCGGCCCCGCCTGTGCTGTCATATGGCCACCGCCGGATCGGAACTTGTGCCCGATTGCCTCAGCGGGGCGGCCGTTTCGGCGCTGATCTCCGGCAGCTTTCGGCATGCCATGCCGCGGGCGATCTTACGCCGAAACGGTGCCGGGGGAAGGGCTGGCGCGCAGGGCGGCTTACTGCCTCAGCGCCCCGCCACCCGCCCCCCGGCACATGCTGCCGTCAGGCGGGCTTGCGCCAGATCACCCAGACCTTGGCGACGTCCTCGCGGCTGTCCCAGCTGCACAGGGCGTCGCGCTCGACGATGAACACGTCGCCCTGGCGGAACATGCCCTCGCGCCCGCTCTCGTCGACGAAGGTGACGCTGCCCTTGAGCAGGTACATCAGCTCGTAGTGGACGTAGCGCATCGGCTTGCGGAAATAGGGCGTCGAATCCCAGACACCGGCGTTGAACCAGCCATCCGCCGCGCGCCACTGGGTGTTGCTGCGGCACGAGGGCGTTGCGCCGACCAGCAGCTCGGCCAGCGGCGCGTTGGACGGGTTGAGCGGGGCGGCGAGATCGATCGCGGTGAGCGGCTGCGAGCCCGGAGCCGCGTCCTTGTAGCGCATGTAGATGAGCGTGGCGGGGGCATCCGCACGCCAGGTCACCACCGAGCCGGAGGGCAGCGCGCAGCTGTCGTTCTCCCCGAGCGCCACTTCGGCGGTATCCGTGGCGATGGTCACCGCACCGGCCGCGGCGAGGAGGAACCAGTCGCCTTCGAGCGCCTCGGTCGTGCCATTGCCGGCGGGCAGGTCGATCGCGCCGGTCTCGATCGCGCCGTTCTCGTGCAGGGGCAGCGCGCGGCGGCCGGCGGCGAAGGGGTCGGCGGCGGGGGTGCCGCCGGCGGCAAAGGCGCGCAGGTCGTGGAAGCTGGCACAGGTGGTCATGGTGGTCATCGTCGGTCAGGCTCCTGAAGTAAGCACGGCAAGGGATTTGGCGGCGGCCGGTTCGAGTTCGCGGACGGCTTGGGCGAGGCTCCCGCATTCCTGCGCCCGCCGGGCCACGGCGGCGGCGCGGGCGTAGCCGATCAGGGGCACGAGTGCGGTCGCCAGCGCCGTGCTGCGGGCAAGGTTCTCGTGGCACCGCGCCGCATCGGCCTCGATCCCGGCGACGCATTCGCCGGCCAGCATGTCCATCGCATTGGCGAGGAGATGGACCGCCTCGTGGATCGACCAGAAGATCACCGGCTCGAAGGCATTGAGCTGGAGCTGCCCGCCCTGCGCGGCCATGGCGACGGTAAGGTCGAGGCCATAGACGCGGAAGGCGGCGGCGTTGACCGCCTCGGGGATCACCGGGTTGACCTTGCCCGGCATCAGCGAGGACCCCGGCTGGCGCGCGGGCAGGCGGATTTCGCCGATCCCGCCCGCGGGCCCGCTGGACAGCAGGCGCAGGTCGTTGGCGATCTTGAGAGCTTGGCCGCCACCCGCTTGAGCATGCCCGCGTAAAGCACGAAGGCGCCCATGTCCCAGGTCGCCTCGATCAGGTTGGCGGCGGGCACCACCGGCAGGCCGGTGACCCGGGCCAGCTCGGCGCAGATTTCCTCGCGGTAGCCCGGACTGGCGGCGATCCCGGTGCCGATCGCCGTGCCGCCGAGGTTGACCTCGAGCATCAGCTTCGCCGTCTCGCCGGCGCGGGCCACGTCCTCGCGCAGGGTCGTCGCGAAGGCGGCGAATTCCTGGCCGAGCGTCATCGGCACGGCGTCCTGCAGCTGGGTGCGGCCGAGCTTGGCGATGCCGGCGAAGGCCCCGGCGCGCTCGTCCATCGCCGCGGCGAGGCCCTCCAGCGCGGCGCAGAGCCGCCCGTTGAGCGCATGGACCGCCAGCCGCACCGCGGTCGCATAGGCGTCGTTGGTCGACTGGTTGCGGTTGACGTGGTCGTTGGCGTTGACCGCCCCGCTGCCGCGCGGCTGGCCGAGCAGTTCGTCGGCGCGGTTGGCGATGACCTCGTTGGCGTTCATGTTGGTCGAGGTGCCCGCCCCGCCCTGGCAGACGTCGACCGGGAAGTGGTCGCGATGCCGGCCGGCAATGAGCTCGTCGCAGGCAGTGGCGATCGCTTCGCACAGCTCCTCCGGGAGGTCGCCGATCCGGCAGTTGACCCGGGCGGCGGCCTGCTTGACCTGGGCGAGAGCGGTGATGAGTTCGCCCATTTGGCCGACCGTGACGCCGGTCAGCGGGAAATTGCGCCGGGCGCGCTCGGTCTGCGCGCCGTAGAGGCGGTCGGCGGGAACCTCGACCGGGCCGAGCGGATCGCGTTCGGTGCGCGTGGCTTTGGGCTCGGTCATGGTCGGCGTCCTCTCACGGCTGGTGGCATCGCACGGCGGCGGCGCAGCATGGTTCCGTTGGAACAACGCCTGACGGCAGGAACTGCCATTGCCGGGCGTGAAGCCGGTCAGTAGCCGCGCGAGAGGTCCACTTCGCCCAGCAGCGGCTCGCCCGCGAGTTCGCGGCGGAGATTCTCGATCAGCACCTGCACCGCGCTGTCGCGGCGGGTGATGCCGGCGACGTGGGGGGTCATCAGCACTGCCGGGTGGGTCCAGAACGGGTGGCCTTCGGGCAGGGGTTCGGGGCTGGTCACGTCGAGCACGGCGGCGGAGATCTGCCCCTCGGCAAGCGCCTCCAGCAGGTCGTCCTGGACGAGGTGCCCGCCGCGCGCGGCGTTCACCAGCATGGCCCCGCGCGACATCCGGGCGAAGGTTTCGCGGTTCAGAATGCCGCGGGTGTCCTCGGTCAGCGGCAGCAGGCAGACGAGGATCTCGCTCTCGGCGAGGAACGCGGCCATGCCCGCCTGGCCCGAATGGCAGGTGACCCCGGCGATCTCGCGGGGCGAGCGGCTCCAGCCGGAGAGCTGGAACCCGTGGGGCGCCAGCGCGGCGAGCGCGGCCTGGCCGAGTTCGCCGAGGCCCATGATGCCGACCCGGCGCTGGCGGGCGGGCGGCACGTCGCGCCATTGCGGCTTGCCCGCGCGCTGGTTGGCAAGGTGGAATGGCAGGTTGCGGTGCAGCGCGAGCACGGCCATCGAGACATAGTCGGCCATGGTGTCGATGATCCCCGGCTCGACCATCCGCACGACGCGAAGGCCACCGGGCAGGCGCGAGAGGTCGAGCTGGTCGATCCCCGCGCCGACGCTGAACAGCACCTCCATGTTGGGGAGCGCGGCGAGGACCTCGTCGGGCAGGGTCCAGGCGATCACGTGGCGGATCTCCTCGGGGCGTTCCACTTCCGGCCAGCAGTCGAAGCGGACCTCGGGCAGGGCCGCCTGCACGGCCTCCTGCCAGAGCCGCCCGCGCTCGGGATCGCCAATGTGCAGCAGTCTCATCATTTCGCCTTTCGCCGGGTGCGCAGCCACATCGCCATGCCGGCGATCGCGAGGAAGACCAGCGATCCGGCCTCGACCAGCAGCAGGGCGAGGCCGGGCGGGCCGAAGCTCTCGCCGGTGTGGAGCGCGAGGACTTTCATCCACAGCACCGGGTTGTCCTCAGCCGCGGTCGTCTTGAGCACCGCGCCGTCGCTCGGCCGGACGGCGACGACGTGGACGGCGCGGGCATTGCGCTCGGGCGCGTCGAAATCGATCGTCAGCTTGTTGGCCGGCGGGAAGCGCACATCGCGCAGCCTCGCGCCGGGGAACTCCGCCTGTGCGGTGGCAATGGCGCGGTCGATCTGGGCGGGGGCGAGCGTGGGGGCCGTGGCCACGGGGGCGCCCGCCGGGGCCATGGCATCAATGATGTCGGGCACCGAGAGCAGCACGCCCGTCGTGCCGCTGAACAGCGCGAGAATGGCGATCACCGCGCCGACCGAACGGTGCCACTGGCGCAGGCGCGCGTGGCCCGGCAGCTTGCGGCGCACGCGCAGGGCCTGGGGAATCCGGCGCAGGCCCGGCCACCAGTACACGAGCCCCGAAGCGGCGGAGAGGACCAGCGCTGCGCCCAGCGCGGCGACCACGACCAGCCCCGCAGTGCCGCTGGCGAGTCCGTAGTGCAGCTGGAGCACGGCGCGATAGGGGAAGCGCCAGAGGCCGCCAGCTTCCAGCGGGCGGGCGGTCGCGCCGTCGAGCGCGACATAGGTCCGCGCGCCGCCGGGTCCGCTCATTTCGGCAAAGGCATCGGGCCCGGTGCTGGCGGGGAGGAACAGCCGCGTGACGCGGAACCCCGGCTGCGCAGCCCGCGCGGCGGCGACGAAGGTCCCGGTGCTGGCCACGGCTGCGGGCGGCGGTGCGACCGTCGCTTCGCGAAAGACGAGAAAGGCCCCGGTCAGCGCCTGGACCAGCAGGAAGGGGGCCAGGATCAGCCCGAGCCAGCGATGAAGCGGGAGCAGACCGGTGCGGCGCATGGCAGGCTCGTAGCACCTCGGTCGGGGAAGAGCAGGAAAGAAAAATGGCCGGGCTGCGGTTGGGCAGCCCGGCCAGTCGGGGTGGAGATCAGAAGCTGAAGGTGACGCGGCCCGTGATGGTGCGCGGGGCACCCGGGGCGACCCAGAACTGCGAGTAGGAGCTCGCATACCAGGTCACGTCGAACAGATTGGTGACGTCGACGCCGATCCGCACATTCTTGGTCGGTTCGTAGCTGATCAGGGCGCGGGTCAGGGTGTAGCTCGGCAGGAAGAACTTTGTTGCCGTCTCGCCCAGGCGGCTGCTGACGTAGTTCACGCCGGCGCCGACGGTCACCTTGCCCGAGTTGCCAAGGTCGAAGCCCTTGGTGACGAGCAGGTTGGCCGCATTCTTCGGGATGTTGATCAGCGGATCGCCCGGAAGGATCGGCGCGCCGAAGTTGGGGTCCTTCGACGGCGAATCCCAGACTGCGTCGGTGTAGGCATAGGTAGCGATGATGTGGAAATCGCCCGGCAGATTGGCGGTCAGGTCGGCTTCGACGCCCTTCGACTTGGCCGAGCCCGCCGCAATGGAGAAGCCCCCATTGGCCGGGTCGTTTGTCAGGATGTTGTTCTTCTTCATCGAATAGACCGCGACCGAGGCGACGATGCCGTTGCCCGGGGTCACGTAGCGCAGGCCGGCTTCATAGGACTCGCTGTTTTCCGGCGCGAACGTAGGACCGGGCACACCGACCGCCGGAGGCGCGCCGGTGCCGGAATTCGGGCGGAAGCCCTTTCCGTAACCAGCGTAGAAGCTGAGCGTATCGGTGATCTTATAGAGCAGGCCGGCAGAGGGGCTGAACTTGTTGTAGACGTTAACTGTGACGGTGTTGGCGTTCCGATCGAGCACGTTCTGATTGAAGTGGTCATAACGGCCGCCGAAGCGGATCTTGAGCGCATCGGTAACGTCGATCTGGTCGGAGAAGTAGAAGCCGTAAGCCTTCTGCTTCTCCAGCGTGTTCGTGATCTGCACGGTCGGCGTCGGCATGCTGCCGTAGACCGGGTTGAAGATGTTGATGGTGTTGCTCGCCGTGCCGACCACGCCCGGACGCGGGCCGCGGAAGCGGAACTGGTGCAGGTCGATGTCGAACTCGTCCCAATCCGCGCCGAGGATCACATGGTGGGTGAGAGGGCCGGTGTGGATCTTGCCCGAGAGCTCGCCACGGACCGTGCCGTTGGTGGTGCCGTAGTCGCGATAGCGACGCTGGCGGGCGAGGTTGGTCAGGTCGTTGTCGACCGTCTGGCGGATCAGGTCGATTTCCGGGTCGCTAGAGTAGCCGCGGAAGATCGTGCTGCGGTAGCCGCCGCCGACCAGCAGGACCCAGTCGTTGCCGAAGTCGTGTTCGAGCTGCGCCTGGTGGCCGAGAACCTTCACGTTGGTCGGCCCGTCACCCGGTTCGCCGAAGAAGCGGGTGCGCGGAACCAGGCCGAGCACGCCGTTGAGCGCGATCGTGCCGCGATCGAACGGCACCTGCTGGTTCACATATTCCATTTCGTAAGTGAGGCTGGTCCGGTCGGACAGCTTGAACAGGACCGAGGGCGAGAGGACCTTCTTCTGCATGTGCTGGAAGTCGCGGAAGCCGTCCGACTGCTCGGCCGCGCCGTTGACGCGCAGGGCGATGCTGTCGCTCACCTTGAGATTGTAGTCACCCTCGACGCGGTAGGTGTTGAAGCTGCCGCCGGCGGCGCTGAAGCTGCCGAAGCTGTCGCGGGTGGTGGCCTTCTTGGTGATGATGTTCACCGTACCGCCGGGCTCGCCGCGCCCGAAGACAGCCGCGTTCGGGCCCTTGAGCACTTCGATGTGATCGATGTTCGAGGCGTCGCGCGGGCCGCCGTAGCCGCGGCCGCCGTTGAAGCCGTTGACCAGGAAGCCGCTCGGGAAGTTCTCGTCGCCGGCGAAGCCGCGCATGGCGAACGAATCCCACAGGCCGCCGAAGTTGTTCTGCTTCGACACGCCGCTGGCAAGGTCGAGCGCCGCGTCGAGGCGGGTGACATTGAGCTGCTGCAGCACCTTGTTGTCGATGATCTGGACCGTCTGCGGCAGTTCCTTCACCGGAATGTCGCCGCGGTACTGCTGGCGCTGGCCGGTGACGACGATGGTGGCGTCGGCGTCGGTGTCGGCGGCGTAGGCTACCGCCGGGATGGTGCTCAAGGCGATGCCGGCGATCAGCGCGGCACGATATGCGGTCTTCGTCTTCATCTCAACGTACCCCTCGTTCTGGATGTCCCTGACCCTGCGTCGGCCGGGCTATGTCGCTGAATTTCCATCAGTTTTCGCGGTAGTGCGGGTCTTGACGGGCGGCGATTGCCTCTTCTTGCCGAATTCGCAGCCTATGCCGCCTAGCAGGTATGATGCGTTGAAGGGACCGGGCGGCGCGGCGCATAATTGTGAAATATCGATGACAGCCGCGATTTATGCCGCCCCTGTGGCACGACTGCCGCACCCCGGTGGAACGGCACTGCAACGCCGCTGCAATGGGTTTGCGGGAAGGGCGGAAACAGGACCGCCGGCCAGGCGCGAGGCCGGACCGGCGGTGGGGGGAGCGGAGGGGGATGCTCGGCCGGCTATTCGACCGGAGGCTCGAACAGGTCGTGGTAGAAGCCGTCGGTCTTGACCGTGATCGTCACCGGGGTCTCGCCGCCGTTGCGCCAGTACCACCCGTGGGTCCCTTCGAAGGGGGCGGTGAACGAGCCTTGGGCCGAGGTCAGGTTCTTTTGCTTCCAGTAGTCGGTGAACTCGCCGTTGGTCGCGCCCTTGGGTTCGCCGTGCATGTCCATGCGGATCGGGCCGGTGGCGGTCCAGCGGAAGACGAGGTGATCGCCCTTGGCCATGTGCGCCTTGACCTCGATCCCCGTGTGCGGGGCGAGGGTGAGGGTCTTCTCGTCGCTGCGCCAGGGGGTGGCGGCGGCGATGTTGGCCATGGTCTGGGGCGGGACGACCAGCGCGGCGTTCTGCGGCGCGGCGGCGGTATCGGGTGCCTCGGCGGCGGCGCCGGGGGCCATGCGGGTGAGGCCGAGCGCCTTGCCCGCGCCGGTGAGATCGATCCCGCGCTCGGCGGGGAGGACGAACAGGACGAGGATCGCTGCGGCGCCGACACCCGCGGCGATCACGGCCTTGCCGAGCGCGCTGGGCGAGGCCTGGTAGGGGACGGCGGGGGCCGTTGCGGCGGCGTTGGTCACAGGCTTGTCTCCGTGAAATAGCCGGCGAGCTGGTAGCCGGTGAGGACCAGCCCGGCGCCCATCAGCAGGGTGTTGGCGACGATGGCCGAGCGGGCGAAGCTGGCGCTGCGCCGCCACACGGTCATCGCGATGAGGATGGCGCTGAGCGCAACGACCTGGCCGGTCTCCACCCCGATGTTGAAGCTGATCAGGTTGGGCACCAGCCCCTCGCGCGAGGTGACGAGGTCCTGCAGCTTGGTGGCGAGGCCGAAGCCGTGGAAGAAGCCGAAGACCAGCACGGCGAGCTTGGGATTGGGCTCGCGCCCGATCAGCGTGGGGAAGGCGCCGAGGTTGTCGAGCGCCTTGTAGACCACCGAGAGGCCGATCACCGCGTCGACCAGGAACGGATTGGCGTGGATGCCGAAGATCACGCCGGCGAGCAGCGTTGTGCTGTGGCCGATCGCGAAGAGCGTGACATAGGTCCACACGTCGCGCAGGCGGTAGAGGAAGAAGATCACCCCGAACAGGAACAGCAGGTGATCGTACCCCGTCACCATGTGCTTGGCCCCGAGGTAGAGGTAGGGGATCACGTTGACCCCGGGATTGGCCCGGATGAAGGCCTTGTCGCCCTCGGCCACGCCGTGGGCCAGGGCCTCGCCGGCGAACACGGCGAAGGCGAGCGCCGCCACCAGGGCGGCAATCATGCGAAGGTTAGAGCGAAGCCAGCCCATTGGCTCTCCCCGAGAGGGTGCGGCGCCCGCCCGCAGGCAGGCGCCGCTGCCCGGTCACTTGATGATGAAGGTCGTCCCGTAACGGGCACCCGTGGCCTTGTTGGTCACCTGGACGCCGACGTTCGCGCCCTTGGGCAGCTTGAGGCCCTTGGCGAAGAACTGGTTGCCCTTCATCGCCACCATGGCGACGTCCGAGCGCTTGCCGCCGGCAGTGACGCTGAGCTTGGCGGTCATCCCGGCGGCGTTCACCGGGTCGTCCTCGTCAATCATGTAGAGCGAGACGCCGGCCGGCTGGGCGACCAGTTCGAACAGCGTCTCGCCGTTCATCATGACCACGCCGCCATGCTGCGGCTTGGTGAAGCCGTGCGCGAGCGTGGGGGCGGAAAGGCCGAGCGCGGCGAGGCAGCACAGGGCGGTAGCGAGTTTCTTCATGGCGGCGACTCCGGACGGCTGGCGGTTATTCGGGGGCGTGGGGCAGGGTGAAAGCGAGCGTGGCGGTATGCTCGACCTGCTTGTAGAGCTTGGGCTGGTCGCTCGGCCCGACATAGACCGCGCGGATCACGTTGAGGCCCTGGTTGCGCACCGGCAGGGTGACCGAGCCATCGGCCCCGGTCTCGACTTCCTTGGCATCGGGATCGTTGACCATGTCGTTGACCACCTTGGCCCCAGCGACCGGCTTGCCATTGTAGAGCACCACGTACTTCAGCGGCGTGCCGAGCGTGGCCGGGATCGGGCCGGCGGGGACGATCTGGACGACCTGTCCAGGCAGCGCGGGGAGCGGCTTGCTGAGCTGGCCGACGATCGCCACGGCATATTTGATGTTGTGGGTGGAAACCGTGGCGTTCGGCATTTCCTGCAGGGTCTTCTTCTCGAACTCGCCGGTGCCGACGCGCGACCAGGTGCCATAGGGCATGACCGCCGCGACCACGGTCGGCTGGGCGTCGCTGTCGACGAGCACGATCGGCCCGGCGACGCGCGCGGCGGCCTTGATCGGCTGGTAGTCGGCGTCATAGGCCTCGATCTTCTCCACCTGGGGCAGGCGCTTGACCATGTCGAGGTCGTCGGC
>Ga0207667_10010628_pt1 | contig 10745 bp, 4 predicted proteins | sample KBSCornC52_FD_184301 | JGI IMG/M metagenome (GOLD analysis project Ga0207667, IMG submission 184301) | Corn rhizosphere microbial communities from Kellogg Biological Station, Michigan, USA - KBS Corn C5-2 (SPAdes) (version 2) | ecosystem: Host-associated > Plants > Roots > Rhizosphere > Soil ...
GGCAGAAATGCGTAAGGGTCGCGGATCGTGACGACGTCGCCGTCTGAGTAATGCACGCGCAGTTGATACGGGAAGACCTGCTCGTGCTCCTTGATCAGCACTTCGAACAGGCCGCGTTGATCGGTGCGCGCCATGCGCCACGGATGCGATTCGCCGGTGATTACCGAGACCTGCTTCGCGCCCGGCCGAAAGGCCCGGATCGTAACGCCGTCGGAGCCCGGATGCGCGCCGAGAATCGAATGCGGATCCGGGTGGCGCAGCGCGATGAGCCGCTCCAAATCCGCGGCCGCGATCCCGTTGCGATTGGCCGTTGTGCCGAGGTCATTCATCGCCGTTTATCCCGCGGCCTTCGCGTCGCCGACGATCTGCTCGATACTGTGGAGCGCGATCCCCGCCCATTGCGGCTGTCCGCCGGATTCACGGCCCAGCTCGCGCCCGAGTTCATACAGCGCCCGTTCCAGGATCAGCGCCTCAAGCATCACCATCAGTTCGTCGCGCGAGCGCGGTACAAAGGACGCTCCGTCGGCGACCGCAAGGTACTCGGTCAGAAATGCGCGCGAGGTCGAGGTTTGCCACAGCCGCGCCCATTGTTCCATCGAGGTGAAGTCGCGCTCACCGAGAGCGCCGCCGCGCGTTTGCTCGGCCAGCGCGCCAAAAGCTGCGCGATGAAACGATCGCAGCATTGTTGCGAGGTCGCGTGTCGCCGTGCGTTTGCGCCGCCGCTCGCTCAGGGGCCGTGCCGGCTCGCCTTCAAAATCGATAATCACGAAGTCCTTGCCGGTATAAAGGATCTGTCCCAGATGCAGATTGCCATGGCAGCGGATGCGCGCAACCGAGAGCTTCCGTTTGAGGAACGCCTCGAAGCGCGCCTCGATGCGCTCCGGGTGCGCCAGTATGCGCGCCGCGCTTTGTGCGTTCGCCGGCTCGAGAGTTCGTTGCTTGAGGCCCAACGTGCGCAGCGCCTGGCCGGCGATATTGCGCATCGACTGGTAGGTCGATCGCTGCCACGAAGGCAAGCATGGCTCGGGGGCGAACTCGCGGTCGCCCGGACGCGATGCGAGCGCGAGATGGAGTTCCGCGGTGCGCCGGCCCATCAAGCGCGCCGCATCGAGATAGGCGCCGATCATCCGCGACGCTTCGTCGCCGGGGGTCTCGACGTCGGTCAGGTCAAACAGCACCGGCGCGGCCGTTGCCACGAGCGTGCTGCGGGTCGCGGCGCGCTCGAAATAGCGGCTCAACTCGCCGCGCGAGTATTCCCACGCGTCGCCCTGATTCGTCACGTAACCATGCAGCACCGCCATCGTGTGCGGTCCGTTGTTCGCAGTGCGGTAATCGATCGAGCCGATCAGCGGGGGCGAATGGGTAAACGAAAGCTGTTCGGTAAGGAAGCGACCGATTTCGAGATCCGGGCTTTCGCCGTTCTCCAGACGCCGGAAGAGCTTGACGATTGCGCGATCGCCCAACGCGATCGAGGCGTTACTGTGTTCGTAGCGCAACAGCCGCGGCTCGAGGTCGGCGTCCGTCCCGGTTTCGCGAGCAGATGAAGTTCTTTTGCCCGCGGCGAAACTGCCCGAGATGCTCCCTGTGATAAATCCCGCTTCGCCCTTCAATTGGCGCCGCCGGTTCATTATGTCGATCAACTCGCGCGCGAATCCGGCGTCCGCCGTGGCGTCGTACAGGATTCGCTCTCGCCCATCGTTGATGCCCCGATGCGTCACGTTGGCGATCACGGCATGCGGAGTGTTCGTGCGAATCTGATGTGCCTGATGGTTCTCGGCAACGGCCAGCGGCAGCACGCAGGTCTCGGCCTCGCCCTCTGTGAATTCCACTTCAACCAGCGCCAACTGAGCGCCGCCACCCTTCTCCTGCAAGTGTATTATATCCGCGATGCGTGCGTTGCGGACCTTGTCGGCACTGTCCTGCAGCCATCGGGATTGACGCAGATAATCGGGCAACACGCTTTCCAATTGTTTACGATCGCCGCTATCAGCGAGACGGTTGCGTGCCGACGCGAGTTTAATTTCGGGAATCGTGCGGGCGACTACGGCGCCGTCGGTGAGGTGTCCCGGGGTCTCCAGTGAGAACCAGTCGAACATGTGCGGAGCGAGGGTAAGCAGGTACGACTGCTCGCCGATCGTAGGGAATCTCGTTTGGCCGAAAAGTTCGACCGGCGTCATTCCCTTGAAGCGGGCGAGGTCCAGCTCGACAAACTGCACGAAGCGCGACAGGTTCGCGACCACCAGGATCCGCTCGTTGCCGTGCGCCCGGATGAAGGCCAGCACGCGCGGATTGTCGGGACTCAGGAATTCGATCGTCCCGCGGCCGAAGGCTTTGAAGCGCTTGCGCATCGCGATCAGGCGCCGAATCCACCACAGCAGCGAATGTCGGTTGCGCTCCTGCGCTTCAACGTTGACGGTCTGGTAATGGTACTCGTGGTCGATAATCGTCGGCAGAATCAGGCGCTGTGGATCGGCAGTCGAAAACCCTGCGTTGCGATCGCCGCTCCATTGCATCGGGGTGCGCACGCCGTCGCGATCGCCCAGGTAGATATTATCGCCCATCCCGATCTCGTCACCGTAATAGATGACCGGCGTGCCCGGCAGCGCTAACAGCAGTCCATTGACCAGCTCGATAGTGCGGCGATTGTTGCCCAGCAGCGGCGCCAGCCGCCGGCGGATTCCGAGGTTGATCCGCATCCGCGCTTCCTGCGCATAGGCGCGATACATGTAGTCGCGCTCCTCGTCGGTGACCGTCTCGAGCGTCAACTCGTCATGATTGCGCAGGAACAGGGCCCACTGGCAGCCCTCGTCGATCGGCGGTGTTTGCGCCCAGATGTCAGCGATCGGAAAGCGGTCCTCGGTTCGCACCGCGATAAAGATTCGCGGCATCAGCGGAAAATGGAACGCCATGTGACATTCCTGGCCGCCGGCCAGATAGGTCACCGCGTCCTCGGGCCATTGATTGGCCTCCGCCAGCAGCATGCGCCCGTGAAAATTCCGATCGATATGAGCGCGCAAGTCGCGCAGGAATTCGTGGGTTTCCGGCAGATTCTCACAATTCGTGCCGTCACGCTCGAACAGGTAGGGCACCGCGTCCAGGCGAAAGCCGTCGATGCCCATCTCGAGCCAGAAATCGAGCACCTTGATTACCGCTTTGCGCACCGCGGGATTATCGAAATTCAAATCCGGCTGATGCGAAAAGAATCGATGCCAGTAGTACGCGTGCGCGATCGGATCCCAGCTCCAGTTCGACGGCTCGAAGTCCTGAAAGATGATGCGCGCGTCCGGATAGCGATCCGCGGTGTCGCTCCAGACGTAAAAGTCGCGCGCCGGATCGCCCTTTGCCGCGCGCCGTGCGCGTTGAAACCACGGATGCTGATCGGACGTATGATTGAGCACCAGCTCGGTCACCACGCGCAACCCGCGCCGATAGGCTTCGCGGAGGAATTCCGCAAAGTCGCGCAGCGTGCCGCAATCCGGATGAATCTCGAGATAGTTCGATATGTCGTAGCCGTCATCGCGCTGCGGCGACGGGTAAAACGGCAACAGCCACAGCGCCGTGACTCCCAGATCGCGCAGGTAATCCAGCTTCGCGGTCAGTCCTGGAAAATCGCCGATACCGTCGCCCGAACTGTCATAGAACGAGCGGACGCGCAGTTCATAGAAAATCGCGTCTTTGTACCAAAGCGGATCGTTGGACAATGAGGAAAAGTTATTGCGGCCGTTCATGCGCACTTCCCGGCGTGATCCTCAGCTACGAATCCATTCGCCGTTCACCGCCACGAGGAGGGTCCGCGTGGCGTCGCCATCCACCTCAGCCGCCCGGAAGGTGCAAATCCTAAAAACCGGCAGCGGTTCAGCCGTTGACGCAATCTTGCTGCAAGTCTATCAACGGGCACGCCCGGTCGCGAGTCCCTCGCTGAAGTCCGGCGCGCGTGCCCTCTCAGCCGGCCGCCCAAACGTCCACCAGGTAGCGTCCCGTCGCCGTCATTCGATCGATCCAGGCGTTCGCCATATCGAGTTCGGTGCCGCTCTTTTCGGCGTATATCGCCGCGAACGTTCGCCGCACGTCGGGCGCCATCCGACTCGCGTCACCGCATACGTAGGTCACCGCACCGGCCTCGATCAGTTTCCAGACCTCGTCCTTGCGCTCGAGAATTTTGTCCTGCACGTAAGCTTTCTTATTTTCGCCGAGCCGCGAATGCGCCACTTCCAGTTCCGTGACGCCCGCATCCGCGAAGGCCCGAAGTTCGTCAGCATAAATAAAATCCTGCGCCGGATGCCGGCAGCCAAAGAACAGTAGCGACCGTCCGATCGCCTGGCCGCCTGCTTTGAGCTGCGCGCGCTCCTGCAGGAAGCCGCGGAACGGCGCGATTCCGGTGCCCGGGCCGACCATTATAATCGGCACCGACGGATCGTCGGGCAATCGAAACGCCGAACGGTTGTCCTTGATGAAGGCGGAGATCGCGTCGCCCTCGTGCCGCCTCAGCAAGTAGTTCGAGCAAACTCCACGATAGGCCCCATGACCAGAGCGCGTCTCGCCGCTCACCACCGCTACCGTGATACTACATCGACGCGGATCGCGTAGCGACGAGGATGAAATCGAATAGTAGCGCGGTGCGAGCGGTTGCAGCATCTCGAGATAGACGCCGATGGGGAGCGTGCAGGCGGGACACTCCTCAAGCAAATCGATCGCCGATTTGCGCGGCACCATCACTTCGTCGCGATAACGCGTGGCCGCGGTGTCATCGTCGCCGATCAACGCCATCAGCTTGGTCCGCTCCGGCGGGCATTGTGTATATCCCGCGATCGTTTCGATTTGCGACCGCGTCGCGACACTTTGCAGCTCGACGTAATCGCGCAGCAATCCGAATAGCGAGACCGGCTGATCGACCGGCAGAACGGTCTTCCTATTTGCGCCCTGGCGTAGCCGCACCGTGACGTCGTGTTCGAAACCGAAGCGGCGTGCGACCCGCCGCACGATTTCATCGCCGTTGCGCGGTAGCACGCCGAGGTGATCGCCTGCGCGATAGCTCTCGCCCGCTGGCAGTTCAACCTCGAGATGCCGCGTCGAACGTTCCGACGGGGTCGGCCCGTCCTTGGTATGCAGCTCGCGGTTCGCCCACACCCGCATTAGCTTGGCCGCGATCGTCTCGGCCAGTGAACTCGGTGCGGCGTCCTCGACTATCTCGACCTCGTAAAGCGGCTCCTTCGCCGTCGATGCGGGAATACTCAGATTGACCCCGAGGCTCTCAGCCATTGATTTCCATAACGGTCGGTACCAGCCCGTAAATTGACCGTCGAAATCATCGCGCTGGTCGCCTTCGCCCCGTGGGTAAATCCGCCGTGCGCCGTGCGCCGTCAGCTTCTCGTCGATCAGCCGCGGAATCGCCTGGAAGGTCGCGGACCAATCGCGATTCCCGCAGCCGAATACCGCGTAGTTGACGTCCCGAAGCGCATCCGCCGTGACGTTCGGGTCGGCGAGCCAACGGCAGAACTTCACCGCATTGTCCGGCGGCGTGCCGTTGTACGATGCCGACACCACGATCAGCGCACCACGCCTGGGCAGCTTGTCGACATACTCGTCGAGCGGCGCGATCGTCGCGGCGAAACCGTTTGTCGCACCGTCCAGTCCGATTCGCTGCGCCAGCTCCTCCGCCGAGCCCAGGTTCGATCCGTAGAGCACCAGCAGGGGCGTTTCATGGTGTGCAATCGAGCCGGCCTCATGCAGCGTTTCGGGGGCGCCGTTTTTTGTTACGCTCGCCACAGAGGTGGCGCGAGCGGTAGTTGCTGCCACTGCTTTGCGTTCATGCGGAGAGCGTGGACGGACCCGAATCCGCAAGCCGTCCGGTTTCATCGTCAGCGTTTCCTTGATCCTGAGCCGGTAGCAATGGTGATCGATCAGCTTGAAACGATGTAGCGCCATCGCCAGCACCAGCGCCGCCTCCTGCATCGCGAATTGCCGCCCGATGCAAGCACGCTGTCCGTTGCCAAATGGCTTGTATGCACTCGCCGGACGGTTACGCTCCGCCGCGGCGGTGAAATTGTCGGGGTTGAAGAGCTCAGAGTTCTCTCCCCACACCGCTTTCTCCCGATGCAATGCCGGGAGCAGCACCAGCACCTGGTGTTCTTTTTTGATCGCGTACTTCTCACCGATTACGGTGTCATCGAATGGGTATAGTGAAAACGCGGGCGCCGTGGGCCACAGTCTGAGCGTTTCCTTCAGAATCTGCGTGATGTATGCAAGCTGAGTCACCTGCGCGTATGACGGCGTCACTTGTGGATCCGGGCCGAGTACCTGATCGACTTCCTCATACGCCCGCGCCAGCACGTCGGGATTGTTGATCAGCGCGTTGATTGCGAACGAGAGCAGTCCGCTGGTAGTTTCGTGTCCCGCTATCAGAAACGTGATTATTTGATAGCGGATGTTCAGATCGTCCAGCCGCTCACCGGTTTTTTTGTCCACACCGGCGAGCATGTAACTCAGCAGGTCGGGCTTGCTCGCGATATCGTCGCCCGCCTCGCGCCGCTCCTTCACCAGGCGATCGACGATGCCGTTCATGTACTCGACATTGGCGGCGTAGCGCCGATCGCGTGCGATTCGAATCAGGTCCTCGCCTGGCAGCCGCCGCACCTGTTCCATCGCGCACGAAAGCGAATCGACCATCGCGTCAACGAACGGGTGATTGCGTTCCCGATAAAACGAATTGAAGCGGTAGTCAAAACCGCACAGCCCGATCGTGTCGAGCGTCAGCGACGTCATGTCGTGCGCGACGTCGATTTCGTCGTCGGCATTGAGCCGCGACCACTTCGCGACCAACTGCCCCGCCATATCGAGCATCATCGCATGGTACGTATGCATCGCGCGCTGACTGAAATTCGGCAGCAGGATGCTGTGAGCCTTCGACCAGTTCGGCTCGGACGTGCGTGCGGTGAACAGGCCGTCGCCGGCGAAGTTGCGCACTTTGCTCAGCGCGCCGCGAATGGTCTTGTCAAAGCGCGTCTCGTCGCACAATTCCGCCACCAGTGCGTGTCCCGACACTACCACGAGGTAGGTTCGGCGCACTGCCAGCCGAAAAATCGGTCCATACTCCTGTGCCAGCTTAAGCATCCCTTGCACGGGGGACACGCGGTCAAGGTCGAGGAGATTTCCGAGCAGCGGTGTGGTGGGTGGCTGCGGAATTTCGACGAGGTTCGCTTGCGCCATCATTGCATTAGACTCCCATTTCGAGAGGGTTGGCAGGTGCCCCGCAGCCACGAAAATGCCAATATCCGCGAGTGCGTCGAGGCGTTGCTGCGGAATTGGCGCGTCGCAGTATAGTCAAATTCGCCGATATGGTAATGCCGCATTTCAATCGCAAGCAGTGTACGGAATTGAAGGGTCATCCACCTCGGACGGAGCCTCATCCCGATGTCCCCGCGAGGTAATCCCCGCCTCGTACCGGCGGGGGGCGCGTCTGCCCCGTTCGAGATTGCGGCGCATGAAGTCATCATTGGCAGCGCGTCCGGCAACGATTTCGTCATCGCCAATTCCACCGTGTCGCGGCGTCACGCGACGATCGCATGTCTCAATAATCGCGCGCGACTGACCGACCTGGGCGCGACCAACGGCACCTTCGTCAACGGTCATCGTATCTCGGAGCCAATCGACCTCAATGATGGTGATGAAATTCAGTTCGGCGCGGCAATCTATCGCTTTTCCGCCGGCGATCCGGTGCCGCGTAAGACCTCTCGCGCTATTGCTATTTTTGCTTCGGTCGCGCTGATTTGTGCCGCCGGTTTTGTGGTGACGCTGTATGTCCGCAACCTCGATCGCATGCAGGACGCCGCCGAACTCGCGACGATGCCGACCGCGGTGATTTCTGACTCGCCGCGTGCCGCGCCCTCACCCGACGCAAGTCCGGCCGCCATTGCGACGGTCGCGCGCGGGCTTCCAGACCGGTCTCCTGCGCTGCCGGCCTCCTCGTCCGTTCCTGTGGGCTACGCCGCGAGTCCCACAGCCGATCGGCTGTGGCTGGATCCGCTCAATCGCTATCGTCAGCATGCGGGACTGCCTCCGGTGACCGCAAATCCACGCTTCAGCCGAGGCGATTATCTGCACTCGCGCTACATCGCAACTAACTTTGGAGCGCGGCTCGCCGCACGTGAAAACATTGGCATCGAGATGCACCTGGAAGATCCGTCGAAGCCCGGGTATAGCGCCGAAGGCGCGGCGGCCGGCCGTGCTGGCGACGTTGATGAAATGTATGATCCGCGCAGGACGGCGCCTCCATCGTGGGCGATCGACAATTGGATGCAGTCGCCATTTCATCGCCTGCCAATACTCAATCCCCATCTGCACAGCGTCGGCTATGGTTATGATTGCGAGGGTCCGACCTGCATCGCTTCACTCAATATCAATAGCGATGTCGATCCGGTGCTGTCAGTGCCGGTGCCGTCCCCCGCGCCAGTTGAGTACCCACCGGATGGCGCGTCGATCGATATGAATTCCTTCGATGGTGAGTGGCCCGATCCGCTCGCGGCTTGCCCCGGTTACTCACTTCCGACGGGATACCCAATTACCATTCAGCTCGGCTCGATGGTTAATCCGGGTATCACCCGCTTTTCGTTCAAGCGAATTGCCCCAACGGCCGCCGCACTCGAGGCCTGCGCGTTCGACGGTAATTCCTACATCAATAATCCAGATCCGGGAACCCAAAAGATGACGCGTAATCAACTGATATACTTCGGCGCGATAGTCATTATGCCGCGTGCCCCGCTGGCTCGCGGTACCTATGAGGTTGCCGTCTTTGCCGGAGGCCACGAATACTCATGGTCTTTTTCGGTCGCGAATTGACCGCGCCGATTCGGCTTACCCGCCGCCCTTCAGATTGCGCTCGAAGACCTGGTTAATCAGCGACTGAGCCTCCTGCTGAATCAGGCGCAGATGGTCTAGGCCGCGAAAGCTCTCGGCGTAAATCTTGTAAACCTCTTCGGTCCCCGATGGCCGCGCAGCAAACCACCCGCTCTCCGTCACGACCTTCAGTCCGCCAATTGGGGCATGGTTGCCGGGCGCAGTGGTCAGCGTTGCGATTATCTTTTCGCCCGCGAGTTTCTCCGCCGGTACCTGGTCGGGAGAGAGCTTCGCCAGAATCGCCTTCTGCCGTGCGGTCGCCGACGCATCGATACGTTCATAAGCAGGCGTGCCGAATTCGCGCGTGATCGCGTTGTATAGTTCGCCGGGGTCACGTCCGGTCTTCGCAGTCATCTCCGCCGCCAGCAACCCCATGATGATTCCGTCCTTGTCGGTGGTCCATACATTTCCGTCAATCCGCAAGAACGAGGCGCCCGCACTTTCCTCGCCGCCGAAGCCGAGCGTTCCGTCGCGCAGTCCTTCGACGAACCATTTGAAGCCCACGGGTACTTCGATCAGTCGCCGTTTAAGGCCGGCCGTCACGCGATCGATCATACTGCTGCTGACGACGGTTTTGCCCACCGCGGCATCCGTGCCCCAGCTTTTCCGGTGTTCGAACAAATAGGATATAGCCACCGCGAGGTAATGATTCGGATTAAGCAATCCCGCTGAAGGAGTGACTATTCCGTGCCGATCATTATCGGTATCGTTCGCGAAGGAAACGTCGAAGCGGTCGCGCATATCGACTAATCCAGCCATCGCGTATGGAGACGAACAATCCATCCGAATCTTGCCGTCCCAATCGACCCGCATGAAGCGAAAGGTTGGATCCACTGCGTCGTTGACGACCGTCGCCGCGATCCCGTATCGATCGATGATCGGTGCCCAATAATGCACGCCCGCGCCGCCCAACGGATCGATGCCGATTCTTACTCCCGCAGTACGTATTACCTCCATATCAACGACATTGCACAGATCGGCGACGTAATGTTCGATGAAGTCGTAGCGATGAGTCGTCGGGGCCTCGAGCGCCTTGGTCATCGGTACTCGCGGAATGCCGAGCAGGTTGGCGCCCATCAGCACATTGGCCTGATCCTCGATCCACTTGGTTGCCTTACTATCGGCGGGCCCGCCATTGGGCGGATTATATTTGAAGCCGCCATCGGCCGGAGGATTATGCGACGGGGTAATCACGATACCGTCGGCGAGTTTCGATTTGCGCTGGCGATTGTAGGTGAGTATCGCGTGCGATATGACCGGCGTCGGCGTGTAGCCGCGATTCCGATCGATCATCACCTCCACGCGGTTCCCCGCCAGCACCTCGAGCGCACTGGCGAACGCCGGCTCGGACAGCGCGTGCGTATCCATCCCGAGGAAGAGCGGCCCGTCGATACCCTGGCTCTTGCGATAGCCGCAAATTGCCTGGGTTATCGCCACGATGTGGTACTCGTTGAACGCGGCGTCGAAAGCGCACCCGCGGTGGCCCGACGTGCCAAACGCCACACATTGCGAAGCGATCGACGTGTCGGGCCGCTCGCTGTAGTAAGCGGTTATCAGGCGTGGCACGTTGACCAGCATTGCGGGTTCGGCGGGCTTGCCCGCCAGCGGACTGATATTCATAACGATCCTGTTCTTACAGAAATAGAATCCCGGTATCTCAGTCACTTGCGCGAGGCTGCGGTGACTGACTATCGGATGTGACCGCCCGCTGCGTGTGTTCGGTCCCCAGCGGACGCGCTTGAAATCCTAGTACGGCCATCGCCAGTTGGTAATCTCAGGCCGGTCTATGCCGTTCTCAAGAGCGTACTCCAGGTGTTCGCAAATCTCGTCTTTCAGCCACTCCTTGATGTGCG
>Ga0207667_10010629_pt1 | contig 10744 bp, 10 predicted proteins | sample KBSCornC52_FD_184301 | JGI IMG/M metagenome (GOLD analysis project Ga0207667, IMG submission 184301) | Corn rhizosphere microbial communities from Kellogg Biological Station, Michigan, USA - KBS Corn C5-2 (SPAdes) (version 2) | ecosystem: Host-associated > Plants > Roots > Rhizosphere > Soil ...
CCAATGCGACCTTCGGCTATGATTGGGACGCCCAGACCGTGCATCTGCGCGACCTCACCGCGGCCCTGGGCGGCGGTACGCTGCGGCTCGATGCGACGGTGTGCTGTTCAAGCAGCTCGATAGCCGAGAAACAGATCAACGGCCGGCTGGCGCTCAGCGGCGTGGCGATGAGCGCCATCGCTCCGGCCGCGATCGCGTCTGAGATCAGCGGGACGGTCGACGCGACCGCCGAGTTCAATGGCTCTGGCGCGGTCATGGCCGAGGCGATTTCGCAGGCAACGGGGTCGGGCTCCTACACGGTCAACAATCTTTCGATCGCGCATTTCGACCCGAAGGTGTTCGCGGCGGCCAATGGCATTGTCGGCATCCTCGACATGGCGCCTGAGGCGTTGACAAAGACCGTGACCGAAGCGTTGGGTAGCGGGGCCTTCACGGCGCCCACGGTGACGGGCAGCTTCACCATTGCGAACGGTGTTCTGAACAGCCCCAACGTTGCGGCCACGAGCGGCGACGCGCGCATCTTCGGTGGCGCCAAGCTGGCGCTCAAGGATCTGGTGCTCGATGGACGCTACACGATGACGCCGGTCAATACGGCGGCCGGCGATAGCAGCGCGATCGACGCGGCAACGGCTGAAGTCGACGTTGGCGTGAACGGACCGTTGTGGGCGCCCCAGGCCAACCCGGATGTCGCGTCGCTGGTCGATGGCATGAAGATCAAGGCCAACGAGGTCGAGCTGGCACGCCTCGAAAAGATCAAGGCGGACGCCGACGCCCGCGCCAAGGCGCAGGCACAGCTCGACGCCAGGCTGGACGCGTTGCGTCCCGGCCTGACGATCGCGGCCGGCGGCGCGGGCCGCAGCGCGGCCGACACCGAGGCCGCCAGGAAAGCCGCAGACGCTGCCGCCAAGGCAGCGGCGGAGGCCGCGAAGGCGGCGGCGTCAGACCTCGGGATGTAGCGAGCCCGATCGGAAGGTCGTGCCGCTTATGCGCATCTTCGGGGGGATATGGAGAGCGCAGATTGAATGAGATGGTGACTATCACCCGGGAAGAATATCGCGCTTGCTCAACGCCGCCGAGGCCCTTGCCGATATCGCTGCTTACGATCGCGTCAAGGTGGCTCTGGCTCGTGGCGACGATGAACTGAGCAGGCGCGACGCACTCCCATCGGTCGACGTAGAGCGGAGGCCGCAGTGTGGCGCGGTGGCTATCGGATCCCGTCTTGCGCGTCGCGCAGCACGGCGACCCGCAGGGCCGACGACAGGTTTGGGCCCGCCCGGTCGCGGTCGATCTCTTCGATGAGCGCGGTAAGCCGCAGGCCGCGATGCCGGGCGAGCGCTTCGAGCGCCTCCCAGAACTCCGGCTCGAGGGCGATGCTGGTGCGATGGCCGGCGATCGTCAGCGAGCGCTTGAGCATGATTGGGTTCGCATGTCCTTGCCCGAAATCCGGCGTCCACCCTTCGGGGCCATGCGCGCTATTTCTTGCGGAACGCGTCGAGGCTGACGACCTTCTCGCCGGCCGGCTGGCTGGCTCCGGATGCGGGCACGGCGGCGGCGGCCGGCGCCGGCAATTGTGTCGGCTCGGCGGCCTCGGCCTTGTCGTCGGCGGAGGGCAGGGGCGGCGCGCTCTTGAGCTCCATGCCGAACTGCACCGAAGGGTCGAAGAAGCCCTTGATCGCGGTAAACGGGATGACCAGCGTCTCGGGCTTGTCGTCGAAGCTCAGGCCGACCTCGAAGCCGCTCTCGGTGACCTTCAAATCCCAGAACTGGTTCTGGAGCACGATGGTCATGTCGTTGGGATACTGGTCGAGCAGGCGTTGGCTGACGCGCACGCCCGGCGCCTTGGTGACAAACGAAATGAAGAAGTGGTGTTCGCCCGGCAGACCCGTCTTGGCAACCTCGGACAGCACCTTGCGGATGACGCCGCGCAGCGCGTCCTGAGTGAGGATGTCGTATCGGATGTGGTCTTGAGCCATGTCGCCTTGCCGCGGGAATCCCGTGCCGAGCATATCAGCCAGAGAGTACCGCAATATCAAGGACGAAGGGCGCGAAATTGAGACCCTTTCGGAGGAAGGCAGGCACGACGCGAAACGATCGCGGGGGGCTCCTCGAAACGCATCTTTTGCGTCCCGAAAGGGCATATGTGCGCATGCGAAAAAATGAAAATGCAGGCTTCTGTTGCCAGGTGCCTGCGGACCCCGCCTGTCACCCTGCGAGGAGTGAAGGACTTTGATTCCCAGTGCTAGCGCCGCTTACGCAGCGAGAGCGACCGGAGCATAGTTGTCGTTGGCAACTATAAGGATGGCCCGATATCGGCGGTACCATGCCGAGCAAAAACACACCCTTTACGCCCTTGTCGATCCTGTTTCGCCCCCGCCGAAACCCTCGAACTTCCAAGGGCTTGGGTGGAGGCGCCGGGTACTGCCCCCGGGTCCAATGGGTTTATTACGATGGCCATTTATCGCCATAGCCGTTGCCGGCGCAGCAAATATAGGCGCGCGCGGGCGCGGATGCAAACCTCGGCAAAAGCTATGAGAATCGGCGGTTTGCGCGGCAAAGTCCTGATACAAGGCGGCGGAACGGAGGGCGGACATGGCGGTACTGGCTTTGCGCGGCAACGAGACGGATTCGCGCCATCCCGAGCAGCAATATCTCGACCTGCTGCGCGCGGTGCTGGAGACCGGCGTCGACCGGCCGGATCGCACAAATACCGGTACGCGCTCGCTTTTTGGCGCCCAGGCCCGGTTCGATCTGAGCCAGGGCTTCCCGCTGCTGACGACCAAGAAGCTGCACGTGAAGTCGATCATCTACGAGCTGCTGTGGTTTTTGCGGGGCGATACAAATGTGCTTTGGCTCCAGCAAAACGGGGTAAAAATCTGGGATGAATGGGCCGACGAGAACGGCGACCTCGGCCCCGTCTATGGCAGCCAGTGGCGAAGCTGGCCCGACGGCCGCGGCGGGACGATCGACCAGATCGCCAATGTGGTCAATTCGATCAAAAACAATCCGAATTCGCGCCGGCACATCGTAACCGCCTGGAACCCGGCCGAGGTCGACGACATGGCGTTGCCGCCCTGCCACTGCCTATTCCAGTTCTACGTCGCCGAGGGAAAGCTGAGCTGCCAGCTCTATCAGCGGAGCGCCGATATCTTCCTCGGCGTGCCATTCAATATCGCATCGTATGCGCTGCTGACGCATATGATGGCCCAGGTGACCGGCCTTGCCGTCGGCGATTTCGTGCATTCGTTCGGCGACGTGCACCTTTATTCAAATCACGTTCAGCAAGCGCATGAGCAACTCCGGCGTGCGCCACGACCGCTGCCGCGGCTGACGCTCAATGCTGACCGGCATTCGATCTTCGACTTCCAATTCGAAGATTTCATGCTGACCGGGTATGACCCGCATCCGCATATCAAGGCCGAGGTTGCCGTATGAGGACATTGCTGCTCGCCGCGCTGCTGATGAGCGCCGCGCCCGCCTTCGCCAACGACACGACATCACAACTGGGGACCGGCGGACTGGTGTTCATCACCAACCAGGACGTCACGATGCAGTCCGAGGACCTGACGGTAGGTCCCAAGCAGGTGAAGGTTGTCTACGAGTTCAACAACACCGGCAAAGAAGACCAGCATGTGCTGGTGGCGTTCCCGCTCCCGGACATCACCGGTGACGGCGACTTCATGGTCGCGATCCCGCACGAGGACGACCAGAATCTCTTCGGTTTCACCACGACCTTCGACGGCAAGCGAGTGGACTCCACGCTGCACCAATATGCGTTCGCGACCGGGGTGGACGAGACGGATTTGCTGAAGTCGCTCGGCGTGCCGCTGGAGCCGTTCGGGCAGGCGACGATCGATGCGCTCAACAAGCTCAGCGAGGCCGACCACAGCAAGCTCATGCATCTGGGGATGGTCATCCCGATGACCTACGATGCAGGGCAGGGCGAGCAGACCGATTGGACGCCGGTGTGGACGCTGAAATCGACCTATACCTGGGAGGCGGATTTCCCGGCGGGAAAAACAGTCGAGGTGGTGCACTCCTACTCGCCGAGCGTCGGCGGCACGGTCGCCACGACGTTCCTCGAGCCGCCGGCCGATGCGACGGACGAGGACCGGCCGAAGCTCTACCGGGACAAGTATTGCACCGACGAGGACCTCATCAAGTCGCTCAAGAAATCGTTGACCGATCCAAGCAATCTCGAGAGCGCGCCGTATCAGGAGAGCTGGATTTCCTACATCTGGTCGACCGGAGCGAACTGGAACGGGCCGATCGGCAAGTTCCACCTGACGGTCGACAAGGGTGATCCCCGGAATCTCGTTTCATTCTGCTGGGACGGCAAGGTCACCAAGACCGGCCCGACCAGCTTCGAGATGAGCGCAACCGACTGGTATCCACCCGACCATGAGCTCGAAATCCTGATTCTCAATCACGAGGACCAGCAGCAGAATGCCGGTTGAGGCATGACCATCACGATCCGCGACGCGAGGCGCCAGGATGCGTCGCTCATCGTCAAGTTCATCCGCGATCTCGCCGAGTACGAGCACCTCGCGCATGAAGCCGTGGCGACGAGCGACGATATTGAGCGCGAGCTCTTCGGGCTAAGTCCGAAGGTGTTCTGCCAGATAGCGGAGTGGAGCGGGAAGCCTGCGGGTTTCGCCCTCTGGTACTACACGTTCTCGACGTTCCAGGGCCGGCACGGCATCTGGCTCGAAGATCTTTTTGTCGAGCCCGACATGCGCGGCCACCGGATCGGCAAGGCGCTGCTGGCCGATCTGGCGCAGCGTTGCGTGCGCGAGAAGCTTGGCCGCCTCGAGTGGGCCGTGCTCAACTGGAACCAGCCGTCGATCGACTTCTACGCATCGCAGGGCGCGGTTTTCCTCGACGAGTGGCGCCGCTGCCGGGTCACCGGGGCGGCGCTGGACCGGCTCGGAGCAGCCCGATGAAGGTCGCGGTCGCGATTATCGCCGCAGTGGCCGCGAACGGCGTGATCGGCAACGGCAACGCCATTCCGTGGCGTCTGCCATCGGACTTTGCGCATTTCAAGCGGATGACCATGGGCAAGCCGCTGATCATGGGGCGCAAGACGTTCGAAAGTATCGGGCGGCCGCTGCCCGGGCGCACCAACATCGTGGTCACGCGGCAGGTGGGCTACCAGCCCGACGGCGTGCTCGTGATTTCCAGCTTCGAGGCGGCGCTCGACCATGCCCAGGAAATTGCCAAGGCCGACCGCGCCAACGAGGTGATGGTCGGGGGCGGTGCGGAAATCTATGCCCAGGCGCTGCCGATCGCCGACCGGCTCTATATAACCCATGTCGGCGCGGCGCCGGAGGGTGACGCCTTCTTTCCGCAGGTCGATCTTGCGGTCTGGAAGGAATCGGGGATGATCGAGGTGCCGCCGAACCCCAACGACAGTGCGGCATTCCGCATCAAGGTTTACCGGCGTTCGGCCCTCAGCCGCCGTTGATCGGTCCCGACGCGCCCCCTATATAGGGCGGCAACACGCACGGAACCAAAGGTCATTCATGCCCTGGGACAACAATACGGGGGGCGGCGGCCGCAACAACAGCGGCGGGCCGTGGGGGCAGGCACCACAGGGCGGCGGGCCGCGTCGCGGCGGCACTCCAAGTCTCGAAGATATCCTCAATCGCGGCCGCGACCGGCTGCAGGGCGGATTGCCGGGCGGCGGGCGCTGGGTGATCGCGGCGGGCGTCGCCCTGGTGGTCGTCTTCTGGCTGTTCAACTCGCTCTATACGATCGATCCGCAGGAAGTCGGCGTTGAAACGACGTTCGGCAAGCCGAGCGACGATCTGAGCCAGGCGGGCCTCCACTTCATGTGGTGGCCGGTGCAGGACGTGCAGCGCGTCAACATCACCGAGAACAAGACCGAGATCGGGTCGGTCGCGAATAAGTCCGCCGGCAGCGACGACGGCGTCATGCTGACGTCGGATCAGAACATCGTGGATGTGAAGTTCGCGGTGCTGTGGACGGTCGATGATCCCAAGGCCTATCTGTTCGACGTGCGCGAGCCGGACGACATGGTGCGTGCCACCGGCGAAAGCGCGATGCGCGAAGTGGTGGGCCGCAGCCCGGCGCAGGAGATCTTCCGCTCCGACCGCGCCGGCATCCAGACCGGAGTGCAGCAGATCATCCAGACCATCCTCGACAGCTACAAGATCGGCGTTCATGTCGATCAGGTCACGATCGAGAACGTCGCGCCACCGCCGGAGGTGAGCGACGCATTCGCCGAAGTGCAGCGTGCGCAGCAGGACCAGCAGAAGTTCCAGGAAGACGCGCGCAACTACGCCAATACGCTCCTCGGTAATGCCCGCGGCCAGGCCGCCAAGATTCGCGAAGACGCGGCGGCTTACAAGAGCCGCGTGGTGCAGGAAGCACAGGGTGAGGCCGCGCGCTTCATCTCGATCTACAACCAGTACGCCAAGGCGCCGGACGTGACCCGCCGCCGGCTCTATCTCGAAACGATGGAGCAGGTGCTGGGGGGCGCCAACAAGGTGGTGGTCGAACCGGGTGCAGCCGGCACGGGCGGGGTCATTCCGTACCTGCCGCTGCCGGCGCTGCAGCCACCGGCCAATGCCAGCAGCAGCGCGCCGCCCGATACCAGCAGCTCTGCGGCATCGACTGCCGCGACGACGGGGAACTGAGCCATGAACAGACTCATCGCCGGCGGCATCGCCGTCATCGTCGTCCTCTACCTGCTGTTCTCGTCGATCTACATCATCAATGCCGGACAGCAGGCGATCGTGCTGCGCTTTGGGCAGATCACCGCGATCCGCACGGAGCCGGGCCTTTACTTCAAGCTGCCCACAACGCTCGTCGACAACGTGCAGGTGATCGAGAACCGGCTGCTGCGCTACGATATCGCCAACATGCAGCTCCAGGTCAGCGATGGCGCGATCTATGTGGTGGATGCGTTCCTCACCTATCGTATCGCGGACCCCGCCAAGTTCCGCGAACGCGTGCAGGGCGACCTCGATCTTGCCGAGCAGCGGATCGCGACGCGCTTCGACTCGGCGCTGCGGCAGGTCTACGCGCTGCGCAAATTTACCGATGCCCTGTCGGCGGAGCGGCCGGCGATGATGCGCGAAGCGCGTGACTTGATTCGCCCGCCGATGGCCGAGCTCGGGATCGACGTGACCGACGTGCGGATCCTCAGCACCGACCTTACGGCCGACGTGTCCAAGCAAACCTTCGACCGCATGTCGGCGGAACGTCTCGCGGAAGCGGCGGCCATCCGTGCCGGCGGCCAGCAGGCGGCGCAATCGCTGCGGGCCATCGCCGACCGGCAGGCGGTAGAGATCGTGGCCTCGGCCAACAAGGACAGCGAGATCCTGCGGGGCGAAGGCGATGCGACGCGCAGCGCCATCTTCGCGCAGGCGTACCAGCCCGACCCGGAGTTCTTCCAGTTCTATCGGTCACTCGAATCGTACCGCAACGCGCTGAGCGGCAGCGGCACGACCATGGTGCTGAACCCCGACAGCGAGTTCTTCCAGTACTTCAAGGCGGATACGGCCAACGGCACGGTGCCGAAGCCGGCGGCGCCGAATGGCATCCCGCCGCTGCCGGACACGACGCTGACCGTGCCGGAGCCATCGGACACCGTGCCGCTGGCCAATGTGGGGGCGCCGGACGCTTCTTCGGTTGTGCCTGCGGTGACGCTCGACCAGGCGACGCCGCCGCTCACGAGCAGCAGCGCCGAGTCCAGCGCTGCTCCGGTCACGCCGGATGCGTCCAGCGCTTTGGCGCCGCCCTCGGTGCCGGGCGCCTCGAGCGCGCCGCCGGCCGTGAATCCGGACGGAACGATCGTGGCACCGAGTGTTGAATCGACGGTGCCGTCATCGTCGGCGGCGCCATAGCCGCCCTGTTGCCGCCACCAAGCGATGCGAGATCAACGGCCGGGGTCGATGCCCCGGCCCTAAATTTTCGCAGGTGCGGATTGCTTGCGCCGGTCGCGAAGTTGTTTTCTTGTGCGGCGAAGTCGAGGGAGCACAGATGAGCAGGCGGTTTGCGTGGCTTGTGGCGGCGGCGCTGACGTTGGCGCTCCCGGCGGTTGCACTGGCCAAGGGGCCCGAATCGGTGGCCAAGCTGGCGGCGCAGTTGTCGCCTGCCGTGGTCAACATCGCCACGACGCAGCACATTGCGGCCGGGGAGCAATACCCCACGGCCCCGGAGGGCTCGCCGCTCAACCAGCTCTTCGATGACGCCAACCCCAACCAGGGCAAGGGGCCGCAGGCCGAGGAGGAGGCGCGCAGCCTCGGCTCTGGTTTCATCATCAAGGCCGACGGCACGATCGTGACCAACAATCACGTCATCGCCGGCGCCGACGAGATCGTGGTGATGCTGTCCGACGGCACGCGGCTGCCGGCCAAAGTGATCGGTGCCGACGACAAGGCGGATCTCGCGGTGCTCAAGGTCGATGCCAGCCATGCGCTACCGTTCGTCGAATTCGGCGACAGCGACACGGCGCAGGTCGGCGACTGGGTGATGGCGATCGGCAACCCGTTCGGACTCGGTGGGTCGGTGACGCTGGGGATCGTCTCGGCGCGGAACCGCGACATCCAGGAAGGGCCATACGACGATTTCATCCAGACCGACGCCGCGATCAACCAGGGCAATTCGGGTGGGCCACTGTTCGACATGGACGGCAGAGTGGTCGGGATCAACACCGCGATCATCGCCCGCGGCGGCGCCTCGCTCGGCATCGGTTTTGCGGTGCCCGTGAACCTGGCTCGTCCGGTGGTGGAACAGCTCGACGAGTACGGCGAGACGCGGCGCGGGTGGCTCGGCGTCAATATCCAGGAGGTGACGCCCGATATCGCCGACAGCCTCGGCCGGCCGAACAGCAACGGCGCGCTGGTGGTGAGCGTCACCAAGACTGGCCCGGCCGATGGCATCATCGACGAGGGCGATCTGATCCTCGAGTTCAACGGCAAGCCGATCGAGAAGATGCGGGATCTGTCGCGGTTCGTGGCGGAGTCCGCGGTGGGCAGCAAGGCGAGCGTAAAGCTCTTGCGCGCGGGCAAGGAGATGAACCTCGACATCACGCTGGGGCGGCTGGAAGCGGCGGACGCGATCGAAGCATCGGCGAAGGAGCCGAAGGTCGCGGCGCCCGACGGCGACCCGGATGAGCCGGTCGGGCCACCCCCCGGTCTCAAGGACATGGTCGGCCTCGACCTCGCTCCGATCGACGCCGAGCTGCGCAAGACCTACGCCCTCGAGGCGGACGCCAAGGGGCTGGTGATCACCGACGTCGTCACCGGCTCGGGCGCTGAGGATGCGGGGCTGGTGAAGGGCCTTGTGGTCAGCGAGGTCAACGAGCAGAAAATCGAGACGGTCGCCGACGTCATCGACAAGGTGAACGCGGCCAAGGAAGCGGGGCGGCCGGCGGTGCTGTTCAAGGTGACCGATGCGACAGGTGGCAGCCGCTTCATCGCGGTACGGCTGGCGAAGTAGTCAGCGCACGAATTCGTCGTCGGTGTAGCCCTGAAGGTAGAGCAGGGCGGTGAGGTCGCCGTGATCGATGCGAACCTCTGCCTCTGCCGCGACGACCGGCTTGGCATGGAGCGCGACACCGAGGCCGGCCGCCTTGACCATGTCGAGGTCATTGGCGCCGTCACCCACGGCAAGGGTTTCAGCCATCGGGATGTCGTGGAAGGCGGCGAGGGTCATGAGGCGGCTGAGCTTGGCCTCCTTGCCCAGGATCGGATCGGCAACGGTGCCCGCGAGCACCTCACCGTCGAACTCGAGGATGTTGGCCATGGCCTCGTCGAAGCCGATGCGCTTGCCGATGTAGTCGGCAAAGAAGGTGAAGCCGCCCGAGACCAGCGAGGTGACGGCGCCGTAGGCCTTCATGGTCTGCACCAGGGCGCGGCCGCCGGGGGCGAAGGTGATCTGCTCGCGACGAATCTCCTCCATGCGCTTGAGCGGCAGGCCCTTGAGCAGTTTGACGCGCGTGCGCAGTGCCTGCTCGAAATTGAGCTCGCCATTCATGGCGCGTCGGGTGATAGCGGCGACCTCATCCTTGATGCCGAGAGCGGCAGCGAGCTCGTCGATGCACTCCTGCTCGATCATGGTGGAGTCCATATCGGCAATGAGAAGCTTCTTGCGACGATTGGCGAGCGGCACCTGGGCGACGTCGACGGGCTTGCCGGCGACGAGGTCGCGGGCGGCTTCAGCGGCGGTCGCGAGGTCGGGCTTGACGAACTCGACTGCGATGCGCTGGGTGAGGACGTTGACCTCGCCGCCCACGGCCTTGTGCACCGCGTTCATCAGCGCGGTGTCGATGGCGGGCTCGTTGGGGTTGGCGATGAGACAGAGAACCGACAAGGACAACTCGTGGGGTCGAAAAGCGCGGTTCTGATAGCGGGTCCGACAGCGAGCGGCAAGTCGGCGCTGGCGCTGCGGCTGGCGCGCGAGCGCGGCGGGGTCATCGTCAACACCGACGCGCTGCAGGTCTACGCCGGGCTGAGGCTGCTGACCGCACGGCCGGGCGATGCGGACATGACCGAGGTGCCGCATCGGCTCTATGGCGCGGTCGATCCGAAGGTGCGGTTCTCGACCGGCGACTGGGCGCGAGCGGCCGGCCGCCTGATGGTGGAGACCGGGGACGCGCCGCTGATCTTCGTGGGCGGAACGGGTCTCTATTTCGAGGCGCTGACCAGGGGCTTCGCGGACGTACCCGAGGTGCCGCCGGAGGCCGTCGCATGGGCCGAGGCGGAAATTGCCGGCCTTG
>Ga0207667_10010631_pt1 | contig 10743 bp, 10 predicted proteins | sample KBSCornC52_FD_184301 | JGI IMG/M metagenome (GOLD analysis project Ga0207667, IMG submission 184301) | Corn rhizosphere microbial communities from Kellogg Biological Station, Michigan, USA - KBS Corn C5-2 (SPAdes) (version 2) | ecosystem: Host-associated > Plants > Roots > Rhizosphere > Soil ...
CCTCGGATCCGACAGCGAGGACCACCGGCCATATGATTGAGCCAGGATGAATCCCTGCGCTCCAGTACACATCGTCTTGATCACGGGCATGTGCGCGAACGGCCAGATTAGCCGCGCAGCCTGACGTGCCATCTTTGGTCCAGCCGTCTTGCACGTCGCCGACGTTGGCACCTGCGACGCAGGCCAGAAAATCAGATAATAAGAGGGATTCTTCCGTCGCTGGCGGATCGAGCCGCAGCGTACTAGCGAAAACGTGTTCGACTAAGCCGTACAGGACACTCTTGGAAGCGATCACGCTCGCCGCTCACCGTGTGACTGCGACGGCGCCGGCATCCTTGACGGCAATCCCCGGATGCTGTCGCGCGACGTAAACGTCGTGTCAATCGTGACGACGCTCGGGTCCGCGCCATCGAGCATGTCCAACAACAACCGTGCCGCCGCAGTACCCATTTCATCGGAATCACGCGAAACCGTGGCCAAATTTGGCGCGAAAACATCGAACATCGGCCACTCGTCCAACGCTACGAGCGCCACATCGCGACCCGGCTCACGGCGGAGCTGACGTAGCGCTCGCAAAGCACCAGCTGTTGCACCTATTCCCCCCGTCATCAGGGCGGTCGGTTCCGGCGAGCGTGAAAACAGTCTAATCACCTCGGCCTTGGCATAGTCCATATCGAACCCGCCGGCTACCACCAGATCCTCGTCAACTTCAACTGCTGCAGCAGCGAAAGCTTCCCGATACCCTCTGACGCGCTCGCGCGAGCTACGAACTTCTAACCCTCCCGGAACCAAGGCAATGCGTCGGTGACCTCGCATCAACAACTCCTCGGTCGCCCGTCGGAGCCCGGTGAAGTGGTCGCAGAGGACGGCGCCTGCCGAAAATCCTGGCACTTCCCGGTCTAGCAATACGACCGGCACCCGCAACGCTTCGAGGGCCTCACGCGTTGCCGGGGACGTCTCTGACACCAACGAGACAATCACGCCGTCCACGCGCCGTCGGCGGAGAAGCGACAGATTGATCGCCTCGGCTTCCACTCCGCCATCCGAGTTAGCCAGAACCATCGAGTAACCGGCGCGCCGCAACTCCTGTTCACTCCGCCGTGCGACATTGGCGAACAGCGGGTTGGAAATATCACGCAACACAAAACCGACCGTGCGTGTTGAGCCACGACGGAGCGACTGAGCCAGCAAATCAGGCTCGTAACCCAAGTCTTTTGCCGCTGACTCCACTCGCATCCGCATCTTGGCAGACACGTCTGGGTGTCCGGACAACACGCGCGACACACTCGACAGTGCTACACCTGCGCGGACTGCGACGTCACGAATCGTCACACCTAGCTCGCTCGGATCCCTTGGCGCACCGTTCGATTCGGGCAGTTTTGGAATCATTGGCGATATCGCTCGATCACTTCTGGGTCCACCTCGATACCTAGGCCGGGTCGGGACGTGGGTGGGTATACCCACCCATCGACGTGGGTAAAAGGCTCCCTCACTAGGTCGTGTTGCATAGGGTTCCGGAGTGGTTTGAACTCGAAAAGCTTACAAGCAGGACTGCTAAAGCTGATTGCTAGACTTGCGGCACTGACAATAGCCGAGGACCACGCGTGCGCGTTGGCCTGTCGACGGTAGGCCTCCACCCGATCTGTGACCTTCTTAAAGCCCGTAATGCCCTCCGCGCGGCCAGGATCCACTCCGAGAACGTCGCAGGTGTTAGTCGCTAGCACCCGCTCGAAGCCATCGAGGTTCCATTCCCGTTCGCCGTACCCAATCAGCGTACGGGTTTTCGCCCGGAGCGTGGCGTAGCCACTCGGGTCCCATGCGCCAAGCGGCTCTTCTATCCAATCGATGTCGTAGTCATCGAACGCAATCACCCGCCTGACAGCGGTAGAGACGTCCCATTTGATGGCATACCCAAGGTCGATAATGAGCATCTTGTCCGTGCCGATTGCGGCGCGCATGGCTGCGACGTACTCGACGTCACGGGCGTGCTCAAAGCCCAAATGAGCGTCGCCTCGTTTGCCGAACCCAACCTTGATGCCTTGCAAGCCGCTCTCGAGCCACCCGAGTGCCTCATCAGCCATCGCCTGAATAGAGCTGTGGTGCGCATGCGACGACGCGATCGCAGGCAACCGTTCGTGGACCGCCCCGCCGAGCAACTCGCACACGCTCACCCCAAGGATCTTGCCCTTGATATCCCATAGGGCAATATCGATCGCAGCGATGGCGTATGAGGCAAGACCACCTCCGTAGCCGTACCACCACGCTCGGTCCTTGAGCTGCCGCCATATGCACTCGGTGTCGAGAGGGTTCCGCCCGACGATGAACTCGGCTAGTCCATCGATCAGGGCAGCAACGGCGGGGTTCGCTTCTTGAAACTGCGTGATCGCTTCCCCCCAGCCGACGACCCCATCGGTGGTCGTAATCTTGACCAAACAAAGGTAGCGTGTCGCGTTGAAGTCGTTCGGCTCCGGATATGCGACCGGAATCGCCTCAACACGTGCGATCTTCGCCATCGTTCTCCTCTATTGCGTGTCGCCAGCGTCGGGGCCAAAGGCAGTCTCCCCGACGATTTTCGGGATCTACCTCCACGGCGGAACATCGCGGACTGCAAGCGGCTCGCGGATCGCACTCGCTGGCCGGGTCTGCCCGGAGCTCGGCGTCCAAATCGCCGGCCGTTAGCCTGACGTCCAGTATGTCGCGCCCGCTCCTCCCATGCGAGCAGGCCCGCCGTGTTCGTGAATGATCTATCGATCCGTGCGGTGCGCGGCGATGAAATCCTCATCGAGCACCCACCCGAAGCCCGGGGTTTGCGGAAGCGGCAGATGTCCATTAACAAGCTCGGGCCTGTTCGCAATCAATCCCCAATAGATTGGGTCTCGGGTCGGCGAGAACGCCTCAACGAACGTGCCGTGTGGTACCGAGGCAAGTAGGTGGGAGGCGACCTGCGCCTCCTCGTGATGGCCGAGTTGTATGTCGAATGCGGCCGCCAGCGACGCTACTCGCCGCCACTCCGTCGGACCGCCGCTCCACGAAGCATCGAAGTTACTTACGTCGACGGCACCGTTAATGAACATTTCCCGCATTCCGACACGCGAAATCTCACTCTGCCCAGCGGCGACGTTGACGTTTCCTCGGAGCCGAACGTCTCGAAGCCCTCTCCAGTCCGCGTGCCAGCGGGTCGGCTCCTCGAACCATCGCAGCGAGATGTCGCCGTCGATCATAGAAAGGAATTGGAGCGCCTCATTCACCGTGTAACCCTGGTTCGCGTCGACGACGAAGACAAAGTCCTCACCGACGAGGTCCCTGGCCGTACGCAGCCGCGCGGCATCAACGTGAGGCGGCTTACCTCCGATCTTGAACTTCATCCCCACCATGCCTTGCTGGCCCTTAAAGAAGTCCAGCTCCTTCTCGAGGTCGGCCTCGCTCGAACCGTAGTATCCACCGATGCCGATCATGGGGATCGCATCGCGATAACCACCCCATAACCGCCAGAGCGGCTGGTTGCAATGCTTCCCGACGGCGTCCCAGACCGCACTATCCACGCACGCGATCGCTTGCATCGCGAGCCGGCGGTCGCGCAACTGATCGAATGTCACGGGAAGCATCGCACTCCAGCACGCCTCGACCGCGAGTACGTCGAGCCCTAAAAGGAGCGGCTCAATCTCGTCATGGATGATCCCGAGAATCTCCGCCTGCTCCTCGTCGCTATCGGCGTTGTACGCCTCTCCGATGATGCCCTCGGATGTCTGGAGACGGGTGATTATGGTGCAACGGTTCCGCATCTTGTAGTAGCTGCCCTTATATAAGTGCTTGAGCGGCACGGTCAGCGGGATGGTCTCGATTGACTCGATAAGCGGCACAGCCCAATCTCCCTCGGAGTCACAAGACGACCCGGAGTCCCGGTATCGTTTCCGGCTGCGATCGTAGCGCCGCCGATGGGCTAGGGCAAGAGTACGCAACTAGGTAAGACAGAGGGCCAGGACGACGGCACGATGCCGCACGAAATCTTGCGGAGCAGCACCCGCCTGAGGGCGTCGTTGGCCCCGACGATTCCGCGCCTTACGGAGCCGGATATCCGCCCAGTAGGTCAGAAAGGGCCAGAAGCCGGGCGCTATTAGAGCATAGAAAGACGCCCCGGCCGGTGCCGACTGCCCACCGCTGCGGTACCAGGTCAGACCGGACGCGGGGGTATCGAGCACAACTCATCAAACCTCCGCGGCGCGGCTTGGAACCCTGCGCAGGCCTCGAATCGTTACCAGGAAGCGCTTGACTTACCCAAGAGCCGGTTATAGCTTCGCGCAAATCAGGGGTTCGCCCACGTCGGCGACGACCCGCTCATTGATCCCTTCTCGGAGGTCATTCCAAATGAAAGCTCGGCGAGTTAGGGCGGCTTCGGCATTCGTAGCGGGCACATTCTTAGTGGCCGCGTGTAGCTCAGGGGGTCACGGAAGCGGCGCGCCGGGCTCGACCGGCCCGTCCGCCGGTTCAGGAGGCAGTGCCACCACCGCCGCGTCGGCAGGAGACGGGAAGGTCTACAACTTCCGTGGCGCGAACTCGACAACCGCGGACGACGCCTTCGGCACCTCGTACACCGCCTTCGCCACGTGCCTCGCGACGCAATCTTCAGGCAGAATAAAGCTCACCATGTACCAGAACGCCACGTTGGGCTCCGACGCGGAGGCGCTCGAGCTCTTGCAAACGGGCGCACTCGACTTCACGGAGACAACGCTAACCTCCACCGTCTTGCCGGACGCGGCGGCGTTCGACCTGCCATACATGTTCAGCACCGTAGAAGCGTGGGAGAAGGCAGTCGACGGTGCGCCGGGTGACCAGATCAAGCAAGAAGCCCTCGCAAAGGGTATGAAGATCCTCAGCTTCGATGAAGGTGGCTGGCGCGAGGTATACGGCAACAAGGACGTGAAGAGCGTCTCAGACTTCAAAGGTCTGAAGATACGTACATTGCAGACTCCCGTGTACGTAGCGTTCTTTAAGGCACTTGGCGCGGTGCCTTCACCCCTTGCGTTTACTGAGGTATATCTAGCCCTCCAACAGCACACCCTCGACGCAGCCGAGACGGCGCTGCCTTCCATGTTTGGTGCGAAGCAATACGAGGTTTCCAAGTACGTGATTGTCACCAACCACGCAATGAGCACAGTGCCGTGGGCCATGTCAACCAAAGCATGGAACTCGTTGCCTTCCGACCTACAGGCGGTGGTCCTGTCTTGCGACAAGGCGCGAAGTGAGATGCAACGCAAAAACCAGAACGAGTCACAGAAGAACATGGAACAACAGCTGACGGCAAAGGGAATGACCTACGTGACAATCCCTCTCGCGCCCCTTCAAGAACTCGCGAAGAGCAAGGTCTATCCGCTTGCGACGGCACCAGGTGAGCAGGCTCTGGTGGCGAAGATCGAAGCCATGAACTAGATGCGGGCCAACACCGAGGCACGTCAGCCGGCCGGCCGCACCCGGCCGGCTGACCTGTCGACACTTGACGCTGTCAGGCGGCTTGCGGCAACCGGCACACGGATGCTGCCGGCGGTCGTGCTGCAAATAATACTCGCAATATGCGGAGTCCTCCTGATCTGCATCGTCACTGACGTCCTACTGGGAGTCGCCGCTCGCGTGCTGTTCCATATAGCGATCCCGTGGACGGTCGAGCTGCCCGACGACCTAGTCGTCTGGCTATCGTTCCTCGGCGGAACGGCCGCAATGGCGCTTGGCTCTAATATTACGATTGACACTGTTACCAACCTTGCCAAACGTCGGCGGAGTACCGACGTCGCCTTGAGACTTCTTCAGCTATTACTCACCCTAATCGCGGTCATCATCTGGGCATATGCATCGCTTGACCTCTTGGGCGTTGCAGGTGACACCAGGGAACCGGCGACCGGCTTTCCGCTGCGCTGGACTCGCATCGCACTTCCGATCAGTTCGGTCCTAGTGTGCTTGTTCATAATAGTCCAGTTCATACGCACGCTCCGGGGCGAAGATCCGCTGGAACACCATTATGCGGCGGAGGAGGACGATGAGTTCGGCGAATTATAACCAGTTGGCAGTTACAAAGCCGAGCTACCAGAGAGTATGGTGAGTCGTGTTAGCGTTTATTCTGGTGATCGCGATATTCATGGTGTTCGTATTTCTCGGCGTGCCAGTCGTCTACTGCTTCATCCTTGCGGGTGCGATTTACATCCATTGGTTCGTCACCGTCCCGGTACAAATGAACGTCCTGGCATCTAGAGGCATCAGTATCGTCGCCAACTCATATACGATCTTAGCGGTGCCTTTATTTATTCTTTGTGCTCAACTGATGAATAAGTCGGGCATGACGAAGCGCCTTGTGGGGGCTGCCGTGGCAATCGTTGGGCATATCCCCGGCGGCCTCGGGCATGCCGTTGTGTTGGCGAATGTCGGAATGGCAGGTATGTCGGGCTCAGCCACCGCCGATGCAGCGGGCATCGGCAAAGCAATGATTCCGGCGCTGCGTGCGTCAGGTTTCTCGGCGCCGCGCGCCGCCGCGCTGTCTGCCGCTGCTGCCACGATGGGGCCAATCATCCCGCCGAGTATTGCCCTCGCGATTTATTCGTCGCTATCAGATGCATCATTGGGGAGACTGCTCTTAGGTGGTGTTGTACCTGGTCTTCTGATGGCGGTTTTCCTGATGGGTCAACTCTTCCTGTCGCCGTCAGGTCGAGCCATCAAGCGAGAGCCGTTCAATCTTTCGAGGGCTTTGCGCGCGTGCCGCGATGGCGTGCTATCTCTGATAATGCCACTCGTCATCCTTGGTGGAATGTTCTCAGGTTATTACACCCCCACAGAGGGTGCGGCCGTTGCGGTGATTTATGCAATTGTGGTCGGTGGCTTTTTCTACCGGACCCTCACTCCGAAAGACCTTTGGAGAGCCCTCCTCGAGACGTCGGTACTTTCTGGCGCCATCATGCTCGTCGTTATGGGCGCGAATGCGCTGTCGTGGATGCTGATCGCTGACGGGATCGGCAAGACCCTTTCGCCCGTGTTCCTCTTTCTCGGTCACCAACCGGCCTTGGTGATGCTGAGTGTCACCTTGATCGTCGTTGTACTCGGCACGTGTGTAGAAGAGGTAACAATGCTGATCTTGTTGACCCCTATACTCGTGCCTTTGGTTTTGCCTCTCGGCGTCGATCCGATTCAGTTCGGCATCGTCTTTGTTTTAGGAACAATGCTCGGACTGATAATGCCGCCGATCGGCATATCAATGATAGTCACGTGCCGGATTGCACGAATCACCACCGGCCAATTCGCCCGAGCGATAGTCGGGCCCTATGTGACGCTGTTTGTAGTGGTCGTATTGATGTGCTTCATCCCAGACATCGTGCTGTGGCTGCCGAATCATCTGCTACCCAACGCGTGAAATCGGGCACATCAGGCATCGGTGTTCCTCTCAGGACGGCGTTTGCGCTACGAGTTGGTCGCTGTCAAGGGGTTAGTACTGCGCGGAGGACTCGCCCCTCTGCGAGGTCCCTCAGTGCAAGGTTGCCTTCGGCGAGAGGCCTGATGGAATCGGTGAGATGATCCGTCTGGATTCTCCCCGAGAGGTGCAGGTTGATGACTGCTTCAATGTCGGTGCGGGTGAACCCGCGCGAACCGCGCACCTCAAGCTCTCGCCAGACAAGCGAACTGGCCAATAGATTGAACGGGCTCGTAGTTGTCGCCACCAAGACGACCCTCCCTGCGAAGGTGGCTAAGCCGATCGCCTCGCGATCCATATCGGCTGAAGCGGCACATTGGACGACGAGATCGAAGCCCGCACCGAATTCGGCTCGAGCTTCGGCGAGACTCATTGCCGCTTCGGCACCTAACCGCAGAGCTAGTTCCCGCCGGCTCTGGCTCCGGGAGATGGCGACGACGTGCGCCCCCATGACAGACGCCAGCTGCACAGCATTCGAACCGATTCCACCTACGCCGATCACGGCAACCTGCTCACCAGCACGTACACGCCCAATCGAAGACAACGCGTGATACGGCGTCGCCACAGCATCGGTCAGAACAGCCAGCGCGGCGGGTGGGATCCGAGTGTCCGTTCGGACAAGCGTGGATTCCGGGCGAACCACGTATTCGGCAAACGCTCCGTCGACGTCGACGCCCATTCGTACTACACCTGGACCAAGATTAGGGCGAGGGGCGTCCTTGGCGTTCGTAATGTAGTAAAGCGCCACCTGGTCACCGACGGAAATGGTGGTGACGCCGGGCCCGATCGCTTCAACGGTCCCAGCGGCCTCGTGACCAGGAACGCGTGGTAGCTTTTCTTCGCCGAAGCCACCCTTCTGCAAGAAGAGATCCGATCCACACACCCCTACAGCGTCGATCCGCACGAGTGCTTCAAATGCGCCGGGCGTCGGGATTTCGCGCCGAACCGACTCCAGATCCATTCCAACGCCCCTCATGAGGAGAGCGCGCATCGTTTTCTGGCTCACACCTTGCCCCTTTGGCCGGAGAGCTCTGCTCGCCCAAATCAGCATGCAGATGGACGGGTCGCTGGCGATCGGTTTTAGCTCAGGAAATGATACCTTCCATACGGCGAAGCCGGGTCGCCTAGGCCGAAATGATTGCGGTGTCTGGTCGGTATGTATCTCCCGCTGCGACGGTGTCGCCGGGTCTCTTTCTCGGCGCTTCTTCCGGGATCCCGGAACGCGCATGTATATCCGGGCTCATCGGCCTCGGCGCCACGGAACTGACCGCATGCTCGAGCGCCCACGCGATGACATCTTCGTCGGCACATCTGTCGGTCTACCGCACCTCAGCGGATGACCTAATTCTTGACATCGTCGGGCCGGCCCCTATAATCGCAAGAAACGATTCCAGGCAGACTAGAACTTGCGCCGCGCCGGAGACGCGCACGACCTGACGGCTGCTATGTCGATCAGGAGGCCAGTCGTGCCGTCGAACCAAGATCAGGAGTGACCGTGACGTTGGCGCTGGTGTCCTTCAATACGCTCGGCAGTACACGCGAGCCCAAGCCATGAAGCCGCTGGCGGACATTCGGATCATCGCTTTGGAACAGTACGGAGCCGGTCCGTTCGGGACAGTTCACCTGGCTGACCTTGGCGCCGATGTGATCAAGATCGAAGAGCCTCGCAGTGGCGGCGACGTCGGCCGATACGTACCGCCCTTCCAAGAGGGCGAAGATAGCTTGTTTTTCGAGGCGTTCAACCGGAACAAAACGAGTATCGATCTGGATCTCGCTCAACCCGCCGGCCGTGAAGTCTTCGAAGGCCTCGTGTGCGTGTCCGACGTCGTCTATTCGAATTTGCGGGGTGACGTTCCTGAAAAGATCCACATCAAGTACGCGGATCTCAAGCACCTTAATCCAGCTATCGTGTGCTGCTCTCTTAGCGGATTCGGCATGTCCGGGCCAAGGCGCAACGAGCCCGGCTATGACTACGTACTACAAGCGTTGACAGGCTGGATGGACATCACCGGCGAGCCCGACGGGCCGCCCACAAAGAGCGGACTCTCGCTCGTCGATTATTCCGGTGGCCTGGTGGCGGCGGTCTCGCTACTGGCTGCAGTACACGCCGCCCGTCGCGACGGCCTGGGTTGCGATTGCGACGTAAGCCTGTTTGACACAGCTCTCTCGATGCTTACATATCCTGCGATCTGGGCGCTGAACGGCGAGTTCGTGCCTAAGCGCATGCACAACTCCGCTCACCCGTCCCTCGTGCCGTTCCAAGCGTTCCGGGCACGCGATGGGTGGCTCGTCGTTGCCTGTCCCAAGGAGAAGTTCTGGCGGCGCCTCGTGGACGCGGTCGATGACCCGGTGCTGTCAGGAGATGAAAGGTTCGCGACATTCGCCTCTCGACGAGAAAACTCCACGGCCTTATTGTCGCTATTGGATGACCTATTCATAGCTAATAGCGTCGCACACTGGTTGACCAAACTTGGCAACGCGGGCGTACCGTGCGGCCCGGTCAATTCGGTTCAGCACGCTCTCGCCGATCCCCAGACGATCGCTCGCAACATGATCGTGGAGACCGATCACCCTCGGTTCGGGCACGTGCGCCAGGTCCGGAGCCCGGTGAGAGTCGGCGACGACGTGCCGACCTACCACCGTGCGCCGGCGAGACGCGAAGGAACTGGCCGTGTGCTGCGCGACTTACTCGGCTACGACGAAGCCGCGATCTCGGCGCTCGGCAGCCGAGGCGCCTTTGGTCGCGACTTTTCCGAGCCCGCGTGAGCGCGCAGGTGCCACGGAGTTACCTTTACGTACCGGGCGACGCGGGCCGGCGTCTTGAGCTTGCAGATCGCAGGGGCTCCGACGCGATAATCGCCGATTTGGAGGATGGAGTAGCGGCAACCCACAAGGCGGTCGCGCGGCAGCAGGTGGCCGCGTGGCTGGCGCAGCCGCCTGCGCGACCGGAGGTCGAGCGATGGGTCCGGGTCAACGTTGACGCGCAAGGCATCGAGGATCTCGGCGAAGTCTTCGGTGCCAGATTGCACGGTGTATGCATTCCAAAAGTGGCTGATCCCGCGGACGTTCAGCGCGTAGCGAGAGAATTGGATCGTCTGGAGCGCGCCAATCGATGGACCGGGCGCGCCGTTTCCATTATGCCGTTGATCGAAAGTGCCGAAGGACTTCTCTCTGCGGTCGCAATCGCCCGGGCACCGCGCGTCTTACATCTGCAACTCGGTGAAGTCGATCTTGCCGCTGACTTGGGTTTGGAGCCGACGTCCGACGAGTTGGAGTTGCTCAATGCCCGCGCGACC
>Ga0207667_10010639_pt1 | contig 10739 bp, 5 predicted proteins | sample KBSCornC52_FD_184301 | JGI IMG/M metagenome (GOLD analysis project Ga0207667, IMG submission 184301) | Corn rhizosphere microbial communities from Kellogg Biological Station, Michigan, USA - KBS Corn C5-2 (SPAdes) (version 2) | ecosystem: Host-associated > Plants > Roots > Rhizosphere > Soil ...
ATTCGGCCTCAAATACGGGCCTGTCCGCTTTGGGCTTCCAGCTGATCGGCGAATGTGTCTCGGCAGGCTTGACGAAGTCCGAGGCGGCGTGCTCATCGAATCGGATGGGATCGCTGTGAGAAGCCGCTGTAAGCGATACCGAGAGTCTATGGTTGAGCGCATCTAGATTGTGGATCGATGCCGTCTCCCATACCGGCGCGATGTCCTGCCGGTGGTGACCGATCAGGCCTGGCGCTTTATCGGCGGGTAGTCTCAGCCTCAATTCCTCATTAGCCAATCCGAGATCGTTGCGCAGGAACATGCACGCGGCAGCCGGAAGCAGCGCCATCTTCGCCGGGTTCGCGTCAATCGCGAACCAGCCCCCGATCTTATTCTGTCCCCGATCCGTGCCGTAGTCAAAGAGGTAGAAGCCGTCCCAGTCCTGCATGGTGGCGAATGCCGCGAGCATTGGCACGCTCTCCGCCTGGAACTCGTTGGGAGCCGGATGGCTATATTCGCTGACGGTGTACGGTTTGCCAGCGAGCCGGTAACGGGCAAGTCCCGGCAGCGTGCCGCCATTCTCATCGGAAATCATCGACGTATTGGGAATCCGCCAGTCGGCCGGATCCCATTGGCGATGGGGGAATTCAGGATGCTGCCAGTAGGCGTGCATATCGACAAAATCGCTCGCAGATTCCCGTATGAGGCCCGCGATACCGCCCCACGCTGCCTGCGAACCAACAATGTTCGCCTGGCACTTGAGCGTCTGCTTGAGGTAGTCGCGCATTGTCGTGATGTAGCGATGTTCGACTTCGATCAGGAACGAGATCCAATCCTGACCGGCAGGATCGGCAGAGGGCCTTCCGAGGGGCCAATCGGAGCTTTCCAGCCGCGCGTCCTTAGGAAAGTGCGTCTCCGAGCCGGGCCGCACGGAGATGCCGGTGAGATCGACTTTGCCTAGCGCGTCGCCAAGGATGAATGACAGTCGATTGTGCGCCTTCTCGGTCTGAGACGCCGTAAACACAAACGCGAATTTCTGCCACTTTGTTGAGAGCGGCACGCGCTCGTTCAAACCGATGTTATGGTAGTCGGCCTTATCGATCGTCGTGCTTACTGTGATCGGCCGGGCTTTATCCGCTTTCGCCCAGAATGTCACAGTATACGGCTCATCGTCTGTAAAGTCCATGCCTGTCTGAAGAAGCTGAATATTCCAGTTCTGTGCTCCAATGGCCGTGACATCGACGCGAATGGGCTTGCCCTGAACGCCTTCCGGCGGTGCTAGGTTCTCAGGAAGCTCCATACGCGCTTCAGCGGGCGCTGCATTGGTTTCGAGCGTCCAATGCTCCGCGCCCTGCGAGAAATCCGCGTTGAGCAGCCGATTCGGTCCAAACGGTTTGTCCGCCGCGGACCAGGCCCTGCGGAGCCCTGCGGTGTTCTTGTACTTCGCTTTCAGCCATTCGTTCCACTGGCTGTCGAGCTCATGCCGGTACGACTCCGGCAGAGCGGCAATTCCGCCGCCGACACCCTCCCACGGCGCTCCCACAAGGGAGTTCTCGTTGTTGAGCTCAACAATGGCGATTGCAGGCTCATCGACGTAGCGCGTTTTCGTGTACGGATTCAGATGGATAAGTAGGTCATGAGCAAACTGCTTCTGCAGCTCGATCAGACGCGGGCTGAAGTAGTCCGCTGGCTTTGCGGCGAAGGGCAGCACGGACGCGTCCGGCACATTGTCCTTGTCTGTAAACGAGCGCGATACCTTGAGGTTGATGTTCGAGTAGATTCCGTGCAGCTTGAGTTGATTGATAAGGTAATCCAGGCGGTCGAGCGCCTCAGGATTAATGTGCTGGGTGTCGCCCGAAGCAGGATCGAACAGGCTGGGCTTCGACCAGGGCGCATCCATATGATGCAAACGGACAATGTTGACCCCGAATTTGTGCAGCCTGCCCGCGATCTTCTCCGCGTCCGCATGGGTTGGAAAAGCGGCGTCGGCGGCCAGATTGACGCCGACAAACCGTATCCGGCGCGCCTTCTCGTCGAAGAAGTGACCGTTGTGCGCGCGAATGAACCCGCTGCCTCCGGCAGGCGTCGGATTTAAGAATCCGACATTGACGATGTTTGCGCTGTCATCATCCCAGGGAAGCACGAACGGGAAACGGTCTACAGGAGCCATAGCCCGGCCCACGGGAGCGGTGAGCAGTGTAAACAGCGCGGCGCAGGAGATAGGAAATAACTTCATGCGGGTCTTTCTGCAAATTTCGGTCCAAAGTCACTGAGCCGTCCAGCCGCCGTCGATCGTGAGCGACGTCCCGGTCATAAAGGCGGAAGCATCGGAGCAAAGATAGACGATGGCCGGCCCCAGCTCTTCCGGCTGGCCCCATCGTCCGATGGGCAGTTTGGCAAGAAATGCCTGGTATGCGACCGGGTCGTTCATGAGCACGCGATTCATAGGTGTTTCGAATGGTCCCGGGCAGAGACAGTTGACCGTGACGCCATGGGGAGCGCCTTCAAGAGCCAGGGCGCGCGTCAGTCCCATCACACCGGCCTTCGCGACCGCATAGGGAGAACGCCCTGCGATCGCCACAAAAGTCATGATCGAGCCGAGCATCACGATTCGGCCCCATTTCCGCCCGACCATGCCCGGCATGACGGCCTGCGAACAGAGGAAGGAGCCTTTGACGGTAATGTCCACGACGGAATCCCAGTCCTCTTCGGTCAGCTCGACGGTAGGTTTTCGAACGTTGATTCCGGCATTATTGAGGAGTATGTCAACCTTGCCGAGCTTAGAATTGCATTCGCTCACCATCGCACGCACAGATTCGCCGTTGGTGACATCGCATGCAATCCCGATTACGGTGCGGCTCGTCGCCTCGGCGATCTCCCGAGCGGCCGAATCGGCCTCGTCTCCATTTCTGCTGCACAGCGCCACGTCTGCGCCCGCCTCCGCCAGAGCAAGCGCCATGCTCCTGCCAAGGCCTTTGCTGCCACCCGTCACAAGGGCAGTTCTTCCTTTCAGACTGAAGGAATCCATAACCGACATATTTGTCATCCAATTCATCGTTGAAAGGCTCCGTATTGGCGTAAACGGCCAATACGGAGCCTGAGCGTTGAGCGTCTCCCGCCAATCTAGTGCGGAGCCACGAGCTTCCACACGGCGCCGCCCGGATTCGAAGGACGCGGGAACCCGAGATAGACCATCGACGCGCCGTCCATCGACCAGTAGGCGATTTGGCCGGTTGACGAGTTCTGGAAGACGATGTCCTTCTGTCCGTCGCCATCCAAGTCCGTCAGGGCGGCGACATTCCAGCCGGTGCCCGGATTCGCAGGATTCACGAATCCGCCTGCAAACATCGTTGTGCCATGCAGAAACCAGACATACAGATTGCCGGAAGTGTTGTGCTGGAACAGGATGTCCGGCTGCCCGTCACCGTTGAGATCGCCCACGGCGACGACTTGCCAGCCGGGTCCCGGATTTGTCGGAGTTATGAACCCGCCGCTGATCATGGTTCCCCCGTTCATGTTCCACTCATACAGGTCGCCCGTGGCGCTGTTCTGGAACAGCAGATCGGCATAACCGTCCCCGTTAAAATCGGCGCTTGCGACGAGCTTCCAGTTGGTCCCCGGGTTCTTAGGCGATATGAACAGAAGCTGAGACATGCTTGTTCCGTTCATCAGCCAGTAGGCCATGTCGCCGGAAGTACTGTTCTGGAAAATGATGTCCGTGTCGGAATTGCCATTCAACTCTGCCGTCGCGCCAACATTCCAGCCAATTCCCGGAGTGGTTGGGAAAATGAACCCTAATTTCAGCTCCCTGTCCCCTTTCATCAGCCAGTAGACCAGCCGGCTGTCACTCTGGTTTTGGAACAGTAGGTCGGGATAGTTGTCATGGTTTAAGTCGAGGTTTGTAAAGGTCGGAAGTTTGTACACGAAGGCATCTTTGACGCCGCCAAAGTTCTGCTGGAAGGCGTTGGGCGAAATCGGAAAGTCGATCGATGTGGTGATGCCTGTGACGAAAGCGTTGCCGTAGGGGTCGACTGCGAGTCCCAGGTTTGAATCGGATGTACTGCCACCCACGACAGTTCCAAATAGCAGGCTGTTCCCTGCCCTCGATATCTTTACGATGAATCCTTTCGAGTTCGTGAAGGGCACGAATCCGGCATCGGTATCACCCGCAACATAGGCGTTGCCCCACACGTCGACGGCAATAGCGTTTCCGACATCTTCGCCGAGCCCGCCCAGATAGGTGGAGTACACGAGAGAAGCGTCGCCCGTCGCAGCGCAGTTGAACTTGGTGACGAAGACATCGTCGGCGCCGCCAAGCACGGGCTGCAGCGGATTGCGCTTCGGGAAGTCTACCGAGCTCGTGGAGCCTGTGACATAAGCGTTGCGACTTCGATCCACGGCAATTGCAAGCCCGGAGTCGGTTCCTGTGCCGCCGAGATAACTGGAATACGAAACCTGCGATCCATCTGCTTCCAGAACGCAAACGAACGCGTTCATAAAGCTGAGTAGTGTCGGCTGGTACCCGAACACAATGGGAAAGTCGCTGGACTGCGTATCCCCGGTGATGTAAATTCGACCCGTACCGTCGACGGCGATGCCAAACGCCCTTTCGTCAAAGCTTCCGCCGACGAACGTGGAGTAGACCAGGGAAGCCGCGCCGCTGGCGTTGGTATTGACACGCGTGACTATCGCGTCCGACCCACCGAAATTCGTCGCCTGATACGCATTTCCAGTGACGGGGAAATCCGTCGAGGACGTGTAGCCGGTCACATAAGCATCGCCGCTGGGACCGAGCGCGATACCCTGCGCTGTGTCTGTATCGGTGCCTCCGAGATAGGTTGAGTAGACCAGAGCCGTGGCGTTGGCGTTAAGACGCGCGACGTAGCCGTCGGTGCCTCCCAGGTCAGTCGCCTGAAATCCTTTGACCACCGGGAAATCCGTTGCGGTCGTGTCGCCGGCAATGTAGGCATTGCCGGAGCCATCAACCTTGATCGCCCAGCAGTTTGTATCGTTGTTGCCGCCGATGAAGACGGAGTAAAGAATAGAGCCGCCGTTGGGAGCAAATTTCGTGACGAATCCTCTGGACGCTCCCGGGAAACCACCCGTGGTCCCAGGGAAGTTTTGGGACTTGGTCTTTCCCGTGACATAGGCGCTTCCGGCGCTATCGACCGCCACTGCATATGCCTGGTCATCGCCGCTGCCACCCAGGTAAGTTGAGTAGATGAGCACGGGGTCAATGGTGAGCGGCTGTCGAGTGTCGTAGCGCGCCACCTCGAACCCAACCTTGTTGGCGCCTCTCATCACATACTTGCCGGCCACCGGTTTGCGCTTGCCATGCACCTGCTGGTAGATCACCGGTTTGTTCCAACGTACGAAGCCGCCGCTAAGCCCGACCAGAAGCTGGCCGTTGCTGTTAACCGAAATCTTCTTTGCGCCGGCGAAGTTCATTGCGATCTTGGCGGGGTTCGAGCCCGGCGCCACTACAAAATCGTACTCAAGCTGCTTCTGGTCTCCGTAATAAACGAGATCGATGCCAGGATAGACGCCTGAATAGCTCACTCGTTTATAGGTGGGGATGCCGACTTTCCACTTGGATGCGTCATTTCCGATGAAGTAGCTTGCGGTTCCGGGAAGCACGCCGGTCCCGCGTGCGGCTGTGCCCGCGGCGGCGCCGACCAATTGGAGGCGAAGAAGATCGCCTTGTGATGCGACGGATTTGCGCCCCCGGACGCTCTTCAAAAGTGCAAGGCGAGCCTCGGAAGAAGTCAGCTCGACGCTGTATCCTCGTCCGTGGGCGAGAAACCGAACGTCAGAAGCAGCCTGGCCCGAGTTCTGTTCGAAGCTCAGTGGCAGTTGCGAATAGGTCGAGCGCGGCACGGAACCATGCAGCAAAGGATTGTGGGCTTGCGAAGTTGCGGTGGGAAACGCCGGAATCTGCGCTTGGCCGGCAGCGGCACAGGTCGTCAATAACCCGGCGGCTGCCATGCTGATCCACTTCCGAATTGGAAGGTGGATGGACGGTTCACAAAGCATAAAGGTCTCCTCCTAGCTATCTCTTACGGCGGGCAGTTCTAACTAACGGCGTGACAGAAACACAAGCGCTCCGAGAATGCAGCAGACGATGATTCCGGCGTAAAGGATCGCAAATCCCTCCTCCCGCTTATATCGAAATGCGCTGAGGTTGCAGCCTACGACGACGGCAGCAATGGGCACGAGTGCAGGCAGATCCAGGCGTAAGACAACCACTGCTGTCATATACAGACACAGAGTGCTGCAAAGTACCAGGAATGTCCTGCGCGCCGGCATGCCAAAACGGGCAAAGCAAGCAAAAAAAAGCGCCACGAACAGGTAATCGGCAAATCCCACTGCGAGCGGCGCTGGCGCCCGTACGTTTGCGGGCGGGCGAGGAGTAAGCCCGATAGTGAGCGTCTGCATCGCCGCCTGCGCGACGGGAGCCTTGCCGCTGTTCGCCTGCGTCACAAGGCCACCTCCAAATACAACATACAGGTCGACGAGAGCCAGCACAACGGCGACCGGAAGCAGCAGCTTGATCTCTCTTATCAGCTGCGCCACCAGCGATCCGATCGAAACGGCGAAGCTGATCAACAGCAGTCCTCGCAAGCCTGGCACGGCACGAAAAACGGCCAGGTACGCGAAATAGACCTTCTGCGCGGCCGCCAGCTGAGCGGCAGAGTGCATCGGGATAATCGGCAGCAGAACGAAAGGCAGCAGTGCCGCTGCAGTCGCGACCAGCCAGATTATCTTAGCCAGATTCGACTTAAGCGCGCGAGATAGAGCGACCGTATAACAAAGAGTGATAACAAGGGATACGAGCGTAACCCCGTATAGTGCCAGCGGATTTGTCAGCTGGAGCCGAACGAGGATAAATTGCATCGCGAAGTAGAGGCAGCAGGCGCCGAGCGCCGCCCGAGCGTCCGCCGCATCGTGGGCGCTGCGCGGTTCAAAGGCGCCGTTTTTGCCGGGATTCGGGGCGTCGGATGGAACGATGACGGCATCTGGCTCGCTGGAAGAGGGTTCCATAGGACGTTAAAAGTTCTCCTCCGGCGTTTTCGAGCAACAACCTGCCGCTTCACTGCGTGCGAGGACGGAGTATCGGCATGTGCTGCGCCAGGCAATTCCAGTCCGGATAAAAATGCTTTGACAAATGACCGCGTCCTATTATATAATAGAGCGTGTTGGCCGTCAAGCTTGCCACAGACGGCGCCCTGGAAAATGGTAAACATCGCGCGCGGCATCAATGGAGAAGCCGTCGTTTTCTGGTAGACCTGCCCGCACGATGCCGGACTCTCCTCAACCTTCCGTAATACCAACGGTTCGCTTCCTCCGCCCATCCTGATTCCTGCGCTCGCACCACACTCTCACCCGAGTTCCGCTGACGGTTGTGGCTGGTCTATGCAGAGTGGAATGGTTGATTCGCCGTATCTAAACTCTAACTTCATGCTCAGACGGTCCAGACCCGGACCCGTCTGAGGCTCTCACCGCCTGCCAGCCGCAGCGCCGTGATGTGCCGCCGGAAAGGATTGGGTATCCATTGTGAGTGATAAAATGCTCCGCATTGTCATTGCGGACGATGAACCGATCATTCGATTGGACCTTAAGAGAATGCTTCAGGATTGTGGCTACGATGTGGTGGGCGAGGCGGGCGACGGTGCAAAGGCCGTCGAGCTTGCCCGCACCCTTAAGCCCGACATCTGCGTCCTCGACATCAAAATGCCTGAGCTGGACGGGATCGACGCAGCCAAAATCATCACGGATGAGAAGATCGCCCCCGTGCTCCTCCTCACTGCCTACAGTCAGATCGATCTGGTGAACCGCGCGAAGGATGCGGGAGTCTATTCTTATCTGGTGAAGCCGTTCAAAGAGGGGAACCTGATGCCCCAAATTGAGGTGGCAGTCGCGCGATGGGAGACGTTCCTGCGCATCGAAGAGCAGGCGGCCGATTTGGAAGATAAATTAGAAACTCGCAAGGCTGTGGACCGTGCGAAGGGCATCCTGATGGACCAATATGGCCTGAAGGAGCAGGAAGCGTTCCGCCGAATTCAGGTGCAAAGCATGAACACGCGCAAGTCCATGCGCGAGATTGCCGAAGCCATCATCATCGCGCATAATATCTAATACAGAGCGATATTGCAGATTGCAAAATGTCGGGTGCAAAATCCAAGATCCAACATCTCGATTGGCGCTTCCGAGGCAGAATAGATGAGAGAAAAACCGGTCCATGCGCGCAGCCCATGGCGTAATCGTCGTCTTGCAGCGGCGCTTCGCCGAACGGACGACGCGGATGTGATCCTGCTTCAACAGGAGCTTGAGCTTCGAGATCGACACATCCGCGATATCAACGCGCGACTGGACCTGATGCAAGCCGAGCTTGAAGAGAAACGCGCCGAGGCCGAGGCGCTCCGGCGCGTAGGCGAGGCGACCGGCTCCGCATTCGACCTCGAGGAGATGCTGAAGGTCGCGGCCGATATCGCGATTCAGATCACAGGGACGGACTCATGCCAGGTCTACCTGTTCGACACCACCAAGGAAGAGCTGGTCCTCCGAGCGACGGATGAAAGCTACGCGAATGTCGTCGGCAAGATCAGGCTGAAGCTAGGCGAGGGGATCACAGGCTGGGTAGCTCGCGAGCGAAGGCCAGTTCAGGTGCCAACCAAGGCCTGGCAAGACCATCGGTTCAAGTATTTCATGGAGATGCAGGAGGGCGAATACGAATCACTGCTCTCCGTTCCGCTCCTCACTCGCGGCGAGATTCTGGGTGTCATCAACGTTCGTACGCGGATCCCTCACGAGTATTCGAAGAATCAGGTCAGGCTCCTCTCCGGAATCGCAAATCAGGTAGCGGGCGCGATCGAGCGGTCGCGCAGGTATCGTCAGCTCGAGCGGCATGCTGTGCAGCTCCATACGCTGTCTGAGGTCAGCCAGGCCATCACTTCGAACATGTACCTTGAAGAGCTGCTTCAGCTCTTCGTTACCATGACTGCGCGAACGATGGGCTACAAAATCTGCACTGTGATGCTGGTCGATCACGACAAGGATGAGCTCGTCATCAAGGCGACGCAGTCGGACAACAAGGAGTACACCAAGAAGCCAAACCTAAAGATCGGCGAAAGCGTTTCGGGGCGGGCCGTCGCGGAGCGCCGCGCGATCACGGTTCTCGACGTGCTGCAGGCTTCCGAGTACATCTTTCCCGATATCGCTCAGAAGGCGGGCGTTCGGTCGATCGCAAGCATCCCGTTGATGATAAAGGGCGAAGTGATCGGCGTGCTGAACTGCTATACCGAGCGGCTGCATGCGTTTTCAAAGGAAGAGCTCGCCATACTGCAGGCCCTTGGCACCCAGGCCGCGCTGGCGATCGAGCATGCGAAGCTGATGGTAAAGTCCGCTGTAATTCAGGAGATGCATCACCGGATAAAGAACAATTTACAGCAGATCGTCAGCCTCGTTCGTCTGGAGATGCGATATAGCAAGTTCGCTACCGTTGAAGAGGCGCTCAACGATACGCTCAATCGCATTCTGGCGATCTCCAGCGTGCATGAGCTGCTGACACGGGATGATCTCGACCTGGTAAGCATCAAGAAGCTTGCGGAAAGCATCCTGACCGCGACACAACAGAGCGTGGTCCCCCCCGGCAAGTCGATCACCACGGAAATAGAAGGCGACGATTTCGTGCTGCCACTCGCGCAGGCGACCTCTATGGCGCTGGTCTTGAACGAGCTGGTGCAGAATGCTGTAGAACACGGCTTCCGGACTCTGAACGACGGCAAAATCAAGGTTCAGCTTAAGGAAACCGAGATAAAGCGCCGTGTCGCCGTGATCAACGACGGGGAGAAGCTGCCGCCGAATTTCAAGCCTGATATTTCTCACAGTCTTGGGCTGTCAATTGTCGAAACGCTGGTCCGGGGCGATCTCCACGGCAACTTTACACTCGAGAACGCAGTATACGATAACGGAATCATCGCGATCGTAGAGTTCCCGCGATCTTGATGCGCAGGACTGTGAAGGTGCCGAATACCGACTTTGCAGCCGTTTAGCCAGACACAAAGCAGGCCAACAAGGAAGCCTTCCCGATGCATCAACCCACGAAAACCTGTCCGCGATGCCAGGCGATCGCTCACATCGAGGCTCCGAAGTGCCCGTCGTGCGGCAGACAGTACGTGGCGCGATTTGTTCTGCAGGACCCGCCTCCGCCGAGATCCCCGCGACCGAGCCCGCCGCCTCCGAAACGCGGATTCAGCCCTCCGCCTGATATCCCGCATAATCGCGTCAATGGCGATGGAATTGGGATTTCTGTAGCGCAGGTTGTCAGTACCGCTACGGTGCTAAGCGAAGCCGAGTTGGCAGCACAGCGCAGGGCGAGACCTGGAAGAAAGACGGATGACCAGAAGCTGGTGAAACGGCTGCTCGCCGCGGCAGCGGCGGTCACGATCGTATTGGCTGCGATCGTCGTGTATGTCATATCGAGGCCGCTGCACAATACGAAGAACGATGCGGAGGCCATCGATGCCGGGAGCGCCGCATTCGCCAGTTTGCCCACCGCCACGAAGTGGGTCGATTCACCGCTTAAGTCCGACGCTCAGCTTCAACCCGGTGTGAAGGTTAGCACTCCCCGCCAGGTCCCCATTGTACCGATGGGTCCAGGCCCAGACGCGCCGGTTTCTGCGTCCACGGGTCCGCTTAACATTGGCGCCGCTACCGACCCGCCCGCACCCCATCCGCCCGTGATCAACCTTACCACCCCG
>Ga0207667_10010640_pt1 | contig 10739 bp, 7 predicted proteins | sample KBSCornC52_FD_184301 | JGI IMG/M metagenome (GOLD analysis project Ga0207667, IMG submission 184301) | Corn rhizosphere microbial communities from Kellogg Biological Station, Michigan, USA - KBS Corn C5-2 (SPAdes) (version 2) | ecosystem: Host-associated > Plants > Roots > Rhizosphere > Soil ...
CCAGGCGGTGGTGGATTTCCTGAAAAGCTGAAACCCGCATGCATCGCAGCGCGTTTCTTTGGTGCGGACACCGGCAAGTCAAGCTGGAATTTTCCGTTCGCAGCCGGTGCGGATAGTAAATCCGTATACGGACGATATGGTATTTGTATGCGGAGCATTGGATGAATTATCGCGTTCGGATCTGCACAAAACCCGTACGTTTCCGTACGGAAAAAAGCATGGGCTTTTGTCGCAAGCCCGCTAAGTTCTGCTGGTGGAGTCATTCGACTCGCGGGGCGCGCGTCAGTAGCAACAAAAGGATATCCGGCCATGACGATTGAGGCCGGCTTGAAGTCCATGGATGATGTCATGCCTTCGCGGACCGATGTCCGCAACCGATTGCTCGCCAAGATGCCGGCCTCGGATTTCGCGCTGCTGGCGCCGCATCTGGAAATGGTCAGCTTGAAGGAACGCCAGGTGGTGGAGGTTCCAGGCCGGCCCATCACCCATGTCTATTTCGTGGAGACGGGCCTGGTTTCGGTGGTGGCGGTCAATGCCGAAGATCATCGCATCGAAGTGGGCGTGATCGGCAAGGAAGGCGTGACCGGCGTGCCGCTGGTCTTCGGTGACGACCGCGCCCAGCACTCCGCTTATATGCAGATCGGCGGCAGCGGCCGCCGCATGCTGGCCGCCGCGTTTGTGGACGCCTTGCGCCAGAGCGCGACCTTGCGGGCGCTGATGATGAAGTCGGCCCAGGCTTTCATGATTCAGACCGCGCACACGGCGCTGGCCAATGGCCGTGCCAAGCTGGAAGAGCGGCTGGCCCGCTGGCTTCTGATGGCGCATGACCGGCTGGACAGCGACGCGGTGCCGCTCACCCATGAATTCCTGGCGGTGATGCTGGGCGTGCGGCGGGCCGGCGTCACCGTGGCGCTGCATTCCTTCGAACGCCGGGGTTTCATCGCCGCCCGGCGGGGCCAGCTGACCTTGATCAACCGGGCGGGCATCGAACAGGTGGCGGGCAGCTTTTACGGCATTCCCGAAGCCGAGCTGAAGCGTTTGATGGCGGACTCCCCTTAAAAACCCCTCGCCTTTTCGAGGCCGCGCATGGGACAAATCCTCATGCTGCCGCCCCGTTTCCAGGACTGGTTCGCCGCCAAAGGCTGGAGCCCACGTCCCCATCAGCTGGCCCTGATAGAAACCGCGCAACGCGGTGAAAGTGTCTTGTTGGTGGCGCCCACCGGCGGCGGCAAGACCTTGGCCGGCTTCCTGCCCAGCCTGATCGATCTGGCGGAGCGTCCCAAGCGCTCGCGCGCTTCCCGGTTGCATACGCTCTACATCTCACCCTTGAAAGCCCTGGCGGTGGACGTGGCGCGCAATCTGGAAACGCCGGTCGCGGAAATGGACCTGGCGATCACGGTGGAGACCCGCACCGGCGATACCCCGGTGGCGCGGCGCCAGCGCCAGCGCCATGCGCCGCCGGATTTTCTCCTCACCACGCCGGAGCAGCTGGCGCTCCTGATCGCCCATCCGCGCGCGCCGCAGATGTTCGAGCATCTCAAGACCGTGGTGCTGGACGAATTGCATGCGCTCTACAATTCCAAGCGCGGCGATCTTCTGGCGCTGGGCCTGGCGCGGCTGTCGCAGCTGGCGCCGGGCCATCGCCGCGTCGGCCTGTCGGCGACGGTGGCCGATCCCAAGCCGTTGCAGCGCTTTTTATTGCCGCAGCCGCGGGAAGGCGAGGCGCTGGCCGCGTTGGTGGTCGCCAAAGGTGGCGCCAAGCCACAGATCGCGATCAGCGCTTCGGACTCCTATGTGCCCTGGGCGGGACATCTGGCGCGCCACGCCATGCTGGATGTGATGACGGCGATCGGCGAAGCCAAGACGGCGCTGATTTTCGTCAATACCCGCAGCCAGGCAGAGCGCACCTTCCAGGAATTGTGGAAGCTCAACGACGCCAATTGGCCCATCGCCTTGCATCACGGCTCGCTGGCGCCCGAACAGCGCCGCAAGGTGGAAGCGGCGATGTCCAAGGGCGCGCTGCGTGCGGTGGTCTGCACCTCGACCCTGGATCTGGGCATCGATTGGGGGGCGGTCGATAAAGTGATCTGCATCGGCGCGCCCAAAGGCGCGGCCCGGCTGGTGCAGCGGATTGGCCGCGCCAATCACCGGCTCGACGAACCCAGCGCCGCGCTGTTGGTGCCCGCCAATCGTTTCGAGGTCCTGGAATGCAATGCCGCCCGGGACGCGGTGCTGGCGGGCGAACTGGACGGCGAGCGATTGAAACAGGGCAGCCTGGATGTGCTGTGCCAGCACATATGGGGCATGGCGGTGGCCGCGCCTTTTCATGCCGATGCGCTCTATGCCGAAGTGCGTTCGGCCATGCCCTTCGCGGATCTGACCCGCGCCGATTTCGATGCCGCCCTGAATTTCGTCGCCACGGGCGGCTATGCGCTTAAAAGTTACGACCGTTACGCGCGCTTGCGTCAGCTTCCCGATGGCCGGTGGCGCTTGGCGCATCCGCGTCTGGGCCAGGCCTATCGGCTGAATGTGGGCGTGATCGTGGAAGACCCGATGGTGGACATCCGTCTTCAGTCGCGCGGCAAGCCCACCGGCACAGGTGGCCGGCGGCTGGGGCAGCTGGAAGAATATTTTGTCGAGCAATTGTCGGCGGGCGATACGTTCGTCTTTGCCGGCGATGTGCTGCGCTTCGAGGGCCTGCGCGAAACCGCGGCCTATGTCACCCGCACCCATGATCCCGAAGCCCAGGTGCCCAGCTATAATGGCGGCAAGTTCCCGCTTTCCACCTTTCTCGCCCAGCGGGTGCGCGAAATGGTGTCGGCGCCGGAACGCTGGCATGTGTTGCCGGATCCGGTGCAGGAATGGCTGAAGATCCAGGAATGGCGCAGCATCGTTCCCAAGCCGGGCCAGTTGCTGGTGGAACATTTTCCCCGCGCCAGCCGTCACTATCTGGTCTGCTATCCGTTCGAAGGCCGGCTGGCCCATCAGACATTGGGCATGCTGTTGACGCGACGGCTGGAACGGGCGCGGATGAAACCTCTGGGTTTCATCGCCAATGAATATGCCTTGGCGGTGTGGGCGGCGCGGGACATGAGCGGCCTCGACATGGGCAAGCTCTTCGATGAGGACATGTTGGGCGATGATCTCGATGCCTGGCTGGCCGACAGCAATCTCTACAAGCGTACCTTCCGCAACTGCGCCATCATCGCGGGCCTGATCGAGCGGCGCATGCCGGGCAAGGAAAAAAGCGGACGGCAGGTGACATTCTCGTCGGACCTGATTTATGACGTGCTCAGGGCGCACGAGCCCGACCATATCCTGTTGCGCGCGACATATGCCGATGCGGGTAGCGGACTGCTCGACATCGCGCGCCTCTCCGATATGCTGGCGCGGGTCAGGTCGCGAATCGTGACCCGGAAGCTGGACCGGGTTTCGCCCCTGGCGGTTCCCGCCCTGCTGGAAATCTCCCGCGAGATGGTGGCGCGGGGGGAAGTGGAAGAAGACATATTGCGCGAGAATGAAGACGCGCTGATTGCGGATGCGATGCGTGTTGACTGATCTTTCTGTGACCGTGAATGGGGAGGCCTTGCTGCTGGACAAGTCCGGCGCGGCTTTCTGGCCCAAGACCCGCACCCTGATCTTCGCCGACCTGCATTTCGAGAAAGGCAGCTCCTATGCCAGGGGCCGCCAATTCCTGCCCCCTTACGACACCCGCGCCACCTTGCTCCGGATGGCGGAGGTGATGGCACGCCGGGCTCCAGTCCGGGTGATCGCCCTGGGCGATTCCTTTCACGATCCCAACGCCGCCGAGCGGCTGGGAACCGAAGAACGCGCCCTTCTCGAGAGCCTGGCGGCGGCCGCGCATTTCATCTGGATCACGGGCAATCACGATCCCCATCCGCCCGCCTGGCTGGGCGGCGCGGTGATGCCGGAATGGCGCGAAGGCGGACTGATCTTCCGGCATGAGCCGCGCGCCGATGCCGAGCGGGGCGAAGTGGCGGGCCATCTGCATCCGGCGGCCAGCGTCGCCAAATATGGCCGCGGCGTCAGGCGGCGCTGTTTCGTGGCCGATGCGGTGCGTTTACTGCTGCCGTCTTTCGGCGCTTATACGGGCGGCCTGGACGTGGGCGATCCCGCCATCGCAAGCCTGTTCGCCAGCCGCTTCCATGCCTTCATGCTGGGCCAGGAGCGAGTCTATGCGATCCCGCGTCAGGTCGGACGGCGGAAGAGCAATGAAGATATCCAGCCCATGATCACCGCCATCGCCACCGCCGCCAGGCCATAGCCGAAGGGCTGATTGTGGGCGAAATTGTAGAGCCGCCGCTCCAGTCCCGTCTGGTCGATGAAGAGCGGCGTTGACTGGGCGCTCTGCACTTCGCCGTCGCGGAACAGATAGACTTCAACCTTGTATTGTCCCCGCGCCACCCCCGCCGGCACCGGCACATGGGCGCGGAACAGGGTCTCGCTGAGAAACTCCACCCCGCCGGTCTCGGTGTAGAGCTTGTCCTTGGTCAGATGGCGCAGCGCCGCTTGGCGGAAGGGCTCGTAATCGTGATGGCTGTGCACGGTGTCGGGCTGCAGATTCTGCAGGCCGATGCTGTAATGGGTGAGCGCGTTCTGCGGCGCGATGGCCTTGAGCGGCCGCGAGCTGGCCAGGAAATAATAAGCGGGCATGCCTGACAGTTTCGCCGCGTCATGGTTGATCCACACGCCCGCCACCCGGTCGCGGCGACGCACGGTGATGTCGGATTCCGGACCCCGCACCACCACCACGATGTCCCGGGGCGTGCGCGGCTCGCCGGCAGGCGGGCCTTCAATGGCGCCGAACACGACAATGTCGCTGCCCTTGTAGGTGGAAGTGATCTGGATCAGGTCCTGGCTGACGCCGGACACCAACTGCTCCGCCGCCGCGGGCGATGCGAAAAGCACAAACGCAAAGAGAAGCGCGCGCCGCATCACGAGCCTCCGATGCTGTAGAAATCGGCCGGCCTCACCACCAGGCCCCACAACAGCCTGAGCGCCACCGCCAGCACAAGGAGCGCCAGAAGGAAGCGGATCTGCTCGCCGCGCAGTTTCGCGCCGGCCCGGACGCCGAACTGGGCGCCGACAACGCCGCCCACCACCAGGATCGCCGCCAGGACGATGTCCACGGCGTAGTTGCTGGTCGCCTGGAGCAGGGTGGTGACGATGGCGACGCCGATGATCTGCACCAGCGAGGTGCCGATCACCACATTGGTGGGCATGCGCAAAAGATAGATCATGGCGGGAATGATGATGAAGCCGCCGCCCACGCCCATGATCGCGCTCATCGCGCCCACCAGGAATCCGATCACGATGGGCGGAATGATGCTGATATAAAGGCGCGACTGGCGGAACCGCGCCTTCAGCGGCAGGCCATGAATCCAGACATGATTGACGGGATGGATGCGGACCGGGGCGTTTCCGGTGCGGCGGGCGCGCAAGGTGCGCAGGCTTTCGCGCAGCATGATGCCGCCGATGATGCCCAGCATGGGGACATAGGTCAGCGAGACCACCAGATCCATCTGGCCCGCCCGGCGCATGATGGCGAACAGCCAGACGCCCACGCCGGTGCCCACCATGCCGCCCGCCAGCATCACGCCCGCCATCTTGAAATCGATGGCGCGCTTTTTCCATTGCGCCAGTGCGCCGGAAATGGAGGAGGCGGTGATATGACTAAGCGTGGTCGCGACCGCGACGCCCGAGGGAATGCCGTAGAATACGAGGAGCGGGGTGAGAAGAAAGCCGCCGCCTACGCCGAACAGGCCGGACAGGAATCCCACGCCCAAGCCCATGCCCAGAATGACGATCCATTGGACCGACATTTCCGCGATAGGCAGGTAGATTTCCATAAGCCCGGTCCGTCAACCGCCGAATATGTCGCGAACCTCTCCGCGATGAGAGAATGTGCGCGTGAGCGCCTGATGGGTCAACCGTTTCGCGTGAAAAGCAACGACGGCCCGGATCAATTCGCCGAAAGGTCTTGGGGCTCCGGCGGCACATTGGCGGCGCGATTGAGTGGCGCCACCTTGAAGGCCTGGGCGGCGCGGTTCGCAGCCGCGCGATCGGAATCGGACAATTGCGTCTGCAGCACCGCGAGGCGCGTTTTGGATTCCGCGTCGCCCGTGGCGGCGGCAATGGAATACCATTTGAACGCTTCGATCAGGCTTTGTGGAACGCCGTCGCCGCGCTCATACAGCACCGCGAGATTGAATTGGGAATCCGACAGGCCCAGCACCGCCGCCTTGGAGAACCAGCGCGCCGATTCCACCATATCCTTTTTGCCGGTGGAGCCTTCCGCGAAGGAGACCGCCAGATTGTGCATCGCCTTGCGGTTCCCCAGATTGGCCGCGGCCTGATACCATTTGGCCGCGAGCTGGGGATTGGTGGCGACGCCCTGGCCGCGTTCATACATGGTGCCCAGGCGATATTGCGCCACTGCCTGGCCCGCTTCGGCGGCTTTCTCCAGCCATTTGGCGGCCTGGACCGGATCGGCCGCGATGCCTTGGCCGTCCAGATATTTGAGTCCGATGATGGCTTCGGCGACAGGATTGCCGGCATTGGCGGCGGCGGCGATCTTGTCGGTGGACGGCGCCGAAGTCTTGGGCGGCTGGACCGGGGCGGCCTGCGGCGGCACCGATGGCAGCGCCGCTTTCGGCAGGGATGCTTGGGCGGCCTTCGGTGGTACCGGTGTTTCGGCCGCCTTCGGCGCGGTGGCCGTGCCGGGCGCGGGTTTGGTTTGCGGTGCTGCCGGTGCTGCGGTGTTGGACGGCATCTGGCTTGCGGTATTGGGAGCCGGCGCCTTGGGCGGCGGCGGCGACAGGCCTGGTGTCATGGTCACGACGGTGCGCGGCGTCACGGTGCGGGAGGTGACGGCCTTGGATGTGGTGGCGATGCCGGCATTGCGCGAACGCTGATTGAGCAACAGCACTGCGGCGGCGACCAGAAGCGTGACGAAGACCACCACCAGAATGCCAACATAACGGGAGCCGGTCTTGTCGGCGGTTTGGGCGGCTGGACGGCTCCAGCTGAAGCCGCCCGCGGCATGCGGGGCTTCGGCATCGGCGGCAGCCTTGGCGGAACGGCGGGCGGCGCTGAGGAAATGATCGTCCTCCGGGACGGGCTTGGCCAGCGCTTCGACCAGATCCTCCGGCATTTCGAATGAGGTGGTGAAGCCATCCCCTCGAACCGGTTCCGCCACGAAGCCGGGCGCAGGATCCGGGGGGGCTTCCGCATCCGGTGCGGGCATGTCCAAGGCATGCGGATCGTCGAGGTCGGCGGTTTCCAAAACCGGCGTTTCGAAATCCGACAATTCAAGCAGGGGCTCTTCAAAGGCCGGCGTCTCGAAAGCGGAAGCTTCCGAATGTTGCGGAGCTTCGAAAGGCGGCGCTTCGAAAGGTGTTTCGAAAGCCGGGCTATCGAAAGCCGGCGCATCGAAGGCGGACGCTTTGAACGCCGGAGTCTCATCGAAGGCCGATGCCTGGAAAGGCGGTGCTTCGGAAACCGGCTCCGGATCGTGCGCAGCTTGAGGCGCGCGGGCAAGGCCGGCGCGCAGTTCGGCCAGCATCTCATTGTGATTGTGTTCGACCGCATCGAGCCTTTGGCTCACCTGGCGCAGCGTGTCGGCCAGCGCCGCGGAAGGATCGGATTGTTCCAGTCGCGCGACGATGCCGGTGAGCGCGCGTTCGATATTGTCCAGCCGTTTTTCCATTGCCGGATCGGGGCCGCGGACTTCGAGCCGCGCGATGCGTTCTTCGATCCGCTCCAGCGAACCCAAATGATGGGCTTCACGCTTCTGCAGGTCGGTGAGGTCGTGGGCGCGGTGATTGGCTTGCGCTTCGACCCGCTCCTGCACCTGTTCGAGCGAGGATTGGGTGAATTGCAGCGAGCTTTCGACCGCAGCGATCCTGGCTTCCAGGGCGCGGGTGGCATTCTCGGCATCGGCGCGGGCCTGGCCCAGACGGATGGCGAGCTGTTCCAGATTGCTGGTGAGGCTGGAAACTTGCGTGGCGGACTGATTGGCCGTGTGGCCGATCTGGTCGGCCAGCCGCGACAGGCCCTGATGCAGGCCTTTGACCGCGTCCTTGAGACCGTCCTGATGGGCAGCGCGCTCCAGCCTTTCGAGCCGCTCGGACAGGCTCATCACATGGCCGCCCAGCTGGTCGAAAGCCTGGGCCTGTTCGCGGGTGGCGATATTGATCTCGCTGGCCGCCTTGCTCATCGCCCGGCTGCTTTCGGATTGATTGCGTTCGGTCGAATCCAGCCTGCGGCCAACATTGCGCAGCTGTTCTTCGATGCGGCGATAGGAATCGGAGGATTCGGCTTCGGAACGGCTCACCCGCGCCAGCATGTCCTCGGTCTCGCGCCGGCTGGCGGCGGACAAGGGCAGGCCCCAGGGGTCGAGATTTGACCGGTCATGCTGCGCATTGCGCTCGAACGGGACCGTGCGCTCAAAGGCCATGGGCTGAGGCTCCTGTCCCATGTCCGAGAAGCTGCGCAGGATGCGCCGGGTCAGCCATTCGCCGACCGACAATCCTTCCCGCCTGGCCGCGGCCCGGGCAGCTTCCCGCGCTTCGGGCGGAATGCCGGCCACGTTCCACGGAAGTTCTGCACGCATGTCGAATCACCCGCACCAGCGGCCCGCTATAGAAGGTAAAGGTGCCAAGATATAGTGTAAAGGAAGGGGGCTTTATCGAGCGGATGGGTGCAGGCCCCGGGCGCATGGTCATGCACAGATACTTGGGCCAACAGCGTTAATAGGTGGTTAGTTTTCTCTGCCCCCTCCGGCCTTCCTTTGCGCCCCCATCTGTCTTCCTCGGGACAAGCCTTCGGAAGACGTTCGGCACGCTGACGCTACCGAACTCCCCCGTCAGCGGCTTCGCCGCGCGGGGGAAGAAAGCCGGAGCCAGACGATATAGTGCTTGTTGAAGCAGGCTGAAATCCGCCTCCCCCGCGTGCGCGTAGCGCACTGGTGGGGAGGTGGCCGTAGCACCGATCAGGTGCGAAGGCCGGAGGGGGAAATCCAAAATACTAAGGCCCCACCCCCTGTGCGCCCCGAAGGCGTACAGGGGGTGGACGGCTTGAGTCCGTCTGGGCGGCCGCCGGGGTCGAATAGCTGGTGACGGTGCTGGAAGGGTCGGCATCGGCCAGGGGCTTCAGTCCCATATCGCTGGCGAACAGTTGGGCCACATAGACCGTGTCGCCATTGACGGCCGCGCCCACCCCGGTTCGGTCATAGGCGGCATAGGCCAGGTTCTCGCGATGCGGCTGGCTTTTCATCCATTCGTCCAGAAAGCGTTCCGCAAAGGCGTCGGCATCCACGCCGCTCTCCTTGACGTAATGCTGGGCCGCTAGGTTTTCCCCCAAAAGCCCCTGCCATTTGTCGTCGTCCTTCATCAACAAGGATGCCGATGTGTCGCCATTGGGGGCGGCATGGGCGAGATAGTTCTTCTTGGCCATGTCGCGGGCGCGAAGCTCGGCGATCTTGGTCAGCTCCGGATCGATCGCCAGGGCCTTGGCCTTGGGATCCAGTTTCAGGCGCTGCTCTTCCACCAGGATGGCGATGCGCAACGCCAGCGGCGCCATTTGGGTCTGCGGGTCGGGTGGCGGCGGCACGGCCGGGCCGGTGCTCGCACAACCGGCAAGCAGCAGCAAAGTCAAAGCGGATATCGCAAAGCGCGTCATGCGGTCAGGGCAGAATTTCGAACAATCCGGCCGCGCCCATGCCACCGCCGATGCACATGGTGACCACGCCATATTTGGCCTTGCGGCGGCGTCCTTCGATCAAAAGATGGCCGGTCATGCGGGCGCCCGACATGCCGTAGGGATGGCCGATGGAGATCGAACCGCCATTCACATTGAGCTTGTCATGGGGAATGCCGATCTTGTCCATGCAATACAGCACCTGGCAGGCGAAGGCTTCGTTCAATTCCCACAAATCGATGTCATTGGCGGAAAGGCCGTGACGTTTGAGCAGGCGCGGCACCGCCAAAGCGGGGCCGACGCCCATTTCCTCCGGCTCGACGCCTGCAACCGCGAAGCCCTTGAAGATGCCGAGGGGCTTCAGGCCTTTTTTCGCCGCCAGCTCCTCGCTCATCACAACACAAGCCGACGCGCCGTCGGCGAATTGCGAGGCGTTGCCGGCGGTGATGTATTTTCCCTGCGCCACCTGCTGGCCGCCCATATGCACGGGCTTCAGCGCCGCCAGGCCTTCCAGCGTCGTGTCGGGACGGTTGCTCTCGTCTTTCGACACCGTGACCTCGACCATGCTTTCGGCACCCGATGCCTTGTCGATTTTCTTCATCTGCGTGGTCAGGGGCACGATCTCGTCGTTGAATTTCCCGGCGACTTGCGCCGCCGCCGTGCGCTTTTGGCTTTCCAGGGCATATTCGTCCTGGCGCTCGCGGCTGATGCCATAACGTTCGGCCACGATTTCCGCGGTTTCGATCATCGACATCCACAAGGCGGGCTTCACCTTGAGCAGATGTTCTTCGGTGAAATGATTGAGATTGATGCCGCCCATCTGCACCAATGAAATCGATTCCACACCCGAACCCACGGCGATATCGGTGCCGTCGGTCATGATCTGCTGCGCCGCCATCGCGATCGCCTGCAGGCCGGAAGAGCAATAGCGGTTGACGGTGACGCCCGCCGTGCTGACCGGGCAACCCGCCCAGATCGCGGATTCGCGGGCGATATTGTTGCCGGTGGCGCCTTCGGGC
>Ga0207667_10010641_pt1 | contig 10739 bp, 6 predicted proteins | sample KBSCornC52_FD_184301 | JGI IMG/M metagenome (GOLD analysis project Ga0207667, IMG submission 184301) | Corn rhizosphere microbial communities from Kellogg Biological Station, Michigan, USA - KBS Corn C5-2 (SPAdes) (version 2) | ecosystem: Host-associated > Plants > Roots > Rhizosphere > Soil ...
ATTGTGGAGGACCACCTGGGACTCCAGGGATGTCTGGCAATCCCACGATAAGGATCTCACGGGTGTGATGGAAATATTCGATCAGCAGGACGGTCTTCAGCAATATGCAGGACCCGGAGGCTGGAACGATCCGGACCTGCTCATGGTAGGACTATACGGCCATGGCAGCTCTTCCAGCGTGGGCGGGCGCTTTAAAGGTTGCAATGCCACGGAATACCGCTCGCATTTTGCCTTGTGGTGTATGCTCGCCGCCCCCCTGATGGTCAACTCCGACCTGCGTACTATGGAGCCGGCCACCCTGGCCCTGCTGACCAATCGGGAACTGATCGCCATCGACCAGGACAGGCTCGGCCGTCAAGGACATATCGTCTACAAAAAGGACAGTATCGAGGTGCTGGCTAAAGAGCTTGACAACGGCGGGATCGCCCTTTGTGTATTGAACAGATCAGCGCAGCCCGTCACCCTTTCCATCGATGTTGCGTCACAGCTGGGTATCCGCGCTCCTTTCGGCCGGATAAAAGACATCTTCGGAGGAGCCACCGGCAAATACAATGGCAGGATAAAATGCTCGCTGGATGTCCATGATACAAGAGTATACAGACTGAGCTTATAGGTCAGCGTCCTTGTCGCAGGTTCAGCACAGGTTCGTGACAGCCGCTGTCTCGGGCTGCCAAAGTCCTTCCGGCCAGTTATAATCCCGCCCCTGTCAGGGTCGCCCGGTTTACAGCCCCGTCATTTTCTCCAGGGCCTCGGGATACCGTTCTCCCTGCACTTCGATCTTTGCCGCAGCGCTATCGATGTCCCGAAGATCTTCCGCCGTCAGCCTGATCTCCGCCGCCTTTATATTTTCTTCCAGACGATGCAGCTTGGTAGTGCCGGGTATGGGAACGATCCAGGGCTTCTGAGCCAGCAGCCAAGCCAGTGCTATCTGTGCGGGTGTAGCCTGTTTCCGCTGCGCCACCTGCTCCAGCAGGCCGATCAACGCCTGGTTTGCCGCCAATGCCTCGGGCGTAAACCTGGGCAGCGTATTGCGAAAGTCCCCGCTCTCAAATCGCGTGCTGGCGTCCATCTTCCCTGTCAGGAATCCCCTGCCCAGCGGACTGTACGGTACGAGCCCAATGCCCAGCTCTTCCAGGACAGGCAATACCTCACGCTCCACGTCGCGCATCCATAACGAATATTCATTCTGAAGAGCGGTCACCGGCTGTACGGCATGCGCGCGACGTATGGTCTGTACTCCCGCCTCCGACAATCCGAAATACCGGACCTTCCCTTCCCGGATCAGGTCCCCAACAGCGCCGGCCACCTCTTCGATAGGCACATTCGGGTCCACCCGGTGCTGATACAGCAGATCGATGACGTCCACCTTAAGCCGCTTCAGCGAAGCCTCGGCTACCTCCCTGATATGCGCGGGACGGCTGTCCACCCCGACGGGTCTCGAACCTCCACCCTCCGCGAACTTGAACCCGAACTTGGTAGCAATTACTACCTTGTCCCGCACAGGCGCCAGCGCCTCACCCACCAGCTCCTCATTCGTCAGAGGTCCATACACCTCCGCCGTATCGAAGAATGTCACACCACGGTCCACGGCCGCCCGGAGCAACGACACCATTTCCTTTCTATCCGCAGGCTTGCCATACGCATAGTCCAACCCCATACACCCATAACCAAGCGCAGAGACCTCCAGACCGCTGCTGCCCAATTTTCTCTTTTCCATATCTTTTTTTTGCAAAGTTAGGGTATAGCCGTCCCTGACATCATCACTCGGATTTCAAACTATTCACCGGGTTGGTCAACGCCGTCTTCAGACTCTGTACACTAATCATTATCAAAGAAATGACCAGCAACAAAAATGGGGGTCCCACAAAAATGAACCAGCCCAGACGGATATGAAAGGCATAATTCCTCAACCATTGACTTGCGCCCCAATACACCAGCGGAATGGCGATGATCGTGGCGACAGCCACCAGCCTGACAAAATCCTTACTAAACAGCACCAGCAAACTGCCTATGCTGGCGCCCAGGACTTTTCGGATACCTGTCTCCTTGGTCCGCAGCCGGATCATAAAAGCAGACAAGCCCAGCAACCCCAGGCAGGCTACAAAGATCGCAAGCGCCGTGAACAACCCGAAGACCTTGCCAAAACGTTGATCAGACTGATATTGCCGGCCAAAATATTCATTCAGGAAAAAATATTCGTAGGGATTGCCGGCAAACACGTCTTTATATACACGCTCGATTCCCGTCAGGGTCTGCTGCAGGTGGTCGGCTTTCACTTGAATGGAAAAATATCGCCAGTTGTCATAAGCGGGATACAAATACAACATCGGATCATACCCTTCCTTCAACGATCGTTGATGATAGTTGCGAACGACCCCAACGATCTGTCCTGCAAGCTCTCCGGGACCATAGCTGAAAATAATATCCTGGTTGACTGCTGCTGCATTGCTTTTGTAACCCAAGGCCTGCACCACCTTTTCATTCACAAGCACCCTGACCTTGACTGTCCGGTCGTTAAAGGGATTCACGGTATCCGACCGGTTGAAGTTTCTCCCTGCCGCCAGTGACATACCATAGGTGTCCAAAAAATGCTCATCCACCTGCGAAATAAAAGTCAGATAGTTGTGCGTTTTATCCTGCGATGCCTGTCGCATCCCATTCCTGTCAATCACCGTCTTACCTGGAATGTCCGAAGAAGGCGCGATCCCCCGAACCGAAGGGTCTTGCATTAAGCTGGCCTGAAAGACCTTTATCTTCTGACCAAAGGTCGAATCCGTGAACGCGGGCGCCTTCACCACCAGTATCTGATCCTTGTCGTAACCCAATGACTCATGCCGCATAAAAGAAAGCTGAGAATAGACGGTAATACTACCGGCGATCAGCAGCAAAGAGAGAACAAATTGCACGACCACCAAGGACTTCCGCAGAAAGATACCCTTCCCGGAATTTCCGAATTTGCCTTTTAGCACGGCAGCGGGCCGGAAGGCCGAAAGTACAAAAGCAGGATAGGCTCCTACCAAAAAAGCGCTGATCAGGTATACAGACAGAGTTGCCACCCAAAACAAAGGCGCATGCCAGATCCCGGAAGAAGCCGTTCCCTTGTCGATGGCCTTTCCTATAAAAGGCCCAAACAACGGAAAACAAATCAACACGATGAATATGGCCACGCCCAACGCCAATAAATTCACCAACACAGATTCGAGCATGAATTGCCAGATGATCTGCCCGCGCAAGCCACCCACCACTTTTCTTAACCCTACCTCTTTCGCACGTTCCACCGACTTTGCCGTTGAGAGATTGATATAGTTGATCCATGCGATCACCAGGATCAATACGCCGATTAACGTGAGAAAATAGACTTCCTTTTCGCTACCGTTCACTTCCGGTCCCTTGATCTCACCTGAACCCAGATGGATCTCACCGAGAGGCTGCATGTGCAAATAGGTGCGGAAATTCAGCTCGCGCTCCTTCTTTCCCAGGTAGCGCTCGACAAATGCAGGGAACCTCGCCTCTATTTTTTTAGGATCGGTGCCTGGCGCCAGCTCCACATACGTGTAAAACTCCGGCCATCCCCACTGCGTGTAACCGAATTTGTCGCCTGCCGTCAGAAAAGAAATAAGCATATCGAATTTGAGGTGTGAGTTCTCCGGTACATCCCTGAACACGCCGGTGACCTTCAGCGGCAGCTGTCGGTTAAGCGTAACTGACTTCCCGACGGGGTCGGCCCGGCCAAAATACTTCTTCGCCATCGACTCACTGATCACGATCGACCGGCCTTCATTCAACGCCGTCGCGGGGTCGCCCTCGACAAAAGGAAAAGAGAACATTCTCAGAAAACTGGGATCGGCAATAAACATCTTGTCCTGGTTGAGCGTGACGTCCTGACCTTTTGCATCCGTGTAGGTGATCGTCGAGCCGGACATAAAAACAGAAGGCGATACCAACCTCGCAAAATCCTTTACCTCCGGAAAGTCCGCCTTCATGGCTGGGCCCGTCGCAGGATGATTGGTCGACATCGCAGGAAAGCCGGCAAAACTTCCGCCAAAGGAAATATCGACACGATACAGATCAGAGGCATGCCGATGCCACCGGTCATAGCTGGATTCAAAATGTACATAGGCAAATATGAAAAAGCAGGCAGCCATGCCGATGGCGAGCCCGAAGATATTAACCATCGAAAACACCTTATTCTTAAGAAGGTTCCGATAGGCCATCTTAAAGTAGCTCCCGAACATAGTCAATATTTTGTTTTAGTCGCCCAAACGAGGTGCCGCTATTGCAATTAATTGAGAATCAAAAATATCGATAATATATATGGCCTGTGCCTTGTCCGATTTTGATACATGGAAGTGTCCGGCTTTCAAAACCCCGACCTTTTTGCCTTATGCTTCACTATGTATTACAAGTTGCATACATATATAAATTCAAACTATTGCACTTATAACATTTTTGCTATATTTTTAAGCGATCCAACGCCTAAAACCATTTGAAAAACCAGGAACTTCTATCACCTGCAAGGGATCCTAAAGCCAGCTTTTGGCGGCTCAATACGTTTATCGTAGTTGCCATGTGCTGCAATTTTATCAACTTTCTTTTTTACGTCCCGGATGGCATGATGTACAGCGCCGCCATCGAGGTCGTCGGCATCCTGATACTGTTTATCTTTATTCTCTTTAACCTGAAAGGTCTTTCAGCAATCCCTACCCTGCTCAGCATCTTTTTCGTCAACCTGCACTCCTTCTCTCTCTGCTATGTTCAAGGCAACGACCAGGCAGCCTTCCTCTATCTGTTCCCCTTTGTCATGGCCATGATCTTCTTCCTCCGCGTCCGGAAGAACAATCTCATCATCACGACCTTTGTCATCTTTACGGCGCTGAACCTGCTGGTCATCATTCTCTTCCTTCCCCATCATTCCGACAGGTTCGAACAGGTGACGGATGCCATCGTCGACCGTCACCGCAAGCTCAATATCATCGTCACGTTTTTGCTGGTCATCATTTTCTTCTACGTTGTTTTGAGGCTGCTGGACGCCAAGGAAAAGAGGAACAAAAAGCAGATCGCCTCTCTCGTACAGGCGGAAATTGAGATCACACAGGCAAAAGATCGCGCCGAAAAGGCGGCGGCAGCCAAGACCCGCTTCATGAGCAACATGAGCCACGAGCTCCGCACGCCGCTCAATGCCATCATCGGCACCACGCATCTACTGCAGCAGGAACACGAACAGCTGCAAAAAGACGAGCACTTTTCGATATTGCTGGATTCCTCCAGGCACATGCTCCACCTGGTAAACGAAGTGCTGGACTTTAACAAGCTGGACGAGGGTCGGCTGGAGCTGTTACTGGCGCCATTCGATCTCTCCGAAATGCTTCAGCAGGCAGCCGGCACCGTTACCACCACCATACGGCAAAAGAACATCAGCCTTTCCCTGGACACCGGGACACTCCCGAAAGATAAAAAGGTGGTGGGCGACGAGATGAGGCTAAAGCAAGTGATCCTCAATCTGCTTTCCAACGCCGCCAAATTCACCGAGGCGGGTTCCGTCACCCTGCGGGCGCAGGTCAACCACCTCACCGACACGATTGCCAATATCTATTTTGCCGTGGTCGACACGGGCATCGGCATCCCTCCCGAGAAGCTACATCTCATCTTCGACAGCTTCACACAGGCCGATGCCGAAACCACCCGCAAATACGGCGGATCGGGTCTGGGTCTTAGCATCTGTAAAGAATTGGTAAGAAAAATGGGTGGTCAGCTACAGGTGAACAGCCAGCCGGGCAGAGGCAGCACTTTTTACTTCAACCTGACCCTGTCTGTCCAGCCTTCGACAGTAACAGCCCCCGAAGAACAATCCAACAGCATAAAAAAACTAACGGGCGTAAAGATCCTTTTGGTCGAAGACAATGCGGTCAATATGAAGATCGCCCGCCGATTCCTCCACAGCTGGGGCGCCACTATTTCCATTGCAGAAAATGGCCGCATCGGCTGGGAGCTGTTCCAGCAAGGCAGCTATGACCTGCTGCTCATCGACCTGGAAATGCCGCTCATGGACGGCAAGACATTGCTGGCACAGATCCGAAAGATCAACAAGGACATACCCGCCATCGCCTTTACCGCCGCGGTCTACGACAATATGTACGACGACCTGCAGCAACATGGTTTTAACGGATTCCTGCGCAAACCCTTCCATCCCGACGAAATGCATCGCAATATCATGCTGCATCTGGGAAAGAATTGATCCCACCCGCACCCGGCAAAGCCCGGCCAGCAGCCTACAAGCTCACACTCACCGCCCGGCCCTTATACTCCACTGTCTTGCGAGCCTTACCCACGACAATATTGAACTTCCTCGCAGACAACATCCCCGGGAAGCTTCCCTTTCTGTCATCGATGGTCAGGACCCGCGTCTTATCATTCCAATGAAACCTGATTTCGCTCCTCACGCCCTTTTCATAATTATAGGAATTATGTTCATCCTCGTACAAGGTGAACTGACCGTCCGCGCCCGGATACACCCTCATCTCCAGGTTATCCCATGGCTTTTCCTCCGCATATTGCACCTTGGGTCCCCATGGAAGGATAGACCCCGCCCGCACATACAAAGGCATTACATCGATAGGCACAGCCTTGTCAACAGTCCGCCCACCCTGCACAGCATCGCCCGTCCAGAAATCATACCACACCGTTCCGGAAGGTAAATATACCGGCTGGACAGCAGCTCCCTTTTCCGTTACAGGACACACCAGCAGCGACCTGCCAAACATGTACTCATTGTCGATGGTATCCGCATGCCTGTCCCCGGGGAAGTCCAGGTACAAAGCCCGCATGATCGAACCGCTGTGCGCCGTCACATCCCAGGCCGTAGCATACAGATAAGGCAGCAGGCTGTAACGAAGATTGATAAATTTCTCCTGCACATCGAACGCCTGATCGCCTCGCTGGCCGAACTGAAATATTTCCCGCGGTATTTCCGTCCCATGCGACCGCATCATCGGAGTGAACGTGGCAAATTGCATCCAGCGGACATACAGCTCCTGAAAATCAGGGTTTTTGGCCCCACCGCCTTTTACATACCTTCCAGCAAAAAATCCGCCGATATCCGTATTCCAGTATGGGATACCCGACAACGACAGGCCAAGCCCCGCAGCTATTTGTTTCCGAAATACCCCCCAGTCGGAAAGCACATCCCCGCTCCAGTTGCAGGAGCCAAACCGCTGCTGCCCCGCAAAAGCGCTCCGCGTAAGGATCACTACCCTCTTTTCCTCAGTGGTCTTTCGCTGATGCTCGTAGACACCCCGGATATGTTCCAGCGGAAACGCATTCAGCACGCGCCTGTAGCTGCCCAAAAAAGTGGGCTGATCATAATCACTCTCTTTTGTATTGATATGGTCCGGCTCGGAAGAATCCAGCCACCAGGCATCTGTCCCCAGCTGGAAAACCCCTTTGTTCAAAAAGCTCCAATAAATGTCCCGGGCTTCGGGGTTATAAGGATCATAAGGCGTAGTCCCGCTGTTGGGCGGCCAGGTATCGAAATGGATCAGCATCTTCTTAGCTTTGAATAGGGCATACTGCTTCGTCAGCGGACCAAATCCCGGCCAGGCCACGATAAAAATATGCGCCTTCAGCCGATGCACGCTATCCACCATCTTTTTCGGTCTGGGATATGTCACAGGATTGAACGCCATGGCATTCCAGTTACTGTCCTCGCCCCAATACCGCCAGTCCTGTATGATCCCGTCCAACGGCACCTTCAAAGCCCGGTAATGTTTGACGATATCCAACAGCTCGAACTGCGTCTTATATCTCTCCCGCGACTGATTAAAACCATAGAACCATAAAGGCATCATGGGCGCCTGACCGGTTAATTCCCGCATCCCGGCAATGACACCTTCCCCTCCGCCGGCATGGTCGCCCGCCTGGTCGCCGCCATGTCCGCCCCCGTGGTCGCCCCCAAAAATGAAATAATAATCCGAACAATCGCCCACCTCCGACTCGAACGAGGTCTCCTGCGCACCATCCGTAAAATGTGTAGGAGAATAATTATCCCAGAATAATCCATACCCCTTCGTCGACTGGAAGAAAGGGATGCATATCTTCATGTTCTCCTGGCGAAGATAAAAGTTCTGCCCCCGCTGGTTCAACCTGCCATTCTGCTGCTGGCCCAGCCCAAAGATGAATTCGTTCGGATCCAGCACAAAAGCCTGTCGCACGTCATACGAAGGCTTGTCCACGCCCTCCAGGGGAGAGAACTTCACCCCGTTATCCTTCTCCGTCAGCAGCGCCCCGCCACCGGCATCGCTGAAGGAGACCCTGCCCGTTTGCAGGTCCAGTATGGCCTGTAAAACAGCACTCCTGACCACCACCGTATTCCCTTCCTTACGTACGTCGATGCCCGCGGCCTCCGGCTGCGCTATCACCGAAAGACTCTCTTTGTTGTAGGAATGTTCCTCCGGCGACTTGACCACCCGCACGATGCCGGGCCGGTAGAATTGTATCCCGATAGCAATATTGTTTACCACCGCCTTGATCCCATTGTCCGTTTTCGTATATCCCTGAGCGTATATCGCTCCCGCAGCCAGGCAGCTGCACAGTATCAGCCAGATTTTTTTTGCCATAATAAAAGAAAGCCCGGGATTAGCCGGGCTGTTCAAGGTAAGAAATAGATTAATTATATCCCGGATTTTGCGTCAGATTTGAATTCTTCGCGATCTCTGTTCGGGGTATGGGGAACAATGCCCGATAATCCCCATTCGGCGAATGCGACAGCCAGGACTTTTTAGTGAATACGCCAAAGCGGATCATATCCGTCCTGCGACGCGCCTCCTGGCAAAACTCCCAGGCCAGCTCATCCAGCATCCTGCCGTACACAATATCCGCCCCACCCTCCTCCGTGGACTCCAGATGATTCCTCAGTCCATAGTCATAGCTGCTGCCACCCATCAGCTGGGCGCCGGTGACCGTAGCCTTGGCCGGATTGGACTTGAAATCTCTTTGACGCACCTGTGTCACGAGATCAGCCGCACCATTGGCATCCCCGCTCCTCAACAAAGACTCGGCTTTCATCATCAATATGTCGGCATATCGGAACAGCGGCCAGTCATTGCTCAGCCGATTGGTCGCCCCCATGGCGATCTCGAATTTGCCCAGCCGGAACCCATCCACCTCATCCGACACATCCACACCGGGTAGATAGTTCCTGTATGACAGCGGCTTGCCGGCAAAATCTCCCATCGTCCCAAACAGACTGTCACCCTCTGCCGTAAACTGCTGCCCCTTGATGTAATTGTCCTGGTATCTGCTGTCGTCCACATCAAACGTATTGATGAACTGCGGCACCGCGCAAACACCGCCCCAGGGCGAATACTGCAATTTATAGGTAGACTGGTTCTCCGGCTCCAGCGTCTGCATATGCACGTCGAAAGAGTTCCAGTCACTCACATACTTCGAGTCGAAAGGCAGCGCAAAAATGATCTCCTTGGAATTTTCGTTCTCCGTGACGAACACGTTCTTCTGGTTGGCTTCCAGTACGAACTTCCCCGAATTGATGATCGTATCGCAGACCGCGATGCATTTGTCCCATGCCGGCGCCCCCGAATATACTTCCGCATTCAGGTACATCTTGGCCAGCAACGCAAGACCAGCCCATTTATTGAACTTGCCATAGGTCGCGGTATTGTTCTCCGCGCTGACCAGCGGTATATTGGTGACGAGCTCGTTCACGATAAAATCATAGACCTGCTTCCTGGTGCTCTGGGTCGGCAGATATCCATCGGGCACATCGAACCTGTCCACGATAGGCACATTCCCATAGCAATCGCACAGCACCCAATAATAGGAAGCTCTCAGCAATTTGGTCTCTGCAATAAGGGCGGCCGTATCCTTTGCCGCCACGGGTATCTTCCCCGACTGCACCTGGTAGATGATCCGGTTGCAATTGGTAATACCCTGGTAAGCTCTGGTCCATACGTTGATAACGATGTCGTCATCCGTCGTCCATTTGTGCTCATGTATTCTTCTGTAAACACCTCCATCCACCCAGCCATTCGGACGGGCTGGCGTCAGCATCTCGTCCCCGGATACTTCCTGGGCGCGGTACAATGTATTCCATTGCAGCAGCAGCCCGCGCCAATCCACATACGCGGCGCCGGACAGGGCGGCCAGGTCCGAGCTGGTCGGCACAAACTCGCCGGAGATGATCTGATTATAGGAAGTATTCTTGAGCTTGGTACAGCCGGACCCCATCACAACGACGGCGATCAGCAGGCTCCAACATATTTTTATATTGTTCTTCATATTTGCATTCGTTAAAGTTAAAAGGTCACATTCAGGCCAATGGTAAACGTGCGGGTGGTGGGATACTTATAAGGACTGTCCATCCCCGGATCGAGACCGGACGTAGGCGTTTGCGCTACTCCCGACTGCGCTGTCGACAACCCATTCCGCAGGCTCACCTCGGGGTCGATGCCCTTATAGCCGGTAATGATCAGCGCGTTCAGCACAGCGGCATAGATCCTTGCCGACTGGATATAGCGCATGCCCGTATGCGTGAAATTATACCCCAGCGTCACATTGTCGACCTTCCAGTAGTCCCCATTTTCGATGTAATAGCTGTTGAACTCTACAGGTGATTTCAGCTGGGTCTTGCCAAAGACCTTGTCATAGGCGTTCTTCAATAAATTATACTGCGCCTGCGTCGGGTTCTCGAGCATCATACGCTGCAGATTAGCCACCTGGAATTTGAA
>Ga0207667_10010643_pt1 | contig 10737 bp, 9 predicted proteins | sample KBSCornC52_FD_184301 | JGI IMG/M metagenome (GOLD analysis project Ga0207667, IMG submission 184301) | Corn rhizosphere microbial communities from Kellogg Biological Station, Michigan, USA - KBS Corn C5-2 (SPAdes) (version 2) | ecosystem: Host-associated > Plants > Roots > Rhizosphere > Soil ...
GCTCTTGAAGGATCTTGGTGTTTGGGAGCCGTTTCGGTCATTGAACCCGTTGCCTTCCTATGGCACGCGCAGTTCATGGGGCAGTGACGAACCGCAGTCGTATTCCCATTTGATGACGCCGCATTTGAACGGTTGGCATGTGGATCGCTTGGCGTTCGATCGGATGTTGGCCGACAGCGCGGTGCATGCCGGTGCGCAAATGTGGACAAGATCGAGGCTCGTGAACATAGCCAGAGTGGAAGGCGGTTTCACGGTCGATGTACTCTGCTCAGGCGTGCAACGCACGATCGAAACACGATTCATCATCGATGCAACAGGGCGTTCTGCAAGCGTTGGCCGGCGATTGGGTGCGACGCCCTTGCCGTTCGACAAACTGATCGGCGTAGCCGTGCCCTTCGCGGATGCCAACGCCGAGCAACACTGTTATACGTTGGTGGAAACTAGCGCGGAGGGTTGGTGGTACGCCGCGCCGGTAGCCCAGGGAAGGTCAGTTGCAATGCTAATGACCGACGGCGATCTCATCAGCGACCAAAGAACTCGAACAGAGGACGGTTGGCGGCTGGCAGTGGAACGCACACGGCATATGTTGCAACGTGTACAAGAGTGCACACCCTTATCGAGTCCGTGTGCATACACAGCAGTGAGTCATCGCCTATTACGCCAGCCGGGCGATCACAGTCCGTGGCTGGCACTTGGGGATGCCGCCCTGGCAGTCGACCCCATCTCCGGCAGCGGAATGGTTCGCGCGTTGCGCACTGCTCGACAAGCTGCGGAAACTGCCGTCGAGGTTCTCTCCGGAAATGCAGCGGCAATCGACCGGTACGAGTCGAACCGCAATGATGAATGCACGGCCTATTTGGAAGAGCGAGCCAGCTACTATGCAATGGAGCAGCGCTGGCAACACACACCGTTTTGGTCGCGTCGTTTAATACACCTTGTCCCTGATCGACTGACATCACCCTAGTTGCCTTCGCAGTAGTCTCGCGGGTCCCTCGGATCGGAGGCCGCGAGACGCAGGTGGCCTGCATGTCAACGACGATCTCAGTTCTCGGTGGCGTGGGCTTGTTTCTGCTCGGCATGAGCGTCATGACCGGAGGTCTCAAGGCATTGGCCGGCTCCGGGCTGCGCACGACGCTGCGTAAAGTGGCAGCGACTCCGCTGTCGGGTGCGTTCTGGGGTGCCTTCGTTACGCTGATCGTGCAGTCGTCGAGTGCGACGACGATGACGACCATCGGTCTCGTGAGCGCAGGATTGCTCACGTTCTCTCAGGGCCTGGGACTCGTGTTCGGAGCGAACGTCGGTACAACGGGAACAGGTTGGCTCATTGCACTCATCGGCGTTCGCGTCTCGCTCACGGCCGCCGCCTTACCGATGATCTTCAGCGGCGCCTTGATCAAGCTCTTAGGTCGCGGCCGTCTGTCTGCAGCAGGAGGAGCGCTTGCAGGGTTTGCACTGGTGCTCTTTGGATTGACGACACTACAGCAAGGGATGGGCGGCCTGGCTGAACAGCTGCACCCGGCCAATCTTCCTGCCGTTTCCGGGCCAGGCGTCGGCTGGTGGTCGAGCTTGGTCGGTGTACTCGCATTGATCACGCTTGGAGTAGCGATGACGGCAGTGATGCAATCATCGACCGCGGCCATCGCAGTAACGCTGTCGGCGCATTTTGCGGGAGCCGTTGGATTGGATCAAGCATGCGCGCTCGTCATCGGGCAGAACATCGGCACGGCGACGAGTTCCGCGATGGCTGCGATCGGCGCGAGCAGCACCGCCAAGCGATTGGCTTTGGCCTATATCTTGTTCAAACTAATCGCGGCCTTCATCGCGTTGGTGCTCTTTCCCCGCTCGCGGCAGAGGAAGCAGTGCGGCGAACGATTGCTCGATCGCTTGGAGCGATGTGCGGATCGATCGGTGCAGCATTGACAGTTACGAATCGCGAAACATCGGTCGGTGCCAAGAGAGAGGCTGTCGCAGTTACAGAGGCCGGTGACGCGTTGCGCCAGGCGCGGGAATTCATATCGGAAGCCAGCGGCCCACCCGAATCGGAGGAAGAACAAGAACGGCTCACGAGGACGCTGTATGCGCTCGACGATGCGTCTCGTTTGGCCGAGATTGCGGGTGAGAAAGAAGAGGTTGGATCGGGGTCCGGCGGGTCTGAAGATGTGCGCGCCGCAACGCTATGCGCGGATGCAATGCGGGACACGATTCTGATAGCCGATGAAGTAGACGCTCTGCCAGCTGCAAATGGCGCGTCAATCGAGCAGACAATGATCCAACTCGAACACTGTGCAAAAGCACTTCGCGAGCTGCAGAGAGTCCATAGGAAAAGCACACTCGGTTCGGTAGCCGGTGGGGCAGTGAGTGCAGACGAGGCGATTGCTCGCGTCGAGATTGTTCGTCACCTCGAAGCGCTTGCGCGTCAGGCGTGGCTGTCCGCGGCGCATCTCGTCGATAGCAGGCCGTAGTCGGATTCCACTGACTTGGATCGGGTGCGACTGACGGAGTCAGCCCGTACTAATGCGATCTGGCACAATTCAGTGAACGACGCATACACTCACGCCTGCAAAAATAATCTAATTGCGAACCAGTCCCCCTAGATTGCCGGCGACCCCATGCATCATTTCCTAGCTAGCCTGCTAGCGCATCGCTTGTGACCCTTTCAAGGAGCGTGATCCGTGAGCGATCTTTTCAACTGGTTGTTCGACTCGCGTAATTTCATGCCGCACGGCCACTGCTATTTGTGGCGGCCGGATGTACTGCTGCTGCAGGTGGGGTCGGATGCGCTGATCGCAGCCTCGTATTTCGCCATTCCGATGATTTTGGTGATCGTGCAGCGACGTAGCGCGCGCTTGTTCCCGTATCCGTGGATTACGACGCTGTTTGCAACATTCATTCTGCTGTGTGGCACGACTCACATTGTGAGTATTTGGACCGTGTGGCATCCGGAATATGTGTTCGACGGCGTCGTTAAACTCGCCACCGGTGTCGTATCGGCCGCGACCTCTCTCGCGTTGTTCTGGATCACGCCGCAGTTATTGTCCTTGAAGACACCGGCCGAGTTACAGGCCGAAGTCGATTTACGTACGTCCGAGCTTGCCTCCGCCAACGCAAAATTGCTTGCCGAGGTGCGCGCTCGCGAACAAAGCGAATTGGCGCTGCGCAGAAGCGACGAACAACTGAGGCTGATCACGGACGCGCTCCCTGTCGTCATCGCTTACATCGACACGGATTTACGGTATCGCTTTCGCAATGCCGTGCAACGCGATTGGATCCAAGGAACGTCGCAAGATGTCACAGGGCTTCACATACGCGATGTATTGGGCGAACGCGTATTCGAGGAGCTCAAAGCAGATTTCGAATGTGCCTTACGGGGTGAATCCGTCAGAGCGGTGAGGCGCATCCACTTTCCCCATCGCACCTCGGATGTGGATATGCAACTCATACCGCGTCGCGACGGCGGCAAGGTCGTGGGTTTTATCGCACTCATCGAAGATATCGGCGAGCGTCTGGCGGCAGACCACGAACGCTCGCGGCTTGCCGCCATCGTCGAATCCTCGAACGATGCAATCATCGGCGCGACGCTGCCGGGTGTCGTCAATTCTTGGAACGGCGGCGCAACCAAGCTATTCGGCTATACAGCCGATGAAATGAAGGGACAATCGCTGCAAGCAGTTTTGCCGACGGGAATCGCGGCACACCTCAGTGCTTTCGATCGCGCCGATTCCGACGCGGAACACAGTCATTTCGAGTCGACGGCGATGCGCAAAGACGGACAACGCATCACCATATCGGTAACGGTTTCGCCGGTGTGCGACCAGAATGGTGTGGTCGTCGGATGTTCGACCGTGGCGCGCGATATTTCCGAGCGTAAGCGCGCCGAGGAGGCGTTACGCGAAGCGGACCGCCGTAAAGATGAATTTCTAGCAGTATTGGCGCACGAGCTTCGCAACCCGCTCGCGCCCATTCGCACGGCTGTGCAGTTCCTGCGAATCAAAGGGAGTTCGGATACAGCTCTGCAAAGCGCTCGCGAGATCATCGAGCGGCAAGTGCGTCACATGGTGAGATTGGTGGACGATCTGCTCGAGGTGTCGCGCATCACGCGCGGCAAGATTAGTTTGCACAAAGAGCACATCGAGCTCGAAGCCATCTTCGCCCACGCGACTGAAGCTGCGCAGCCTTTGATCAACGCGGCCCACCATAAATTGTCCGTCGCGATCCAGAGTCGCAGTATCGAAGTCTATGCGGACATCACGCGGATTTCCCAAGTGCTGCTGAATCTTCTCAACAACGCAGCGAAGTTCACGCCACCGGGGGGACACATCGAGTTGTGGGCCGAGGTCAAAGAGAACATCGTCGAAATCCACGTGCGCGACAACGGTATCGGCATCGCACCGGAGCAGGAGGAGCAGATCTTCGAACTGTTCTACCAGTCGGATCGTGAGCAGGTGCATGCGCGTGGCGGCCTCGGCATCGGACTTACGCTCGCGCGGACGATGACGCGATTGCACGATGGCGAGCTGCGCGTGGTGAGCGGCGGAGTGGGGCAGGGCAGCGAATTCATCCTCCAGTTGCCGATCGCACATCCGAGGGCACCGACAATCGCGCCGCCGGTGCAAGATAGGGTGACTTCACGATCGAATCGGATCTTGGTCGTCGATGACAATGTGGATGCTGCAAATTCGCTCGCCATGCTGTTGCTGAGCGAAGGACATGAAGTCAAAGCAGTGTATTCGGGGATGCAGGCGTTGGATGTTCTGGAAGTATTTGCACCCGACGTCGTGGTGCTCGACATCGGCATGCCATCCATGAGCGGTTACGAAGTGGCACGTCGTATTCGCACGATGCAGCAGGGGCAAGCACCGTTACTGATTGCGCTCACCGGCTGGGGACAAGCCAGCGACAAACGGCGAGCGGCGGACGCAGGCTTCGATGAGCACTTGACCAAGCCGGTGGATCCAAACGTATTGATGTCTTTGATCGCAACGCGTTTTCCGCTCGAACAAGATGCCAAGGGTTAGTCGTTACGATCAGGTCGTTGCCACCAGTAATTCTTCCGCGTTGTCGGGTGGACGAAGACCGTCCGTCCTGTTCGCAAAGTAGCGCTGAGCGAGATCGGCGGCTGCGATATGCCTGACTTCCTTGAACCCCGCCTCGCGCGCTAATGCCAACATCTCGGGAGGGGTGAAGAAGCTGATGAAGGGCGTGCCATTCGCTCGCGCCCCTGCTGCCGCGCGCTCGAAGGCGGGGCGCAGCTCAGGATCGGCCAACTCTATTGGAAGCATAAAGGACATGGCGAGCGTAGAGCCGGGCGCGAGTGTCGCAATGTGTCGCAGCGTCGTCATGATCGCGTCAGTAGTGAGATACATGCTCACACCAGTGGACGCAACGACTGCCGGTTGATCAAACTCGAAGCCCGATGTTGCCAGTTGCTCCCACCATATATCGCCCGTCTCAAAGTCGACTGGGACGAATCGCAGATACGACGGGATGCCGAAGCCGAGCTCGACGAGGCGTTGACGTTTCCAGGTCTGAGGGCCGGGCTGATCGATTTCGAAGACGCGCAGACGACGAGCAAGTTCGGGACGGCGCTGAGCGAAGGTGTCCAGACCCGCTCCGAGAATGACGTACTGCTCCACGCCCTGCGCAGCTCGTTCCTCCACGAGATCTTCGATGAAGCGCGCGCGTCCTACGATAGAGGCACGGAAGGGACGCGTGAACGGACTCATATCCGGACGGCTGCGCCACTCCTCGTCTGGGCTCACGATCTTCAAGCCGACTGTATCTTCGAATACATGCGGCAGCGAATCGATCTCCACATGTAGCGCTCGCCATAACGCGACCCGCACGGCGGTGCTGTCAGGCAATACAGTTTGCTTATTATCCATGGTGCTTTCTCGCGGTTCAGAACGTTTTGCGCGTCGCTATTCGTCGCGGGCAGCGCTTCCACAGCAATCTGTCCACCCTCGAGCTTGGCGAGCCACATATGCCTCTTGCTAGGATGCTAGCATTGCCCGGCAGCACGGGAGGACGCTCACGTACTCCTTATTGAGCGGGCCGGTACGCCCAACACTGGCGACGCCAGTACTGTGGCTTTGCAGCGGTAATCTAGGGGGAGCTGCAGTTCGGGGGAATGATGAAAACGATGGCCGATCTCATCGATCGCAACGCCGCTTACTTCCCGGGCGCAGATGCATTCGTGCTGGAAGATCGCCGGCTGAGCTATGGTCAATATGCCGATCGTTCGCGCCGGTTAGCCGCCTCGCTATATGCGCTGGGGCTGCGACAGCAAGATCGCTTGGGCATTCTCTCCACCAACAACATCGAGTACTTCGAAGCCTACAGTGCCTGCGAATTGTCAGGCTACATCGCAGCCGTCTTCAACTTCCGTTGCGCAGCGCCCGAGTTGGCACATCTCCTCAAAGATTCGGCGCCGAGTGTCGTGATTTTCGAAAGTGCGTTCGCCGGTCTGATCGATGGATTGCGCGAGCGTTTCAAAGACATCCAGCATTGGATTTGCATCGGCAATGACGTGCCGTCGTGGGCGCTTGCATATGAAGCGCTGATACAGCGTGGCAATCCATCGAGTGCGCCTATTCGTGCGCGGCCCGAGGACATTGCATATTTGTTCTACACCAGCGGCACGACAGGTGCACCCAAGGGTGTGCCTTGGAGTCAAACGGCGGCACTCGAAAGTTCGTGTAGCGAAGGCCGTAAGATGGGTGATGACACATCTTCTGCCATTACACTAAAGCTTCTGCTGCTTCTGGAGAATGTTAATGATTTGCGTGATCGTAAAAGTGAAAGCGAAGACCGGCCAGCGTAGTCAATTGCTCGCAGTCGCGCTCGAAATGGCGCAAGCTGTGGGCGCGAACGAGCCCGGCAATCAGTTGTTCACCGTCGGCGAGGGTGCCGATCCCGACAGTATCGTATTCGTTGAGCGTTATACGGACGAAGCTGCGATCGAGGCGCATCGCGGGACGCCGCACTTCAAGGAGATCGGGCGTCGCATGGGCGCGTTCATGGACGGTCGGCCGGAAGTGCAGCATCGTTTCGTCGAAGCAGGATGAGCACCCACTGAGAGAAAAGAAGCGAACATGAAGCTGGATGCATCGATTGCAGCCGTCATTACGGGTGGAGCGTCGGGCTTGGGTGAGTCGACGGCGCGTCTGCTCGCATCGCACGGCGTCAAAGTCGCGATTTTCGATTTGAATGCCGCTCGAGGCGAGGGGATCGCAAGAGAACTGGGCGGCATCTTTTGCAAAGTCGACGTGACCAAGGATGCGGAGGTCGATACAGCGTTCGCCAAGTCGCGTGCCGCCATCGGTCAGGAGCGTGTTTTGGTGAACTGCGCCGGAACGGGTAACGCCATCAAAACGGCGAGCCGCGACAAGGAGACCGGCGCGATCTCGCATTTCCCGCTCGATCAGTTCGATCGCATCATTCAAATCAACTTGGTGGGGACGTTTCGCTGTCTCGCGAAATCGGCTGCCGGCATGATGACATTGCCGCCGCTTGAAGACGGCGAGCGCGGCGTGGTAATCAACACGTCCTCGATTGCGGCCGAGGATGGTCAAATGGGTCAAGCTGCTTATTCCGCATCGAAGGCCGGCGTCGTCGGCCTTACGCTGACAGCGGCGCGCGATCTGATGGGCGAGGGCATTCGCATCAACACGATCATGCCGGGACTGTTTCTGACGCCGTTGATGCAGACTGCGCCCGAGAAAGTTCAGCAGGCATTGGGTGCGGCAGTGCCGTTTCCGAAACGAACGGGCAAGCCGCAAGAATATGCGCTGCTCGCCGAGCAGTTGATCGTCAACGGATATTTCAACGGTGCAAGCGTTCGTCTCGACGGCGCGCTGCGCTTGCCGCCCAGATAAATCCATGTCGAGATGTTCATACACATGAACTAGTACGCGTATAAGGTTGCGGTCTCGGTAAGCTTTTATTTGCCTGTGAGAAAGTGACATGAACTACGATGTGATCCCCATTCCGACCGAGCGCAAGGTGCCGAGCCCGAGTTGGCGTCCACCGTCCGATGTGCGGATGATTTCGGCGGACGACCACAACATGGAAATCCCGCACTTGTGGGAAGATCGTCTGCCGGCCAAATTTCGCGACCGTGCGCCCAAACACTGGCGCGATGCGGACGGCGCTTGGCACATGGAAATCGACGGCAAATCCCTGGATGTGCCCGGCATTCGTCAAAGCATCTCCGAAGGCCATCCCGGTTTTTCCGACGTCAACGAACGATTGCGTTTGATGGACGCGGAGGGCATCGACGCCACGGTGCTGTTTCACGGCCGTTTGCAGTCTCTCAACATGCTGCAGGACAAAGAGCTCTACACTGCATGTATCGACGTCTATAACGAGTGGCTGGCCGAATACTGTCGCGCCAATCCGAAACGATTGATCGGTGTCGCGGTGCTGCCGACGTTTCACAGACCCGAAGCCAGTCGCGACTACATGCAGAAGTTGAAAGGGCTCGGCTTCAAAGCCCTGCAGATGCCGTCTTATCCGCGCGGCGTTCGTTACAACAGCATGAGCATGGAGCCGTTGTGGAGCGCGATCGAAGAAGCCGGAATTCCGTTGTCCTTTCACGTCGGCGCCATCATCGAATTTGGCGGACATGGTTCTTTGGGCGCCAATCTCACGCGCAATCTATCGCCTTTCCGCCCGCTCCTCGGCCAACTGATGTTTGCTGGCATCTTCGAGCGGCATCCCGAATTGAAAGTCGTCTTCACCGAAGGCGGCGCCGGTTGGGTGGCGCAGACGTTATGGGACATGGATATGATTTGCCGTGAGTACTACTCGGAGCTCAACCCAAAGCTCGCACGCTTGCCGAGCTTCTACTGGCATCGTCAATGCTACGCCACCTTCATGAGCGATCCGGTCGCACTCCAGTGCATCGATCGCATCGGCGAAGACAACATCATGTGGTCGCTCGATTTCCCGCACGCCGAGGGTTGCCACGGATATGCGGGCGAAGTCGCGCAAGAGATCTATGAAACGTTGGGCCACGATCGCGCCAAGAAAGTCCTGGGCGGCACTGCCGCTAAACTTTGGGGTCTCTGATAACAACGATCCACATGGCACAGATTCTTGCGTCGATCAAAGTTCTCGATCTATCACGGTATCTTGCGGCCCCTTTGTGCGCGTCCATTCTCGGTGACATGGGCGCGACGGTTTATAAAATCGAGCGCCCCGGGGTCGGCGACGACAACCGACACCTCGGTCCTTTCCGCAAGGACGCCGCAGGACGCGACACCGAATTGTCCGCAGCCTTCATGGCAGGGAATCGCGGCAAGCAATCGATCACGATAGACATCGCGCATCCCGAAGGCGCACAGCTAGTGCGTGAACTAGCTGCCCAATGCGACGTCGTCATCGAGAACCACAAGGCCGGCGGTCTCAAGAAATATGGGTTGGATTACGAATCCATTCGCGCTATCAAACCCGACATTGTCTATTGCTCGGTCACGGGATTCGGACAGGACGGTCCGTATGCGGCACGGCCTGCGTTCGATTCGGTGATCCAGGCGATGTCGGGACTGATGAGTGTGTGCGGTCAGGCCGATGGCGCACCCGGAGGTGAGCCCATGCGCAGCCAAGTGCTGATCGCCGATACCGCCGCGGGTCTTTATGCGGCCATTGCAGTGATGGGGGCGCTCTATCACCGGCGCGAGACCGGCGTCGGTCAATATATCGACCTCGGCATGCTCGAAACCTCGGTCAGCGTCTGCGGTCTGTTCGCGATCAGTTATCTTATGAACGGCATCGTGCCGCAGCGGAGCGGCAACAGCAATCCGTCGACCGCGCCTTCAGATGTGTTGCGTACCAAGGATAGTTATCTGCTCGTGATCTGCAGCACCAATGCGCAGTTCCACAACTTGTGCCGCGCGCTCGGGCGACCCGAGATGATCGAGGACCCGCGCTTTGAAAATAACGCTGCACGCCTCGTAAATCGCGCGGCGATGCGAGAGGCCATCGAGAGCGCGCTGATCACACGCAGCACTGCCGAATGGTCCGATATACTCGAACGAGCAGGCGCACCCTGCGGTGCGATCAATCGCATGGACATGGTATTCGACGATCCTCAGATCCTCCATCGCGGTGTACGCGTCGATGTGCCTTACGGTGATGGCACCACCGTTCCGGTGTTGCGCAGTCCATTGCGATTTTCTGAGACGCCGGTGCGTCACGGCAGCCCGCCGATGTTGGGTGAATACACCGAAAAAGTCCTCGGCGAAGTGCTTGGTAAGAGTCGCGAGCAACTCGACGTTCTGCGTGCTGCAAAAGTAATTTGAAGCAGCACGCGAATCAGCAGGGGATATCAATGAGGACGCCGATCTTGCCGCTCACGTCCAATGCTTCCGATGGAATTCCATCCGCGCGTGCGTTACTGCGGGAACGCTGGTGTAAAGAGGGTTGGTATAAAGAAGAGACGATTGCGCAGGCCCTCGATCGCGCCGCGCGCACTGCACCCGATACACCATTCTGGTTTCATACTGAAACAGGCGTACGTACGAGCAATACCGGTGAGATCGTCGCTGAAGGTCAACGCCTTGCGGCGGCATTCGCAGCGCTCGGCATCGGACCGGGTGATGTCGTGGCGTTCCAACTACCGACGCGCTTTGAAACGGCGATTCTGTACGTCGCTGCGTTACACGCCGGTGCGACTCTGCTGCCGATCGTGCACATCTACGGACCGCAGGAAACGGGTTTCATTCTGCGCAAGGCGCG
>Ga0207667_10010645_pt1 | contig 10735 bp, 9 predicted proteins | sample KBSCornC52_FD_184301 | JGI IMG/M metagenome (GOLD analysis project Ga0207667, IMG submission 184301) | Corn rhizosphere microbial communities from Kellogg Biological Station, Michigan, USA - KBS Corn C5-2 (SPAdes) (version 2) | ecosystem: Host-associated > Plants > Roots > Rhizosphere > Soil ...
ACAGGCCGGGCGAAGGCGTCAGACGCCCAGGACGGACACCGCCTTGGTCACCAGGTAGGGCTCCAGCGCCTCCGGGCCGCCTTCCGAGCCGTAGCCGGAATCCTTGACGCCGCCGAACGGCATCTCGGCCGACGGCGTGGCCGGCTGGTTGATCCACAGCATGCCCAGCTCCAGCCGCTGGCTCAGCTGGTGCACCGTCTTGATGGACTTGGTGAACGCGTAGCCGGCCAAGCCGTACGGCAGGCGGTTGGCCTCGGCGATGGCCTCGTCGAGCGTGTCGAACGCGCGGATGGCCGCGACCGGGCCGAAGGGCTCGTTGTTGAAGACGTCGGCGTCCAGCGGCACGTCGGTGAGCACGGTGGGCGCGAAGAAGTTGCCGCTGCTGCCCACGCGCTCGCCGCCGGTGGCGATCTTCGCGCCGCGGGCGCGCGCGTCGGCCATCACCTTGTCCATCGCGCTGATGCGGCGGCCGTTGGCGAGCGGACCCAGGTTGGTGCCCTCGGCCAGGCCGTCGCCCAGCTTCAGGCCCTGCGCGTGCTTGACGAGCGCCGCGGCGAATTCGTCGCGCAGGCTGCTGTGCACGAGGAAGCGCGTGGGCGAGATGCAGACCTGGCCCGCGTTGCGGAACTTGGCCGCGCCGGCGGACTTGACGGCCAGGGCGACGTCGGCGTCCTCCGCGACGATCACCGGCGCGTGGCCGCCGAGCTCCATCGTCACGCGCTTCATGTGCTGGCCGGCCAGGGCCGCCAGCTGCTTGCCCACCGGCGTCGAGCCCGTGAACGTGACCTTGCGGATGATGGGACTGGCGATCAGGTGGCTGGAGATCTCGGCCGGGTCGCCGAACACCAGGCCCACGGTGCCGGCCGGCACGCCGGCGTCGACGAAGGCCTGCAGCAGCGCGGCCGGCGACGCCGGGGTTTCTTCCGGCGCCTTGACCAGGAACGAGCAGCCCGTGGCGAGCGCCGCGCCGAGCTTGCGCACGACCTGGTTGATGGGGAAGTTCCACGGCGTGAAGGCCGCGACCGGCCCCACCGGTTCCTTGAGCACGAGCTGCTGCGCGGCGAGGTTGCGCGAGGGCACGATCCGGCCGTAGACGCGCATGCCCTCGTCGGCGAACCACTCGATGATGCCGGCGCCGGCCAGCACCTCGACCTTCGCCTCGGCCAGCGGCTTGCCCTGCTCCTGCGTCAGCAGGCGCGCGATCGCGTCCGCGCGCTCGCGCAGCAGGCCGGCGGCCCTGCGCATCGTCGTGGCGCGTTCGACCGCCGGGATGTTGCGCCAGGCGGCGAAGCCCTTCTGCGCGGCGGCCAGCGCGGCATCCAGGTCGGCGACCGTCGCGTGCGCGACATGGCCGATGGTCTGGCCCGTGGCGGGATTGACGACGGGGATCTTCCGGCCGCCGGTGGCGTCGCGCCATTCGCCCGCGATCAGCAGGCGGGTGTCGGGGTAGGAAGCGGTGGGGGTCTCGGTCATTGGCATGTCCTGGGAAACGGTTCGAAGACGGTGGGGTCCCCCGAGGTTACCTCCCGGGCGAAGGCCTTGCGCCGCGCTGCGCCAAGCGCGGGCACACTTCATGGATCCATGCGAATTTGCATATGGCCGCGGGCGGGACCGCCCCGCGCGGCGAATAGACTGGCGCCCCTGCCGTTCCGTCGTCTCCCGTCCGCTCGCCGATGTCCCTCGCCGCCGAACTCCAGAAGCTCATCGAGCAGTCCTGCAACACCGCCTGGTCGCAACTGGACTGGATCAAGTCGCACGCCGCGCTGTACGGCCTGTCGCGGCGCACGTCGGACAAGTGGACGACACCCGGCGAGCCCGCGTTCGTCTCGATGCTGGTCGATTCGCCGGTGCTGCGCCGCCGGCTCGCCAAGGCGATCCAGGCCGCCCTGTCGCCCGAATCGAGCCGGGAACTGCCGCTGGTCTCCGGCGTGTTCCACCCGGTGGGCCCCAAGGCGCGCTTCGGCAGGAGCGCCACGCAGGTCGACCTGGCCGACCTGCTGCTGGTGCGCCACCACTTCCGCACCGGCCAGACGCAGCCCGAAGGCCGCGCGCTGCTGCTGCGCGCCGTGGCCTCGACGACGCCGCGCACCGGCCGCCTGACCGGTCGCGACGCCCACGGCTTCGACCTGCACGCCGACTGGACGACGCCCATCGCCTTCCCCAACGGCGACTTCGGCGCGCCGCCCAGCGGCGACAAGTGGATCCTGGCCCGGGGCCCGTCGCCCGAGCTGCCCACCAGCGTCTACGGCATCGTGTCGAGCCAGCGCTCCTGCAAGGGCCAGAAATTCCCGGACAACTGCCCGTGGGCGGTCGGCGTGGCGCTCGCGCCCGAGCCGGGGCATTCGCGCGAATCGCGCGGCACGCTGAGCCTCGCGGCCGCGCTCGACGGCTTTGTCGCCGGACGCCACGGGCGGCCCTGGGCGACAGCCTCCGGGCCCGACGACCACTGGTCGGCCTTCGTGCGCGAGGCGCTCGAACGCTCGGTGCCATGGGAGCACCAGGTGCAGCGCGTCGGGGGCGTGGACCTGCCCAGGAAGCGCGCGGCGCTGGCCTACATCCAGTCCTTCCTCGCGGTGGAGGTCAACGCGAAGCTGACGTCCACCATCGACCGCGAGCAGAGCTTCGAGGCCTACGTCGACGACCTGATCGCCAGCGTCGACGCCGTCGGCCGCCAGGCCAAGGAATGGGTCGCCTCCAGCAACGTGGCCGAGGAGCCGCCCGCGCCGCGCAGCGCGCCCGAGGGCCCGCGCGGCGGGCTGTCGGTGCTCTATGTCGCCACCTTCGGCGATGCGGCGCTCGCCGGGCCGCAGGCCGGCTGGATCCCGCCGCCGCCGGCCATGCCGGCCCCCTGAGCACGCGCAGGGCGCGTCGATTGCCGCGCGGCCTTCGTCCCAACGAACGTCCGTCGCGCCATGTCCGACTACGAGCTCTACTACTGGCAACTGCCCTTCCGCGGCCAGTTCATCCGCGCCCTGCTGGCCTGGGCCGGCCAGCGCTGGGTCGAATTCGACGACGACGCCATCGCCCGCGTGATGGACGACGACGTCGCGCGCCAGGCCATCCCGTTCAAGGGCCCGCCGATGCTCGTCGAGCGCCGCAGCGGGTTCGCGCTGGCGCAGATGCCGGCCATCGCGTGGTGGCTCGGGCAGCGCCACGGGCTGCTGCCCGCCGGCGCCGAGGGCCAGGCGCTCACGATCAAGGTGGTCAACGACTGCAACGACATCATCGACGAGCTGACCATCGACGGCGGCAAGCAGATGTGGACGGCCGCCCGCTGGAAGCAATTCACGCCACGCCTGCAGCGCTGGATGGCGATCTTCGAGGACACCGGCCGCCGCCACGGCTTGCGCGCGGACGCGGGCTTCCTGCTGGGGGGCGCACAGGCAGGCGTCGCCGACATCGTCACGTCCACGCTCTGGAGCACCTTGGCGGATCGCTTTGCGCCGATCGCGCGGATGCTGGACGCGCGGGCGCCCGCGGTCGCCGGCCTGTGCCGGCGGCTCGCGGCCACGCCCGCGCTCGCGAACCTGGCCGCGGTCTCGCGCGAGCAGTTCGGCGACGGGTACTGCGGCGGGCAGATCGAGCGGTCGCTGCGGCGCGTGGCCGGCGCCTGAGGGCCGGTTCGCGGGCCGCATCACGCCAAGGCTACCGCGCCACGGAACCCTGGTACCGGCCCGGCCGGTGGTTCCAGACGAGAACCGCATTGACGGCGAGCGAACCGAGCGCGGACCACAGCGCCCTGGGCCAGTCCACGACCAGCAGCGCCGCCAGGAAGATGGCGGCGTCGATCGCCAGCTGGGTCTTGCCGACCGACCAACCCGCCCGCTGGCCCAGGTACAGGGCCAGGATGTTCACGCCGCCAAAGCTCGCCTCGTGGCGGAACATGACAAGCAGGCCGGTGCCGACCAGGATGCCGCCGGCCAGCGCCGCATAGGCTGGCGGCGCCCGCACGGCGAGAACGCTGCGGACCAGCTCGACGCCCAGCGACAGCGAGGTCACGGCGATCAAGGTCTTGGCGGTGAAGCGCGCCCCCATCCTGCGCCAGGCCAGCAGGTAGAACGGCATGTTCACCACGAACAGCGCGGCACCCAGGGGCAACCCGGTCGAATAGCACAGCAGGAACGCCAGCCCGGGCGTGCCGCCCGTCATCAGGCCCGCGCTGCCAAGAATGACGAGCCCGAGCGACACCAGCACGACCGAGGTCGCCCCGGCCTGGAGGTCATCGAGGAGTGTGTGCGGCGGCCCGGCATGCAGGGATGCCACAGGCTCGCCCCTGGTTGCGCTCATGATGGGCCAGTATTCCAACCGGCCGGGCCATCCACATTGCGCGAGCGCAACAAGCCCTCCGTGCCTGATGCAGGTCTTGCGCACCGGTCAGCCTTCTCGACCATCGATTCGCGGGAGGCCGTACCAGGCCATGCAGCGAGCCGACCACGCCAGACAGGCGACCGCCCACAGGATTGCGGACCCGGCAATCAATACCGCAGCCGTCCGTGGCGACACCGGGGCGACCAGGCCGCCTCCGATGCGCACGCCAACCGCCGATTGCAAGAGCCAGAACAGGCGCCAGGTGGTTCCATCCGCGGCAACGGTCCTTCCACTTTGCCCGCTGGCGACGCGGGTGACCATGGCAAACAGGGTCGACCCGAGAAATCCCATCGTGTAGGCGTGCGTGGCGGCAAGTTGCAGGTCGCGGGTGTCCAACAGCGACTGGCTGGCGAGCCGCGCAGCGCCGGCCAGGACGAATGAGGCGCCGAGCCAGACGAACCCTGCAAAGAGCATCCCCGGCATGCGAAGACGAAGCGCGGCCGCCGCGGCCGACCGTCGGGCGAGGACAAGCAGCCCGACACCACTGGCGAGTTCGACGCTTGCGTGCGCGAAACGCCAGGCCGGGGAATCGCTCCACCCCAGCACCTCGATGAACGAGGCGCCTCCCTCGAAGAGAAACAGGAGCGCAAGGCACCAGAGCATCCACGTCGGCCACCGAGCCTGCAACGCAGCCGCCGCGGCGCCCGAGAAGAAGGGAACCATGCGATGTGCCATTGCAGCGAACGTCAGGCCGATGAACCACCACAGGGACAGATGGATGGCTCCACGGACGAGGCGAACGCTGCCACCCAGAAGGCCGAAGGCCACGAGCCCCAGGCCCACGATGCCGAACGTCGCGGCCAATGCGACCAGCCGGAGGTGAACCTTGTCGTCCGCCCGGCTTCGGCGAAGCATGCGCACGAACTGCAGCACCACGCCGCTCCAGCCGGACAACGCGATTGCCACGCCCGACACGCAGAGCGCCCGGGCGGCGCCGGCCTCTCCGACATGGAAGGAAACCATGTAGAGGAGCCAGCCGACCAGCTGAGCCGCCACCGGCGCCGCCAGGGCGCGCGCCGTGACCGGAGGCGTGTGCAGCCACTTGGGTCCGGCGGTGAACAGGAAGCCGACGAAAAACATCGGCATGAAGCCGAAGGTCATCAGCGCGCCGTGCGCGACCGCGGGAGGAAGCGACATGGGCATCGCGAGCCCCAGGTTGGAGGCGATGTTGACCGTGGCCCACCACAGGGAAGCCATGGTCAGGAGCGCTGCGGCTCCCGCGAACGACAGCCGGTGCGGCGCGCCGAGCAGGCGACCCGGGCGCCACTGGCGTATCGGCAGTTCGGCGCGCACAGCTCTCCCGTACCTGTCACCGGACGGGAGGCGTGTCCACCCCGTCGCGCTCGAGCGCGCCCGGTTCACCGGTCAACGCGAGTTGCCATGTCACCCGCAGACTGGGCGACATGGACGCGACGGCGCAGACCAGGAACACGAGGCTTGCAGCACCGAGTCGATGGGCAAGCGACCGGACGATCATGCGCGATTGTGGGGAGCAAGCCAGCCAGCCCCGTTGACGGACGTCAAATCCGGCGGCGCCGGTCCTGGCAGCACGCGCAGGAGGCACTGCCCTCGGGCCGTCCTGCAACCGGCCGCCGTCGCCTGGTCCACGTTCGCAGCCCCTGCTTGACCGAAGTCAAGGCGCCGCGGTGCCACGACGCCTAGGATAGATGCATCCAGGATGGATCTTCAAGGCGGAGTCCCATGGCATTGACCTCCTACGGCACCAGGATCGACGTACGCGCCCTCGCGCCGCGCGAGCGCCATCCGCTCATCTTCAACACCTTCCGCAGCCTGGGCTCGGGCGAGTCGATGGAACTCATCAACGACCACGACCCGCGCCCGCTGTACGAGCAGTTCCAGGCCGAGAAGCCGGGCCTGGTCGCCTGGGACTACCTGGAGAACGGGCCGCAGACCTGGCGCGTGCGCATCACCAAGCTCGCGGGGGCACGCCCGAATGGGCCGTGCTGCGGCTCCTGCGGTGGAGCGTAGGCGCTCCGACCCCTTTGGCCCGGAGCACGCAGATGACCACGGACAAGTCCCTCCCAGGCTTCGAGAGCCCGGCGGCCGGCTTCGATGAGCCGTTCGAAATGCTCGACGCGTGCCACGACCGCCTTCGTCGCTCACTGAAACTTCTCGAGCGGCTGCAGAAGTACCTGGAGAGCCACGCTGTCGACGACCAGGCGCGGCAGGCGGCGCTCGATGTACTGCGCTACTTCACGGTCGCTGCCCCCTTGCATCACGAGGATGAGGAGCGACATGTCGTTCCGCTGCTCCGCCAGTCCGGAGACGGGGCTTTGGCCGAGGCCTCGAGACAGCTGATGCAGGACCACGAACAGATACGCCTGGTCTGGCGAACGCTGGAACCATTGCTTCGAGACGTGGTCCGGGGCGAATCGCCCGCCGCCGACCGCCTGGCCGACCTGGCCCGGAAGTTCGTGCGCATGAACGAGAGCCACCTCGAGTTCGAGAGAGACCGCGTGTTTCCGCAGGCGCGCGCGCTCAAGGGCCGCGAGGGTCAGCAGGCGCTCGCGGTCATGGGACAGGAAATGGCGCAGCGCCGGCAAGTCCGGCATTCGAACGTCGGCATGAACGGCGCGGAGTCCGGTGCCCGGTTGCGCCCCGTCAGACTGCTTCGGTCTTGATGTCCGTCAGCATTCGGTTTCCGCGCCGCACCTAGAGTTCGACGGCATCCGAAGCGCGCAACGTTTCGTCCCGTTCGCGTGCCTGGGCGCCCGCCATGATCCGCGGGGAATGCCCGGACCAAGCGGCGTGCAGGACGACCAGGCCAAACCTCGAAGACACCATGAACCGCGGACGCCCCACCCTTTCCAACTGGGCAACGGGAGGCGTCGCGTTCCTGTTGCTGGTGGCAAACACCCTCGCCTGCTGCACCGTGCTGTTCCTGCTGGCACTGGTCAAGCTCCTCGTCCCGCTCGCGCGAGTGCGCGCTCCGCTCGACAGGGCCCTCAACGCGGTGGCGACCTGCTGGGTGACAGGCAACGGCATCTGGATGCGACTCGCGCGGCGCACCGAGTGGGATATCCAGGGAATCGCGGACCTGGACACGAGCCGCTGGTACATCGTGGCCTGCAATCACCAGAGCTGGGTCGACATCTTCGTGCTGCAGCGACTGCTCAATCGGCGCGTCCCGTTGCTCAAGTTCTTCCTCAAGCGCGAGCTGCTCTATGTACCCGTCATGGGCCTGGCCTGGTGGGCGCTCGACTTTCCCTTCATGCGGCGTCACTCGAAGCGCGCGCTGCGCGTGGACCCGAAGCGCGGCATCGACGACGCGGAGACAAGTCGACGCGCCTGTGCGAAGTTCTCGCGCGTACCGACGAGCGTGATGAATTTCGTCGAGGGCACGCGCATCACCTCGCGCAAGCAGGCAGCCCAGGCCTCGCCCTACCGCCATCTCCTGAAGCCCAAGACCGGCGCGCTGGTCGCCAGCCTCGAGACGCTCGGCGACAAGTTCACCGCGATGCTGGACGTCACCATCGTCTACCCCGATGGCGTGCCGACGTTCTGGGAATTCCTGTGCGGGCGGGTACCGAGGATCGTCGTGCGCTACCGGCAGGTCGAGATTCCCAGCGTGGCCCCGGGCGAGCACCGGTCCGCCGCGCAGGTGCGGGCGAGCCTGGCGGGCTGGCTGTCGCGCGTGTGGGCCGAAAAGGACGCGCAGATCGAGTCCCTCCTCGCCAGCGCATCGTTTGGCCCAGCCTGCAGTCCATGACCTTGCACGGGCAGGTCTGCGTCGAGAGACGTCAGGCCGCGTGGGCAGGGATGCCGCCTGACCACGCAAGCAAGACAGAGTGTCGATGTCTGTCATGGCGCGGCGTCGCTCGCGACGGCCGAAACGAGTGAGTGCCGCAACGGCAAGAACCGGTCATGCAAGCCCGGACTTCGGAGATGACACGAGTGGATGAGCAAAAGATTGCCCGGCCGATGGCCGGGCAAATATCGGTCATCCAGCGATGGACCGCCCATCGAGGCCTTCGACGCTAGCACCGCCGACCATCCTCGAACGACGTCTTCAACTTGTCGAAGGCTTCGCGCGAGCGTCGCGAAACCTTCTGGCTTCGATGTCCGCCCACGTACCGCGAACAGGGGATGGGGTATGGGGTACACCCCCAAACGACCTACAGAGTCGGACTTTGACAATCCGCACCGCTGCGAGGTCGCCGGTTCGCGTCGTCATCCTCCTTGCAGCAGCATCGGCAACGCGAGTGCCACCCGCATTCGTCGCGCTCACGACTTGCAACCCACGCAGCTCACGACGCGCCCACGGAAAGTCGAGAAATGATTCACCACCAGCACAAGGCCCCGAAGATTCGAGCGGCCGCTCTTGCCCTTGCCACCCTGCTCGGGGCGGGCACCTTCACGGTCGCTGTCGCGGCAGGAACTCCCAATCCCTACTCGCCGCAGTACAAGCACGCCTACCGCCACGGCGCCGTGCCGACGCGTGAGGCGCACACGCTCATGAAGTCCTGGGTGCAGGCTGCCGGCATCACGCCGATGGCCACCGGCGCCGAAACGCTGAGCTACGGCGGCGGCGTCGACGGCATCGGCGTGACCAGTGGCGCGCCGCGCGTCTATCTCGTGGTGTATGGCAGCCAGTGGGGCACGTCGAGCACAGACGCCAACGGCAACATGCAACTGTCCAACGACTCGGTCGGCGCCGTGCCTTACCTGCAGATGCTCTTCAAGGGCCTGGGCACGGGCGGCGAGCAGTGGTCGGGCGTCATGACGCAATACTGCGATGGCTCCGGCGTGTCGTCGGGCGCGACCTCGTGCCCGGCCAGCGCCGCGCACATCGGCTACCCCACGGGTGGCGCGTTCGCCGGCATCTGGTACGACAACTCGGCGGCATCGCCGTCGGCCGCCACGGGCAACCAGCTCGCCAAGGAAGCCATCAAGGCAGCGGCCCACTTCGGCAACACGACCGCGTCCTCGAACCGCTACGTGCAGTACGTGATTCTGTCGCCGACCGGTACCAAGCCGGACGGCTTCAATACGCCCAACGGCGGGTTCTGCGCCTGGCACGACTGGAACGGCGACAGCAGCCTGTCGGGCGGCGCGGCCAACTCGTCGTACGGCGACATCGCGTTCACCAACATGCCCTACGTCTACGACATGGGCTCCAGCTGCGGCGCCAGCTCCGTGCGCGACAACCGCGACGGGTTCTCGATCGTCGAAGGCCACGAGTACGCCGAGACGGTCACCGACCAGAACCCCGCGGGCGGCTGGACGAACCAGACCGGTAACGCCACCTATAACGGCCAGGAAAACGGCGACGAGTGCGCGTGGATCACCTCGGGCCAGGGCGCCACGCAGCTCGTGACGATGGGCAATGGCTCGTATCCGATGCAGAGCACGTGGTCCAACGACACCAACGAGTGCGACATCTCGCACGTGACGGTCGGCGGCGGCGGTGGCGGCGGCGGAACGCCGACCGCCAACTTCACGGTCAGCACCAACGGCCTGACGGCGACCTTCACCGACTCATCCACCGATCCGGGCGGCACCATCACGTCGCATGCCTGGACCTTCGGCGACGGCGCCACGTCGACCGCGACCAGCCCCAGCCACACCTATCCAACGCAGGGCACCTACTCCGTGACCGAGACGGTGACCGACAGCGCCAGCGGCCTGTCGAACTCGAAGACCCTGGCCGTGACGATCACCGGCGGCTCCGGTGGCGGGGGCGCCAGCCAACTGCTGCTTAACACCGGCTTCGAGAACGGCACCACCAGCTGGACCGCCACCTCGGGCGTCGCGTGCACCAACAGCACGTGCAGCGGCGAGACGGCGCACGCCGGCACGGGCTTCGTCTGGCTCGACGGCTACGGCACGACGCACACCGACTCGGTGTCGCAATCGGTCACCATCCCCGCCGGGATGACCAGCGCGACCCTGACGTTCTGGTTGCACATTGATACCGCCGAGACCGGCTCGACGGCTTATGACAAGCTGTCGGTCCAGGTCGTCAACGGTTCGACGACCAGCACCCTGGCGACCTACTCGAACGTGAACGCGGCTTCCGGCTACGTCCAGAAGACGATCAGCCTGAACGCCTACATCGGCAAGACGGTGACGATCAAGTTCGCGGGCACCGAGGACTCCTCCCTGCAGACGTCCTTCGTGCTCGATGACGTCGCCCTGAACGTGCAGTAACGCGAGTAATCGGAAAGCGCCACGGCCTGGTCCGTGGCGCCCTTCACCGGACTTGCAGTGCTTTCGCTGCAGACTTTCAGGGCAAAGAAAAACGGGCCACCTCTTGCGAGATGACCCGTTCGTCTAGAACCGAAATTCTGGTGCGGCTGGCAGGAATCGAACCCACGACCCCTTGGTTCGTAGCCAAGTACTCTAT
>Ga0207667_10010648_pt1 | contig 10731 bp, 9 predicted proteins | sample KBSCornC52_FD_184301 | JGI IMG/M metagenome (GOLD analysis project Ga0207667, IMG submission 184301) | Corn rhizosphere microbial communities from Kellogg Biological Station, Michigan, USA - KBS Corn C5-2 (SPAdes) (version 2) | ecosystem: Host-associated > Plants > Roots > Rhizosphere > Soil ...
TTCTTTAAACTGTAGCGTCGCGGTCTCGCGACCACGATCAAGGCGGCCAAGAAGCTGGTCGAGCGCGAGAGCGCCGAAGTGTGGGACATCCTCGAGGAAGTCATCCGCGAGCATCCGGTGCTGCTGAACCGTGCACCGACCCTGCACCGCCTCGGCATCCAGGCGTTCGAGCCGGTGCTGATCGAAGGCAAGGCGATCCAGCTGCATCCGCTCGTCTGTACCGCGTTCAATGCGGACTTCGACGGTGACCAGATGGCCGTGCATGTCCCGCTGTCGCTCGAAGCGCAGCTGGAAGCGCGTGCGCTCATGATGTCGACCAACAACATCCTGTCGCCGGCGAACGGCGAGCCGATCATCGTGCCGACCCAGGACGTCGTGCTCGGCCTGTACTACATGACGCGCGCGCTGGAGAACGTGAAGGGCGAGGGCATGGCGTTCGCGAACGTCGCCGAAGTCCATCGCGCCTACGACAACCGCGCGGTCGAGCTGCACGCGAAGGTCAAGGTGCGCCTGCGCCAGGTCGACATCGACGACGCCGGCAAGCGCACCGAGAAGACGGCGCTGGTCGACACCACCGTCGGTCGCGCGCTGCTGGCCGAGATCCTGCCGGACGGCCTGCCGTTCGCGCTGGCCAACATCGAGCTGACCAAGAAGGCGATCTCGCGCCTGATCAACCAGTGCTACCGCCGCCTCGGCCTGAAGGACACGGTCGTGTTCGCGGACCAGCTGATGTACACCGGCTTCCATTACGCGACCCGCGCGGGCATGTCGATCGGCATCGACGACATGAAGATCCCGGCTGAGAAAAAGGGCATCCTCGACGAAGCCGAGAAGGAAGTCACCGAGATCCAGCAGCAGTACCAGTCCGGCCTCGTTACCGCCGGCGAGCGCTACAACAAGGTCGTCGACATCTGGTCGCGCACGAACGAACGCGTCGCCAAGGCGATGATGGACGGTATCGGTTCCGACAAGGTCAAGAGCCGCAACGGCGAGACGGTCGAGCAGAAGTCGATGAACTCGCTGTTCATCATGGCCGACTCCGGCGCGCGTGGTAGCGCGGCGCAGATCCGCCAGCTGGCCGGCATGCGTGGCCTGATGGCGCGTCCGGACGGCTCGATCATCGAGACGCCGATCAAGGCGAACTTCCGCGAAGGCCTGAACGTGCTGCAGTACTTCAACTCGACCCACGGCGCCCGCAAGGGCCTCGCGGATACCGCGTTGAAGACCGCGAACTCGGGCTACCTGACGCGTCGACTGGTCGACGTGGCGCAGGATGTGGTCGTCACCAGCACCGATTGCGACACCAAGGCCGGCCTGACCATGGCGCCGATCGTCGAAGGCGGCGATGTCGTCGAGGCGCTGAAGGATCGCGTGCTCGGTCGCGTGGTGGCCGAGGACGTGTTCGCGCCCGGCAACGACGAGGATCCGATCGTGCTGCGCAACTCGCTGCTCGACGAGGCCATGGTCGACAAGATCGAAGCGGCCGGCGTGCAGTCGATCCTGGTGCGCTCGCCGATCACCTGCCAGGCGCGCTTCGGCGTCTGCGCGATGTGCTACGGGCGCGATCTCGCGCGTGGCCACCTCGTCAACATCGGCGAAGCGGTCGGCGTGATCGCCGCGCAGTCGATCGGCGAGCCCGGCACGCAGCTGACGATGCGTACGTTCCACATCGGTGGCGCGGCATCGCGAGCGGCGGCAGTCGACAACGTGCAGGTCAAGACGACCGGCGCGCTGAAGTTCACCAATCTCAAGACCGTCGCGCACAGTGCCGGCCACCTGGTCGCGGTGTCGCGCTCGGGCGAGTTGTCGGTCATGGACAACCATGGTCGCGAGCGTGAGCGCTACAAGGTCCCCTATGGCGCGGTCATCGACACGAAGGACGGCGCTGCGGTCAAGGCTGGCCAGACCGTCGCCAAGTGGGATCCGCACACCCATCCGATCGTTTCGGAAGTCGCAGGCGTGGTCCGCTTCATCGATTTCCAGGACGGCATCACCGTGCAGGAGCAGGTCGACGAGCTGACGGGCCTCGCCAGCGCGGTCGTGACCGATCCGAAGCGTCGCGGCGGCCTCGCCAAGGACCTGCGCCCGATGGTGCGCCTGGTCGACAAGAAGGGCGGCGAGCTGCGCCTGCCCGGCACCGACATCCCGGCGCAGTACTTCCTGCCGGCGGGCGCGATCGTGTCCTTGCAGAATGGCGCCGAGGTCGGCGTCGGCGACGTCGTCGCGCGTATTCCGCAGGAGACCTCCAAGACGCGTGACATCACCGGTGGTCTGCCGCGCGTGGCCGATCTGTTCGAGGCGCGCAAGCCGAAGGAGCCGGCGATCCTCGCCGAGCGCTCCGGCATCATCAGCTTCGGCAAGGACACCAAGGGCAAGCAGCGCCTGATCATCCGCGATACCGACGGCAACGAGCACGAAGAGCTGATCCCGAAGTGGCGCCATGTGATCGTGTTCGAAGGCGAGCACGTCGAGAAGGGCGAGACGATCGTCGACGGCGAGCCGAATCCGCACGACATCCTGCGCCTGCTCGGCGTGGAACCGCTGGCGGCCTACCTGGTCAAGGAAATCCAGGACGTGTATCGCTTGCAAGGCGTGAAGATCAACGACAAGCACATCGAAGCGATCATTCGCCAGATGCTGCGCAAGATCGAGATCGCCGCCGCAGGCGACACGCGTTTCCTGCGGGGCGAACAGGTCGATCGTGCGCGCCTGATCGAGGAAAACTCGCGCGCCGAAGCCCGCAACGAGCGGGTGGCGGAGATGCTGCCGGTGCTGCTCGGCATCACCAAGGCATCGCTGGCCACCGAGTCGTTCATTTCGGCGGCGTCGTTCCAGGAAACGACCCGCGTTCTGACCGAAGCGGCTGTGCGCGGCACGCGCGACACTTTGCGCGGCCTCAAGGAGAATGTTATCGTCGGGCGCTTGATTCCGGCCGGTACCGGCCTTGCCTACCACGCCCAACGGCGCAACAAGCAGGGCGCATTGACCGATCTGGAACGCGAAACCCTCGGTTCCACGAGTTCCGTGGCCGAAGCGGTCGCCGAAGACGGCGACGCGCACTGAGAAACAGGGCCCGGAAGGGCCGATGGAGTCAGGCCCGCGAGAGCGGGCATCGGGAGCCACCGCTCCTGATCCTCCCCGTTGCGGGGTGACGAAATCGGTCCGGGGCGGATGTTTCGAGACATCGAAAAGAGGCGAAGGATTCGCCTCGTGTTCGAGCGCGGGGATGCCGGGCGCGCAGCAGGTTGACCGTTTCGTCAGCCGCGCGTTATACTCTTTCGTCTTGGCAGGCCGATTTCATCGGCTTGCCTTTTGTTTCCCGGAGATTCCGGGATTTCTTTCCAAGCATTCGCAGGCACGGTTCAAACGCATGTCAACAGTCAATCAGCTGGTACGCAAGCCGCGCAGCCCGAAGACGTACAAGAGCGCGTCTCCGGCGCTGGCGAACTGCCCGCAGCGCCGTGGTGTGTGCACGCGCGTCTACACGACCACGCCGAAGAAGCCGAACTCGGCCCTGCGCAAGGTCGCCAAGGTTCGCCTGACCAACGGTTTCGAGGTCATCAGCTACATCGGTGGCGAAGGTCACAATCTGCAGGAGCACTCGGTCGTGCTGATCCGCGGCGGTCGCGTGAAGGACCTGCCCGGCGTCCGCTACCACACCGTGCGCGGCAGCCTCGACGCCGCTGGCGTGACGAAGCGTCGCCAGAGCCGCTCGAAGTACGGCGCGAAGCGCCCGAAGGGCTGATCCAGCTGCATCCCCACAGGCGCTGCGGCGCTTGAGTATCAAGCGGCCCGTCGTGGCCGCATCATTGAGAAGAATCTATGTCACGCAAAGGCAATACCCCTACCCGCGAACTCCTGCCGGATCCCAAGCACGGCAGCCAGGTCATCGCGCGCTTCATCAACATGGTGATGCAGAGCGGCAAGAAGTCCGTCGCGGAACAGATCGTCTACGGTGCGCTGGACGCCATCGGCGAAAAGCACGCCGAGCCGGTCGCGCTGGTCGAGAAGGCGCTGAGCAACGTCGCTCCCGCGGTCGAGGTCAAGTCCCGCCGTGTCGGTGGTGCGACGTACCAGGTGCCGGTCGAAGTGCGTTCGACGCGCCGTACCGCGCTGGCAATGCGCTGGCTGATCGACGCGGCGCGCAAGCGCGGCGAGAACACGATGCCGCGCAAGCTGGCAGCCGAGCTGCTCGAGGCTTCGGAAAATCGCGGTGGCGCCGTCAAGAAGCGCGAAGAAACGCACCGCATGGCCGAGGCCAACAAGGCGTTCTCCCACTACCGCTGGTAATGGTTGCGCCTGCGCCGTCCTGCTGACGGCAAAGAACAGGCCGGCATCCACGCCGGACCCACCGACTCGAAAGCGCGGCTCGGACGCCGTTTCAGTTCAGGGCAGGACGCCCTGCACAGGTAAGACACAATGGCTCGCATCACCCCAATCGAGCGCTACCGCAATTTCGGCATCATGGCCCACATCGATGCCGGAAAGACGACCACGACCGAGCGCATCCTTTTCTACACCGGCGTCAATCACAAGATTGGCGAGGTGCATGAAGGCGCTGCGACCATGGACTGGATGGAGCAGGAGCAGGAGCGCGGCATCACGATCACGTCGGCCGCGACGACCTGCTTCTGGACCGGCATGGATCGTTCGTTCCCGCAGCATCGCTTCAACATCATTGACACTCCGGGCCACGTCGACTTCACGATCGAAGTCGAGCGTTCGCTGCGCGTGCTCGACGGTGCGGTGTTCGTGCTGTGCGCGGTCGGTGGCGTGCAGCCGCAGTCCGAGACGGTTTGGCGCCAGGCCAACAAATACGGCGTGCCGCGTCTTGCGTTCATCAACAAGATGGATCGCACCGGTGCGGACTTCGACAAGGTCGTCGGCCAGCTGAAGGCGCGCCTTGGCGCGAACCCGGTTCCGATGCAGGTTCCGATCGGTGCCGAGGAAAACTTCGAGGGCGTCGTCGATCTGGTCAAGATGAAGGCGATCTACTGGGACGTCGAGTCGCAGGGCATGTCGTTCGAATATCGCGACATCCCGGCGAATCTCGTGGACGTTTGCGCGAAGGCGCATTCGTACCTGGTCGAATCGGCTGCCGAGACCTCCGAAGAGCTCATGAACAAGTATCTCGAGGAAGGTTCGCTTTCCGAAGACGAGATCAATGCCGGCATCCGCGCTGCGGTCGTCGCGAACAAGCTCATCCCGGTGTTCTGCGGTACTGCGTTCAAGAACAAGGGCGTGCAGGCGATGCTCGACGCGGTCGTGCGCTACCTGCCGGCTCCGTCCGATCGTCCGCCGGTCAAGGGTGTCGACGAGGACGAGAAGGAAGACTCGCGCAATGCTGCGGACGAGGCGCCGTTCTCCGCGCTCGCGTTCAAGATCATGACCGACCCGTTCGTCGGTTCGCTGACGTTCTTCCGCGTCTATTCGGGCGTGCTGAATTCGGGCGACACCGTCTACAACCCGGTCAAGAGCAGGAAGGAGCGCGTCGGGCGCATCCTGCAGATGCATGCCGCCGAGCGTAGTGAAATCAAGGAAGTCCGCGCCGGCGACATCGCTGCCGCGGTCGGCCTGAAGGATGTCACGACCGGCGATACGCTGTGCGCGACAGACAACGTGATCACGCTCGAGCGCATGACGTTCCCGGATCCGGTCATCGCGATGGCAGTCGAGCCGAAGACCAAGTCGGACCAGGAAAAGATGGGTATCGCCCTGTCGCGTCTCGCGCAGGAAGATCCCTCGTTCCGTGTTCGTTCCGACGAGGAATCCGGCCAGACGATCATCGCCGGCATGGGCGAGCTGCATCTGGAAATCCTCGTCGATCGCATGAAGCGCGAGTTCAACGTCGAGGCGAACGTCGGCAAGCCGCAGGTCGCCTACCGCGAAACGATCCGCAAGGCGGTCAAGCAGGAAGGCAAGTTCGTTCGCCAGTCGGGCGGCAAGGGCCAGTACGGACATGTCGTGCTCGAGATCGAGCCGCAGGAACGTGGCGCGGGCTACGTGTTCGAGAACATGACGGTCGGTGGCTCGGTTCCGCGCGAATACGTGCCGGCGGTCGACAAGGGCATTCGCGAAGCGATGACCAGCGGCCCGATGGCTGGTTATCCGGTCGTCGACATCAAGATCAAGCTCGTCGACGGTTCGTACCATGAAGTCGACTCCAACGAAATGGCGTTCAAGATCGCCGGCTCGATGGGCTTCAAGGAAGGGTTCAACAAGGCCAATCCGGTCCTGCTGGAACCGATCATGAAGGTCGAAGTCGTGTCGCCGGAAGACTACATGGGCGACGTCATGGGCGACATTTCGCGCCGGCGCGGCGTCCTGCAAGGTTCGGACGACTCGCCCTCGGGCAAGGTCATCAACGCGATGGTCCCGCTCGGCGAGATGTTCGGCTACGCGACGTCCCTGCGCTCGATGTCACAGGGTCGCGCGACCTTCACGATGGAATTCGATCATTACGCCGAGGCGCCGAACAGCATCGCCGAAGCGGTCATCAAGAAGAGTTGATCGGCGCGATCATCGTTGATCGCGAGAATCGAGAAGCGGCCATTCGTGGCCGCACTGATAAACAAATCCAGTTTTGAGGTCTGAGTCATGTCCAAGGAAAAATTCGAGCGCAAGAAGCCGCACGTGAACGTGGGCACGATCGGCCACGTCGACCACGGCAAGACGACGCTGACGGCGGCGCTGACGAAGATCGGCGCGGAGCGATTCGGCGGCGAGTTCAAGGCGTACGACCAGATCGACGCGGCGCCGGAAGAGAAGGCGCGCGGGATCACGATCTCGACGGCGCACGTGGAATACGAATCGCCGACGCGTCACTACGCGCACGTCGATTGCCCGGGCCACGCGGACTACGTGAAGAACATGATCACGGGAGCGGCGCAGATGGACGGCGCGATCCTGGTGTGTTCGGCGGCGGACGGTCCGATGCCGCAGACGCGCGAGCACATCCTGCTGGCGCGCCAGGTCGGCGTGCCGTACGTGCTGGTGTACATGAACAAGGCGGACATGGTCGACGACGCGGAGCTGCTGGAGCTCGTCGAGATGGAAGTGCGTGAACTGCTGTCGAAGTACAACTTCCCGGGCGACGACACGCCGATCATCAAGGGATCGGCGCTGAAGGCGCTGGAAGGCGACCAGAGCGAGATCGGCGTGCCGTCGATCATCAAGCTGGTGGATGCGCTGGACAGCTGGATCCCGGAGCCGCAGCGCGACGTGGACAAGCCGTTCCTGATGCCGGTGGAAGACGTGTTCTCGATCTCGGGCCGCGGCACGGTGGTGACGGGGCGCATCGAGCGCGGCGTGATCAAGGTGGGCGAGGAAATCGAGATCGTGGGTATCCGCCCGACGGTGAAGACGACGGTGACGGGCGTGGAGATGTTCCGCAAGCTGCTGGACCAGGGCCAGGCGGGCGACAACGCGGGCCTGCTGCTGCGTGGCACCAAGCGCGACGACGTGGAGCGCGGTCAGGTGCTGTGCAAGCCGGGATCGATCACGCCGCACACGAAGTTCGAGGCGGAAGTGTACGTGCTGTCGAAGGAAGAGGGCGGGCGTCATACGCCGTTCTTCAAGGGCTACCGCCCGCAGTTCTACTTCCGCACGACGGACGTGACGGGCGCGTGCGAGCTGCCGGAAGGCGTCGAGATGGTGATGCCGGGCGACAACATCAAGATGGTGGTGACGCTGATCGCGCCGATCGCGATGGACGAAGGCCTGCGCTTCGCGATCCGCGAGGGCGGCCGCACGGTCGGCGCCGGCGTGGTGGCGAAGATCATCCAGTAAAGGCAATGCGATGCGGGATCCGCAATACGCGGATCCCGGCTCTTTCTCGAAAGCTTCACATTTGATGGGCTTCTGGTTATACTAGATAGCTCACTGCCGTCTCGGATAGTTGTCGACGGCGAGAAACAGCGAAATGAGGCGCAGGAAGCGCTTCGAATTCGCCGACAGGATGTCGTCCGCATCGACCCCGGCCAGGGGTCGCCCTCTGTGGCGGTGGTCGTATGCGAAGGTGTTCCAGGTTTGGGCGGGCCGGCATCGGTCCGCCCAAACTTTCGTAGTGACAACGAAGGCCGGCCCGAGTGGGCTCGGCGGGCGGGATTCAGCGAATCCCGTTGTCGATGAACAGCGTTCTTTCAGATTCAAGGACACGGCAATGGCGGACCAGAAGATTCGTATCCGGCTCAAGGCTTTCGATCATCGCTTGATCGATCGTTCCGCGAGCGAAATCGTCGAGACGGCGAAGCGTACCGGCGCGCAGGTTCGCGGTCCGATTCCGCTTCCGACCAAGATCGAGCGCTACACCATCCTGGTGTCGCCGCACGCCGACAAGGATGCGCGCGACCAGTACGAGACGCGTGTGCACAAGCGCGTCATGGATATCGTCGATCCGAACGACAAGACCGTGGACGCGCTGATGAAGCTCGACCTCGCGGCCGGCGTCGACGTCCAGATCAAGCTGCACTGAGAGCAGGTTTAACGATGAGTATCGGGTTGGTGGGTCGTAAATGCGGCATGAGCCGCGTCTTCACTGAAGATGGTCGTTCGGTGCCGGTGACGCTTATCGAAGCGACGCCGAACCGCGTGACGCAGGTGAAGACGGTCGAGTCCGACGGCTACAGCGCCGTGCAGGTCACTGCGGGCGCGAAGCGCGCGGCATTGATCAGCAAGCCGCTGGCAGGTCACTACGCGAAGGCGAACGTGACGGCGGGTCGTGGCTTGTGGGAATTCCGCGTCGAAGCCGGCGAGCTGGGCAAGTTCCCGCTCGGTGGCGAACTGAAGGCCGAGGAGATCTTCTCGGTCGGCCAGAAGGTCGACGTTTCCGGCGTCAGCAAGGGCAAGGGCTTCCAGGGCACGATCAAGCGCTGGAACTTCTCGATGGGTGATGCGACGCACGGCAACTCGCTGTCGCATCGTGCGCCGGGCTCGATCGGCCAGCGCCAGACGCCGGGTCGCGTGTTCCCGGGCAAGAAGATGTCCGGCCAGATGGGCAACGTGAATCGCTCGTCGATGAACCTCGAGGTCGTGAAAATCGACACCGAGCGTCATCTGATCGCGATCAAGGGTGCGGTTCCGGGTGCTCCGGGCGGCCACGTGATCATCCGTCCCGCCGCGAAGTCGAAGTAAGGAGGACGCCATGGAACTGAATGTCGCTGGCGCCAAGCCCGTAACCTTGTCCGAGGAAGTGTTCGGCAAGGAATTCCGCGAAGACCTCGTGCATCAGGTCGTGGTCGCGTATCGCAATGCCGGCCGTTCCGGCACGAAAGCGCAGAAGACGCGCTCGGAAGTGAATGGAACGACCAAGAAGTCGAAGAAGCAGAAGGGCGGCGGTGCGCGCCACGGCGCTCTCAAGGCGCCGATCTTCCGCGGTGGTGGCGTCACGTTCGCGGCGAAGCCGCGCTCGTTCGCGCAGAAGGTCAATCGCAAGATGTTCCGCGGCGCGATGGTTTCGATCCTGTCCGAGCTGAACCGGCAGGGCCGTATTTCGCTGGTCGAATCGTTCGGCATCGAGCAGCCGAAGACGAAGCTGATGGCCGCCAAGCTCGACGAGCTCAAGGCGACCGGTCGCGTCGTGCTGGTCGCGGAGAACGCGCCCGAGGCGCTGTTCCTCGCTGCGCGCAACGTGCCGTACCTGCACATCGTCGATGTGGCGGCGCTGGACCCGGTCAGCCTGGTTGGTGCGGACAAGGTCGTGATGACCGTCGAATCGCTCAAGCGCATCGAGGAATGGCTGGCATGAAAGAGCATCTCTTCAGTGTCCTGCGCGCCCCGCACATCTCAGAGAAGAGTGCGCGCCTGCAGGAAAACAACCAATACGTGTTCGAGGTCGCGCAGGCCGCGACCAAGGCCGACGTGAAGGCGGCCGTGGAAGGCCTGTTCAGTGTCGAGGTGCAGTCGGTCAACCTGGTCAATGTGAAAGGCAAGGCCAGGGCTTTCCGCAACCGTGCCGGCACCCGCAGCAACAAGCGCAAAGCTTATGTGCGACTCGCCGATGGCCAGACCATCGATGTTTCGGCCAAGGCGTAAGGTGATCCACCCATGGCATTGATTACAGTAAAACCGACTTCCGCTGGACGCCGCGCCGTCGTGCGCGTGGTCACGCCTGGACTCCACAAGGGCGACCCCTATGGTCCCCTGACTGAGTCGCAGTCGAAGACCGGCGGCCGCAACCACTATGGCCGCATCACGACTCGGCACAAGGGCGGCGGTTCCAAGCAGAACTATCGCATCATCGATTTCAAGCGCGACAAGGAAGGCATTGCCTGCCGCATCGAGCGCATCGAATACGATCCGAATCGCACGGCGCACATCGCGCTGCTGCTGTTCATCGACGGTGAGCGTCGCTACATCATCGCGCCGAAGGGCGCGAAGGTCGGCGACCAGTTGATGTCCGGTCACGATGCGCCGATCAAGGTCGGCAACTCGCTGCCGCTGCGCAACATCCCGATCGGCTCGACCGTGCATTGCATCGAGATGAAGCCGGGCAAGGGTGCGCAGATCGCGCGTTCGGCGGGCGCCTCGGCGCAGCTGGTCGCACGCGAGCAGGGTTACGCCACGCTGCGCCTTCGCTCCGGCGAAATGCGCAAGGTGCCGGCCGAGTGCCGCGCGACCATCGGCGAAGTCGGCAACTCCGAGCACAACCTCGAGAAGCTCGGCAAGGCTGGTGCAAGCCGCTGGCGCGGTGTTCGTCCGACCGTCCGCGGTGCGGCGATGAACCCGGTCGAC
>Ga0207667_10010659_pt1 | contig 10727 bp, 7 predicted proteins | sample KBSCornC52_FD_184301 | JGI IMG/M metagenome (GOLD analysis project Ga0207667, IMG submission 184301) | Corn rhizosphere microbial communities from Kellogg Biological Station, Michigan, USA - KBS Corn C5-2 (SPAdes) (version 2) | ecosystem: Host-associated > Plants > Roots > Rhizosphere > Soil ...
CTCATCATCGGATGGATCGCGCAGAACCTGGGCGCGCAGTCCGCGTTCCTGGTGGCGGGCGGCGTGCCCGCGGTGGCCGGACTCGTGGTCGCCCTCATCCTCGCGCGCCATCACCAGCTCACGCTGCAGGTCGACCTGCGCCGCCCGCGGCAGTTGCTGCGGATCGTAAAGCGAGGCCAGCCGGCGACGGTCTAGCGGCTCACGAGCGCGCCGAGGTTCCTCGGGCGGGGCGCGGCAGCGGCCCGCGGACCTCGGCGGCGTGAGTACAACGCCGGCGGTCGCCAGACTGGGCGCCGACAACTAACGCGTCAGTCGCTCCGAGCGGTCGAGCAGCGCCTCGATCTCGTCGGTATCGACGAAGCCGCCGCGCAGCGCGGCGCTGCTCAGGTCGACCGTGTCGCCGCTCACCGTGCTGCCCAGGGTCGTCTGCGCGTCATCGGTGAGGGCGGAGAGCATCTCGACGGCGTCATCCACGATCTCGGTGCTGCGCACCTCGGTGCCGTGCAGCAGCCAGCGCGCGACCTCGAGCTCGGCGAGCAGGGTGGCGCGCTGATGCAAGCGGCGGTCGACCTGGCCGCGGGCAGCGCTGTATGCGTCGAATGCGGCATCCGTCGCTCCCGCCTGGGTGCAGCCGAGCAGCCATTGCAGGTCGAGGGCCGGGTCGCCGACGCGCAACCCGTGCCAGCCGAGCACTCCGGTGAGCTGATCCGAGGCGACGAGCACCGAGTCGGAGCCGAACGAGCCGTTGATGACGGTCGGGGTGTACTGCCACAGCGCGGACTCCGCGCTCGCGTGCTGCCAGCGCTGCTGCAGAGCGACCGGCACGAGCCCGGTCGCCGAGGCGCGATCGATCAAGGTCATCGCGGCGCGGTGGCCGTCGATGGCGCTGTGACCCGGAAGACCGGCATCCACGATGAAGGAGGTCGGCAGGGCGTGGATCGCGGCGATGCCGGCTCCGATCGACGCGGCGAGCTCTGGGCTGATCTGGGCGAGCGAGGGCTTCGTGCCGTACACGAACTCGTAGACGACGGCGCGGGTGCCCGCGACCGGGACCTGCCCGGCGAATGCCGACACGGCGAAGGGCAGGCGGCTGCGCACTCCGGCGCTCAGGGCACGCAGAGCGACCAGGTCTGCGGACTGCTCGGCCTCGGCGCGCTCGCTGCGCGGCACGCGAACGACCCAGTGCCTGCCGTCGCTGCCGGTGAGCAGCGCCGCGTCGAAATCTCCCTGAGCCGTCGAGCCGAACGGCTGCACCCCGGCGACATCGAGCTCGGCCACGGCCGAGGTGGCGAGCGCGGCTAGAGTGAAGTGGGATCTGGCCATGACGACAGGGTAGGTCGGTCGATGCCCGGCCCGGCCGCACGCCACGCCCTTCTCGCCCGCTCCGGAGGTACCTGTTTGACCGACTCCTTCGGCTCCCGGCTGCCGCTGGCCCGCGCGTCGATCGATCGCGATCACCTGTCTCGCCCCCTCGGCGTCGAGGCGGTGCTCGCCGATCCACTCGCCCGGGTTCTCGTGCTGCACGATCGCAAGGTTCTGCTCGGCGGCCCGGCGCGGATCGCCCTGCTCGACCCGTCACGCGTGCCGGGTCATGAGCTCGCGCTCTACCTCGGCCGTGCTCTGGACGAAGACGGCGACCTCGCGCCCGGCGCGCCCATCGCCGCGCTCCTGGTGAACGAGCAGACCGCCGCAGAACTGGCCGGCGATCTGGGCGACGACGCCGACTGGGGAGACCTGCGTCAGCTCGGCGCCCAGTTGAGCGTCCGCGATGCGGGACTGTTCACCGAGGCCCTCGCCCTGGCCAACTGGCACGCGAGCTACGCGTTCTCGCCGCGCACCGGGCACGCCAGCATCCCGGATGCCGGCGGCTGGACGCGCCGTGACAGCGTCACCGGCACCGAGCTCTTCCCGCGCACCGACGCCGCTGTGATCGTCGGAATCACGGATGACGACGACCGGCTGCTGCTGGGCTCGAATGCGCTCTGGGAGGCCAACCGCTTCTCGCTGCTGGCCGGATTCGTCGAACCGGGGGAGTCGCTCGAGGCCGCGGTGATCCGCGAGGTCTACGAGGAGTCGGGCGTGCGCGTCATCGACCCGGTCTACCAGGGCAGCCAGCCGTGGCCGTTCCCGGCCTCGCTGATGGTGGGCTTCCGCGCCCGGGTCGCGCCCGGCAGTTCGACGGTGGGGCGCCCAGACGGCGAAGAGATCCTCGAACTGCGCTGGTTCAGTCGTGATGAGCTGGCCGCGGTGAACGCCGCGGGCGAGATCCGGCTGCCCGGAGCCACCTCGATCGCACGGGCCATCATCGACGACTGGTACGGCGGCGAGCTTCCCGACGGCGGCCGCTGGTGAGCGTGCTCCCATGAGAGGGCGCGCATGACCCCCGCCCTCGACGACGAGTTGCTCGCCGGGCTCGACCCTGAGCAGCGCGAAGCGGCGGTCGCCCTGCTCGGCCCGGTCTGCATCCTGGCAGGGGCCGGCACCGGCAAGACCCGCGCCCTGACCTATCGGATCGCCCACGGGCTGCGCACCGGCACCTACTCGCCGGGCAGCGTGCTCGCGCTCACCTTCACCACGAAGGCCGCCGCCGAACTGCGCGAGCGGCTGCGCAGGCTGGGCGCCGAGGGGGCGGTTGCGCGCACCTTCCACTCGGCGGCGCTCGCCCAACTCGGCCAGTTCTGGCCGGATGTCGTGGGCGGCCCGTCGCCGAAGCTGGTCGAGAACAAGGCGCGGCTGATCTCGGAGGCCGGGGATGCCCTGCACCTGCGGCTCGGCGGGGGCACCGTGCGCGACCTGGCGGGCGAGATCGAGTGGCGCAAGACCTCCGAGTTGAGCCTGGAGCGCTACGCCGCCGCCGTGATCGAGCAGGAGCGGCCGATGCCGGGCGGGCTCGATGTGGGGGCGGTCGTCGACATCCAGACCCGCTATGAGCAGCTGAAAGACGATCGCCGCCGCCTCGACTTCGAGGATGTGCTGCTCGCCACGGCCGGGATGCTCGACTCCGAACCGCGCGTGCTGGCAGCCGTTCGCGCCCAGTACCGCTTCTTCACGGTGGACGAGTATCAGGATGTCTCGCCGCTGCAGCACCGGCTGCTCACCCTGTGGCGCGGCGACCGCACGGATGTCTGCGTGGTCGGCGATGCCAGCCAGACCATCTACTCGTTCACCGGGGCCACCAGTTCGTATCTGCTGGGGTTCGAGAAGGAGTTCCCGCAGGCCCACGTCGTGCGGTTGGAGCGCAATTACCGATCGACGCCGGCCGTGCTCACCCTGGCGAACCGGCTGATGCGCGACCGGGCGGGTGCCCTCGAACTGCGCGCGATCAGCACCTCGACCGATCCGGTCTCGGCGGCCGCGGTGTTCGACGACGACGTCGCAGAGGCCCAGGCTGTCGCCGGGGCGATCGCGGCCGAGCTGACGGCGGGAACGCGGCCCGAGCAGATCGCCGTGCTGTTCCGGGTGAATGAGCAGGCGGTGGCCATCGAGGCGGCACTGAAGCAGGCGGGCGTCGCCGTGCGCCAGCTCGGGGCGAGCACCTTCTTCAAGCTGCCCGCCGTGCGCAAGCTGCTGCTGGCCCTGCGGGTTCAGGTGCACTCGGAGCCCGACGAACCGGCGCGCGCCATCGTCTCGAATCTCGCCCGCGAACTCGGCTGGAGCCTGCTGCCCGACGACTCGTCACTGCCGCGCGAGAGTTGGGATGCGCTCGACGCGATCGTGCGGTTCGCCAACGAGGTGCCCGATTCGGTGTCGCTCAAGCGGTTCTCGGCAGAGCTCGCCGACCGTGAGGAGAGCAACAACGAGCTCACGGTATCGGCCGTCGTGCTGTCGACCCTGCACAGCGCGAAGGGCCTGGAATGGCAGACGGTGTTCCTGGTCGGGCTGAGCGAAGGTCTGCTGCCGATCAACTATGCGAAGACTCCCGCGGCCGTCGACGAGGAGCGCCGGCTGTTCTACGTGGGGATCACGCGGGCACGGCGGCGGCTGCTGCTCTCGTGGTCGCGGATCGGACCGCGGGGTCAGCAGCGGGAGCCCAGTCGCTTTCTGCAGGAACTGCGCAGCGGCACTGGGCGTGCCGCGTCCACGCGCGCGAGCTGACGGCGCCGCTGTCGCTGTCCAGGCGCCAGCTGATCGGCTCACCCGGGCCGGACGCCATCCGTTCCCCTGTGTGCCGGGCGACGAACGATGCGGCCTCAGCCACCGCGAGCGGCGACATGGCGGGCGCCGGCCGGTTCCAGAGCTGTGTGGCGATCGCCGGCCACGCCGGATCGTCGTCGGTGCGGCTCAGCTGCACGCAGTACAGGCACGGTCCGGTGCCCGGCTCTACCAGGGGCCCGACGGTCACACCGGCATCCGCGACCACCACCGGCAGGTGCGGGATGTCGCGGCGCAACCACGTGCCGTGATCCTCGGGTGAGATCACCCAGCCCGCGACGACGACCGCGAGGTCCGGCGAGCTCTCGTCGGAGCCGGCGAGCACCCCGACCGCCCCCAGCACGCGCCGCACCTCGTCGGCGAGCGGACCCTCGCCGCTCACGACGACCCGGGCGCGCGCCGCCGCCGGGGGATCGGTCTCGGGTTCGAGCACGGGGTCGAGCACGGGGTCGAGCCGACTCAGCAGCTCGGCCGCCGCGTCGGCGGGGATCCCGGCGCTGCGCGCCATCATGTCGAACCCGCTGCGCGAGATGCCGCCGGCGAGAGCCGAGATCAGGCGCTCGCTGCCCGCATCCATGTTGTGAAGCACGACGAGCGGCACGTCGACCCCGAACTGCAGACTGCTCGGACTCCGCCACACCAACGGAACGCCCGCTCGCACCTTGAGCACCATGCGCACAGGATGCCGTGGCTCGGGCTCGGGCGTCGCTGCGGTTCCACAGGCCTGGCCTGCTGCTGCTGCTGTCGTCGTCGTCGCCCGCCGGGCCGGTGTTCTCGTTGCGCGCATTCTGGATCTCAAGGACAGTCCTTGAGATCCAGAGGATGCGCGACGCAAAGCATCCTCCGGAACGGGAGTCTCGAAATCGCCGAGGCCGTCGGGGCCGTGAGACCGACGAGAGCCGAGGGGTCAGACCTCGTGCGGCCGGTTCTCGCCGTCGTCGTTCAGCAGGTCTTCGATCGCCATGTCGACGTCGTCGGGGATGCGCGTGTCGGAAGTCAGTCGGGCGATCAGCGCCGACGGGTCGTCGATGTCGGCATCCGTCGGGATCAGGTCGGGATGCGCCCACAGCCCGTCGCGCCCGCCGTCGCCGGCCGCGTCGGTCACCCTCTGCCACATCGCGGCCGCTTCGCGCAGGCGGCGCGGTCGCAGTTCCAATCCGACGAGGGTCGCGAAGGCCGACTCGGCCGGGCCCCCTGCGGCGCGGCGCCTGCGCACGCTCTCGGCGATGGCGGCGCTGCTGGGCAGGCGCACGGTCGCGGCGGCGGTGACGACATCCACCCATCCCTCGATCAGGGCGAGCATGGTCTCGAGGCGGGCGAGGGCGGCGAGCTGCTCGTCGCTCTTGGGCGGGATCAGCGCTCCACTGGTCATCGCCGACCGCAGCTCTTCGGGGTTCTGCGGGTCGAAATCGGCGGCGAGCTCTTCGAGCCGGTCGGTGTCGATCCGGATGCCGCGGGCGAAGTCGGTGACCTGCGTCAGCAGATGCAGTCGCAGCCACCTGGCGTGGCGGAACAGTCGCGCGTGCGCGAGCTCGCGCACCGAGAGATAGAGCCGCACCTCGTCGACCGGGATGTCGAGGCCGGCTCCGAACGCGTCGACGTTCTGCGGCACGAGCGCCGCCTGACGCGTCTCGCCGTCGAGCAGCGGGATGCCGACATCGCCGCCCGAGACGACCTCGCCTGCCAGCTGGCCGACGACCTGCCCGAGCTGCATGGCGAACAGCGTGCCGCCGACGTTGCGCATGAGCTGGCCCGCGTTGCCGAGCATGCCGCTGAGCTCTTCGGGCGCCTGCTCTTCGAGCACGCCGGTCAGGGCATTCGCGATCGAGTGGGCGACCGGTTCGGCCAACTGGGTCCAGACCGGCATGGTGGCTTCTGCCCAGCCGGCGCGGGTGAGCAGTGCCGGAGCAACCGTCAGCTCGGCGATCGACGTGACCTCGTCGAGCCAGAGGGCCGCGACGTGCAGTGCCTGTTCCATGGCCGAGGTCTCGGCGGGCGTGCTGACCACGGCCGACCGGGTCGCCAGGCCCTTCGCCTGTTCGAGTGCGAGCCCCCAGTTGATCCCCTCGCCGCTGTTCTGCAGCGCCTGCTGCAGCTGCCCGATCAGGCGCTGCACCATCTCGGGGTCGTTGGGAAGGCCGGCGGCGCTCGCGAGCTTCGCCGGGTCGAGATCCGTGTTGCCGGCGAGAAAATCGCGCAGCATGTCGCGGAAGTCGTCTTCAGACGGCTCGTCCCGCGAATCATCAGCCATGCGTTCTAAGGTAGCCCTCGCTCGCTCAGGAGTCCGGGGATTCGCCTAGGCTGAGCCAGCGGCGGGCTCCGCCAGCAGCGAACGCAGCCAACAAACCCGACACACCCCCACACGACAGGCGAAAGACCGACGGTGCGCAGCTTCCTCTCCGATCGCGGACGCGTGGGCCGAGCAATCGGCTGGGTGCTCCTCGTAGGTGCCGTCGCCGGCGCCGTGCTGCTGGGCATGTCGCCGTCGCCATACGCCGTGGAGCGCCCGGGCCCGGTGTACGACGTGCTCGGCAAGACCGAGGTGAACGGCAAGTCGGTCCCGCTGATCGAGATCCCCAGCCAGACGACCTATCCCACGACCGGCACCCTCGACATGCTGACCGTGTACGTCGACGGCACGCCGCAGAACCGGGTGAGCTGGATCGAGCTGGCGAGCTCGTGGTTCGACGCCAGTCGCGCGGCCATTCCGCTCGACGAGCTCTATCCCGCGGGCCAGAGCGAGCATCAGTCGAACGTCGAGAGCGCGATCGACATGACCAACTCGCAGCAGGCCGCGATCGCGGCGGCGCTGACCGAGCTGAAGATCGACTACACCTCGCAGGTGGTCGTCGCTCAGGTCATCAAAGACACGCCCGCGGCCGGCAAGCTGAAGGCCGGCGACGAGCTCGTCACGGCGAACGGCGAGCAGGTGACCGGGCTCACCATGCTGCAGCACACGATCCAGGGCAACGGCGTCACCAAGCCTGTCGAGCTGGTGATCCGCCGCAACGGCACGCTGCGCACCCTCGAGATCACACCCACGATCAACCCGGATACCAAGAAGCCGGCGGTGGGCGTCTATACCGGGTCGACGTTCACCTTCCCCTTCGACGTCAAGATCCAGCTCCAGGATGTCGGCGGCCCGAGTGCCGGGATGATGATGGCCCTGGGCATCTACGACAAGCTCACCCCCGGCGATCTCGCCGGCCACGCGCACATCGCGGGCACCGGCACGATCGACCCCAGTGGAGCCGTGGGCGCCATCGGCGGCATCCGCCAGAAGATGTACGGCGCGCGCGACGCGGGGGCGACCTGGTTTCTCGCGCCCCAGTCCAACTGCAACGAGGTCAGAGGACACATCCCCAGCGGCCTCACCGTGTTCGCCGTGAAGACGCTCGACGATTCCCTGGCCGATGTCAAGGCGATCGCCTCCGGCGGCGACACCTCCAAGCTCGCTACCTGCTCGCGACCCTAGGATCGTCGCGTGACGTCCTCCACCGCCAGTACCCAGCCGAAGGCCCCCCGCAGTCGCAGTCGTGCCGCTCTCGCCATCACGGCCGCGGCGATCGCCGTGCTGATCATCGTGTTCTTCATCTTCTCGGGCCTGTACGCCGATGTGCTCTGGTTCGATCAGCTCGGCTACCTCAACGTGCTCACGACGCAGTGGTACGCCACGGTGATCATGTTCGTGGTCGGATTCCTCACCATGGCCCTGCTCGTCTGGCTGAGCATCTTCATCGCCTTCCGGGCCCGTCCGGTGTACGCGAAGCTCAACTCGAAGTTGGACCGCTACCAGCAGGTGGTCGAGCCGCTCCGCAGGCTGGCCATGTACGGCATCCCGATCGTGCTCGGCGTCTTCATGGGCGTCTCGACGGCCACCCGCTGGCCGACGGTGCTGCAGTTCCTGAACCGCACGAGCTTCGGAACGCTCGACCCGCAGTTCCACCTCGACGTGTCGTTCTACGTCTACGAGCTGCCGTTCTACCGCGGCGTCATCGGCTATGCCTCGGCCGCCGTGATCGTCGCCGGCCTTGCCGCGCTGGCCACCAACTACCTCTACGGCGGCATCCGGATCTCGGGGCGCGAGGTGCGCGTCACGCGTCCCGCGCGCATCCAGCTCGCCCTGACCGCGGCGATCTACGTCGCCCTGCAGGCGGTCAGCGTCTGGCTCGACCAGTACGCCACCCTCACCGACGAGTCGCCGATCGGAACCAGCGCGACCATCACCGGCGCGGGATACACCGACGTCAACGCCACCATCCCGAGCAAGGTGATCCTGGCCGGCATCGCCGCTCTCGTCGCCGTGCTGTTCATTCTCACCGCGGCCATCGGCCGCTGGCGGCTGCCGCTGATCGCCACCGGACTGCTGATCGTGTCGAGCCTGGTGATCGGATCGATCTACCCGGCGATCGTGCAGAACCTGCAGGTCAACGCGAGCGCACGCACCCTCGAGGCGAAATACATCGGCTACAACATCGATGCCACCCGCACGGCATACGGCGTCAACGACGTCAACGTCGTGCAGTACAACGCCACGACCGATGTGGAGGCCGGCCAGCTGCGGGCCGATGCCGAGACCACCGCCAACATCCGCATCCTCGATCCGGCCCTGGTCAGCAAGACGTTCGGTCAGCTGCAGCAGGTGCGGCAGTACTACCAGTTCGCCCCCCAGCTCGACGTCGACCGCTACAAGATCAAGGGCAAGACCCAGGACACCGTGATCGCGGTGCGCGAGCTCGACTCGAACAACCAGAGCTCGAACAGCTGGTACAACGACACCCTGGTGTACACCCACGGCTACGGCATCGTCGCCGCATACGGCAACCAGCGGGCGAGCAACGGCGAGCCGAAGTTCCTCGAGTCCGACATTCCGCCCACGGGATCGCTCGGCAGCTTCCAGCCGCGCATCTATTTCGGCGAGAAGTCGCCCGAGTACTCGATCGTCGGCGCCCCCAAGGGTTCGAAGAACGTCGAGTTCGACTACCCAGCAGGGGGCGGCACCACCGCGTCCGACGCCGAGACCGACGGCGCCACCACCACCTACACGGGCAATGGCGGTCCGAAGCTCGACACCTTCCTCAAGAAGCTGACATACGCCATCCACTTCGGCGCTCAAGAGATCCTGTTCTCGACCTCGGTCAACAACGACTCGCAGATCCTCTACGACCGCGACCCGAAGACCCGGGTCGAGAAGGTCGCGCCCTATCTGACCCTCGACAGCGACCCGTATCCCGCGGTGGTCAACGGGCACGTGGTCTGGATCGTCGACGGCTACACGACGACGGCCGACTATCCGTACTCGAGGGTCGAGCAGCTGTCGAACACGATCGTCGACACCTACACGCCGCAGCCGGGCTATGCGCTCGACGACGTGAACTACATCCGCAACTCGGTGAAGGCCACCGTCGACGCCTACAGCGGCAAGGTGACGCTCTACGCCTGGGACGACAAAGACCCGGTGCTCAAGACCTGGGAGAAGATCTTCCCCTCCACGGTCAAGCCGCAGAGCGACATGAGCACGCAGTTGCTCGCGCACGTGCGCTACCCGGCCGACCTGTTCAAGGTGCAGCGCTCGATCCTGCAGACCTACCACGTGACCGACTCGGGCTCGTTCTACTCGGGAGTCGACGCCTGGAGCGTGCCGAACGACCCGACGCAGCCCAAGGCGACCGCGGTGGCCCAGCCGCCGTACTACCTCACGATGCAGGTGCCGGGCACGAAGGCGCCGGCGTTCACGCTGTATTCGACGTACATCCCCAAGTCGGGGTCGTCGTCGAGTCGGAGCGTGCTGACCGGCTATCTGTCTGTCGACTCCGACGCGGGATCGGGCTACGGCAAGATGACGCTGCTCACCCTGCCCAAGCAGGACACGGTGCCGGGCCCCGGCCAGGTGCAGAACACCTTCGAGACGGATCCGACGGTCGGTCAAGCGCTCAACCTGCTCAGGCAGGGTCAGACCCAGGTGGTCTCGGGCAATCTGCTGACCCTGCCCGTCGGGGGAGGCCTGCTCTACGTGCAGCCCGTCTACGTGCAGGCCAACGCCACGTCGGACACCAGCTATCCGCTGCTGCGCAAGGTGCTCGTCGCGTTCGGCGACAAGATCGCCTTCGAAGACACGCTGGATGCTGCGCTCGACTCGCTCTTCGGCGGCAACTCGGGTGCGAGCGCGGGTGACAACGGCGCGGGCGGCTCGGGCACCGGAAGCGGAACGGGCACGGGCACGGGAACCGGGACCGGAACGGGCACCGGCACCGGCAGCGCCCTGACGCAGGCTCAGGCGGCCGCGCTGCAGAAGGCGCTTGGCGACTACCAGGCTGCACTCACGGCTCGCACCGCGGCCTACGCATCCAACGACCTGGTCGCCGCGGCCAAGGCCGACCAGGCGATGCAGGATGCGGTCAAGGCGGCAATGGCGGCGATCGGCGGCTGAGGGTCGTCGAGCAGCGTCCTGCGTCATCCCGCGGCGCGTGATAGAGTCACTCTTCGTGCCGCGGGGTGGAGCAGTTCGGTAGCTCGCTGGGCTCATAACCCAGAGGTCGCAGGTTCAAATCCTGTCCCCGCAACGAATGTCCTCT
>Ga0207667_10010661_pt1 | contig 10727 bp, 9 predicted proteins | sample KBSCornC52_FD_184301 | JGI IMG/M metagenome (GOLD analysis project Ga0207667, IMG submission 184301) | Corn rhizosphere microbial communities from Kellogg Biological Station, Michigan, USA - KBS Corn C5-2 (SPAdes) (version 2) | ecosystem: Host-associated > Plants > Roots > Rhizosphere > Soil ...
AGTGGCGGAGCAAGCCTTCCTCCACGAGCGGTACACGGAGCCCGTGGAGGAAGGCTTGCTCCGCCACTATGCGGTGCCGCCGGACGCACCACTCCAGGGCGACGGTCGGTGGAGCATCAGCGTCCTGAAAGACCCCGAACCGTCGACCTTCGCCGTCCGGACCGAGGACTTCCGGACCCGCGGCTAGCCGCTACCGCCCCAGCACCCGAGCCCGGAACCCCCGCACCCGGAACAGCAGCGCCGCCAAGCCCGTCGGGTCGTAGAACACGATGAAGTCCTCGAAGCGATGCATCCCGCGACGTCCGCAGACCTGCACCGTCGCGTCGCGAAGCGCTGTCAGCTGCGCGACCGTCATCGGCAGGGCGCGTTCGCGCGGCTGGTACGTCGCGCCGATCGGATAGTCGCGGTAGGGCTTGTCGGTCATCTCGACGTGGCAGCCCATCACCCAGGTCACCTCATGCGTGGCGCAGAATGCGACCAGGCGATCGAGCGTGGCCACCAGTTCCCCGAAGTCCGCCACGTAGATGCGGCCGGGGTAGACCGTGTCGCCGGTCAGGAGGAAGCCGGTCGCGGGGTCGTGGAAGACCACGCCCGCGGCCTGGTGGCCTGGCGCGCCGATCGCGGTCAGGACGCGGCCGCCGAGGTCGACCTCCACTTCCTCGTCCGGCCAGCGGGCGTCGTCGAAGCCGAAGAACTCGCGGACCGCCTCCGGCTCCTTCGCCACCACGACCGTGTCCGGCCGGTCCGCGAACTGCGCGTCGGCGGCGACGTGGTCGCCGTGGCCGTGCGTGTGCGCGACCACGAGCGAGTACCCCTCGCGCGGGTGCCGCCGCAGCCAGTCCGCGATCAGACCATCGACCGTCTCCCGCAGCGGGAAGACGGCCGGATCCGCGATGGCGCCGGTGTCCAGCAGGAGCGCCCGATCCTCGCCGAACAGCAGGTAGATGAACGGCGCCTCGTAGTTCGTGCTCTTGCTCTGCCGCAGAATCACCGTGCGCTCGTCATGAGCGTGCACCTGGATCGGCGGCTCCGAGGCCGAACTCCAGCGCCGGACCCCGTGGTTCCACCGCACGTCGAGAGGGCTGAGGCCGGCCACCTTCTCAGGCCGCCCCGGCCACGATTCCCCACGTGTGCGTGACCGACTCCCCGGGCTCCAGCGCGATGACGCCCTTGCCGGTCGCGAACGCGTTCGGCGGGCAGCTCATCGGCTCGACCGCCAGCGCCGAGCGCCGGTAGGGCTCGTTCAGCGGGTCGCCCGAGAACAACTGCACCCACTCCAGCCCCTCGCCGAACCACATCGTCACGCCGTCGACGCCCTGGCCCAGCGTCACCCGGCCCAGACCGTCGGCGTCGCGCACGATGTCCGTATAAGCGGTGTCCAGAACCACGCCGCGCAGCGAACGCCGGTCGCGCAAGTCATAAGGAGTACCGCCGACAGGCACCTCGCACTGCGGAATCATGCGCTCGTCGACCATCAGCCACCGCCCGGCCGGGACATGCCCCAGACCCTGCGGCCCGTCCAGCCCGCCGTCGGTCTTCAAGTACGCGTGCGAGCCGATGCCGTAGGGCGCTTCCCACTCGCCGGCGTTGCGCGCCGTCACCGAGACGGTCAAGCCCTCGTCGGCGTCCAGCGAGTACTCCGCCGCGACCTCGAGCAGGAACGGGTAGCCCGGCTGCGGCTCCAAGCGGAGCGTGAGCCGCAGCGAGGACGCGGTCTGCGTGTCGACCTGCCACGCATGATGGCGCGTGAGCCCGTGGATGGCGTTGTTGCGCGGCTCCTCGGTGATCTCCAGCCGGCGCTCGACGCCGCGCCACGTGTACTTGCCGTCCCTGATCCGGTTCGGCCACGGGATCAGCAACTGCCCGCTGCCCCCGACCGGCGAGCCGTCCTCGGGGAACTCCATGATCAGTTCCCGGCCGTCCAGCCGCAGGGATCTGAGACACGCCCCGACTTCGGTCACCACGGCGGTGTACTCGCCCGCCTTGATCGTGTACTGCTCTCCGGTCGGGCGCTCGCCACCACTGCTCGTATGGGGGATGCTGATCATGCCGCCATGCTCCCACGAAGGCGCCCCCGGCGCTCCTGCCGCCGGGCGGATCGCCTGAGCGTGCGGTCAGCCGCGGGTGCGGACGTCCACGAACGGAGGCTTCACGACGGTGAAGGCCGCGGCCTTTCCGCGCACGTCCAAGTACACGGTGTCGCCCTCGGTGTACTCCCGGTCCAGCAGCGCCAGGCCGATGCCCTCGCGCAGGGACGGCGAGAAAGTTCCAGAGGTGACCTCGCCGATCTGCTTGCCGTCGGCGTCGTTCACGACCATGTGCGCGCGGGGGATGGCGCGGTCCACGGCCTTGATCCCGCGCAGCAGACGCTTCGCGCCGGCCTCGCGCTCGGCCAGCAGCACCTCGCGGCCCCAGAACGCCGGCTTCTTCCAGCCCACGGCCCAGCCGGCGCGCGCCATGTTCGGCGTGATGTCCATCGACAGGTCCTGGCCGTGCAGCGGGTAGCCCATCTCGGTGCGCAGGGTGTCGCGCGCGCCGAGGCCGCAGGCGCGGATCTCGTACGCCTCGCCGGCGGCCATCAGCGCGTCCCACAGCGCCTCGGTCTTATCCCAGGGCGCGACGAGTTCGTAGCCGTGCTCGCCGGTGTAGCCGGTGCGGCACACGGTCAGCGGAGCGTCCTGGAAGGAGGCGACGGCGAAGGACATGTAGTCGTGGTCGGTCGGCAGGCCGAGCTCGGCCAGGACCTCGGCCGACTTCGGGCCCTGAACCGCGAGCACGCCGAACTCCCGGTGGCGGTCGACGACGGTGACGCCTTCGGGCGCCGCCGCCTGCAGACGGCGCACGACCTCGGCGGTGTTGGCCGCGTTGGGGATCAGGAAGACGTCCTCGGGTCCGTTGAGGTACGCGATGAGGTCGTCGACCACGCCGCCGGTGGCGTCGTCGCAGCACAGCGTGTACTGCGCCTTGCCCGGCTCGATGCGCTGCAGATCGTTGGCCAGCACGGAGTTCACGAACGCCGCCGCGCCGGGGCCGGTGACCGAGGCCTTGCCCAGGTGGCTGACGTCGAAGACGCCGACCTGCTCGCGGACCGCAGCGTGCTCCTTGAGGACGCCTCCGGTCTTGCTGTACTCGATCGGCATGTCCCAGCCGCCGAAGTCGGACATCTTCGCGCCCAGAGCGACGTGCCGGGCGTGCAGGGGCGAGGTGAGGAGATCGCTGGTCACATGGCGAGACGATACCCGAGGGAACAGCCGCGACGGGCCGCGGCGGGGGCGGCCCCGGCGGCCGTGGCGCGAACAAGACGGGAACGGCGAAGGTCATCATGACGCCTCGCCCGGCATGCCGGTACGGAATACAGTCGCCTAAAGTAACGATGACTCGGGTGACGGCCGCCTCGACCGCTGTGAAGGGCGACCCCCTTCCCCGCCAGAATCTGCAGATGTCCTAGCGAGAACTGGATCAACGATGACCTCGATCTCCCTGTCCGCTACCGCGACCGGCAAGGCGGACGCCGTCGTAGTCGGCGTGTACGCCACCGAGACCGCGAAGGGGGTCAAGGGCGTCGCCTTGGCACCCGGCGCCGAGGCCGTGGACGCGGCCTACGGCGGCACCCTGGCCAAGGCCCTGGACCTGCTCGGCGCCTCCGGCAAGGACGGCGAGCTGACCCGGGTGCCGGCGCAGGGCGACGTCAAGGCCGCGCTGATCGTCGCCGTGGGCCTGGGCAAGAAGCCCGGCAAGGGTGCCGGGCTCGACACCGACACGCTGCGCAAGTCCGCGGCCGCCGCGGCCCGCTCGCTGGCCGGCAAGGCCAAGGCGGTCTTCGCGCTGCCGGCCGAGGACGCCGCGCAGGCCGGCGCGATCGCCGAGGGCGTGCTGCTCGGCGCCTACGCGTGGGAGGGTCTGAAGACCCCGCGCAAGGACGCGAAGGGCGCCGTGGGCGAGGTCACCCTCGTCACCCCGGCGGCGAAGCAGGCTCCGGTCAAGAAGGCCCTGGAGCGCGCCGTCACCGTGGCCGGCGCCGTGAACCTGGCCCGCGACCTGATCAACACCCCGCCGTCGCACCTGTACCCGGCCACCTTCGCCGAGCGCGCGCAGGCCGAGGTGAAGGACGCCGCGCTGGCCACGCTCAGCATCGAAGTGCTCGACGAGAAGGCGCTGACCAAGGGCGGCTACGGCGGCATCATGGGCATCGGCAAGGGCTCGGCCAAGCCGCCGCGCCTGGTGCGCGTGACCTACCGGCACCCGAAGGCGAAGAAGCACCTGGCGCTGGTCGGCAAGGGCATCACCTTCGACACCGGCGGCATCTCGCTCAAGCCCGCCAACGCCATGGACACCATGAAGTCGGACATGAGCGGCGCCGCGGCGGTGTTCTCCGCGACGCTGGCCGTGGCCCGCCAGGAGGTGCCGGTCAACGTCACCACCTACCTGTCGCTGGCCGAGAACATGCCCGGCGGCGGCGCGATCAAGGTCTCGGACGTCATCACCATGTACGGCGGCAAGACCGTCGAGATCATGAACACCGACGCCGAGGGCCGCGTGGTCATGGCCGACGCGCTGGCCCGGGCCAGCGAGGACGGCCCGGACCTGCTGCTGGACGTCGCGACCCTGACCGGCGCGCAGGTCCTGGCGCTGGACCGGTACTCCGCGGTCATGGGCAACGACGACGACCTGCGCACGCGGATCGTGGCGACCGCCAAGGCCGCCGGCGAGGACATGTGGCCGATGCCGCTGCCGGAGTACCTGCGCGAGACCATCGACACCCAGAGCGCCGACATCTCGAACATGGGGCAGCGCATGGGCGGCATGCTGGTCGCCGGCCTGTTCCTGCGCGAGTTCGTGGGCGAGGGCATCAAGTGGGCGCACCTGGACATCGCCGGCGCCTCGTTCAACGAGAAGGGCCCGTACGGCGACACCCCGAAGGGCGGCACCGGCGCCGCGGTGCGGACGCTGGTGAAGCTGGCCGAGGACCTGGGCTCGGGCAAGTAGGCCCAGGCCGGCCCGAGCGGCCCGAGCAGGCAAGCGAGCCCAGGCAAGCCCGAGCAGCCCGAGCAGGCAAGGAAGCCCAGGCAGGCACCAGACGCTGATCCGAAGCGGTTATCTCCCGGCGCCGGGAGGTGACCGTTTCGCGTCAGCGGGTAGACGTGCCGCTATGGACGCCGACGACGGCAAGGACTTGGCAGACCCGGCGGGCGGATCCCCGCATCCGGACCACGACCCGCACGAAGGGCTCGGGGCGCGGCTGAACTGGCTGCGCGCCGGCGTGCTGGGCGCCAACGACGGCATCGTCTCCACGGCCGGCCTGGTGGTCGGCGTGGCCGGGGCCACCGACGCCAGGTCCACCCTGCTGGCCTCCGGCATCGCCGGGCTGCTGGCCGGCTCGCTGTCGATGGCGTCCGGGGAGTACGTGTCGGTCTCCACGCAGCGCGACACCGAGAAGGCGGCCTTGGCGCTGGAGAAGAAGGAGCTGGCCGAGACCCCCGAGGCGGAGTTCGAGGAACTGGTCGGCCTCTACCGTGACAAGGGCCTGACAGAGGCGACGGCGCGCCGCGTCTCCGAGGAGCTGACCGCCCATGACGCCCTGGGCGCCCACGCTCAAACCGAATTAGGTATCAACCCCGACGAGCTGGCCAACCCATGGCATGCGGCGATCGCCAGTTTCGTCGCCTTCAGCGTCGGCGCGCTCCTGCCGTTGCTGGCGATCGTCCTGCCGCCGCAGAACTGGCGGGTGCCGGTGACCGTGATAAGTGTGCTGATCGCGCTGGTCGTCACCGGCTGGGTCAGCGCACGGCTGGGACGGGCCGAACCGGGGCGGGCGATCCTGCGCAATGTGATCGGCGGCGCGCTGGCCATGGGGATCACCTACCTTGTCGGCACCCTGATCGGGAAAGTGGATTAGCGTAGGGCGCCATGTGGCACTGGCACGAACGAGAGCGGATACCCGGCTGGCAGGCAGCCGCCGCGAACGGCGACACCGAGGCGATGTTGCACCTGGCGCGGGCGGCCAAGCACAGTCATAGCCCCGACGCCGAGGCCGAGGCAGAACGCTGGCTGCGGTCGGCCGCCGACCTCGGGGATCTGGAAGCGGTGCACAAGCTCGGCGTCCTGCTGTGGCGGCGCGGCGAGCACGAGGACGGCGAGGCGCTCGTGCAGAGCGCCGCCCTGAAGGGGCATCAGGACGCGATCGCGATGATGGGCCAGTTCTGCGAGCGGCGCGGCGACCTCGAAGGCGCCGACGCCTGGTTCTGCAAGGTCTCGGCCGACGACGACAGTTCCTGAAGGCGGGCCCGGGGGCTTCAGACCCCGTCCAGACGCCGCCTGTCCTCCTCGGCGCGTTTGCGCGTCCAGTCCCGCATCCGTTGCGGATAGCCGACGACGCTGGAGTCATAGGCCGGAACGCCCAACGCACGCGCCAACGCATACGCCTGTTGCGGACTGGCCACGGGGCGCCGCGTCCACTCTCCGGACGCGGCGCAGAGAGCCATTGTGGTGTCGGTCACAGCGGAGTGCGCCTCGATGTAGGCCTCGACTCCGGGACGGCTGCGGGCGAAATCGCTCAGGTGCGCTTCGAAGGCGGCCATTTCCCCGGTGGACGGGGCCGGCTCACTGGTCCTCCAGCTGAGCGGCAGCGCCGCCGGTTCGGGCGCCGGGGTGGGGGCCGAAGCGGGCATGGGAGGACGGCGTCGGCGGAACAGGGGCATAACCACTCCCGGAAGATCGTTGCTCCCTTCGGCCGGGCCGTGGGGCTCGGCAGAAGTCGGGTCCGCGCCCGGACTAGACTGGCGTTCCGGTCGCGGATGCGCTACCCGCGACTCCGCGTCCGTCCGTTCGCTGACCCTTCCACAGCAGTGTGTCAGTGTGGGGCGGAACGGGACCGGCTAATGCACCAGCAGGCAGTGAGAGGAACGCACGTGGCAGGCGACAACCAGTTCGACTTGGTCATCCTCGGCGGCGGCTCGGGCGGCTACGCCTGCGCCTTCCGGGCGGCGGACCTCGGCATGAGCGTGGCGCTGATCGAGAAGGCCGAGGTGGGCGGGACCTGTCTGCACCGGGGCTGCATCCCCACCAAGGCGCTGCTGCACGCCGGCGAGGTGGCGGACAACACCCGCGAGGCGGCGCAGTTCGGCGTCGCGGCCACCTTCAACGGCATCGACATGGCGGCCGTCAACTCCTACAAGGACGGCGTCGTCGGCCAGCTGTACAAGGGCCTGCAGGGCATTGTGAAGGCCCGCAAGATCGAGTTCATCGCCGGCGAGGGCCGTCTGGTCTCGGCGAACACGGTCGCGGTCAACGGCCAGAACGTGACCGGCAAGAACGTGGTCCTGGCGACCGGCTCGGTGCCGAAGTCGCTGCCCGGCCTGGAGATCGACGGCAACCGCGTCATCTCCAGCGACCACGCGCTGAAGCTCGACTACGTCCCGGCCTCGGCGATCATCCTCGGCGGCGGCGTCATCGGCTGCGAGTTCGCCTCGGTCTGGAAGTCCTTCGGCACCGACGTGACGATCATCGAGGGCCTGCCGCACCTGGTCCCGCTGGAGGACGAGAACTCCTCCAAGCTTCTGGAGCGCGCGTTCCGCCGCCGCGGCATCAAGTACGAACTGGGCAACTTCTTCTCCGGTGTGGAGTACACCGAGAACGGCGTGCGCGCCTCCATCGCCAACGGCAAGACCGTCGAGGCCGACCTGATGCTGGTGGCCGTCGGCCGCGGCCCGGTCTCCGCGGGCCTGGGCTACGAAGAGGCCGGCGTCGCGATGGACCGCGGCTACGTCAAGGTCGACCAGTACTGCCGCACCTCGGTCCCCGGCGTCTACGCGGTCGGCGACCTGATCCCGACCCTGCAGCTGGCGCACGTGGGCTTCGCCGAGGGCATCCTGGTCGCCGAGCACATCGCGGGTCTTAACCCCGCCCCGATCGACTACGACGGCGTGCCGCGCGTGACCTACTCGCACCCCGAGGTCGCCTCCATGGGCCTGACCGAGGCGCAGGCGAAGACCAAGTACGGCGACACCGCGGTCAAGACCTTCAACTACGATCTCGCCGGCAACGGCAAGAGCAAGATCCTCAAGACCTCGGGCCAGGTGAAGGTGGTCCAGCAGGTCGACGGGCCGGTGCTCGGCATCCACATGGTGGGCGACCGGATGGGTGAACTCGTCGGCGAGGCGCAGCTGATCTTCAACTGGGAGGCGCTCCCGCAGGAGGTCGCGCAGCTCGTGCACGCGCACCCGACCCAGACCGAGGCGATGGGCGAGGCGATGATGGCACTGGCCGGGAAGCCGCTGCACGTCCACGACTGATAAGCCTGCTGTATGGCACCGCAGGACAGAGCCTGCGGAACCCCTGAGAATTCTGCACGGAATGTTCTGCGAAGGAGATAGAGAGCGCTCATGTCGGTCTCAGTAGTTCTGCCCGCGATGGGTGAGTCGGTCACCGAGGCCACCATCACCCGCTGGCTGAAGAAGGAAGGCGACCGGGTCGAGGTCGACGAGCCGCTGCTCGAAGTCTCCACCGACAAGGTCGACACCGAGATCCCGTCCCCGGCGGCCGGGTTCCTGGTGTCGATCAAGGTCGGCGAGGACGAGACGGTCGAGGTCGGCGCGGAGCTGGCGGTCATCGGGGACACCGCGGACGCCGCCCCGGCGGCTCCGGCCGCCCCGGCCCCCGCGGCCGCTCCGGCTCCGGCTCCGGCCGCTGCTCCCGCGCCGGCTCCGGCTCCGGCCCCCGCGCCGGTTGCCGCCGCCCCGGCTCCGCAGCCGCAGGCCGCACCGGCCCCGGCCCCGGCGCAGCAGGCGCCGTCCGGCGGCGCTGCGTCCGGCACCCCGGTCACGCTGCCCGCGATGGGCGAGTCGGTCACCGAGGCGACCGTCACCCGCTGGCTCAAGGCCGTCGGCGACACCGTCGAGGTCGACGAGCCGCTGCTCGAGGTCTCCACGGACAAGGTCGACACCGAGGTCCCCTCGCCGGTCGCCGGCGTCCTGCTGGAGATCAGCGTCGCCGAGGACGAGACCATCGACATCGGCGCCCAGCTCGCGGTGATCGGCGCTCCGGGCTCCTCCGCCCCGGCGCCGCAGGCCCCGGCCGCTCCGGCCCAGCCGCAGCAGCAGGCGGCCCCGGCTCCGGCGCCCGCCCCGCAGGCCCCGCAGCAGCCGGCCGCCCCGGCCCCGCAGCCGCAGGCCCAGCAGGCACCGGCCCAGCAGCTGCCGAGCACCCCGCCGGTCGCGCCCCCGGCTCCGGCCCCGCAGGCCCCGGCTCCGGCCGTGGCCAGTGCGCCGTCGTACACCGCGACCGCCCCGGCTCCGGCCGGCGAGTACAAGCCCGGCACCCCGGCCGTGGTGGCGCAGGCCCAGACCGCCGCGCGCGTCGACGCCCCCGGCGCCGGCGCCGAGCCGGCCGCGGCCTACGTCACCCCGCTGGTCCGCAAGCTGGCCGCCGAGCACGGCGTGGACCTGGCGAGCGTCACCGGCACCGGCGTGGGCGGGCGCATCCGCAAGCAGGACGTGATCGACGCGGCGAAGGCCAAGCCGGCCGCCGCCCCGGCCGCTTCCGGCGGCGCGGCCCCGGCCGCCGCCAAGGCGCCGGTCACCCCGAGCCCGCTGCGCGGCCGCACCGAGAAGCTGACCCGCATGCGTGCGCTGATCGCCAAGCGCATGCTCGAGTCGCTGCAGACCTCGGCGCAGCTGACCACCGTGGTCGAGGTGGACGTCACCAACATCGCCCGCCTGCGGGCCCGCGCCAAGGGCGAGTTCGAGGCGCGCGAGGGTGTGAAGCTGTCGTTCATGCCGTTCTTCGCGCTGTCCGCGATCGAGGCGCTCAAGCAGCACCCGAACGTCAACGCGGTCATCGACACCGAGGCCGGCACGGTCACGTACCACGACTACGAGAACCTGGCCATCGCGGTGGACAGCGAGAAGGGCCTGATGACCCCGGTCATCAAGAACGCCGGCGACCTGAACCTGGCGGGCCTGGCCCGCGGGATCGCGGACCTGGCCGAGCGGACCCGCACCAACAAGGTCCTGCCCGACGAGCTGGCCGGCGGCACGTTCACGCTGACCAACACCGGCAGCCGCGGCGCGCTGTTCGACACCCCGATCCTGAACCAGCCGCAGGTCGGCATCCTGGGCACCGGCGCGGTCGTGAAGCGCCCGGCGGTCATCAACGACCCCGACCTCGGCGAGGTCATCGCGGTGCGCTCGATGGTGTACCTGGCGCTGACCTACGACCACCGCCTGGTGGACGGCGCGGACGCGGCCCGCTTCCTGGTCACCATGAAGGAGCGGCTGGAAGAGGGCAAGTTCGAGTCCGACCTCGGGCTGTAACAGCTGACGAACCCGGTGGCCCGATCCGAACGGATCGGGCCACCGGTGCTTTCCCGGACGGCGGCGATCACAGGGCTATGCTGCTGCTATGCGGATCGCCATCACCGGTTCCACGGGAATGATCGGCACGGCCCTGTCCGCCGCGCTCACCGAAGACGGTCACGAGATCGTCCGCCTAGTCCGGCACTACCACGCCGACGAGGCGGCCGGAGAGCGCCACTGGTCGCCGTTCGGCGATCCGGACCCGAAGCCGTACGAGGGCTGCGACGTCGTGGTGCACCTGGCCGGCGCGGGCCTGGGCGACAAGCGCTGGTCGGCCGCGTACAAGCGCGAGATCAGGGAGAGCCGGGTCCACGGCACCGACACCCTGGCGCGCTCCCTGGCCCAGCTGACCGAGCCGCCCAAGGCGCTGCTGTC
>Ga0207667_10010666_pt1 | contig 10725 bp, 8 predicted proteins | sample KBSCornC52_FD_184301 | JGI IMG/M metagenome (GOLD analysis project Ga0207667, IMG submission 184301) | Corn rhizosphere microbial communities from Kellogg Biological Station, Michigan, USA - KBS Corn C5-2 (SPAdes) (version 2) | ecosystem: Host-associated > Plants > Roots > Rhizosphere > Soil ...
TCAATATCAAAGTGGGTGATACCGTGGGTAAAAAAGATTTTACTTTCGGTGGCACAGATGAAGAACGGGTACGCGATTTTCAGCAAATGATCGACGATCCCAAAGTAAAAGCCATTATGTGTGCCCGGGGAGGATATGGTTTTGTACGCATTATTGATAAAATTAATTTTACAAAGCTGGTAGCAAAACCAAAATGGATAATAGGTTTCAGTGATATTACGGTGTTGCATTGCCACCTGAACCGCAATTACGGCATGGCCACCATTCATTCAAAAATGTGCAACAGCTTCCCCGACGACTGGAATAAGGCAGAACCGATACAAATTGAAACCATCCTGTCTATTAAACAGGCGCTGATCGGTGCTGAAAAGATGAAATATAGTGCTCCTGTTAACCCGCTGAATAAACACGGAAAAGCAGAAGGTGCTCTTGTTGGCGGCAATCTGAAAACAATTGAAACTTTGGCCGGAACAAAGTCAGACATCCGCACGGCCAATAAAATACTTTTTGTGGAAGATACCGGCGAATACCTGTACAGCATCGACCGAATGTTCTGGAATTTGAAAAGAACGGGCAAGCTGGAAAAGCTGGCCGCACTGATCGTGGGCGGTTTTAAAATAAAACCCGATGACCCGGGTGAAGAATTTGGCCGCACCGTAGAGGAGATCGTATTGGAAAAAGTAAAAAACTATCATTATCCTGTTTGCTTTGATTTTCCGGTAGGGCATCAAAGAAATAATTATGCGTTGAAATGCGGATTGAACCACAAACTGACCGTTGGGGAAGATGGCGTTATCTTAAAAGAAGTTTAATGGGATGAAAGTTGACGGTTAAATTGTTTTTTGGATATTCGCTTTTAAAGCATCCTGCAATACAATCATAAAACAATGGTTACAACTCCTCCTTACCTGCAACCAGGCGATACTATCGCCCTCGTGTGTCCTGCAGGTTATATGGCAATAGAAAAAGCGCAAACATGTATCAACGTGCTGCAGCAGTGGGGTTATAAAGTTAAGGTTGGAACTACCGTAGGCAGTGATTCAACAAATTACTTTTCAGGCACCGACGAAGAACGGCTTATTAACTTTCAGCAGATCCTGGATGATGATGAAGTAAAGGCCGTTCTATGCGGCCGGGGAGGATATGGCTTAAGCAGGATCATCGATAAAATAGACTTCAAAAAATTTAAGAAACATCCCAAATGGATCATAGGGTTTAGCGATATAACCGTATTGCATAGCCATATTTATTCGAATTTCGATATATCAACGATCCACGGGCCTATGGCCGGTGCCTTCAATAATGAAGGATATAAAAACGAATTTGTACTGTCGTTAAAAAATGTGCTCGAAGGAAAAAGGATCAGGTACGAATGCCCGGTTCATGAGTTCAATAAAAAAGGCGAAGCTATCGGTGAACTGGTTGGTGGAAATTTATCTTTGATTGCGCATATGATAGGCACCCCATCAGAAATGAAAACCAAAAACCGCATTCTTTTTCTGGAAGATGTTGGCGAATACCTGTATAACGTTGACCGCATGATACGACAATTGAAAAGAAGTGGTAAACTGGAAAAACTGGAAGGATTGATCATAGGCGGCTTTACCGATGGCAAAGATACCGAACGGCCTTTCGGACAAAATGTGTATGAAATTATTCACGATGTAGTGAAAGAATATGATTATCCCATTTGCTTTGGTTTTCCCATAAGCCACGAAAAAGAAAATTGTGCAGTGAAAGTGGGCGTAGGGTATAAGCTGAAAGTAGGAAAAGGGAAAGTGGTTCTGGAAGAATGAGTAGCATGTTCCACGTTTAGTTTCACGTCACTTAACAATTTGGTAATACAGCTTTACTTGCGCGTGTGATAAACTCCGTTATACCTTTGTATAACCAAAGACAGATTTATGAAACTCGTAGAGTACAGTGGCCTTTGGAGTGCAATTCAACAGTTTCCCCTTGATGACCCTAATGCAGAAATTACCTTCTCGCGCAAATTATCTGCAAAGCAAAATTGGTCGCCCACCTTTACTGAAAGGGTTGTTGAGGAATACCGGAAATTTATCTTCTTATGTTGTATCTCTCCCAAAGGCGCTTCCCCTTCACAGGCCGTAGACGAAGCCTGGCATTTACACCTTACTTACACAAAGTCGTACTGGATTGATTTGTGTAAAAACACATTAAGTAAAGACATTCATCATCATCCATCCAAGGGAGGGGATGATGAAGATCACAAACACATAGAGTGGTATAAAGATACCCTTGCTTTATACCAGTCGGTGTTTGAATCACCACCACCCGATGATATCTGGCCATTACCAAACGAGCATTTATCAATTCCTGAACCGTCCTGGGCCTTTCGAAACGAAATTATCGCTCTTATTATAATGTTGTTGTTGCTTCCTCTCACAGTAAGCGCTTACCTGTTCAAAGAACTTTTTCCTTTTGCCCTCAATGGTCCCCGCTTTTTAATTTTCTTTCCGCTCCTTGCAATAAGTTGTTTTATTGGTTACTTTATCGTTCAACAGCAAAGACAACTCGCACTAAAGGATCTTGTTTCAGAATACTTCCCTTCCAACGCTACCATTTTTCAATTAGCACAGTTTCTTTTCGGAAAACATAGAGCTGTTCAAACTGCTATAGTAGACCTGATGCGAAGAAATTTGCTTGGCCTTACTTGCGATAAAAAGTTTATTCTTCACAAAAACTGGTATAGCGAAGTCTCTGATGAACGGAATCCGCTTATGACCGGGTTTACCAGTGAAAATGAAACTTCTGTCAGTTACGATATGATTGTGTGCAACTGGCATAATGAAGAGGCGTCACAACACCCGGTGTTACAACAGTTGTATTGGTTTGCACAAAAGGAAGAATCGATACTGGCAAAATACCACATACTTATAATTCCTTTTGTAACCGGCGTTTTACGCATATTTCAAGGGTTGGCGAATCAAAAGCCTGTCTCGTTGCTTATGCTGGAAATAATGGTTTTTATCGGAATTGTTTCAATAATCCGGCAAATAACTTCACGTAAGGCGGTCGTGTTTAAATGTGCGGAAGAACTGGCAAAAAAACAAAATGACGAAAGCATGCTGTATACAGATGATGTAGTATGTCAGTTTGCCTTAAAAGGAAACAAGGCTATTGAATGGTTTTCCGACGGAATTGTTTTGGCAACCATATTTGCACCTTATCCGGTAATAAATCAACTTCGCACACTTGATCCAAATGGGGCATGCAGCAGTTGTGGTGGCGGCGGTTGCGGCGGTGGCGGCGGTTGTGGAGGAGGCGGTTGCGGTGGTGGTTGTGGTGGTTGCGGTGGCTGCGGCAGTTGAATCAATAAACATTAAGCACTTGGCAATTAGCCACTCTTGTCTGTTGCCCGGTAAAATTAAGGTGCACCACACGAAGTGGCGCACCTTTTTTGCTTAATCGGTCGAAACTTAATTTACTCCTGTGACCTGATGTATGATAGATAGAAAAGTTGCAACTACAGTGTCAAAGATTAGTTGACATCACAAAACTTCAATAATTTTGGATATAAATCAAATTGATTAATGTTATATAATTATAGATAAAATCTATTCATGACTTTTGTACAATTGGAATATGTGGTAGCGGTAGATACTTACCGCCATTTTGCAACCGCCGCTGAGCATTGTTTTGTTACACAGCCCACCCTCAGCATGCAGGTGCAAAAACTGGAAGAGGAACTGGGCGTAAAAATCTTCGATCGCAGCAAACAGCCTGTAGTGCCCACAGAAATAGGGAGGGAAATTATTGAACAGGCCCGCCGTATTTTATCTGAGAAAAATGTGATCACCGAACTGGTGCAAACCAAAAAAGGCATCCTCACCGGCGAGCTTCGTATCGGTATTATTCCCACACTGGCGCCCTATTTATTGCCGCTGTTCATACAGAGCTTTTACAAAAAATACCCGCAGATTAAACTGATCGTGCAGGAAATGATGACCGAGTTTGTTATCACCCGTCTGCGCGAAGGACGTATTGATGTGGGTATTCTGGTAACGCCGCTTCAGGAAAATGGCATCAAGGAGCACGTGTTGTTTTATGAAGAGCTGGTAGCCTATGTGTCGCGCAAAAATGCGGCCTATAAAAAAACATATGTACTGGCGCAGGATATCGATCCTGAAAAATTATGGCTGATGGAAGAAGGTCATTGTTTTCGGTCGCAGATCGTAAACCTGTGCGAATTGCGCCGGGCCAGTGAAATGGGCACCCACTTTGAATATGAGGCCGGCAGTATTGAAACGCTTCGCCGGATGGTAGAAATAAATGATGGTATTACCATTTTACCGGAGCTCACTACGCTTGATATGACAGCAAAGCAATTGCAGCTGATCAGACATTTCAAAAAACCGGCTCCTATGCGGGAAGTGAGCGTTGTAGTGCATCGCGATTTTGTAAAGAAACGCCTTATTGAAGCCCTGAAAGAAGAGATCATTGCCGCTATTCCGGATAAGATAAAGATGAATAGGGATCAGTATGTAGTTCCAATCTGAAGTCTGAAGTCAGAAGTCAGATGTCGGACTCTTTCAGACTTCTGACCTCCGACTTCCGATTTCATTTCAATAAGGAGTCCAGCTTCTGCTGATAAACAGGAAATGTAGTGAGATCATTATGATGTCCGCCTTCAATGGGTATAAACTCATCATGCGGTTTTAAATACTGTTTTAACCGTGTACTGTTACGGTAGGGAATGGTATAATCGCTGGTTCCATGAAAAATAATAACCGGGTTGGTGATCTCCTGCAAATATTGCCAGGTTGGGATCTTGAAATGAATCATTTTGTTGAGAGGATAGATCGGCAACCAGCTTCCTGGAATGGAAGGAATACTATAATAAGGACTTTCCAACACCAGCGCCTTACAATCCCGTTTGGTTGCCAGCTCTGCGGCAATACCGGTGCCCATTGATTTACCATAGATAATGATACTGTCTTTCGAAAAATGCGCCTGCGCCAGTTTATAAAACGTCAGCGCCCAGGTATACAACTGCTGTTCGGTAAAATCGCCGGTGCTTTTACCGAATCCGGGATAGTCCATCATCCACACTTCATAACCTTTTTGCGTAAACATAGGTGCAAAGCGGGCATACCATGAGATGTTCTTTTTATTGCCATGGAAATATAATACTACGCCTTTTGGCTTTGGCTGACTGGTTGTAAACTGAATAATGTTGATATTGGCTGATTGTGAATACGGCAGATTCACTTCTTTGAAAGGATAAGGAAAACTATACTGATAACTGGCTGCCAGTGGTTCGGGATGGAACAGCACTTTATCCTGCCCGTAATAAATAACAATACCGATCAGGCAGTAGATCAGAACAATAACTTTTACCCAGCGATAGATGACCTTTTTCATAATAAGGGTGCAAGATAAGGTGTCTGAGGCGTTGTTCGACTACGCTCAGGGCAAACCCGTTCAGGACGCTCAGTATTTCAAAATATCCCGTATAAAATTGTGGTATTCGGGAAAGCTGGGCAGGTTATTATGGCGGCCACCCACTATGCGAATAAGTGTGATCTTGTGAGGATTAATAGCCTGCAGTCGCTCGCTGTGCCTGATAGGGATCAGGCGGTCTTTCGTGCCATGAATAATATAGGTATGGCAGTTTACATGGCGGATCCATTTATCGGTACGCAAATGATACCGCAATACATACCGTACTGGCAGCACAGGTAAAAACCGTTCCACCACTATACGGAAATTATAATATGGCGAATCGAGGATCAGGTAACGGGGTTTGTTATCTGAAGCTATTTTAGTGGCAAATCCGCTGCCGATGCTGCGTCCGTATACAATGATATGGTGCTCGGGATATTGTTTGATCAGGGAATCGTACACAAACTGCATATCGTTCAGCATATCTTTTTCATTGCGTTTACCGGTGCTTTTGCCAAAACCGCGGTAATCTACCAGTACCACATCATAATCGTAGCGGTAAAAATCACGCGCATATTTGGCCCAGCCTTTTATGCTGCGGGTATTGCCATGAAAATAGAGGATCAGTCCTTTGGGGTCTTTGCGGTAAAAATGCAAGCCATTGATACGAACGCCGGGCGATACGTCGAAATTCAGTTCGTTAAACGGTATATCGTACCTGAACTGGAAGTCGGCCGGTAATTTTTCGGGTTTGAAAATAAACCGGTCCTGTATAAAATAAACCACCGTGGTTAATAACAACAGGCTGCCGATAATATACCAAACGATAAGGGGCAAAGAATTTCTTATTTAATGTATTGAAGTTACTGAAGTTTAAGGGAATGAGTGATGGTAACGGTGAATGACAGATGGCCAGTTACTCAAATTGGAATGATTTCATATCTTAGCCCTTTACCTGTTCCTATATACTATACATTATGCCTGAACACGAAATTGCAAAACACACAAAAAAGATCTATAAAGCGCTGAGAGATCCGAAGCACAGCCTGAAACACAGAATAGGTGAGGTTGCGGTTGAAATAGGTATCATTGTTTTTGCCATTACGCTTTCCCTGTTTTTGGAAAGATGGCGTGAACGGCAACATGAAAGAGAAATTGAAAAGCAGTTCCTGGTGGGCCTCAAAACAGATCTTACCAACGATATCGAACAACAGAAAGAAGACAGTACGGCTTATTCGAGGCTTCTTTTTACCTGGAGGTATTTTAGAATGGCCGGTATACAAAGGCGTACCGTACGTGCTGATACCGTGAACCTGTATAAACCGTTTCTCTTCAATTCTATTGGCTTTATACCAAACAACAGTCGTTTTGAAGCACTCAAAAGCAGTGGCCAGTTGATGGTAATTGAAGACACAGCGCTTCTGAATAAGATCCTGGATCTTTACCAGTACAGGATGAGAGCATTATTGTCTTCAACCGATCAGTTTACAGCGCTGAAGGCGAATGAATTGAATCATCTCTTTTTTCAGGATTTCAGAATACAACCTGGTGGGTCAGACAATCTGAATGATCTTTTTCAAATTCCACAGATACAAAACGCGCTGTTCTCTGCAGAATCGGTACCGGACATTCTGGCCCGATATCATATTGTTATGAATGAAAGCCGTGATATTATAAAATTAATCGACCATCAGTATCCTGATGCAAAATGAGTTAATCTGCCACTCCCGATAGTTATCGGGACTATAAACCGGTACTTGTTTCTTCCGAATCGAATATACGTTTCAGGTTCAGATTGGGAACCGGCGCAACGATCAGCGGGAATTTTTCGATGGTAACATTGCTTACATCGAGGCCAAAACCGCGTTCTTCCGACAAGCTGTATTCTTTCAGCGTGAAGTACAAACGCATGATCATTTTTTCGAAGAAAGGTAATTCGATATCCTGACTCAGGTATTTTTCCATTACAATAAACTGGAAATCGCCCACCACATTGTTGCGTTCCAGACTTTCGTAACGGCTGGTAATGTTCACCTCTTTATTGGCAACCAGGTCGGCCACCACTTTACGGAACATCAGATTGATCTTTGGTTCCATACGAAAACCCAGTCTGAATTCTACGCGTATAATATCATTGGGAATGATATGGTCAACCGTGTATTCGCAGGTATATGGGTCGTCGAGCGTATCTACGTGAACAAACCAGTAAATATCGGCCCGTTTGGGTTTTTTATTCAGAATGGAATAAATGATCTTATGCTCAATTTCCTTCGGATTATTGGCGCTCGTTAGATATACCAGGTGCGTGGCGTATTTGGGAACGGTTTTGTCGTTACTCAGTTCCTGGATCTGGGGAATATAATGTTCCAGCCGAACGAATTCAACATACCGGTTCTTGATCTTGCGGCTGCGGTACCAGGTATACATTACAAAGAACAGCGCGCCACCCATTAAAAGGGTAACATAACCGCCGTGGGGAAATTTATCGAGGTTGGCAAACAGGAACGAAAGTTCAATGGTTAAATAAACCACCAGGAACAGATAGATCCATATGGCTTTAGCCCGCCGCGATACCAGGAAGTTGGCAAACAGAATGGTAGTGGCAATCATACATATGGTAATGGCCAAACCATAGGCCGCACCCATATTGGAAGATTTTTTGAAATATAATGTGATGCCGATACAGCCAACAAACAGCAGCATGTTAATGCCCGGAATATATAACTGGCCCCTTTCTTCGGTGGGGTAATTGATCTTGAGTTTAGGCCACAGGTTCAGTCGCATGGCTTCACTGATAAGCGTAAACGATCCGCTGATAAGCGCCTGACTGGCAATAATAGCGGCAGCCGTGGCAATGAGAATGCCGGGTATTACAAACCAATGAGGCATAACCGCATAAAAAGGGTTAAAGCCTTCGCTGATCATTTGCGGTGTTATTTGTTTGCCGTTGAAGTTCGAAAGCAGATAAGCGCCCTGACCCAGGTAGTTGAGGATCAAACAGGTTTTTACAAAGATCCAGGAATAACGAATGTTAGCACGCCCGCAGTGGCCCAGGTCGGAGTACAATGCTTCGGCACCTGTTGTACACAAGAATACCGCGCCCAGCAGCCAGAAGCCTTTGGGATATGTCGTTAACAATTCAATAGCATAATAAGGACTAAACGCCTTAAAAATATGCAGGTCATCTAAGAGGTGCGAGGAACCCAGCAAGGCAAGCATAAAAAACCAGCACAGCATGATGGGGCCGAACATTTTTCCGATAGAAGCCGTTCCGAATTGTTGTAAAAAGAACAATACGCTTAAGATAGCAATAACGATATAGACTATGGTGGAATCTGTTATATTACCAAGGGCTTGTATATTACGTAAACCTTCAATTGAGGCTGTAACAGAGATGGGGGGAGTGATCATACCATCGGCCAGCAGAGCGGCGCCTCCGAGCATGGCAGGGAGTACCAGCCATCTTCTCTGACGTCGCACAAGTGCAAACAGTGAGAAAATGCCACCCTCACCGCGGTTATCGGCTTTTAAAGTAAGCACAACGTATTTGAGGGTTGTTTGCAGCGTAAGTGTCCAGATGATGCAGGACAGGGAACCCAGAATCAATTTTGGTTCGATGATCCGTCCGCTGGTGATCTCATTCAGAACGTATAATGGAGAGGTTCCGATGTCTCCATAGATAATTCCTAACGCAATGAGTAAGGTAGCAACGGTAACTTTGTTAATTTGTTTGCCCACGGTATTGTCGCTTATCCCGTTATCAAAGGGTTTTTATAATAAAAAATAATGGCACCCCGTATAAATGAACGGGGCGCCGTGTTGGTACAAAGGTATACGTAAAAAAGTTAATTATCCACTGTTTTATCTACATTGTGGAATGGGGACGTATTTTGTAACTGTTGGGTTGCCTGTTTTGGTAGAAAAATGAATATTTAAATTTACACTGAAAGTTTGGGCAGCCGTTTAACAATCAGTAATTTGGCATATAACATGCATTGCAGCACCATGATGAACTTATGCAAAAAAAACCTGCAACCATTGTTGCTCATAATACTGTTGCAGGCTGCTTTTCCTCTTTTAAGCATCGCCCAGAAAATTACCTATTCCGAACCGGAACGCGAAGACAGCCGTCGTACCGATTTTGAGATCATAGGAAAAATAGGCGCTAATATTCTCGTATTCAAAAATAACAGGAATGATAATGCTATCAGCGTGTACAACGGCGAAATGAAGCTGCTTGACCGCGTAAAGCTTGACATGATAGATGACCGCTGGATCAATGTTGATTTTATCCCCTACTCCGATCACGTTTGGATGATCTATCAGTTTCAGCGCCGAAGCATTGTATACTGCATGGGTGTTAAACTCGATGCTAACGCCAAACGCCTCACCGATCCCATTGAACTGGATACAACCCGCATAGGCTGGGCCGCCAACAATAAACTGTATACTACCATTTACAGCGACGATAAGCAAAAGATCATGGTGTTTAAGATCAACAACCGTAATCCTAAGAACTTCTTATTTACCACCCTTCTTTTTAATGCCGATCTGCAGTTGCAGAACAAACATCACATGAGCATGGCTATGGAAGAAAGGAACGATTACTTTACCGACTTTCTGGTAGATAACGATGGCGATATGGTGTTTGGTAAATTCGTTCGAAAGAATGGAAGCGATTATATTACCAACCTGGACCTGATCACCAAAAAAGCAAACGAAGACAGATTCAAAATAAAGGATCTCTCCTCCAAAGACGAACGGGTGCTTGATGAAATTAAAGTGAAGATCGATAATACTAACAAGCGTTATTTATTCTCGGCTTTATACTACAAGCAGAAGCGCGGTAACGTTGAAGGGCTATATACGGTGGTCTACGACAAGAATGCAGATTCTGTAGTAAAAGAAACCTCCCTGGCCTTTAATGATGAATTGCGTAAACAGGCTAAAGGCCCCGATGCCAATCTGCGCATCGCATTCAATGATTATTTCATTACCGATATTATTATAAAACGTGATGGCGGATATCTGCTTTCGGCAGAATCGATGTACACCACCTCGCGTGGTGGTACATTCAACCGCTGGGATTATCTGTACTGGAACAATCCATGGGCATCGCCGCTTGATTATTATTACTGGTCGCCCTATTACAGTCCATGGCGAACTCCCTGGAACCGTTACGGCGGATCGGCTGCAACACGCTATCATGCTGAAAATATTATGGTGCTTTCGTTCGATAAAGATCAAAATCTGCAATGGAGCAATGTGATCTCAAAAACGCAGTTCGATGATGAAACAGATGCGCTGGTATCGCATTCT
>Ga0207667_10010668_pt1 | contig 10725 bp, 8 predicted proteins | sample KBSCornC52_FD_184301 | JGI IMG/M metagenome (GOLD analysis project Ga0207667, IMG submission 184301) | Corn rhizosphere microbial communities from Kellogg Biological Station, Michigan, USA - KBS Corn C5-2 (SPAdes) (version 2) | ecosystem: Host-associated > Plants > Roots > Rhizosphere > Soil ...
CCGACGGCACGCGCAAGTTCACCGGCATCAAGTATCACCGCATCACCGGCCGCACGCCGGACAAGGATCTCTATAATCGCGGCTGGGCGATGGGTGCGGTGGATCATCACGCCGGCCACTTCATGGGCGCACGCGCCGCGCAGATCCAGCATCTGCGGGCCAACATGAACGTCCCGCCGATCGTGGTGAGCCCCTTCGACGCCGAGCTCTTCGGGCATTGGTGGTTCGAAGGCCCGGAGTTCCTCAACCTCTTCATCCGCAAATCGGTCTACGACCAGGATGCTTTCCAGCTGACCACGCCGTCGCTCTATCTCAAGGAAAACGACACGCAACAGATGGTCGCGCCTTCCGCCTCGAGCTGGGGACACAAAGGCTATTGGGAAGTGTGGCTCGACGATTCGAATTCGTGGATTTATCCCCACCTGCACATGGCCGCGAAACGCATAACCGAAGTCGCCCGTGCCTACGCGCAGCAGGAAGCCCTCCCCGAGCGCACCCAACGCGCGCTGCGGCAGTTGGCCCGCGAGCTTCTCCTCGCGCAATCGAGCGACTGGGCCTTCCTTATGAAGACCGGCACCGCCCGCTCTTACGCGACCAAGCGCACGAAGGATCATCTGCTGCGCTTCACCCGGCTCTACGACCAGATCCGCGCGCAGGACATCGACGAGGCTTTCCTCAAGAACTGCGAGTGGCGCGACAACATCTTCCCGAATCTCGATTGGCGATACTATGCGTAAAGCCCCTCTGCCGTTTGCCACGGATCGGCGACACCTGCGCGAGGCACTTCTGCCATCTGCCATTTGCCATTTTGTATCTTCCTCCCGCCGCCGAGTGCTCGCCCAGCTCGGCGCATTCTTCATTTCATCCTTCATCCTTCATCCTTCAACCTTGCTACGGGCGCAAAACGAGGAGCAGCCCGCCGCCCCCCAGCGCACCGGCATGCGGATCACTTTCCTTCCCCCGCCCATGGAAGGCTCGCTCAGCCTCGGCATCTACGACAAGAAAGGGAAACTCGTTCGCACGCTGGTTCGGGAAGGCACGTCGAAGGATTTCATCGTCGGCCTCAATGGGTTGATCACTTTTTGGGACGGTAAGGATGATGCCGGCAAGGTCATGCCGCCCGGACTCTATTCCGCGCGCGGCTACAGCGTGGGCGAGGTCCAGGTAGATGGCATTGCGCTGCATGGCAACGATTGGATCACCGATGACAACGCGCCCCGGCCGACACGACTGGTGGAGCTGCGTGCCGCGGGTGACGATAAGGTGACCGCCGTCCTGCGCACCCTCGATGGCAAGGAAGTGGATCGCACGTTGAGTTTCGGCACGGATCCGAAAAGCGACTCCGGCGATGGCGCGAACGTGAGCGTCGTCGATGGCAAAGTGAAACTGAATGCCGGCGGAACTCCGCGCGATTTCTCGCTCGATGCCAACGAAGTGGTGATCGACGCGGCACTCGGTGCGCCCGATCGCTTGTGGGTCATCGTGCGCGGCGCGACTGGCACCGAAGTGCGCGCCTATACCTACGGTGGAGAGTTTTTGCGACGCCTGGCCTACACAGCTGGCGAACCCGTGCCGCAACGCATCTTCGCGGCCCGCGGTCAATTTCCCGCCAAGTGGAGCGAGGAGATCATGCTGCTGGAGACGAATGATCGGATGCAACGCGTGCGCGCATTGGCGCTGCCACAAAAACCGGCGGCGGGTGATGCGGCCGCGTGGGAGACGGTGATGGAAAAAGAGATCTGGCTGGGAGAGACCTTCGACTCCGTCCACGACCTGCTGAAACGCCCGGGCGGCAAACCTTTCGTCCCCGACAAGGAATTCGTGGTGCATCTCATCGAGAATCCGCTGATCAAAAACGAACCCACCACCGCGCACGTGGATATCGGCTTCAACGGCGGCGGCAGTTTCATCCAGACGACCGACGGCTTGCCGCTGCGCCGAATCACCGAAACACCCGGTTTGAAGTGGGTGGTTATCGGTCGGGAAGGCAGCGGGCGGCAGCTCACGATTTTCCAGAGCGACGGCGCCGTGGTGGAGGAGTTCAAGGCTCACAAGCTGGCCAATATGATGGCCTTCGACGCCGGCGAGTACGAGTGGAAGGGCGAAGGAAAATAAAATGCCAGCCGAGCGGAGCGAGACAAACTGCCGAAGGCAGCCCGCAGGGCGAGGCCGGCGGGCCGAGTTAAATGACGAATTGTACGGCGTGCGGATTCGTGATTGATTCGTCATTCGTCATCCGTCATTCGTCATTTCCATGACGCCCGACATCGTCTACTTCGACCTTGAAACCCAGCGGACGGCCAATGATGCCGGCGGTTGGGATCGCAAGCGCGACATGGGCATGAGCGTGGGCGTGACTTACAGCAGCCGTCTCGGGGAGTATCGCATCTACGGGGAGAACAAGGTCGAGCAACTCGTGCAACAGCTCCTGCGTGCCGATCTGGTGGTCGGCTTCAATGTCATCAATTTCGACTACGAGGTGCTGATGGGTTACACGGCCTATGATCTCCCTCACCTCTGCCAGACGCTCGATCTCATGGTGGACATCGAGAAGAAGCTCGGGCATCGGCTGGGGCTCGATGCCGTGGCCAGCGCATCGATCGGCGTGGGCAAGACAGGCGATGGCCTCGACGCCATCCGCTGGTGGCGCGAAGGCCGGCTGATGGACATCGCGGAATACTGCTGCTTCGACGTGAAGTGCACGAAGCTGGTCCACGAATTTGGCATCGCCAAGAAACAGCTCTTCTACAACGACCGCTTCCAGCAGCGCAAAAGCGTGCCGGTGGAATGGATGTGAAGGTCACTGGAGGGCGCTGCTCCGTCAGCGCCCCAATATTTGGGCGGCGGCGGAACGCCGCCCTCCAAGAATCTGCCTGACAGGACGCGCCCGGAAAACTAGGTGTTCCCCGTGCCCCGCTCCGAAAAATGGACTCTCGCCGACCGGCTCGACTTCGAGGCCCTGGTCGCTGCTGATGAGCGGGCGGGCGATCCCGCGGCCATCGCCGCACGCGATGCGCGCCTGTGGGAGGAGAAGATTGCGCCGCAACTCACGCCCGCGCAAGTCACGGATCGCGGCGTCGTCTTCCGCCGCTGGCTGGAAGCACGGCGTCCAGGAGAGACCTTGCCCGGCAGATGGTTTGCCAATGTCTGGCGCTGCTTCAGCGTCGGAGCCAGGCTGTCCGGTTTACTGCTCGGATTCATGGTGGCCAGCGGCGCGCTCTATTACTCGGGAACGCGCCCGGTCAATGTGGCGGTCTTCCTCGCGGTCACGGTCGGTGTCCAATGGATCCTCCTTCTCTGGACATTGGCGGTGATTCTTTTTCGCGGGGTCCGCACGGCCTCGCAGCAGTTGCTGGCCCGGCTCGGCGAAGCCCTTGGGCAAATGCTGGCCAGTGCCCTGGAGCACCTCTCTGGCGAACAGCGTATGCGCATGCTGGCGGAGCTCTCCACTTTGCGCCAGCTTTCCGGCCGAAACCTCCAGCCGCTCATCTGGGCGCCGCTGGAGGCACTGCAGCAGTTTGGCGTCTTTTGGAATTGGGGCGTCTTTTCTGCTCTTGTCGCGCGGGTCATTTTTACCGACGTCGCCTTTGGCTGGGAATCCACCGTGGCACAGCGCCCCGACGGCATGTTCACGCTGGTCCACGCGCTCTCCGCTCCGTGGCTGTGGGCCGGCGGTCCCTGTCCTACGCTCGCGGACATCGAGCACAGTTGGTTTCACTATCAATCGGGTGTGGCTGCCCTCGACCGCACGGCGATGGCTTCGTGGTGGCCGTGGCTGATCATGGTCATTCTCGTCTACGGACTGCTGCCGCGGCTGATCTTGCGTTCCTACTTCGCCATTCGGGCCCGGCTCAGCATGCGCCAGCTTTCCTTCGATGAGCCCCGCCATCGCGCCGCGTGGCATCGGCTCACCGGACCACTCATCCGATCGCATCGGCCTCCGGAGGAAAATATCACGTCGCCAGGCGCCAGGAATACACTCCTCGCGAAAGCGCGCGCGGAAGTGGGCTGCCTGCTCATCGCCTCGTCACTCGCTGGAGCGAGAGCGGAGATTGAGCAATGGGTGACGAGCCGACTCGGCTGGAAATTGGCCTGCAGCGAAGTCGTTGAGATCGATTATCCGAGCGGCAATGACGCAGCCCTCGCGCGAGTAGCAGCGGCGCTTCCGACAGCGCCTTGCTGGCTCATCGCCGTCCCCGCGCCTTTTACCGCGTTTTCGGCGTTCACCCAATTTGCCGCCCGGGTCGCCGCACTCACGAACGAGACGACCAAGAGCGAAGGTTTCGTCGTGGTGATCGCGCTCGATGAGCAGGGCAAGCCGAAGGCGCCGGATGCCGAATGGCTGCGCTACTGGAGCGATTTTCTGCGCGCGGAAGGCACGGGCTGCGTCACATTGAGCTACGCGCCATGAGCACGAACGACTTGCCAGTCATTGCCATTCTCGGTGACGTGAACCATGGAAAATCCTCCGTGGTCGCCACGTTGACCGAGGATGATTCTGTCCGCATCGGCGCCTTCCCGACGACCACGCAGTGCCAGCGCTTTCGTGTGCGCGATCTGCTCGAATTCGTGGACACACCGGGATTCCAAAACGCCCGCGAAGCGCTGCGAGAACTGAAGGAAGCCGGCACAGCCTCGAATCCCCTTTCTGTCTTTCGCGATTTCGTGGCGCGACATAAGGATGACCGCTTTTTCGTGCACGAAGTGCGCCTGCTCGAGCCAGTGCTCGAAGGCGCTTCGCTGCTTTACGTCGTCGATCTCGCGCAGCCGCTGGAGCCGCGGCACGATGCCGAGACGGAAATCCTGCGCCTCACCGGTGCACCGCGCATCGCGCTGCTCAACCAGACCGGCGAGCCGCGGTATCGCGCGGAATGGGAAGCGCGGCTGCGGCAGAATTTCAGCACCGTCATCGACTTCGACGCCCATCGCGCGGACTTTTCCAATCGCCTCGCTCTGCTCGAAGCGCTGGCCACGGTCGATCTCGCCGGCAAGGCGAAGCTGCGCAAGGCGATCGAGGTGCTCAAGCAGGACCGCGAGGACAAGCTCGATACCACGGCGCGCATCATCGTCGACCTGCTTGCCGATCTGCTTACTTTCCAGCACGTGGAAGCCTTGCGCGATCCGTTGCGCGTCGCCGCCCAGCGACGCGAAGTGGAGGAGCGCTTCCGTGAAAAGCTCATCGCGCGAGAGCTCGAGGCCCACCGCGAGATCATCCGCGCCTTCGCGCACCAACGTGTCGCGGTGAACAAGGAAGGCGCGCGCGAATGGCTTTCCGATGGACTTTTCGTCGCGCGCACCTGGTCGCTGCTCGGGCTTAGCGGCTGGCGTCTGCTCGCCGCCGGCGCGAGTGGAGGCGCGCTGGTCGGCGCGAAGATCGATCTCCTGTTTGGCGGGGCGACCTGGGGTCTGGGCGCGGCGGTGGGTGGTGCGGTCGGCGGCGGCGCGGCGCTCGCGGGCAGTCGCACCGCTCCTGGTTTCAAGGCCCGGCTCCCCTACTTCTCGCGCGCCATCGTCGGCACCGAACTCGTCGCCGGTCCGATCAAACACGACAATTTCCCGTGGATCGTCCTCGACCGCGCACTCGGCATTTTCGTTTCCGTCTCCCACCGCGCGCATGCCCGGCAGGATCGCGAAACGCTCGATGCCGCGGCCCTCGCGGCACGATTGCAATCCACGAAAGCTGGCTCCGATCAAGCCCCCGACGAGCTGCGCCGCACGCTGGCCAAAGCTTTTCGTGACATGCGCAAGAATCGTTTCAACGATGACCGCCGCGACGCCACGGTCAGCGCATTGCGCGAGTGGCTGCGCGAGATCTCGGAGTAGCGGCTGGGCTCGGCTCCCGGCGGCCGTTGCGTCTCAAACACGGAACCATCCCCTAGGGAACGGCCGGGGTTTTCCCAGAATCAGATTGCGAGACCCATCCACTCCTACGTGACCGTCCGTAAAATCGATTGCCAAGATGCGGTCGTATCCGCATCGTCGCCAACCCTTATGAATGACATTCGCCTGATCCTGAAGACGTCCCGCGGCAATATCGAAGGTACCATCTTCGCTTCGAAAGTGCCGATGACCGCCGCCAATTTCCTGAACCTGGCCAAGCGTGGGTATTATAATGGCATCAAGTTTCATCGCGTGATCCCGGACTTCATGATCCAGGGCGGCGATCCGACCGGTACCGGCATGGGCGGCCCGGGCTACAAGTTCGGCGACGAGATCCATCCTTCGCTCAAGCACACCAAGCCGGGCATGTTCTCCATGGCCAATGCCGGCCCCGGCACGAACGGCAGCCAGTTTTTTGTCACGCACGTCCCCTGCCCCTGGCTGGATGGCAAGCACGCGGTCTTCGGCGAAGTGACGAAGGGCCAGGACGTGGTCAACGCCGTGAAGCAAGGCGACACCATCGATAGCATCGAGATTCTGGATTCCACGGACGAGCTGTTCACCGCCCAAAAGGCCCAGCTCGACAAGTGGAATGCGGTGCTGAAGTAGCGGCTGATTCTGGCGGTTAATTTACCGCGGTACTTTCAAACGGCGTGTTCTCGTGCGAGCGGGGACACGCCGCTTTCTTTATGAACTATGCCGCGCAGAGAATGGCGCCCAGCTTTTCGAGGCCGCTGATCAATTCTTCCTCACTCGCCTTGGCGCAATTCAGGCGCAGGCTGCTCGCGGGTTGCGGCTCGGTGTAGAAGACCGGGCCGGCGCCGAAGACGATTCGCTCCTGGCGTGCGGTCTCGCGCACTTTTGCGAGATCGACGGCGGACGGCAATTCGGCCCACAGCATATAACCGCCGCGGGGCGGATTGGCGCGGGTGCCTTTGGGAAAAGCGCGGGCGATGGCGTCGAGCGCAAGCGCCCGGCGCCGGGCATTGCGCGGACGCAATTTCGCGAGATGGGGATCGAGCGCGCCGGCGGCGAGGAATTCGCGGAGCGCCACTTCGGAGACGACGGCGCTGTGCAGATCCTGCTGACATTTGCGCGCGGCAAAATCTTCGTAGAGCGTGCCGGGCACACAGACACCGGCGCGCAGGCCGGGCGAGACACTCTTCGAAAAGCTGGAAACGTAACTCACCGTCGAGCCGTCATCCCACGCGAGCAGGCTGCGCGGCACGCCGTCTTCGATGAGTTCACCGTAGATATCGTCCTCGACGAGACGCACGCCGTTCTGGCGACAGATCTCCACGAGCCGAGGGCGTTTTTCATTCGGAATAGTGACGCCGGAGGGATTCGACAGCGCCGCGCAAACGATGAGCGCACGCGGCTTCCAGCGGGTGAGCAATTCTTCAGTGGCGTCGAGGTCGATGCCATCCGGCCCGGTGATCGGCAGCGGCAAAACGCGCGCTCCGGCGACACTCAACACCTCGAGCATTCCGTAGTAGGCGGGCGCCTCCACGGCCACAATGTCGCCCGGCTTGACGAGAATGGAGATGAGCAACTGCACTCCTTGGGTGCAGCCGGTGACGGTCACGAGTTGCGGCCCGCGCACATTCGCGCCCCGCGCCCGAAGTCGCGCGGCGAGTTGCTCGCGCAGGACGTGGTCGCCCTCCGGATGATGATAGGCAAACATCTTCGCGCCTTCGTGGGCAAAGGCGCGCGTGAAGGCGGCTTGCAGTTCCTCGGTGGGCAGCGAATCGAGGCCGGGCACACCGGCGGCCAGATTGATGAGACCGGGTTCGTCAGCCTGGCGCATGAAATCGACCAGGCGGCCGGCGGCGCGAAAGGGGCGGGGTTCAGTCATGCGAAAGAGGGTATGGGTAGTCCGTTTCTGGTGGCGGATTGCCGGAGGGCAGGCGCCAAGACAATCCCAAATGGAAATTATGACACGTTCCCTCCGCAAGCCAATCGAAGCCATGGCCCCAACTGGATTCGGACCTTCCCAAGAAAGACCGCGGTAGTGAATTGACAGGAGTATCCATGTTCCCCCGAACTTTCCTCGCCGCTCTCGTGCTGCTCTGTGCCTCGCAACTCCATGCCGAGGACAGCGATGGCTTCACCCCGCTCTTCAATGGTCACGATATGAGCGGCTGGGTTCGGGAAGATGGCGCCGAAGACACGTTCACGGTGCGCGATGGGATGATCATCGACACCGGCCTGCCGATCGGCGTGATCCGCTCCGAGCGAATGTACGAAAACTTCATTCTCGAGTTTGATTGGCGGCACATGAAATCCGGCGGCAATAGCGGTTGTTTTGCCTGGAGTGACGGTCTGCCGCACGTCGGCGGCCCCTTCCCGCGCGGGATCGAAGTGCAGGTGCTCGACCCCGGCTTCGCCGCGACGCACAAGGGCGAGAACGAGTGGTACACGTGCCAGGGCGATCTGTTTCCCGTGCAAGGCGCGACCATGACGCCATTTGGCCGGATTTCGAAAACGGGCGCGCGCAGTTTTCCCATCGAAGACCGCACCAAGCCATCGCCGGAGTGGAATCACTATCATCTCGTCGCGAATGCCGGCGAACTGCGGCTCTCGATCAATGGAAAAGAAGTAACGGTCGGCAAAGACTGCGTCCCGCGCCGCGGCTATCTCAGCCTCGAGGCGGAAGGTAGCGAGGCCCATTTCAAAAATCTGCGGATCAAGGAACTGCCTTCCACGCACACGCCGCCGGAACAGACGGCGAAGGCCTACGAAGGATTCCACCCACTTTTCACGGGCCAGGATTTGGGGGGCTGGATCACGGCCAATCTTCCGGATGGACCGTGGACCGCGCGAGGATCTCATTTCATCAGCAAGGCGGGAATCACCGGCGACGGGCTCGCCTTGTCGACGAAAGAGCACTACCGCGATTTCGTGTTTTGCGTGGACTGGCGCTTGACGAAAAAGGCGGCGCAGAAAGCGCTCTCCACCTTCAGCGAGGACGGCCTCTATGTCCGCGATGGTTCCAGACAAATCGTCCACCAGGATGTCCCTGACGCCGGCCGCAGCGCCATCACTCTACGCGGCAATCCCAAGTACGGGCTGAATATCTGGAATCATCCGATGGGCTCCGGTGATTTTGAGACTCTTCACACGGATGAGAGCATTCCGGCGGCGGTGCGCCGTGCGTTGCTGCCGAAATCAAAGGCCGACGTGCCGCCCGGGAAATGGAATCGGTTCTTCATCACCCTCAAGGGCGATCGCGTGACTGTAGTGCTGAATGACCAGACGGTCATCGATGACGCCCAACTGCCGGGCATTCCGGCGGAAGGTCCAATCGGCCTGCAATATCGGGGCGACGAAGTAGAGTTCGCGAACTTGTTCATTCACGAACTGTAGCCGACGACGCTCTTACCGTTCCTCCGGCGGCACGGCATCCGCCTGCGTGACGACGTAAAACCCGCGACGATTCTTTTCCGTGCGAGGCTCGAAGTTCTCCCACACGAGACGGAGCTGCGTGGATGAGAGGACCTGCCACTCCTTGCGGTTGGGCGTGGTGGCCATCGCGCCCTCGCCGCTCTGGATGCGCGGGAGCTTGCCGCCACGCCACGCAAGGTCGTCCACCTTGAGGCCGTCTTTCAAAGTCACGTCGGCTTGCAAGCGGCCGATCGTGCCCTGCCACACCCCTCCCGTTGCCGTGGTGTAATAGAAAAAGTGGATGCCGTAGACCTGCGATCCGCTGTGCGTGCGATAGCGCCGCTCAATGGTCACATCCTTCCCTGGTGGAAAGGCAACCTCCATGGCGTGCCATGCCATGAGTCCGGTGTTCTGGTCGGGCTTCTCCACCGGCGTATCGACGCCATCGACTTCCTTCACCCAGCCGTAGCGCAGCTGCGACTTCTGCTCCACGCCATTGACAAACGTGTGCATGTCGCGCAGCACACCGGTGAGTGGTGTCTCCTGCTCGACGGCAAAGATCTTTTCACCCTTCGGGTCGCGGCGACGCGCCTCGACTTGCGCGGCGCCAATATCCGGAAAGCCGACGATCTGCACCGCGGGCGAATTCTTTTTCGTATTGCGGAAGACAAACTTCGCATCGACCTCGGTCCACTTCTTTCCGAAGACGATGTGCAACTTTTCGCTTTGCATGCGGATGACACTCTCCGGTCCGTGCAATCCACCCACCGGCGCGGGGCCATACGCGCCTTCATTCAACGCGGTGTCGTTCGCCGACAGCGGCACCGTAACGGTGAGGAATGCGATGAGAGTAAACAGACCGCGAGAGTTCATGGGGAAGTGGATGGTGGAGAGGGGATAGTTGATAGCCACCGCTAGCGGGCGAGGAGCGGCGAGCTATCGTTCTGCCTGTCAGAATCTAAAAAACTCATTTGCGGGGAAGCACTGGAAGAAGAGAGCGCGGCTATCAACCATCCGCTCTCACCTATCCACCTCTCCCTACGACAGCCGGACCAGGTCGCGGAGAAACTGGAACCAGATGAAAAGCATGCCCCGCCACGAATAACGAATCTCGCCCGCGGCATTCCGCGTGAGCACCCCGGTGGCGATGTTGTGATTGATCTGCGCACGCAGGTCTTTCTGGATTTCGCTCTGAATCTGGTCGGCGTCGAGTTCCTCGAGATCCTCGAGGCGCACGCGATTCTGGTCCAGAAAATGGCGATGGCTTTCGTAGATTTGCAGGAAGGTCTGATCACCACGGAGCCGATTCACGCGCCATTGCGGCACGAGCTTCAAGCTGTAGCTGAAAGGATAATTCCACGTCGTCCAGATCGTGCCATCCTTCGCCCGCGAGCTGACGCTGAGATAGAAAAAGGCCACGTCGCGCTGATCGATGAGGCAGATGGCCGACTGGGTGCGTTC
>Ga0207667_10010672_pt1 | contig 10721 bp, 5 predicted proteins | sample KBSCornC52_FD_184301 | JGI IMG/M metagenome (GOLD analysis project Ga0207667, IMG submission 184301) | Corn rhizosphere microbial communities from Kellogg Biological Station, Michigan, USA - KBS Corn C5-2 (SPAdes) (version 2) | ecosystem: Host-associated > Plants > Roots > Rhizosphere > Soil ...
GTTGGTTTGCGAAGCATCAAACGGTTTCAGCACATACGATGAATAGGTTTGACCAGGCAACAATACGGAAGCGACCAGTCGCGGATCGCGATTGTTTTTGTAATTGGGATCTTTTTGATAAATAGCAACAGAGTCGGGCCCGAGTTCCCAGATTGTTTTTCCCTGTTTTGTCTCATAATTATTCACCACAGCTGCAGTTGGAGAAATAATCGTTTTTCCACCCACACCGAGGGGTGCAAATGTGTTCCATTGATTTCCGCCACTGGTATTTTCCTTGAAGAATATTCTCTCTTTATTTACTTCACCGGTGTACAGGAAAAGATCGGCATAACTGTTCTTTGGATTCGAAAGGGTCTTATACAATTCATATACTCCCTGGTCGATCACTTTTCTGGCGGCATCTTTTGCCGCCGCATAATTCTTGTAAAACAACGCAAGCCGGCTGATCAACGCCCAGCACGTTCCCGAACTGATTCTTTTAAGATCGGCATTTGTATAAACCGCAGGCAGGTGATTGGCGCAGTCTGTAAGTTCATTCACAATAAAATTATATACATCTGCTTCGCTACTCCTTTCGAGATAGCTTTCTGCAGGCGTTACCGATGTTGTTACAATAGGAATGCCGCCAAAGAACATCAGCAGTTCCATATGATAATAAGCCCGCAGTGCCCTTGCTTCATACTTGTAACGGTTCTTCAGAGAGTCATCCATAAAGCAACGGTCAACATTTTCCAGAAAACGGCATGCACGGCGGATGTCTTTAAAATCATCCTGCCATATGCCTGCGCCTACATCCCAGGTGGGATTTTGTAATCCCTTTACATATGATTCATAATCCCCCCGCGTGCTTTGGCGGGCAACTGCTTCATCACTTAATGCCGATAAGAACATTAACTGTCTGCCGGATGTACCATCGGGCACACCTACATAAACTGAATTGAGTGCATTGGTAGCGTCGGCAGATGTATTCCACCATTCTTCATCTGATATACTGGTGGGATTATCATGTACCAAGAACTTTTTACAACCGGAGATAAGGATCGATCCGGTAACAAACGATATAATTAAGATGAGGTATTTCATGTTGTTGCGAATTAAAATTGAATGTTACAACCGACAGTATACGTTTTCATAATACCATATGTCCATTGATTACCGCGGCTTTCGGGATCGGTTAATTTGAGCCTGCTAAACGTAAGCGGGTTTTGTGCGTTGAAGTATATTCGCATAGCGTTGACCCCTGTACGTTTCAGGAAAGACGAAGAGAGATCATAACCGAGTTGAATGAACTTTACGCGCAGATAAGCGCCATTCTGAAACCAGAAGTCTGACGACAATTTATTATTAGCCGGCGCCGTCGACAACCGCGGAAAGCGTGCGCCGGTTCTGTCGGGCGTCCAGTAATTGGCTGCATAGTATTTGGTAGGCACGCCACCGTCTTCGCTTAAGTCTAATGGCAACGCGAACATATCGAGCAATACCGCATCGCTTTTGCCGGTACCCTGTAATAAGAATTCAAGGTTCAGTTTTTTATAGGCTATCCTGAAATTGGAGAAGTAGCTGAACTGAGGAACAGGATTACCAATAAGCGTTTGGTCATTTGCATTGATCACACCATCACCATTCAGGTCAAGGTATTTGATATCGCCAGGCGCAGCATTAGGCAAAACCGGCACCACCGCTTTTCCTGTATTGTCAAAATCGCCTGCCTGCAAAAGGCCGGCTGTTTTATAGCCATACAAACTGCCAATACTGTTGCCAACCTGGTTGATGGTAGTGCCTGCAGAATTTACATACGGGCCAGCCACCAGGTTTAAAATGGTATTGGTATTGTACGAAACACCCGGACGTATTGATATACTTATATTTTTTCCGGCCCTGGCATTGTAATTCATCGACAGCTCCCATCCTCTGTTCTTTACTTTGCCTGCATTCACGGGCACCTGATCTTCAAAACCACCTACAAGTGGTAAGGAAGGGTTCAGAATAATATTGCTGGTGATTTTATTATAGTAGTCAACTGTGAACTCCAGTTTGCCGCCAAACAAACCAATGTCTGCACCGGCATCCGTCATATGCACGGTTTCCCAGGTGATATCGGGGTTACCATAGGTTGTTTCTACCCCACTTGAAGAATTGATCAATGTCTGGTATTTGTACAAACCAATATTTTCATTACCCAGGTCGCCATAGGAGGCCCTTAGTTTCAGATTATTGATAAAGCCTACGTTTTTCAGGAAGTTCTCGTTATGTACATTCCAGCCAAGAGCAACGGAAGGAAAATAGCCAAATCTGTTATGCGGACTGAACCGCGAAGAACCGTCTGTACGTATGGTGCCTTCTACGAGATATTTATTTGCGTAAGAGTAATTCAGCTTTGCATAAGCTGATATCAGGGAGGAAACATCCCAGTCGCCTGAATTGGTTTCTTCCTGCGAATAACCGGCCATGGCAAAGATCATGTGATCTCCCATAGTATGGGTATAATCGGCATTGGCGCCCAGGTAATAATAAGTAGTTCGGGCAGATGACACGGTTCTTTGCATGGTCCAGGTTTGTAATAACTGACCGGTGTAATAATCAAAAAAGTTATAGTTATCACGGGTAACGCGGGTAACGTCGCTGTTCAACCGGAAACTGAACTGACCGTGAAGGTTCAACCCTGGAAGTACGCGCCATTTGGGTTGCAGGTTAATACTTGTTTGTCCGCTTTCATATTTGTTTTGTCCGCCTTTTTCGGCATATGCTACCGGGTTTACAATATCCACGTAGCGGCCGTAAATGGTTCTTCCATCCACATCAGGATATTTGGGCAAAATGGTAGGCGGCACACGGTAAATATCTTCCAGCAGGCGGTTACCATTGTTGCCTGCAGTACGGTTAGGCGTTAATACATTTCTTTTAATGGCCAGCATGTCGAGGTTAATCACAAAATCCTTACTCAGCGTAATAGAAGTATTGGCCCTGATATTGAACCTGCTGGTATTGTTTATGGGCAGCATTCCTTTCTGGTAAATGTAGTTACCGGTTAATGCAATACGGGCAACGTTATTACCACCACTCACAGAAAGCGAATGGCTGGTTATGGGAGCCCTTTGATCGATCACCTGATCGATCCAGTTTGTATTGGGATATCTTACCGGATCAACGCCATTAACGGTATTGATAATATCACTGTCAGAATAAGAAGGTTGTTTACCGGCATTCACCTGAGCCTCATTGTACATGCGCATATATTCCGGCGCATTAACTGTTTTGGGTAAACTGACCGGCGCCTGTACGCCAACATAGCCGTCGTAGGTAACGGATATTTTGCCCGGAGTGCCTCTTTTTGTAGTAACGACAATTACGCCATTGGCAGCTCTTGCTCCATAAATGGCGGCGGCAGCCGCATCTTTCAACACAGTAACACTTTGCACAGTTACCGGATCAATGTAGTTCATGTCCATGGGAATGCCATCCACCAGCACAAGCGGATCGGAATTACCGAGTGTACTGATGCCCCTGATCTTGATAGCAGCGGCATCACCGCCCGGCAAGCCTGAGCTTTGTGTTACCTGCAAACCGGTAACGCCACCCTGCAAGCCTTGGGATAGTGTAGTAAGGGGCTTTCCTGTGATATTTGCAGCAACATCCAGTGTGGCCACCGAACTGGCTATGTGTTTCTTTCTCTGTTCTGATAAACCAACCACCACCACCTGATCAAGATCGCTCACATCTTCTTTCATTGAAATGCTAAGGGCGCTTTCGTTCTTTGCAACCGTGTATTCAACCGGTTTAAAACTGACCCTTGAAAAAACAAGCACATCGTATTTACTGACCCTGATATTAAAATACCCGTCAGCATCTGTAGTAGTGCTCACAGAAGATCCTTTAACGGCAACGGTAACACCAGAAAGTGCAATGGGTGGTTCGTGGGTGTCGTACACACGCCCTCTTACAGATAACGTAGAATCGCGCTGGTTGGCAACAGGCATCTCGTTTTTGGGCATGATGACAATCTGCCGGCCTTTGATGGTATAGGTTAAGCCGGTTTCGTGCAATGCCTGCTTAAGCACATCTGCAACAGACACGTTCCTGATTTCAAGATGTACTGTCTTTTTTAATTCCTTCTTTAGCAGATTGTCTCTGTAAAAAATAAGATAGTCGGTTTGATTTTGTATCGCCTCAAATAACTCAGGTAAGGTGGCATGCTGCAGGTTAAGGTCTACACGTGTATCCTGTGAATAGGTTTTTGCCGAAACACTCAGCATGCTCAGAAGCAGAAAAACAACCGTGAATTTGATCTTTAAAAATAGCAGGTTTGTTCGCCCCGCACCGGGACGTTGACAGCAATTCATTTTCATACGTTAGCGGTTAGTTAGTAATTTGGTTATATCATTTTTGTTTTCTTAAAGCCAGTTTCTGTTCGTTTGGTAAATAGATATAGGAAGTGCCAAGGCACATAAGGTTCATAACATCTTCGATGTTATTTTGAAGATCGAGTCTGCCCGAAAATGTTTCATCACCATGGGCAAGAACGCTGGTGTTTATGTGAACATCATAGTATCTTGAAATCCGTTTGACGATCTTCTCCAAAGGCATTTGTCTGAAGATGAGGTATCCCATTCTCCACGATACGTATTCATCGGTATTAACAGATGATACATCAATACGATCCGCACCGGCGTGAAAGCTACCCATATTGCCAGGCGCCAGTCGATTTGTAAGGATCCCGGCATTGCCTTTGGCGGTTAAGGCCACGCTGCCTCTTACGAGCACTACGTTAGTCTGTTCATCGTCGTCATATGCGCTTACATTGAACGCGGTACCTAATACATTTACCGAAATATTTTTTGCATGAACTGTAAAGGGTTTGCCGGCATCGTGCTTTACATCAAAATAAGCTTCACCGGTTAGTTCAACTGTTCTTTCATTGCCGGTAAAGGTGGTGGGATATTTTATAGAAGAAGCTGTATTCAGCCATACCAATGTGCCATCGGCCAATGTTAACTGTACCATTCTGATTCCCCGCGGAACGGTTAATGTATGATAACTGATCTCTCCATTATGATTTGCAGATGTATCATACGCAATGCGGCTATCGGCAAGCTTTATAATATTGATATTGTCGTGACCGGTTGCAGTTCCATTTCCCATTTCATTTAATGCTATTTGCTCACCATTGGCCAGTGTTATATATGCGCTTGTGTTTTTTGCTATTGGTAATTGTACAGCAGGTGGGGTAGATTGGGCTACCTCTTTTACCGATTGTTTCTTCAGAAAATAAAACCAACCGGCGCCGAGCGCCAGCAAGAGAATGGCGGCAGCCGCCGCCCTGAACAATAATCGTTTATAGCGGACTGAAGCAGGTGGTTGAATGGCTTGCATTAAACGGGTTCGCAATCTGTTGCTGATTTCAACAGGCGCCTCTGCGTTTGTTTCCATGGCTTTATTAAATTCAGCCTGAACCAGTTGCAAAAGCACCCGGTTAGCTGCATGCTGTTGAAGCCATTGCATCAACTCCTCCATCTGCTGAGGATTGCAGGCATTATTCAGGTAATCAGCTAAAAGCTGCGCATAATATTCATTGGTTTCCGGCATAATCAGAATCTAGCTGGGTAATATATATGGTACATAATAGAGTAATATAGCGCATAACACCATTAATGTAGTACATAATATCCCAAATTGCACCATAAGGGTGGGTGTCTGCGGAAAAAAAATGAAGATTTTTCAGGCCTGGTCAATCAAGACAAGCTGATGAAAGCAGCCGGGAGCTCTGAAATGAGGAATAATAGCAATATAAAATAAGTGGAAGTGTCGCCATACTGATCAATATGTTCCCTGATCAGTTTCATAGCCAATACCATATGTTCTTTTACGGTGTTACGTGAAATGCCCAGTTCTTCGGCAACCTGTTCATAGCTTTTTCCCTCTTCACGGCATAGTTTGAACACTTTCTGGCGCTGGGGTGGCAATCGGTTGATGGCTGCCTGTAACAGCGCTTCATATTGTTGCCACAAGACCTTCAGGTCAGCGTCTGCAACCGATTGGGAAAACTGCTTTAGCACCTGTGTGCGCAGGTTTTCGTCGACTGCGATTTTCTTTAACAGCTTAAAAACGCTGTTGCGGGAGATACGATAAAGGTAGGCTTTGAAAGAAAGCTCAGGATCAATGCGGCTTCTGATTTCCCATATTTTGAGAAATACGTCCTGCAGAACATCTTCGGCAAGGGCAGGTGATTTAACAAAGCGAAGTACATAATGATAAAGAGGCTGATGATACTGGTTGTACAACTCCCGGAATGCATCGCTGTCGCCTTTTTGCAATCGTAGTATTACACTTTGTTCGTTATATGTAGCGGGTGTTACAGGCACTTTATTAAAGAGCCTAAAATAAGTAATTTATTGATTAGTGGCGGATTGCATATTGTTTTTTTTGAATGAGTGAAGCGATAAAGCATTGCATGCTTCGATAAAAATAAAATGCAATCCGCAACGTTGTTCTGTTATAACCCCATCCATGAAAAGTATAATTTTCCTTTATACGTTTGCGTTGCTTTGTGTAACGTCTTACTGCCAGATCAACGATCCTCTATATAAAGAAGGCATAAAACGCTTTAATGACAAAGACTTCCCGGGCGCTCTTACATGGTTCGAAAAAACAATAAAGGCGAATCCCGATAGCGGTGTAGCTTACTTTATGCATGGACTCACCTGCATGCATTTGCAGCAGGCGAAGCAGGCCCTTGCAGACATTAAAAAATCCATTGCTTTGCATTACGTCAATTCCCTCTCCTATTCTTATTGCGGTATGATAAAGTACAGTCTCCAGGATTTTAAAGGTGCTTTGGAAGATTTTGACCAAGAGATAAAGCTATATCCCAATATCGCAGATGCCTATAACAACCGGGGCTCGGCCAAAGTCAAACTAAACGACTGTGTTGGCGCTGTAGCCGATTTTGACAAAGCCATTCAACTGGACCCCGGTGATGGAGCCTACTGGTCGTCAAGAGGACTATGCAAAGCAAACCTCGGATCGGTACAGGAAGGGATCAATGACCTGAATAAAGCCGTAACATTGGACCCTAATAACGCAGAAGCGTATTCTAATCTCGGACTTATTGAACTCCATACGAAAGATTACACGAATGCATTAAAGAACCTTGACAAAGCTCTTGCATTAGACTCTACACTGGTAGAAACCCATCATTTGCGCGGAGAAGTAAAATTAGACCTGAAAGATTATTTGGGAGCGCTGAACGATCTGAATTTTGTACTAAAGTATATGCCCGAAGACTTGCCAGCATGGAACCTGAGAGCATCGGCCAGAATGTTTCTCGGCGACAAAGCCGGCGCCTGCGCCGATTACAAAAAAGGTTTACAGCTCGGTGGGAAGCCTATCCCGGAGATAGATAAGTTTTGCAAATAGTCAATTTTTGTTTCATAATATCTGAAGCGATGTGATGTACTGAGAGCCGCAAAGGCTGTCTCCCTTAGTTTTGGAGACAGCCTATTCTTTCTGAAAATGAAAGATCTATTGCTTAACTATAGATACTTTACTTACCGGCTTGCTATTGTTGCTTACAACCACATAATAAATACCATTGGCAAGTGAAGTCGTTGACAATTCGTAAGTAAAACTTCCCTTTACTTTATTTCCCCGGTCAATGGTGCGGATCATTTGGCCAGTTGAATTAAACAGACTTATGGTGTAATAGCCGTTTTGATCAAATTGCCCGGTTATATTTACTATTTTTTGAGTCGGATTGGGATACGCTCTGACAGCCGATACGGCCCCCTGGTTCATTGTTCCATTTGCAGCGGCATTAATTTTGGTATCCATCCTGAATGGTGAAGGGTACGATGGGTCTTTAACAAAGTGCAGCTTAGTTATACTATTGTTAGATGATGTACCTATTACGTAAAAATCATCTTCATCTATATCGTTATTGGATATGCCATCTTTACTTAAAAAAATGGGATACTTAAGCTGCAAATTTCCCCAATCTCCGCCCTCGCAATAGAAAACGATCCGATCAGACCAATGAACCAGATCTGTAGAAGTTCTGAAAGCCAGCCTGGGATTACCATTGTCGCCGATATAACATTCAAGTCCGATAAACTTGTTTGTGTTCTTAAATTTAGCCACAGAGAACCGGACAATCGATGCGTCGAGAGGAAATATGGCGGTGTTCTGCGGACCTCGCGTAGCAAAATAAGAAGCAGCAATATCTTTTGAAAATCCGGCAGGGAGAGATGGGATCCAACCACTCACAGAAGACCATGTTTCATATGACGTAGGTATCAGAATATTATTTTTGAGAACGCGAATCACTTTAAAACCACCGGTGCCATCATTGGATGCATCCGCCACAAATATGTAAACATAATCCCCGTCGATAATGGAAGAAGGATGCCTTAATCCACTGGACGTTGGGTTCCCCTGTGCGTTTACATAACCGGCCGAAGGCCACGCTATTGGCCCTAAATCGTTCAGGTAGTTAGCACCGTAGTCATTAGCTGCATCGTAAGGCAACCAGTTGCCGTTCAAAAAAGCAAAATAGGCATCCCAACATTCTTCATACGGACCACCATTATAGCTGCCTGAAAAAGTAGCATGGTTATTAGGATCAATTTTAAAATTGGGCCTTACGGTATTCTGATAAAATTTATTATTGTCCTGTACTTCGTTTTTGTTCTCTCCATGACTGAACGCCAGCAGTATGTTTTGATTGGAGCCCTGGTGAAAAACTACCTGCGCGGTAAATATACCGTTATAATTTCGCCGCCAGTGGTAGGTTTTCCATTCGTTGTGATAAATATAACCGTCGCTTTCAAGGTAGTTAGGGTCAACAAAACTGCCCCACCAATCACCTGCTGCGCAGTTCCACTTAGGACCATAACCTGTTGAATTGGACACTACAACCGTTTCGTTGTAAGGCGTGGCGAGTGACCTGGGAGCTGACCACACACCGGTATAGTGTGTTGTAAAATAATATTGATACCATCCCCCTTTAATGACCCACGGCGCCGCTTCGGCATAAAAACTAAGAGCCCCGGAGCCTTGCACAAAAGTGGTTGTAGACGCACCTATTGAGTACCCGGCAAGATTATTATAGGGACATTGTGAAATAGATAAAAAAGGCAGTAAAAACAAAATACCAATGAACGTTCTTTTCATAGATAGGTTTACATTTTTAAGTTGAAAGAAAGCTGCAATATATTAGAGCGTTAGGAAATACCTCACGTTATGGCCCATAGCTTTTATTGACGGTGTAAATTTAAATCACTGTCTACATAGCAATAATTCTTTTTGATACCCGTGCAATTCTGCCAATAGCCGTGTAGAAATGGGCGATAAACGTGCAGCATTATATATCATTAGCAGGAATAAACCGCCGGTGCGCATTCAGCAATCTCTTGAAAATTAAAGACTAATACCCAGGTATGTCGTGACTTTAATGGCGATATTTTTACAGATGTGAGTAAGAATGTAATTTTACATGCAGATCTAATAGAATAACGCATAAGGGGCTCATTGAACTGCATACGAAAAATTACACGAATGCATTAACGAACCCTGACAAGCGGGTGCCTGTGCTGATTACAAAAAAGGATTGCAGCCCTGGAGGAAGCCTACGCCAGAAATAGATAAGTATTGTAAATAGACCGTTCCATCTGCGTTAGATGGCTTTATTTTGCTGCAACGCCTGCCTGCTTTTTCTCCAGTAGTTTAATGAAGTAGCCGCCCACCACACTCCTGGCCTGAAAACCTACCTGCTTTCCGTTGGTAGTTTCGTGCCAGTCGCTGAGGGGTACCCGCGTTGGCGTTTCTGTCGCATATTTATAGACCGGTTCCACAATGGCGGTGAAATCAGCCGGGTTGTCGGCCAATGTCGCCGTCCACAGGATCCAGTCGGATTTTGTGTATGTTCGCCGGCTGTCAAGAGGAAGGCCGTACATATTTTGTCTGCTTAAATAATACCGGATCTCTTTGTGGTACACCTCCTGCGGAAAAAGACCAAAGCCCAATAGCTTATCCCAAACCATGTTGTACTTCTGGCTCCAGGAATCATGTTTGTCAAAGGTAAGGGCGTAATGGTCGCCTGCATCGGCCAGCTTCATCCAGCGAGGCACCATGGCCTCGGCACTATCCCGAAAACGTTTTGCCTCTTCAGTGAAACCCAACTGCTTTGCCAACGCCGCATAGCTGGCAATGCCTATAATGGCTTTCACAGACAAGTTCGCATTGCGGGCAAGATGACCGGCAAAATCATCGGTGCACAGCTGATTGGCAGGGTCAAATCCTTCATGGAGAAGGTAATTGGCCCAGGTGGTCAGTGTTTGCCAGTGCTTTTTAGCATACTCTGCATTGCCTTCGGCTTTGGCGATGGCGGCCGTTAAGATCAGCATATTGCCACTTTCTTCCACTGGCATATCTTCGCCATAGGTTTGACCATTCGCCAATGGATAGGTGCCGAGATCGTGTGCCGCAAACGGCTTTTTCCAGCGGCCACTTTCACTGTATTCAAAGATGCCATTCAGCATACCCTTTAAAACATCGGGATTGTACGCGAGAAACAATGGAGCAGATGGATAAGTTACATCCACCGTATTGATGGAGCCATTGCTAAAATTTTCTTTAGACAAAAACAGGATTTCACCCTTTGGGCTTTTTACCAGTTTATGTGCTGCAACACTTTGCCGATAAGCTATTTCACAAAGCCGGGCATATGA
>Ga0207667_10010674_pt1 | contig 10720 bp, 11 predicted proteins | sample KBSCornC52_FD_184301 | JGI IMG/M metagenome (GOLD analysis project Ga0207667, IMG submission 184301) | Corn rhizosphere microbial communities from Kellogg Biological Station, Michigan, USA - KBS Corn C5-2 (SPAdes) (version 2) | ecosystem: Host-associated > Plants > Roots > Rhizosphere > Soil ...
GCGGTTTCCGAGCGGGGATCGTAGGCGATCGGCCAGCCATTGGCGAAGCCTGCCCGTGGCGCGTAATCGTCCGGATAGCCGAGTGGCCTCACGGTGAGTCCCCTTAGCGGTCGCGCATATTCTGCCGGCGGCTCCGGCACGACTCCCTGCGGAAGCGGGTCCTTGCCGTCGTTCTTGCCCCACTGGACCACGTAATCGTCCTGGACGCGGTAGATTGTCGCCTTGTCCCACCAGTGTGCGCGCGCCAGAGCCCTGATGTTGGCCACGTGGACAGGGGCGAAATCTGGGGCGAGTTGCATCAGCACCTGCCCGCCGTTTTTCAGCTTCATCACCAAAAGATCAGGCGGCGCAATATCACGCCAAGCGCCTGGTGGGGCGGAGGCGACGATGTCGGCCGGAGTAGCGGGATTGGGAGGAGGAGCTCCCGCACCAACTAGTGCCAAAGCGACAAGTGCTGCGATACGAGCCATTGGCACATAGAAGCAGATTCCCAGTTGACCGGAAAGCGGAAGCTTTCATTGGGATTTTTGCGTTGGGGAGATGAAGGAGACGAGGATGCACAAGCTAGCAGCAGCAGGATTTTCAGCAGCGCTAATGCTGGCTTCCTGCAACCAATCCCAGCCTCAAAACCCGCCGCAGAATCAGGCACAGCAGCCGCATTCCGCGATCGGCCCCGAGCAGGAGCAGCTTCACCAGCTCGACGCCCTCAACCTCGCGATCGCTCTCAAGCGGGCAATCTACGATTCAGGGTTCAGTTGCCGCCAGATCGACAAGGCGGGCTACGTCGGGCCGTACAAGAACCTGGATGAGTGGACCGCGCATTGCACCAACGGCCGCGACTGGGCCATCTTTGCCGGTCCCGACGGAAGCGCTCAGGTTCGGGATTGCGCCGATGTTGCGCGCTTTGGCCTGCCCAAGTGCGAAATCCACGAAGCTCCGAAGGGTTCGGTCAACGCTCGCAGCTGATCAGCCGCAGCTCCTGCTTTCCTTATACTCGCCTGCCGCGGACTTTTCCTTCACAGTGGTGCAATTGCCCTGCCGGATCGTTTCACGCCAGCTGCCATCGGCGTTCGTTACACGATTGCCCTTGGGGACGCGCTGGCCATTGACGACGTCGTAATTGAACGGCGTGTGTTGGACCTGCTGCTTGGGCTGATCGACCTGAGCCGGTTGAGCCGCAGCAATAGCCGCCCCGGCGAGAGCGAAGCCCGCAAGAGCAATAGCTGCTCTGGAGAAAAAGCCGCGATTCATGACATCTGTCCTCATGATGCCCTTGTAGCACGGTTCTCGTGAACCAGCGCTGACGCCGGGTTCATTGGGCCAGCGTCATTATAATGCCCCACTCTTCCTCTCGCACGGGCGAAACGGAGAGCCGCGACTGCCGGATCAGCTCCATCTTCGCCAGCTTGGGCTCACCCTTGATTTCCTTAAGCATGACGGGCCTGAGAAGCTGCCTTACGGGCTCGACCCGAACCGAAACCCAGTTTGGATCTTTGGGATCGGGGGCTGCGTCGCGAGTGATACGCATGATCCCGATCACCGAGCGTTCATCGCCGGAGTGATAGAAGAACGCCTCATCGCCAGGCTTCATCGCTTTGAGGTGGAGTCTGGCGGCGGGGTTGCGAACACAATCCCATTCGGTCGAGCCGTCACGTTGAAGATCAGCCCAGCTGTAGGTTCCCGGCTCCGACTTCATTAGCCAATGCGCCATCAATCCCTCCTTGCGCGCAGCTAACCGATCCCCTCACAAATCAAAAGTTCCCGCAGGTTTCCGAGAAAACTCAACCGGTTCCGCGACTCGTCCCGCGACTCACTCAATTCATCGTTAGGTGGCTTGGATTAGCGGAAATAATCCGTATCTGGCCATCAGCGATTGAGAGCGAGAGGTCCTTAGGACGCCCCCAGGCGCAGGACCCGGGCAAGACGGATGACCCCCACCCGCACATCTTTCGGCGCCCTTTGGGCGCCAAGGGTGGGGGCGCCGCCAGAGAGCAAGGGCAATTAAATGAAGCTGACGGGCCGCCGCGGGCTGACCGCGACGATTGGATTTATTGTGCTGGGGCTGACCTCGGCGAACGCCAGCGCAGCGCCGGTCCAGGCAAGCTTCCAGCCGGCCGTTCAGAACATCAGCTATAGCCTTCCCCAGCAATCGGCGGTGGCTCCCACCACTGGTGCGGTTCAGGCCACCGTTCCTGCTGCGAACCCTCTGCAACTGCTGTCGAACGCACCGGCGATGATGAACCAACCGCTCCCTCTTCCACTGGGGCAGATTGTTCAAGCCAATATGGGCGGAGCGTTGGACGACCAAGGGATTTGCCTGGCGACGGCAGTCTATTTCGAGAGCCGCGGGGAGCCTGTCGAGGGACAACTCGCGGTAGCCGACGTCGTGATCAACCGAGCGGCGTCTGGCCGGTACCCCTCCGACTGGTGCAGTGTCGTCAAGCAGAAGGCGCAATTCTCGTTCGTTCGCAATGGGCAGTTTCCCGGAATCTATGACGTGGCGGCATGGCACACCGCGGTCGGTGTCGCGCGCACGGCCATTCTCAATCTCGCCCGTGAAGTTCCGAACGACGTCATGTGGTACCACGCCGACTACGTGGCCCCGAACTGGAGGCATGGCCTTCAGGAAGTAGAGCAGATCGGCGCCCACATCTTCTACCGGGCCTAAACCGCTCTTCCTGACTCGCGAAAGACTCGGTTCGGCGTAAATCCCGTTTACAGGGGATTCGCGCCGGACCGTTTTCGATTCACCCTGCCGCCAGCGCCCACGCCAGCGCTAGGGGAGGGTCGAGTGCTCAAGGTCCTGGTCGTCGAGGATGACGCGCAGCTTGCAACCACGGTCCGGTACCTGATCGAGGACAACCCTCGCTATCGAGTGATCGCGACGGCGGAAGATGCCGAGTCCGCCATTTCCGCTGCCGAGACTTATGATCCGGATCTCGCTCTTGTCGATCTCCATCTGGCGCACGGTTCAACCGGTTTCTCCGTCGCTGTCCGGCTTCACGATCTCGACATCCCTTGCCTCTTCGTGAGTGGCAAAGCGCCGAGCTTTCCGATGCCGGATCTTGCGCTCGGCTGCCTGATGAAGCCTTTCACGGCCGAGGATGTGCACCGTTCGCTTGCCCTTGCCGAAGACCGGCTTCGCGGGCGCGAAATGCTTCGTATAAAGCTTCCGCAGAACCTCAAGGTCTACGAAGTCACTACGCAAATCACGGAGGCTCCACCGGGCTATATCCCATCTCGACGCTCGATCCGAACTCGACTCGAGCACTGGATCGCCGGCCGCCACGCCCTGCAGTCATAATCTGTAAAACCGTCTCAAGGCGGGCTAATCGCCGGATACGGAGGCGGCGGCCGGACCGGCCGTAAAACTGGATGCCCCGCGTGGATTCGAACCACGATTGACGGAGTCAGAGTCCGTAGTCTTACCATTAGACGACGGGGCAATGCGCGCCTCAAACAGCGCGCGGGCGAGATAGAGATTTGGGCCCGCAGGTGTCAACGGCGCGAGGAGTTTCCTTTCAGGAACTTGCCCTATTGCGCCATTCCAGCCTACACTCATCTCAAGTCAGCCGCCTTATCCAAGGCGGCGCAGGATTAGATTGGGCGTTTGGTCATGGCTCAGGAGGCCGCCAGCGCGCCGGCCCCGCAACCTAGCCCCGGGCCGGCCATCACGAATTCGCCGCAGCCGCGGCCCCACGACCATAGCCATTCGCCGCGCCATACCTACGGTGCCTTGGACCTCGGTACCAACAACTGCCGCCTTTTGATTGCCCGGCCGAACAACGGTGCATTCACCGTCGTTGACGCCTTTTCGCGCGTCGTGAGGCTTGGCGAGGGGCTATCCGGAACCGGTCGCCTGTCGGACGAGGCGATGGAACGGGCGGTGGCTGCACTCGCGATCTGCGGAGAGAAGCTCCGGAAGCGCAACGTCTCGCTCTCGCGCTCCGTTGCTACCGAAGCCTGTCGCCGGGCGGCGAACGGGCGCAAGTTCATCGACAGGGTAAGGCAGGAGACCGGTATCGCGCTCGAGATCATCGAGCCGGCCGAGGAGGCGCGGTTGGCTATGCTCGGCTGCCATAAGTTGCTTGAGCCGGGAGACGGCCCGGCGATGATCTTCGACATCGGCGGCGGCTCGACGGAACTCGTTTTGATCGAGCAGACGGAGAAGGGGCCGCAAATCCGCAGCTGGTGGAGCGCGCCTTGGGGCGTGGTCTCCTTGACGGAGAGCGAGGGACGGGAGGCGATTGACGGAAGCGAGCGTCTCGCAGCGTACCGGCGTATGCGCGAGCGGGTACGGAGATCCTTTGACCAGTTCGAGTCGAGCTTGCCTCGCGAGCGCCGGGGAATCCGGCTGCTGGGAACCAGCGGCACAGTGACGACTCTCGCCAGCGTCCATCTCGCACTTCCAAGCTACGACCGCCGGGCAGTGGATGGCCTCCACGTGCCCATTGACGCGATGCGGACGATCAGCGGGATGATCGCGGAAATGGATTACGAAAAACGGTCCAGCCTGCCCTGTATCGGGCCGGAGCGGGCCGACCTCGTGGTCGCGGGCTGCGCTATTCTTGAAGCCATCATCGAGATCTGGCCGGCGAAAAACCTGGGAGTCGCCGATCGCGGAATTCGTGAGGGCATACTTCGCTCGTTGATGGCTCAGGACGGCTACAAGCTGTGATACGCGGGCCGCGCCAGCGGGTTCGGACGGCGCGCAGCCGTTCCGCGTCCTCCACGCGGTGGCTGGAGCGGCAGCTGAATGACCCCTACGTTCGCCGCGCGAAGGCCGAGAATTATCGCAGCCGCGCGGCGTACAAGCTGCTGGAACTCGACGAGCGGTTCGGCTTCCTGAAGGGTGCTCATTCGGTCGTCGACCTCGGGATTGCGCCGGGCGGGTGGGCGCAAGCGGTCCGGCGGCGCCTACCGAACGCTTCAGTTGTCGGTATCGACCTGCTGCCAACCGACCCGATCGACGGAGTCACCATTCTGCAAATGGACTTCATGGACGATTCAGCGCCGGACCGGTTGAAGGCGGCACTTGGCGGGCCAGCAGACCTGGTGCTGTCCGACATGGCCGCTAACACGGTCGGCCACCAGCAGACCGATCATCTTCGGACGATGGGTCTCGTCGAGACCGCTCTTGAGTTTGCGAAGGATGTGCTGAAGCCCGGCGGCGCGTTCGTCGCCAAGGTGCTCGCCGGCGGAGCCGACAGCACTCTCGTCGCCGAGCTCAAGCGGCACTTCGCGACGGTGAAGCATGCGAAGCCGCCAGCGAGCCGCAAGGATTCGAGCGAATGGTACGTCGTTGCGCAGGGCTTCAAGGGAGCCGACTCCGACTAGGATCGCCCATTCGTCAAAACGAGCAGCGGATGTGGCAATCAGCCTTTGGCGCGCGCCTCGTCGATTGCCGACTTCAGCATCGGATATGTGACCGCGCCGTTGATCACCCGGTCGCCGATCACGAACAGCGGCGTTCCTGTCGCTCCCAGGGCGCCCGCGAGCTGGAAATTCTTCTTGAGCTCGGCGTCTCCATCGGAAGTTTCGACCGGCTGGTCGGGAATTCCGGCAGCCTGCGCCGCCGTAGCGATCGTTTGCGGGTCGGGCCGGCCGGCGGACCACAGCGCATCGTGGAACTGCGCGAACCGGCCCGCTTTCGATGCAGCAAGCGACAGCCGCGCAGCATCGACGCTCGACTGCCCGAGGATCGGCAATTCGCGATAGACGATTCGGACTTTGGGATCGCTCTTCAGCAACTGGTCGAGAGCCGGATTGCTCGCTTTGCAATAGGGGCAGGCGTAGTCGTAAAATTCGACCAGTGTGATATCGGGTTTGCTCGCGCCCTTCCACGAAGTGCCGAACGGAGTTTCCAGTTCAGCGCGGTGTGCAGCGAGAACCGGCGCATATTGCTGCTGGTGAAGCGCCTCGCCGGCATCGATCAGCACCTGCGGGTCTGCCATCATTCCGGCCCGCACAATGCGGCCGGCCAAATAGTGGGGAACGGCGAAAACCAGGAGTGCCGCCATCACTGCGGCGCCGATGATTCCGCCGGCCATCCCCGAAATCAACCAGCCGGACGAGCGCCTTTGTCCCTCGGTCACTGGTGCCCCTTGTCCTTCTTGTCCTTGAGCTGCGCCTTAGCGACCATGGCAATATCTTGCGCTCGAAGATAGTCCGGCGTGCCCGGCGGGATCCCCTTCATCGCCATCTCGGCGCTGGCGAGCGCCATTTTGTGATCGGCCTGGAGATAGCTGCGCTCGGCAGTGGCAAGCGCTGCCCGGGCCTGGTCGCCTTGGCGATCGTAGATGATCCCAAGCTGGAACCAGGCGTCCGGATCATCGTCGTCGCGAGTGACAGCGGTTTTGAGAACCTGCTCGGCTTCCGCGTAATTCTTGGGGTTCTCGGTCGCGACCAAGGCATGGCCAAGCAGTGCAGCGATCAGCGGCTTTTCGCCGGACAGCTGGGTCGCCTCCCGAAGGGGCGCGACGGCGTCCGCGGGCTTGCCGTCCTCCAGGAGGATCTGCCCCTTGAGCTCGAGGAAGAACGGATCCTGTGGCGCGCCAGCAAGGAGGGCGTTGGCTTCGGCAAGAGCCTGCGTCGGATATCCTCCCATGTGGTAGGCGTAGGCGCGAGCGTAATGACCTGGAACGCTATCGTCACCGAGCGGATACCTCAGCAGCGCCTGTCTCGGATCGACATATCCCAGCAACTTCGCCTTCACCCGCAGGAAGCGCTCATTGAGCTGCGGATCGACAGGCTTGTTCCAGGCGGGATCGGCCTGGAATTTCTGCTGCAGCGCCTGGATTCTTTCCGAGGTGAGAGGGTGACTCTGATCGAAGCTGTCCGTCGAGTAGTCGGCGAGCCGATATTCCTCGTTCTGAAGCTTTCCGAAGAAATCGAGCATGCCCTTGCCGCTGATCCCCGCGATATGCAGGAACTTGGCGGCGGACGCGTCGGCGGTCGCTTCCTGCCCGCGAGTGAAGGCCAGCATTTTTCCGATGGCCGCCCTTTGGCCCATTTGCGCGAGGCCGATCGCGGCATCCGGAGATCCGGCCGCCGCGGCAATCGCACCCAGCACCATGGTCGCAAGATAGACGCCAAGTGCCTGGTGCTCGCCCTCGCCGGAGCGGATGGAGTCCCCGGCGGTGACGTGCCCCAGCTCGTGAGCAACGACTCCCTGAAGCTGATTGACGTTGTCGCAATCCAGCAGGAGACCCGATTGCACGTAAACCGTCTGCCCCGTCGCAACGAAGGCGTTGATCTCCGGATCGTTCAGAAGGACGACGTGAACCGCTTCGGGATCGAGCCCCGCAGCTTTGATCAGCGGCAGCGACATGTCGCGGAACATCTGTTCCGTTTCGGTGTCGCGGAGGATCGATGGCCCGCTATCGTCGGCAGCAGCCGCTGCCGTCTGCGAAAAGGACAGCATCAACACCAGCGCGAGCATGAGGGCGCGCATCGCCCGGGACAGCGCGGATTTCATGCCGGGTCCATCACACCTGCGGCCTGAACCGGGCATGAAACCCTATCCGAACGTCCTTTGCCACCACCCGCGCCGAGGCTCGCCCTCCTGTTCCGCAGCCGAGTCATTATCGGCGTTCGGAGTCGGTGCGGATTCGGGCGCCTGCGGAGCATTCGCCGGAGTTGCCTCGGCCGCCTTGGCTTTGCGCGTGCGCCGCTTTGGCTTCTCTTCCGATTGGCCGGCGGGAGGCGCGTGTTCCGGCTCTGCGGCTACAGGCTCGGCAGCCTTAGTCCGGCGACCGCCCCTTTTCGGCTTCGGTTGCGGTTCGGCTTCAGACGCCGGGGCGGAAGGCTCCTGCCCGACCGGTTCGTCGATCGCCGGAGGAGCCTCGGGCGGGATTTCCAGGGTAGTAAGGTCGACCTCCGGCGTTTCGCCAGAAGCTGCTACCCCACCTCTGCGCCGGCGGCGGCGCTTCGGCTTGTCTGTCGCTGCAGCTTGCTCCGGCTGTGCTTCCGGCTCGACAGGCACCTCTTCCAGCGAAGGGGGAACCTCGTCGGCCAAAGCTGCACCGTCAGCTGTTTCACCGCCACGCCTGCGGTTCCTGCCTCCGCGCCGACGGCGACGGCGCTTCCGGCCCTGGCGGTTGCCTTCGCCTTCGTCTTCCGCTTGCTCTTCGGCGAGCTCGTCCGGTCCATCGAGCGCCGCTTCGAGTTCGTCTTCCTCTTCGTCCAGGTCGCTCTCGGGCTCCGCCGGCTGAGGTGCGGGGATCACTCGTTGCGGTCTCGGGCCGGAGCTTTCCACCGCCATTTTCGCGCCTTCGAATGCGTCATCGATTACGACTTCGATGAACACTCCGTAGCGTTCCTCGATTTCGGCCAGCTCGCCCCGTTTCTTGTTGAGAACATAGACGGCGGCGTCGCGTCCCGCGCGAAGCAGGATTTGCGAGCCGCGTCCCCGCGCCGACTCATCCTCGATCAGTCGAAGTGCCGAAAGGCCGGCAGAGGATGCGGTGCGCATCAGGCCGGTGCCCTCGCAATGCGGACAGGGCTTGGTAGAGGCTTCGAGAACGCCGGTTCGCAGCCGCTGCCGGCTCATCTCCATCAGTCCGAAACTACTGATCCGTCCAACCTGAATTCGGGCGCGGTCGTTTTTCAACGCCTCCTTCATCGCCTTTTCGACTTTGCGGACGTGGCTCTGCTGCTCCATGTCGATGAAGTCGATGACGATCAGCCCGGCCATGTCGCGAAGCCGAAGCTGACGCGCGATTTCGGCCGCCGCTTCGATGTTCGTGCTGAAGGCGGTTTGCTCGATATTGTATTCGCGCGTCGATCGTCCCGAGTTGATGTCGATCGAGACCAGCGCTTCGGTGGGATTGATCACCAGATAGCCGCCCGACTTCAGCTGGACCACCGGCTGGTACATGGCCGAAAGCTGGTCTTCGACTCCGTGCCGCTGGAATAGCGGCGTTTCTTCGCTGTGCTGCTTCACCCGGCGAACGTGGCTGGGCATCAGCAGCTTCATGAACCCGCGGGCGGCCTTGTAACCTTCTTCTCCCTCCACGATCACCTCGTCGATGTCGCGGTTATAAAGATCGCGGATCGCGCGCTTGATGAGATCGCTGTCGCGATAAATCAGTGCCGGAGCGCTGCTCTTCAGGGTGCGCTCACGGATTTCGTCCCATAGCCGCGCGAGATAGTCGAAATCGCGCTTGATCTCGGTCTTCGTGCGCTGGAGACCCGCCGTCCGAACGATCAGTCCCATCGTCTTCGGCAGGTTGAGGTCGCTCATGATCGACTTCAGCCGCTTACGATCGGCGCCATTCGAGATCTTCCGGCTGATCCCTCCCCCGTGGGAGGTGTTCGGCATCAGCACGCAATAGCGGCCGGCGAGGCTGAGATAGGTCGTCAGCGCCGCACCCTTGTTGCCGCGCTCTTCCTTGACGACTTGAACCAGCAGCACCTGGCGACGCTGGATTACGTCCTGAATTTTATACCGACGGCGCAGGTTCTGGCGCTTCTTCCTTAGCTCGTCAGCGGCCGATTCGTCGACAGGTGAGCGAGCGGAGTCCGATCCTGCCTCGGAAGCCTCCTCAGGCGTGTCGGAATGCTCGTCAGCGTCTTCGCCCTCGACATCATCCTCGTCAGCCTCTTCGGCTTGATCTTCGCCGGCGCGCAGCCGCTCTTCCTCTGCCGCGTGTTCCGCTTCTTCGCGAAGCAGAGCTTCACGATCCGCCTTTGGAATCTGGTAGTAATCAGGATGGATTTCGCTGAAGGCGAGAAAGCCGTGGCGATTGCCCCCGAAATCGATGAAGGCCGCCTGCAGCGACGGCTCAACCCTGGTAACCTTGGCTAGGTAGATGTTCCCTTTGAGCTGCTTGTGCTCAGCGGATTCGAAATCAAACTCCTCAATCCGATTTCCCTTGACGACGGCGACCCGGGTTTCCTCCGGGTGGCGCGCATCGATCAGCATGCGCATGGACATTGAAAATTCTCCGGGCGCGCCTGGCCGCCACAGACGAGGGCGGGCGCGCGATTGTTGAGGCCAGGCGGTGCGGTAATTGGCCGCTGTTGCTGGCAAATGTGGTGAACTGTGCCTCTGCTGCTTGAGCTATCCCGGGCTTGAAAGCGGGAGACGCGTCCCTCGGCTCTGAAGAGAGCGGACGAGAGGCGTTTAGTGGCATCATGCAGCGTCAACCTGTGAAGGCCGCGGCCCGACGGACCAGCGGCGCCATCCTGCGGCAGGATCTGCCGAGTGGATCGATGGCGGTTAGCATTCGCAGGGAACCTTCGCAACACAATCGGGCAACAGCTTGCGACAAAGAGAATAAGTAGCCGTTAACCATATGGAATGATAAACCGGCTCGAATTGCACATGGAAAAGCAGTTGCGGTGGGTAAGACATAAACGGTTGGTGGCAGGCGCGGGCGTTCTAACGGTCGCGGCTGCTGCATTGTTTGTGCTGACAGGTGCCGGGCGAGCAAGCGGTACCGAAGCCGCCCCCGGCGTCACCGTCTCGCTTCCACCTCCGGCTCCAGCAATTGCAGTGACCGAGGCACGGGTCCCCGGAAGACCGATCGTTCTCATCGATCCTGGCCATGGAGGGCAGGACCCCGGGGCGACGGCAGTTTCCGGTGATATCACGGAAAAGCAACTTACCTTGCTATTCGCCCGCGAGCTCCGCGACAAATTGGCCAGCGACGGGCGGGTGAGGGTTGCCCTGACCAGGGATGACGATCGCTACCTGCCGCTGGATCAGCGCGCTGCG
>Ga0207667_10010677_pt1 | contig 10719 bp, 11 predicted proteins | sample KBSCornC52_FD_184301 | JGI IMG/M metagenome (GOLD analysis project Ga0207667, IMG submission 184301) | Corn rhizosphere microbial communities from Kellogg Biological Station, Michigan, USA - KBS Corn C5-2 (SPAdes) (version 2) | ecosystem: Host-associated > Plants > Roots > Rhizosphere > Soil ...
GTTCAACACGGAAGAAGTCGGACGGTTTGCGATTACGCAGGTGGAATATGGGCTCGAACTCGGCGCGAAGCCCAGCCTCGAATACCGCGATCTCAGCCAATACTTCCGCGAGCGTGGCGACGCTCACCCAACCCTTGTAGAGACAGCGGATGCGGTGCGCGTGATTCGCTCGCGAAAGGGAATGGTGCTGGCGGAGGGCGACGCGGACACACGCAGCGCCGGATCGTTCTTCAAGAATCCAGTGGTAGGAGCCGACGTCATTCAGACGTTAGCAAAGACGGCCGGCTGCCCGGTTGAGGAGGTCCCGCAGTATGCGGCCGGCTCTGGCTACGGTGCCGGCGTGGTGAAGACCTCGGCAGCATGGCTGATCGAACTGGCGGGCTTCTCCAAGGGATTTGCACTTGGGCGGGCGGCGCTCTCAAGCAAGCATGTCCTTGCGATTACCAATCGGGGAGGAGCTACCGCCGCAGAGATTCTCGCACTGCGCGATACCGTGATTGCAGGGGTAATGGCGCGGACGGGTATCCGGCTTGAGCAGGAGCCCGTGCTTCTGGGCTTCCCAATTCAGAATGCGGCGTCAGCCATTCGCTAAGCCACTGTCGCTCGATGGAGTCGCCAACTGGCGGAACAGGCGCTCGCGCTCGTCGCTCAGGATCTCCGCAGCTGCACCCTGAGCGGCCACGCTTCCGTCCGCGAGCCGGATGACCTCCGCTCCGATCTGGAAGGCTTCTGCGACATCGTGGGTGACCGAAAGGATTGGGACGCCCGTGCGCTGCTGCCATGCCAGCATGTTGTCCACAAGCGAGGAACGCAGCGGGAGATCGAGACCGGTGAAGGGCTCATCCAGCAGCAAGAGTCGAGGATTCATGCATGCGGCCGCACGCGCGAGATTTACGCGCTGCGCCTCACCGCCTGAGATCTGCCTGGGCAGCTGGTTCAGCAGTCGAGTGAGCTCAAACGTCTCGAGCATCTCTGGATCAGGATGTGCCCCGCTGCCGAACTCCAGATTTTCCCTAACGGTCAGATGCGGGAACAGACTCGGCGCCTGCGGAGCGAGCGGGGTCCGACGGAGGTGCGCGGGGATATTGGTACCACGAGAAGTATCCAGCAACAGTGTCCGCTGTCCGCCATCTTGCGCGAAGATTCGCCCAGATTCCGGCGCAAGCAGTCCGGAGAGCACGCGGAGAATGGTGGTCTTTCCTGAACCGGAGGGCCCGAAGAGAATCGTCCAGCGATGCCTCAGCTCGAACGCGACTTCGAGGCGAAGCCGGCCCACTCTATGTGAGGTGGACAAAGTGATGAAGGGCTCCGTGGCGGGTCCTGCCTTCGAGCTAGGCAAGCAGCGACCTCGTATTTGCATTGCGGCGGACATAGAGTGGCACCAGCGTCAGCACGCTGAAGACGAGCAGCACGGCAGCGGTGCGATTTGCGGCGGAGTAGTTGAAGTCCTGAACCTGGTCGTAAAGCACGATTGAAAGGGTTCTGGTTGCGCCCGGAATGTTGCCGCCGAGCATCAGCACGACGCCGAACTCGCCTACCGTGTGAGTGAAGGCCAGGACACACGCACTCACAAGCGAAGGAGCGGCCATCGGTAGTGCGATGGTTCGGAAATTCCGAAAGGGGGAAGCGCCGAGAGTGGAGGCCGTTTCCAGCAGATTCACAGGTACGGCTCGAAAACCAGCCACGAGCGGCTGCACTGCAAACGGCATGCTGTACAGCACCGATCCGGCCAGCAGCCCGGTAAAAGAGAACGCCAACGGGTGCCCGAGCATCCGAATCAGCAGTCGCCCCGGTGCCGTGAGCGGTCCAAGCAGGACGAGCAGGTAATACCCGAGAACAGTCGGGGGCAACACCAGCGGGAGCGCGACGCCAGCCTGAACCATGGCGCGGCCGAGCCCGTTGCCTGAGGCGATCCACCATGCAAGCGGAAGTGCAACCGCGAGTAGAATCGCGGTCGTGCCAAGCGCAAGCTTCAGTGTGAGCCAGAGAGCCTGAACGTCCATAGTTGCCCGGCTCAAGTGTAATGCTGCCGCCGTGGCAACGGGCTAGTTCGCGGGCTCCAGGCCATAATTGCTGAGATTCTGCTGGATTTGCGGAGATCGGAGCCAGTCGAGAAACGCATGGGCCTCTGCCCGGTGGCTGGAATTGCGCATCACGACCGCGCACTGCCGGATCTGGGGATACGCGGTACGTGGGATGCGAATGAAGCTGCCAAGCTGCTGGAAGTGCGCCGAGGACGCCACTGTAAGCGAGATGAGCCCCAGCTGGGCATTCCCCGATTCCACAAACTGCGCAGCCTGTGCAATGTTCTCAGCGACGACGAGCTGCGGCTTGAGCTGATCGTAGAGCTTCATCCAGGTAAGGGCTGCTACTGCGGCGCGTCCATAGGGTGCGTGGTCGGGATTCGCGATTGCCAGACGGGAAAACCTGTCGTCCTGAAGGGTGGTTTGCGTCAGCGGTTGCAGAGGCGAATCCTTGCGCGCCCAGAGGACCAGGACGCCGCGAGCGTAGGCAATGGGCGCCGAGGTGTCGGCGAGGTTGTCAGCGACAATTTTCTCAGGGAAGCTGTAATCCGCGGCCAGGAACAAATCAGCGGATTCACCGTTCAGGATCTGAGTAGCCAGCTCCGCCGATGATCCGAAGCTGACGTTCAGGTGGATTCCTGTCGCGTTTTCATAGGCGGAAGCAATTGCCGGCATGACCGGCTGCAAATCGGCGGCCGCAAGCACGCGGAGTTCTCGCTGCGTCTTCGCCGCATTGGCGTCCAGGACGCAGGCGAAAGCGACGGCAAGCAAGAGCACGGCCCTTGTCGCACTGGACCAGCGAGATGAATTCATTAGGGTAAGCTGAAGGTAAGCCAAATGAGCGTGACACATCAACTTAGATGCGCAGATTGCGGCGTCCGCACCACTGCCGAATCCATGAGCAGCGACTTCCGATGCCGGGAATGCCAAGGCCTCTATGAGGTGGTCTACCCCTGGAGTTCAGGTCCGGTTCTCGCCGAGTCCACCTCTCAGTTGAATCTGCCGAATCCAGGCGGCATGAGGCATCTGTGGCAGGAGCGGCGGACCTCTACGTTGGCGATCGATCAGAGCGGCGTCTGGCGATTCCGCGAGTTGCTGCCAATCGTCCGCAAAATGGAGAAGGTGGTGACCCTTTGCGAAGGTAATACGCCACTGTACGATCTGCCGCGCTGCGCGGAAATTGCGGGCGTGGACTGGCTCTTCGCCAAGCACCAGGGGATGAATCCCACCGGGTCCTTCAAGGATACCGGCATGACGGCCGCGCTGTCGGTCGCTGTGGAGCGCGGATTTCAGTGGGTTGCTTGCGCCTCGACCGGTAACACGTCCGCGGCGATGGCCGCATATGCGGCGCGCGCCGGGCTCCGGTCCATCGTATTCATCCCGGAAGGCAAGATCGCCTGGGGCAAGCTGTCGCAATCCATGGATTACGGTGCGCTGACCGTGCAGCTTAAGACTGACTTCGATGGTTGCGTGCGACTGTTGCTCGAGTTGGTGAAGCGATTCCCGATTTACTTGTTGAACTCTGTGAATCCCTATCGTCTGGAAGGGCAGAAGACGCCCGCCATGGAGATTCTGGAACAGATGGAGTGGCAGGTGCCGGAACACCTGATTGTCCCCGGGGGAAACCTGGCAAACTCGTCCGCACTGGGCAAAGGCTTTCTGGAGCTCAAGCAGCTGGGCATGATCGCCCGGGTACCTCGGATCAGCGTGATCCAGGCGGAGGGGGCGAATCCGCTGTACCGCTGGTTCGTCGATGAGAACCATGAGATGAAGCCTGTTACGGCCGATACTCGCGCCACGGCAATTCGAATTGGTAATCCAGCCAGTTGGAAGAAGTCGGCCCGCGTGATTGAGCAGACCGACGGGTGGTGCGAACAGGCGACCGAGCAGGAAATCGCACTTGCGAAGGCGCAGATCGGAGCCGAAGGCATCGGATGTGAGCCAGCTTCTGCAGTGACCTTAGCGGGCCTGAAGAAACTGGTGGCGCTGGGCAAAGTGAACCGCGGAGAGCGTGTAGTGCTGCTGCTTACCGGACACACGTTGAAGGATCCGCAATATACGATCGACTATCACCGCGGCGAACTCTTGCACGAAGCCGAGCTTGCCGGAGCTTCCGCCGCGGACCTGAGACTCCATGAGACCCTGCGCAAGCCGCCCATTGTGTTGGAGGCGGAGGAGCACGTCGTGCTTCGAGTGTTGGAGCAGCAGATGAATGCCGCGGTTCCGGTTGGAGCCTCGCATTCCGTATGACCGGCCTTCCACAGCCTCTGCGGCTTACATTGCCGGCTACATCCGCCAATCTGGGCTCTGGATTTGACGCTGTCGGGTTGGCCATGGGGCTGACGTTGACGGTTGAGGCGCGGGTCAATGCGGCGGCGAGCGCTCCGGAGCTAACGATCGCAGCAACTGGGCGGGATGCCGACCGCTGCTCGAAGACGCGCAACAACCTGATCTTTGAAACCTATCGGGAAGTGCTGCAGGCGGCCGGGCGCGCGCTCCAGCCTCTTGATCTGCGCCTGCACAACGAAATCCCACTGGGTATGGGCTGTGGGTCGAGTGCTGCGGCGTTGCTGGCCGGCGTGATGCTGGCGAACCACTTTGGCGCGTTGGGATGGAACCTGCAGCAATGCATGCAGGAGGCCTGCATCCGGGAAGGTCATCCGGACAATGTCGCCGCGTGCGCCTTGGGATACATGACGATCTCCGCCGAGACCGAGTCTCGGCAAGTAGTCGCAGTGACGTGCGGAGAGGGAACTGGTTGGAAGCTACTTCTGGCGCTTCCTGCTGGATCGCTCGCCACCGAGCGGGCACGTGCTCTGCTGCCTTCGCAATACAGCCGCGCCGACGCCGTATACAACATTCAGCGTGCCGCTCTACTGGCGGGCGCCTTCGCGGAGAAGCGGGGCGATCTACTGGCGATCGCAATGCAGGATCGGATCCACCAGCCGTACCGCAGTCAGGTATGTGCCCTACTATCGCCTTTGCTTCCTCTGGCCGGCTCGGAGGGGATCCTCGGCGTTGCCTTAAGCGGTGCTGGACCCGGCGTGCTGCTAATTGCTGAGGCCGAAGCGCAAACCCCAGAACTGGAAGCTCGTATCCGCGAGACAGCGGGAGATCCGGCATTGGAAATCCTCGAGACCCGGATTGCTGCAGGAGCTGTGCAGCTTATCTTGTAACTCCTACAATCCCCATTCCTTCTGCAAAAAGTTGGCATTTTCTCCGGTTGGTCCGAGGCCCCGAAGAAAATTCTTTACAACCAAAGTGGGCGTTTCGTAGTATGTGCCGGTGTGCAGTTCTGGGGAGGGCTGCTACGCCGCCCGCCGTCCCGTGATAACCCGGGCGGCGGGCGTTACCCCTTAATCGGGTGTTCGGCCGCACTCCCTCACTGGGGCTTGGGGCCGCACGCATCGATTGCACTGTGTATGCATCTATTATGTAGGCTGTTATTACCCCTGCTTGCCGGAGCGGCAGAGCAGCGGAAGGAGCAATGATGTCTGGAGAGTTTGTGACCGCGGTGAGCGATACCGACTTCGAGAAGGAAGTGCTGCAATCGGAGCAGCCTGTCCTGGTGGATTTCTGGGCTGCATGGTGTGGTCCATGCCGCGCGCTGGCTCCCGTGGTGGATGAAGTGGCTTCGCAGTACAACGGCAGGCTTAAGGTGATGAAGATGGACGTGGATGCAAACACCGCAACCCCGATGCGCTACGGCGTCCGCGGCATCCCTGCACTGCTGCTTTTCAAAGGCGGCAAGGTAGCCGATCAACTCGTCGGATACCACCCTAAAGACGCGATCGACAAGACAATTTCCAAGGTGATCGTGTAGCTCATTACCGGCCCCAGGTGGAAATGCTCTAGACTCAGCACGAATGCTGGAATGGATGTTCTTCCGCGGCGTGATGGTGGCCTTTTTCATATTGGCCAACAGTTTCTTCGTGGCTGCGGAGTTTGCGCTAATCAGCGTCCGCGAGACGCGTATGGAGCAGTTGCTCGCGCTGGGCAGGCCCGGCGCGCGCACGGCCCTGCATCTCAAACACACAATTGATGAGTTCCTGCCTGCAGTGCAGTTCGGAGTGACGCTGGCGTCGCTTGCGCTGGGGTGGCTGGGTGAGCCGGCAATCGCACAAATGCTGCTGCTTATCGCAGAGCGTTGGGTGGGAACACTTCCTCCTCACGCCTTGTTGTATGCGCACACTGCCGCCGTGGTGATTGCGTTCGCCGTGATCACCTATTTTGAGGTGCTGCTGGGGGAACTGGTACCCAAAGCACTGGCGCTTCAACGCGCAGAGCGGATTGCCCTGGCCGTCGCCGGGCCGATGGACGTTTTCATCCGGATGACCCGTCCGGCGGTGCGGCTGATGAACGCGTCGGCTAGCCTGGTTCTTCGGCTGTTTCGTGCTCCGCTCCAGAGCGAGGGCACTGTGCACTCGCCCGAGGAACTGAAGCTGATTGCGACCGCCACGCGGCGCATGGGATTGTTGCCTGCCTTCCAAGAAGAGATCATCCATCGCGCCATCGAGCTGAACCACGTTACCGTCCGCGAGGTGATGACCCCGAGGGGCAAAATCTTCTCTCTGCCAGCGGACATGCCCATCGAGCGGGCGAGCGCACGGATCATCGAGGAGCAGCACTCGCGCGTGCCGGTCTACGAGGTAAAAGGGGAGGGGCACACTGGAATCAGTGATCCTGATCGGATCATCGGCGTAGTCTACTCGAAGGACATATCCAGGCTGATGCATTTTCGCGCGGTGACGCTGGGGCTTGGGGGAGCTACCAACTCCGGCCTGACGCTACGCCAGGTGATGCGCGACGTGTTTGTAGTGCCGGAGACGAAGCTTGCGGTCGACCTGCTTCAGGATTTCCAGCGGCGGCGCAGACAGATCGCCGTCGTCGTGGACGAGTTCGGCTCCACAGTGGGTATCGTGACCGCAGAGGACGTGCTGGAGCAGGTTGTCGGCGAGGTCGAGGACGAGTTCGATGTAGCCAGCAGAACCGCGCGAGTGAACGCAGAAGGGATCACGGCGCTGGACGGAAGCACCACCCTCCGCGATCTGGGAACCCAGCTCGACTGGACATTTCCCCGGGAGGCCGGTGTGGAGACCCTGGCTGGATTCCTGCTGACTCAGCTTGGGCACGTGCCCACAACAGGCGAGGGCGTCGATTACGAAGGCCGGCGTTATATCGTGGAAGAAATGGCTGGACGGCGGATCGCCCGTGTTAGGGTTGAGACCCTTAAGCCGGACGGCAAGCCCGATATCGAACCAGTTGTCACTAAGTCCGGAACCTCTGATTAGTCTGCCCAAACCCGTTCGCCGCGCTTTGGTCACACTGCCTGTGTTGTGGGTGGTTGTATCCGTGGTTTTTCTTCTGATTCATCTTGTACCGGGTGATCCCATTGTGCAGATGCTGGGCGAGGGAGCAACCGCCTCGGACATCTCCGATCTACGCCACCGGCTCGGCTTTGATGCTCCTTTGTACAAGCAATATCTGCACTACTGGGGCGGTGCATTGCACGGAGACTTCGGGCAGTCGCTCCGGCTTCACGATTCGGTAACCCACTTGGTTGCGCAGCGATATTCGTACACACTGGCGCTTACTCTGGCGGCGCTGGTTCTCGGCATCCTGGCTTCGGTCCCTGCAGGCGTTTGGTCAGCACTTCATCGTGGGCGCTGGGTAGATCGCATGCTGGGGATCGCAAGCCTCGGTGGACTTTCATTTCCAAATTTCGCGCTGGGCCCCATCCTGATCCTCGTTTTTTCGATCAAGTTGGGATGGCTGCCGGTCTCGGGCGCTGGGACCGGACACGTCTTCGGGCCGGGCTTCTGGATCTACCTGATCCTTCCTGCCATCACTCTCGGCAGCGGATTGGCCGGCGTGCTGACCCGCATGGTGCGCACGGCGATGCTGGAAGAGCTAGGGCAGGACTACATCCGTACCGCGCGAGCGAAAGGACTGCCGGAGAGGGTGGTTGTCTACCGGCACGCACTCGCGAATGCCTTGATTCCGACGCTGACCATCGTGGGTCTCCAGTTTGGAAGCCTGCTCTCCGGGGCGATTGTGACGGAGACGGTGTTTAGCTGGCCAGGAATCGGACGACTTACACTCTCCGCCATCTCGAACCGGGATTATGCGCTGGTGCAGGGCTGCATTCTCGCCGTCGGTCTCACCTACGTGCTGGTGAATCTACTCACTGACCTTGCTTATACATTTGCGAATCCAAGGATAAGAGTCTAAGGAATCATGCGACTCACTCGCCGATACCGGTACGAGATTCTCCTCGCCGTCATCGTGCAGCTGTCGGCTGCCATCTGCCAGGCGCCGAACATGAAGACTTTCCACGATCCGACTTACAAACTCTCCTTCGAGTACCCGGCAGATTGGATCTTCAGTCAGCGGGATCACGAGATTAGTACGTTTCATCTTGATGCGCGCTCCGCTCCGCGCAACGCGAGTATGCGTGCAGTTATCGCAATGCCGGTGAACCCCTTTCCACGCTCTACATTTTCCGGCGCCTATGTGTACTTCAGCGTGACGCCACATTCCTCGCAGGAGGCTTGCGAGCAGCAGGCGATCGGGGCGCCGAATACGGCAGCTTCTCCCAACGCAACCTCAAAGATTGCGAATATCTCGTTCGCTCACGGACACGACAACCAGCGAGAGATATGTATCACTCAGCGCGATGAGATATACACAACCTGGCATCGCGGCGCCTGCTATCGATTCGATCTTGCGATCAACAATTTCTGCGGGGGACAGGTGACTGGTGTGCAGGACATCTCCGATAAGGAGCTAGAGCAGGTGGATCAGCGCCTGGAATCGATCTTAGCGACGGCCCGCTTTGATCCTCACTGAAACTCCTGAAGATCGACACGGAACCCGTCCGGAGAGCTAAAGACTGGTAGTAACCTCCCCAGAGGTTACATGTGAGCAATCAGGTCAATGACATCAGCTACTTACCTTAACTTAGGGTGATATGCTACAGCAATGTGGGGTACCCGTCACACGGGCGCCGCAGGTTCGGATAACGCGAGCACCGCTCTCACCCTATCTCTCTGCGTCAGCCACCTAAGGTTTTCTGAGGTTCACCGTGTCCTCGATGCAGAAGCAGCTCTTTACTGGGAAACGGATCCTGGTTGTCGATGACGAAACCGCAGTCGTACATACGCTGAATTTGATATTTCGTTCAAGAGGATTCGAAGTCCGAGCCGCCGAATCGGCGGAAGAGGCACTGGAAAAAGTTGCTGGTTGGAGACCCGATATCGCCGTTCTGGACGTGGTCCTTCCCGGAATGAACGGGTTGGATTTCGCGGTGCTACTGGCCCAGCAGGCACCCTCCTGCAGGATCGTGCACCTCTCGGGGCAGCCCCGCAGTTCCGAGCTCCGGGAACAGGCGGCGCTCGAAGGCCATCCTTTTGAAATTCTCGCGAAGCCAATGCACCCTGAGGTTCTTCTGGCGCACTTGGCGAGCCTACTTGAGCCTTCCGCACCTGCCTGAACCCGCGTCTGCAGTGCTCCGAGGAGGTATCATGGCAGCAGTTCACGCAGGATGAAGCGATGCCCCGAATCTCACGCCTCAGCAGAAGCCAGGTACGTCCGTCCTCAGTCGAGATCTACGACCGCACTCTACGCGACCGCGGCAATGTGCCGAACATGTTTCGTACCATGGCGCATCGCCCTGAGATATTCGAAACTATCATCGCGCACATGGATGCGGTATTGAACACCGGCACCCTCCCGAAGGCATTGAAGGAACTGGTGATCGTCCGAACCTCCCAAGTCAATCGCACACCGTACTGCCTCGCCTCACACACGGCCATTTGTAAGCGGCTGGGTTGGACGGATGAACACATCGAGGCGTTGAAGCGAGCAGATGCCACCGCGGAGTTCACGGAATCGGAGAAGGTCGCAATTCACCTGGCGGAGGTGATGACGCGCGATGCGCACGGCTACTCCGACGCGGAGTTCGCCAGGCTCCGCACCTTCTACACGGAAGGCGAAGTTGTAGAGCTGCTGGCGGCCATCGGCTTATTTAACTATTTCAATCGGTTCAATGATTTGCTGCAGATGGAGCCCACCCAACCCGCCACCGCGGAAGAACTGGCTGACGCCGGAGTTGCGCCCGCAGCGGTGGGTTCGAAATAGCGCCGGTTAGATCGCAGACGCACTCAGAAGCGAGTGCCGGTTTGTGAGTGGAGTGCCGCGCTTCTACTGGATCGTGACGCCGCCGGACCCGGTGCCCACGCGTACCGTTGGTCCGCCTCCGTTGACCGGACCCGAGAGGCTGTGTTTGCCAGAACTGCCCTGTATCGTAAGTGGCCGATCCATGTGGATACCGCCCGAGCCGGTATGGGCGTCGAGATTGAAGCGAGCATTCCCGGGTATGCGCAGATGAACACCCCCGGAACCGGTATGAACGCGCCAGTCACTCGTCGGATTGCCTTCCACCTCGATGCTGCCCGAGCCGGTTTCTGCCTGCAGGGACCCGGATATTCCATTGAGCTCGATGCCTCCGGAGCCGGTATGTGCGCGGACGTCTCCCGGCCCCGTCACCGTAAGTGTGATGTGGCCGGACCCGGTCTGGACGGAAGCGCCGCCATGCACTCCACTGGCGGTGATCGAGCCGGAGCCGGTCTGAAGGTGGGCATTGCCAGCGATGTTGTCGGCGTGAATGCTGCCGGAGCCGGTATCCGCGGTAACG
>Ga0207667_10010683_pt1 | contig 10715 bp, 9 predicted proteins | sample KBSCornC52_FD_184301 | JGI IMG/M metagenome (GOLD analysis project Ga0207667, IMG submission 184301) | Corn rhizosphere microbial communities from Kellogg Biological Station, Michigan, USA - KBS Corn C5-2 (SPAdes) (version 2) | ecosystem: Host-associated > Plants > Roots > Rhizosphere > Soil ...
GACCTCTGCTTCACGAAAGTGTTCGCCGCCGACTCGCCTGTAAAGGCAGCAGACATCGTGAATCCCGTCAACACAATGTGGACGCTGGTCGCAGCATTTCTTGTCTTTGGGATGCAGGTCGGCTTCACGATGCTGGAGGCGGGCTTCTGCCGCTCGCGCGAGACGGTCAATGTGCTGATGGAGTGCATTGTCGATACCTGTCTCTGCGGCCTGCTGTTCTATGCCATCGGCTTTGCGTTCATGTTCAGCCATGGCAACGGCTTTATCGGCTACCACTGGTTCTTTCTGAAGGACGCTCCCGCAACGTATGAGGGCACGGGCGTCGCCTTCCTCGCGTTCTGGATCTTCCAGTTCGCCTTTGCCGATACCTGCTCGACGATTACGTCGGGCGCGATGATTGGACGCACGGGCTTCGTCGGCGACCTGCTCTACAGCGTCGCTGTCTCGGGCTTCATCTACCCCATCATCGGCCACTGGGCCTGGGGGCCGGACGGCTTCCTGGCGACGATGGGTTCGACTGGCTTCTTCCTGCCGGGACTCGGCCAGAGCTTCCACGACTTCGCGGGTTCCACCGTTGTGCATACGATCGGCGGTTTCATCGCGCTTGCCGGTTCTATCGTGCTGGGGCCGCGGCTGGGGCGCAAGTTCAAGCGTGACGGCGGCGGCCCTATGATGCCGCACGACCTTACTATCGCCGCATCGGGCGGGCTGTTGCTCTGGTTCGGCTGGTACGGGTTCAACCCGGGCAGCACGCTCTCTGCAATGGACTTCGAGGGCATCGGGCGCGTCTCAGCAAACACGACTCTGGCTGCCTGCGCCGCGGGCCTTACCGCGATGTTCGCTGCTTACTTCATGAGCAAAAAGTGGGACATCAGCTTCACGGTCAACGGCTTTCTTGCGGGACTGGTTGCCATTACCTGCCCGTGCTACTGGGTAAGCCCGACGGGCGCAATCCTGCTGGGTGGCATTGCCGGCGTCATTGTGGTGTATGGTGTCGAGCTGCTCGAATGGCTGCGCATCGACGATCCCATCGGCGCCGTTCCTGTACACGGCATCTGCGGCATCTGGGGCACGCTGTCGCTGGGGCTATTCGCTGTGGGCAAATACGGCGCGACCGGACCGCTGGCTCCCGATAACAGCGCTCCGCTGAAGGGCCTCTTCTATGGCGGCGGGCTCACTCTGCTGAAGGCGCAGTTCATTGGCAGCGCGATCATCACCTGCTCCACCTTCGCGGTTGCGATGCTGGTGATGTGGCTGGTGAACCTGACAGGAACGCTGCGCGTGTCGAAGGAAGGCGAGCTTTACGGCCTCGACCTGCACGAGCACGGTATCTCGGCATATCCGGAGTATGTCATCACGACGCTTGGCACGCCTTCCGGCTCGCCGACTTCAGTGGGGCACAGTGCGCCGGCTTCAGTGGTGCGCGATGTGCCGACTACAGTGGGGCACTGAGGTCAATAGGGGAAGGGCGCTGTTGGCCCTTCCCTTGCGCCTGCAGTTTGAGCGTGAACAGAATCTATCCGCATTCAACACGACGAGAGTCGATGTGAGGAAAACATGACCAAAGTAGAGGCGATTGTACGGCCGAGCAGGTTTGATCAGATTAAAGAAGCGCTCTCCGAGCTTGGCATCGAGGGCATGACCGTGTCGGAGGTCCGCGGGCACGGACGGCAGAAGGGCCACAGCGAAACTTATCGGGGCCGCGAATATGAGGTAAGCCTCATCCCGAAGCTGCGCATCGAGATCGTTGTCGCCGACAACCGGGTTGAGGCGATTCTGGAGGCCATCATCGAGAACGCCGCGACTGGCGAGATCGGCGATGGGAAGATCTTCCTTTATCAGGCAGAGGACGCTATCCGTATCCGCAACCGCCAGCGAGGCGACATCGCGCTGTAGGGTTTCCGGTAGCCGGTCTGTTGGATGGGCGTCAGGACTTCCTGCGAGGCGGCACTTCCTCGGGACCGAGCCTGACGCCTCCAATGGCGATCTGCAGGAATGCTTTGGCGGCGTGAGTCAGGGTCTTCTCCTTCAGATAGACGAGGCCCAGGTCGCGGGACATGCGAAGCTCTTCAATCTTAGCGACGGCAATGGCGCCGGCCTTCACCTCCGCCTCTATATTGATGCTCGGCAAAAAGCCGATTCCCAGCCCGGCGCGGATGAAGCGCTTCATCAACTCGCTGCTCTCGACCTCCATCACGGCCTTTGGATAGACGTCGTGCATCCGGAAGAGGTTTAACAGCAGGTCCCGCTGCCTGCCCTGCTTTGGCAGCAGGAAAGAATACTTCGCAATGTCTTTCGGCCCTGCGTTTAGCGTCGAGCAGAGCGGATGACCTTTCGGAGTGGCGAGCACGAGTTCGTCCACGTGGATGGTTTCAACGATAAAGCGTTTGTCGGTTACGGGAAGCGAGACGACGCCAAAGTCGACCTCGCGGCCCAGTAGCGCCTCGATGGTGCGCGACCGCTCGGCGCGGGCAATTTTGAGCGCAACCTTGGGGTAGTGTCGCTTGAACTCGGCAAAGACATCGGGCAAAACATAGAGGCTGGTGGACTCCTGCGCGCTGATGGAGATCTCGCCGCGCGGTGAGCGCCGCTGTTCGGAGATCATCAGTATCAGATGACGCTGACAGTCTAGCGCGTGTTCGGCGAATGGCTCGAAGACGCGCCCGGCGGCGGTAAAGGTGATTTTGCCGCCCTTGCGGTCGAACAGCCGTTCGCCCACTTCGCGTTCGAGAGACAGGATTTGCGCGGAGACAGCAGGCTGCGTGATACGTAGGTTCCTTGCTGCTCGTGAGAAGCTCTTCTGGTGCCAAACCTCAAGAAATGTCTTCAGTTGCTCGAAATCCATGAACAGTGCTCCGTCGTCCGAGGCGGTTGCTATCAAGGCTAGCACCTGGCCGTAGGGTAGAAGAAATCGCCGGAAGAGCGATCCGATGCAGATTCAGTGGGATACGCGGATATAAAGATCTGGAGCACTGGCTCCAGGCGACAGGCCTATCAACCCCCGCGAAGCTGGTGGCCTTTTTTATTGACAAGCAATATAACGATATGAAATTGTCGTTTTGTTATCTTTTCATTTTTATTAGCGTATTTTTTAAAAAAGGCAGCAAAGACAACGCAAAGACCTATGCATTGTTAGACATTTACTTGTTCGAGAAATGTAGGCCGCGCGCCGGTGAATAAAATCGCTTTCAGGACGAACTGCAGTTCGGCACCGAATGGCGTTTTTACCGAGAAAATGACATTCACATTTCCAGCCAAGCCAGCTTTAATGTCTCCAATGCGTTGACGGATGATGGACAATCGACCTCAAAGTTTGCCGGCAATGCGTTTGCCAGCTTTCTGCTGGGGCAAATCAACAGTTCGGGCCGCACCATCTACAACGGAAACACTGAGTTCAACCGTCGTGAGGTGGGGACCTACATTCAGGACGATTGGAAGGTCACGCCGCACTTGTCGTTGAACCTTGGGCTTCGTTGGGAGGTCATGGGCGGCATCACGGAAGCGCATGGACAGATGACGCAGTTCAATCCTCTGCTGCCGAATTCGGCCGCGGGCAATCTGCCCGGCACGCTTGAGTTCGCAAGCCAGTTGAAGAAGGGCTTCGAGCGCACGGACTGGGGACTGATTCTTCCTCGCTTCGGAATCACCTATGCTGTCAATCCGAAGCTGGTATGGCGTGCGGGATTCGGCATCAACACGCAGTCGCCCGAGGGCGGCCCCGAGTTCCAGTTCAATGGCCCGCCCTCGATTGCGGGATATAGTGGCAGGATCGCCGTCAACCATACGACCAATCCGCAGCCATACTCGGATATGGCTGTTGCAACTCTGAGCGCACCGTATCCTTCGCTTGGATATACGTTGCCAAACTACGATCCAACACAGGCGAATGGACAGGGCGCAACGTATATTCGTCCCGATGGATCGAAGGTGACGTATGTTGAAAACTACAACATGGGTATTCAGTACGATCTTGGACACAAGACCATCGCCGAGATCAATTACGTAGGAAATACCGGCAAGCGCCTGTATGCCTACGGAACCGACCAGTTGAATCAATTGCCGATTAGCTACCTAGCGAAGTACGGAGATGCTCTGCTCGATAACATCTCTCAGCATCCCGAAATACCGTTACCGTATGCCGGCTTCAGCGGCAGCGTTCAACAGGCGCTGGCTCCGTTCCCGCAGTATCAGGGCGGCGGCGTAGGCCAGTACGACTACAACATCGGATGGTCGCGCTACGATTCGTTGCAAGCTCAGATCACAAGGAAGGTCGGGAGGGGATTGAACGTCATGGCGGCCTATACGTGGTCGAAGACGATGACGAACACGAACAGCAACTGCAACAGGGGAGAGTGTGCCCCTGTGCAGGATGTTCACAACCTCAGGCTGGAAAAGGCTGTTGCGCTTGGCATTCACTTCCCGCAGCAGTTCAAGCTGACCATGTTTTATGACCTGCCGTTCGGCTCCAGTCGGCAGTTTGCGCTGCACGGCCCACTGGACTGGGTTGCCGGAGGATGGACGATCAGTGGGAACGGTATCTATCAATCCGGCAATACGCTCCAGATTACCGATGGCCTTGTTTCGAATGGCATCTTTGCTTCGACACGCCCGAATTACACTGGACAGCGCGTGGAATTGAACCAGGGCGGAACGATTTATACCAATGGCAAGGACTTTGCAAAGGATCCGCAGTATCTCAATCCTGCGGCGTTTACTCACGTACCATATACCTCCAACAACACGGTCGCCCTTACCACCGGAAATGTACCCTCTGCGCTGGGCAACGTTCTGGGGCCTGGAATGGCTTCCGAGCAGGCCTCGCTGCAGAAGAAGTTCAGCTTCGGCGAGAATAAGTTCTTCCAGCTTCGCGCCGACGCCATCAACGCATTCAACCGTTCCGGACGCGGCGATCCTGTTACCGACATCAACGATCCAAATTTCGGCCGTATTACGGGCACGAAATATTCACCGCGTGTCGTGCAGCTTTCAGGGCGCATCTCGTTCTAAGTTGCTCATTGCCTCATGGCGGCCTTGCAGGAATGGAGGCCGCCTTATGTTTTGCCCGAGTGAAGTCGCTTCCTCTGAGTCGTGGTCATTGCCGGGATGAATCGTATATAGTGTGACTCTCTCAAGCTGAAGCATGATGCGACTGTTAAAACATGCCGCCATCTCTGTCAGTTCAGGATGCGCCCTTCTGCTTTTCTCCGCGCTTGCCGCTTACGGGCAGATGCGCGACGCACAGCCGCCGGTTGTGCAATCGTCTGGCGTCGTCGCCGAGATCCCAAGCCCGCGTGGCGAACGATGCGAGGCGCTACTGAAGCAGAGTGAAGAGTCGATTGGCAAGCAAGATTTTTCTTCGGCAATTGCGCTGGCCCAGCGTGCAGCCGCGGTATGCGAGGAGCAGGCTGCGCCCTTGCTCCTGATGGCCCGTGCTCAGATGCTCTCGCATCAATTTGATGCTGCGGAGCAATCTTTGTCTGGGGTACTCAAGCGAGATCCGCACAATGTTCCGGCGCTTATCCTGCTGGGCCAGGTCGAGTACCTCGACAATCATGATGCCGACGCTGCCGTTTCGTTTCAGAAGGCGATTGCGGCAGCGCCAGACAAGCCCGACCCGCACTACTGGTTGGGCAGGCTGCGATATCAGGACGGCAAGGTTGAGCAGGCCATTGGTGAATTTCAGGCGGCGCTCCGGATCGATCCGGCATACTACAAGGCGTATGACGGTCTGGGCCTCTGCTACGAGGCGATGGGTGAGAATGGCCATGCCGCCGAAGCCTATCTGAAGGCCGTCGATCTGGTACATAAGGACCATCCGGACTACGACGTTGTCTATGCGGATTTTGCGGAACTGCTCTTGAAGGTGGGCAAGGACCGGCAGGCATTCGAACTGGCCGAAGAAGCCGCGTCAAGAAACCCGCGAGTGCCGCGGAACTTCTTTCTTGCAGGCAAGGCCCTCGAGCGGGGAGACCATGATGATGATGATGCTTTACGCTGGCTTCTGAAAGCTGCGCAGATGGACCCTGACTATGCCGACCCGCATTATTTGCTAGCGCGTATCTACCGCAGGGAAGGGAAGTTGGATGATGCGAATAAGGAGGTCGCTACGTTCAAGGAGCTTTCGGCTCGCGCGCCGAAGGTGCGGCGTTAGATCGGGATTTCCCAGATCCTTATGTTTTGTTTTCAACCGTTTATAATTGTTTTGCGTCGCTTCTAGACATGACAATCTGCCTATTGCCGCGACAAATTGTAAAAACACCAGACGGAGAGATATGAAAGCTCTTGTAAAGTCTCGGGCAGATCGTGGTCTCTGGATTGAAGATGTGCCGGAGCCGCAGGTCGGTATCAACGACGTTAAGATCCGCGTGCTGGCAACGGGTATCTGTGGAACGGACCTCCACATTTACGAGTGGGACGCCTGGGCGCAGAAGACGATCCCCGTGCCTCTGGTGATCGGCCATGAGTTTGTCGGCGAGATCGTCGAGATCGGTTCAAATGTGGTCGACTTCCAGATTGGCGACCGTGTCAGCGGCGAGGGACATGTTGTCTGCGGACGCTGCCGCAACTGTCTCGCAGGCAGGCGCCATCTGTGCGCGCATACGCAGGGAGTGGGCGTCAATCGCGCCGGTGCGTTTGCTGAATATATTGTCCTTCCCATGACGAACATCTGGCGTCACGCTCCCGAGGTACCTTTGGAGGTTGCGGCGATCTTCGATCCGTTTGGCAACGCCGTTCACACGGCGCTCGCCTTCCCCATTCTCGGAGAAGATGTTCTGGTGACAGGCGCGGGTCCCATTGGGATTATGGCCGCGGCGGTCGCCAAACATGCAGGAGCGCGCCATGTCGTGATTACGGATCTGAATCCGTACCGGCTTGAGCTGGCGCGCACCGCCGCGAATGTGACGCTGGCGGTTAATCCCCACGAGACGCCGCTCGACGAGGTGCAGAAGCAGCTTGGAATGCAGGAGGGATTCGACATTGGTCTTGAGATGTCGGGCAATCCGGCGGCGTTCCGCGACATGCTCGCGAACCTGAGTCATGGGGCAAAGGTCGCCATGCTGGGTATACCGTCTCCTTCGGAGATGTCGATCGACTGGGGCAAAGTCATCTTCAATCAGTTCACAATTCGCGGAATCTATGGACGCGAGATGTACGAGACCTGGTACAAGATGACGGTGATGTTGCAATCGGGTCTGGACATCGGCAAGGTCATCACGCACCGGATGCCGTGGAACGAATATGAAAAGGGCTTCGATGCGATGCGATCCGGCAACTCCGGCAAGGTAGTTCTTGACTGGCGGAGTGTTCGCTAGAACATTGCTCCATCATGCACGACGAGGTAGATGATGAATCGACGTAGCTTTATTGGACTCGGCGGTGCGGCCATCTTCGGCGGTCGGTTCAAGGCGTCAAGCCAGCCGTTGCCCGCTGCCAAATATCCAGTCAATACGGTGAAGCGCGACCGCCCGAATGTCCTCTTATTGATGGCCGATCAGTGGCGGGTCGATTGCATGGGAGCGTATGGCAATCCGCATATTCGCACTCCAAATCTGGACCGTCTGGCCAAGGAAGGAATACGCTTTCAGTCCGCCTATTCCTGCACGCCCACCTGCACACCGGCGCGCAGCGCGCTGCTTACGGGGATGGGTCCCTGGCGAAACGGGCTGCTTGGGTACGGGCATATTGCGACCCGTCCCTATCCCGTTGAGAAGGCCAGGGCGATGCGAGATGCGGGCTACTACACCACGTCGATTGGAAAGAACCATTACTATCCCATCCACAACCCTCACGGATACCATCAGCTCATCACCGACGAGCATTGCAGCTACTGGTATCACGAGCAGAAGCCGCTCAGCGAATCGTCGTGGGAGGAGCGGTGCGACTATGAGTCGTGGTTTTGGTCGCAGATGCCGGACAAGGACCCGCACGCGACCGGCCTGAGCTGGAACGACCATCGCGGCGTTCCGTTTGTCTTTCCGGAGGAGATGCACGCGACCCATTGGACCGGAGAGACTGCGGTGCGTTTCCTACAGGGTTATGAGCGGACCGAACCTTTCTTTCTGAAAGTGTCCTTCATTCGCCCGCACAGTCCTATGACGCGCCGGGGCGCTTCTTCAAGATGTATGAGGACGCCGCCTTGCCGGAGCCGCAGGCCGGCGACTGGGCAAAGCGGTTTGAGCAGCGAAGCGGACCGAGCAACGATCTCTGGCATGGAAAACTGCCGGCGGAAGAGGTGCGCCGCTCGCGTCAGGGTTACTACGGCTCGATGAGTTTTGTCGACGAACAGATTGGCCGCATCCTAGAAGTTCTGGAGAAGCGCAGGCTGCTCGATGAGACGCTCGTGCTCTTCATCTCCGACCACGGCGACATGCTGGGCGACCAGAACCTCTGGCGGAAGGGGTATGGCTACGAGCAGTCTTCGCATGTGCCTATGCTGATGCGTCCGCCTTCCGGCATGGGAGTGGGCACGCCGGGCCAGGTCGTTGCGAATCCCGTGGAGTTGAGAGATGTACTGCCGACCCTGCTCGATGCCGCGGGCGCAACTATTCCCGAGAGCATCGAGGGAAAAAGCCTCCTGCAACTTGTGCGATCGAAGGGCGAAGGCTGGCGCGAGTATATCGACCTGGAGCACAACATCTGCTATAGCCCCGAGATCCATTGGAAAGGGCTGACCGATGGGCGGTGGAAGTATCTGTATCACTCGCTCCATGGCGAAGAGCAGCTCTTCCATCTGGAGAACGATCCCAACGAGTTGAAGGACCTGGCAGCCACGGAAGAATACGCCGCTCAGTTGAAGCTGTGGCGAGAAAGGCTCGTTGCGCATCTTCAGGAGCGTGGTCCCGAGTGGGCGAGCAACGGGAACCTGGTTCCCCGGCCGCACGGCATGTTGCTCTCGCCGAACTTTCCCGGTTACGAGCAGCCGGATGCGGTCGTTGAGCAACTTGCGCTTGGGTCGTAGATACACAATTATTCGCCGAGCATGATGCGCTGGATGCTGTGGGCGTGGCCCGTGGCTCCGTCGCAGCCGATGAGCGTGGCGCACATCTTCGGGTTGCCTTTGGCCGCTTCGAACTTGCCCGGCATCCCGGTGAGGAAGCGCTGGAGGACCTGCTCGACCTCGACGCCAATCACCGAGTCATAGGGGCCGGACATGCCTACGTCGGTTTGAAACGCCGTGCCTCCGGGCAGGATGCGCTCGTCCGCCGTGGGGATGTGGGTGTGGGTGCCGAGCACTGCCGTGACGCGGCCATCGAGATACCAGCCGAGGGCCGCTTTTTCGCTGGTGGCTTCGCCGTGCAGGTCGATGAGGATGACCTTCGAGCCGGATTCGGCGGCAATCTGCGCGAGCAGATCGTCGGCCTTGCGGAAGGGGTCGTCGCAGGAGGACATGAAGATGCGGCCCTGAAGGTTGATGACGGCGTAGGTCTGGCCTGTGGGAAGCGCGCCCTGGAAGAGTCCGAAGCCGGGCGTTCCGGCGGCGTAGTTGGCGGGGCGCAGGATGCGGCGGCCGCGCGTGTCGGCGCCGGCCGGGACGGTCATGTATTCGAAGATCTCGCGCTTGTCCCAGACGTGGTTGCCGGTGGTGATGACGTGAGCGCCGAGGTCGAAGAGGTCTTCGGCGATGGCCGGAGTGATGCCGAAGCCGCCGGCGGCGTTTTCGCCGTTGATGACCAGGAGGTCAACGGCGTTGGTCTCAAGCACATGCGGAAGGTGTTCGCGGACGATATGGCGGCCGGCGGAGCCGAAGACATCGCCGACAAAGAGGATGTTCACTTGATGAGTTTACATGGTCAGGACGACCGCGGATTTACACGGAGCGACGCGGATAAAAACAGACAACGGCGATTGACCGGGCTGTGGTAGCTTTTTGGCATGGCACAGAATGCGCGGTTTGCTTTGAGTTTGCGAGTGTTGGCGGTGCTGGCGGGCGAGCCGGAGAAGATGCATACGTCGGCGGCGATTGCCGAGGAGCTGAAAGAGAGCGCGGTGATGGTGCGAAGGACGTTTCTGCTGCTGCACAAGGCCGGGCTGGTCGTTCAGCGGAAGGGACCGAACGGCGGCGCGAAGCTGAAGCGCGCTCCGAAGCAGATTGGGCTGGGCGACGTATTCGAGGCTACGGCGGGGGAGTGGTTCGCGGTAGATGACAAGGCATTGTCAGGGTGGCTCAAAAAGGTGCGCGGCGACGCCGTGGCGGCGATGAATGAACACTCGCTAAGCGGCGTAGTGAAGAGGATGAAGAAGGGGTAGTTGTTTATAAATGCTTAGAGTCAACGAAACGTTGTCATTCTGAGCGAAGCGAAGAACCCCTGTATTTCTTTCGCAGCGCCACAACTACACCATATGAACATGCACTAGGAGAATAAACTGCGCCAAAGATAGGCATAGGTTTGTGGCTCTGCCGGACGTTGGCGGCCTTTCGAGCGAAATGCGGGGGTTCTTCGCTTCGCTCAGAATGACACGCAATAAAAGCGCTCGCTACTCGGCGGATTCTCCGTGGGGTTGGTTCTGTTTCTCGGCCTGCTGTTCAAGAGTCTTCTGCTGCGGGCGCATGAGCGGGAAGAGGATGACGTCGCGGATGGATTTGGCTCCAGTGAGGACCATGGTGAGGCGGTCGATGCCGATGCCTTCGCCCGCGGTGGGCGGCAGGCCGTAGCCGAGCGCGCGGACGTAGTCCTCGTCCATCTGGTGGGCCTCTTCATCGCCCTTTTCTTTCT
>Ga0207667_10010684_pt1 | contig 10714 bp, 6 predicted proteins | sample KBSCornC52_FD_184301 | JGI IMG/M metagenome (GOLD analysis project Ga0207667, IMG submission 184301) | Corn rhizosphere microbial communities from Kellogg Biological Station, Michigan, USA - KBS Corn C5-2 (SPAdes) (version 2) | ecosystem: Host-associated > Plants > Roots > Rhizosphere > Soil ...
ACTACAAGGGTAACTACAAGGGCAACTACAACGGCAACTGCAACGGCAACTGCAACGGCAACTGCAAAAGCTGCCTGGATCATTGCAACGGCAACTGGGTCAGGCGTGGGCTTCGAGTTCTTTTTTTAGCTCGGAGGCGAGGTCGAGCATCTTCTGTTTTTCGCGTTTGACGGCGTCGATGTCCTGAATGGCCACGACTCCACCTACGACTTTTTCGTTTTGGTCGCGGATGGGCGCAGCACTGAGGCCGACCCAAGCACGGGAGCCGTCCGGGTGCTCGTAGAGGACTTCGACCTGCTCGGTGGTTTCTCCATGCGTAATGGCGCGAGCCAAGGGATATTCGTGTGCTTCGAGCCTTCTGCCTTCGGGATTGAGGGCTCCGGATGCCCGGTACTCGTCGATGTTGCGGCAAGGCAGGATGGGGCGGTGGAGGATGGTGTCCGCGCGGGGATTGCTCATGACGATGCGACCGTCCGGGGCGTCGGCGATGACGATGCCTACGGGGACGGCATTGAAGACGGCCTGGAGGAGAGACTCGCTGTGGCGCAGGGCTTCGGTGTCGTTCTTGTGGTCGTCGATGTCTTCGAGGGTTCCGTACCAGCGGATGATGTTGCCCTGCAGGTCGCGGCGGGGTGCGGCGCGTGCGCGCATCCAGCGCCAGACGCCGTCGATGCGGCGGATTCTGTATTCGACGTCGACGGGGGAACCGGTGCGAACGGATTTGCGCCAGGCGGCGAGGGTTGGTTGGACATCGTCGGGGTGGAGGACCTGGAGCCAGCCTTCTCCGAGTGACTCCTGTTTAGTGATGCCTGTGAGCGTCTCCCACCGCTGACTGACGTCGAGGATCATGCCGTTGGGTTCGGCGGTCCAGGGAACCTGCGGGTTCAACTCGACGGTGTGGCGGTAGTGATCTTCGCTCTCTGCGAGAGCCTGCTCGGCGCGCTTGCGCTGGGTTATATCGACGACGGAGACTGAGATGCCGATGACTTCATCTACCTCGTCGCGGGCAGGTTGGTAGGAGATGAGATAGGTAGAGAACTGGCCGGGGAGGAGGGGGTTGGGGCGGCTGCTTTCAAGGTCGGTGATGGCCTCGCCAGCGAGCGCGCGACGAAGGTAGGGTTCAAATTCGGGGAACCAGAGGGGAAGAACGTCGGCCATGGTGCGGCCAAGATGGCTGGCGACGGGAAGGTGATTCATCTCGGCGAGGCGCTTGTTGACGCTGATGTAGCGTAGGTTGCGGTCGAGGAAGCACAGGCCGACAGGGACACCATCGTAGATGGCATGAAGCTGGGCCAGGCGCTGCGCGGGGAAGGCTTCGAGGCGCAGGGGCATGGAGGCTTCGGTGTAGGCGGGGTGCAGTTCGGCAGCGGGATGGCTGATTTTTGTCGCGAGGAAGTTGGGAAGCTCATGCGAGGGAATGGGACGGCCGTAGAGCCAGCCTTGTCCGCGCTCGCAGCCGAGCCAGAGAAGCATGTCAGCGTGGGTTTGATGCTCGATGCCTTCGGCGACTGTGATGAGCCCGAGACTGTTGCCGAGGCCGATGACGGCGGCGGCGATCTTTCGGCTCTCGCGGGTATGGGTCATGGAGCGAATGAAGCTGGCATCGACCTTGAGCTCGTCGAAGGGGAGCGCCTGGAGGTGGCGGAGGCTGGAATAGCCGGTGCCGAAGTCGTCGAGCGCGAGGCAGGAGCCTTGCTCCTTTAATTCATTGGCGATGAGGTAGGCGTGCTCGGTGTCGCCGACGAGGGCACTTTCGGTGATTTCGAGGATGAGGCGGCTGAGAGGGAAGTTGGCGTGTTCGGCGGCGAGACGGATGTGCCTGGGGAGGGAACGGTCGCTCAACTGGGTGAGGGAGATGTTGACGGAGAGGGTGAGGTGCTCGGGGATGTTGTGGGCGGCCGCAAAGACGGAACGCAACAGATGGCCCGTGAGAAGACCATTCAATCCGGTTTTTTCCGCGAGGGGGATGAACTCGTCGGGAAGAATGATCCCACGGCTCGGATGATGCCAACGCGCGAGAACCTCGAAGCCGGCGAGGATGCCGGAGCGCAACTCTACGATGGGCTGGAAGAAGGGTTCAATCTGGTTCGACTCCAGCGCCCTGCGGAGGTCGGTCTCAGTGTCGTCGGCCATACAGAGAGAAGGTCCTCGCTCCCCTGACTCTTTGGGCAAAGATAATATAGGTTTCGGCAGATGAGCGGCAAGTCAAAAGGATGCGGAGCCAAAACGTAGGGTCGCGAGAGTTTTCAGTGGCCATCATGCCGGGAGTGTGAGTCGGAGGTAATACGGATGGCAAATCCCTACGGTCGTCGATCTGGTCGCGGGTCTGGGCGGAGCAACGCGTGGATGGTTGCTTGCATGGTGGGGATGACGGCTCTGCCGGCGGCATTGACGCTGCATACGGTCCGGATTTCGTCGGTGGTGGATGTTTCGTCGCGCGATCCTTCGCCTTATGGGTATACCGTGAGCCTGCTGCTCTTTGTTGTGCCCATAGTGGTGATTGGACTTTGGTTCATTCCGGCGCAGCAGTTGAAGATCTCGCGAAAGGCGTTCTGGATTACGATCGCGATCCTGTTTCCGGTGGGTGCGCTGCTCGACTTTTTCTTTGCGCATCGGTTTCTTACGTTTCCGAATCCGCAGGCTACGCTGGGCATCCGTGCTCCAGCGCTGGGTGGCGGAGTCCCGGTGGAAGAGTATGCGTTCTACCTGACCGGATTTATTGCAGTGCTGCTGATTTATATCTGGCTGGATGAATACTGGCTGAGCGCCTATACGGTGGAAGGAGAGGCGCAGGAACGGTCAGAGTTTGAACGGCTGCTCTGTTTTCATCCGGAGTCGCTGACACTGGCGGTGGTGTTGATTGGTGGGGCTATCTTCTATAAGAAGATGCTGTCGCCTGATCCGGCTGGATTTCCCGGGTACTTTGTCTTTCTTACCCTGACGGCGCTGACGCCTTCCGCGGCGCTGCTGCCCACGGCCATGCCGGTGGTGAATTGGCGAGCGTTCAGCTTGACGCTGTTTATTCTTCTACTGACGAGTCTGCTGTGGGAGGCGACGCTGGCCTTGCCGTATGGCTGGTGGGGCTATCAGCCGTCGCAGATGCTGGGACTGGGAGTGACGGCGTGGGCGGGATTGCCGATTGAGGCGGTCTGCGTGTGGATCGCTGTGACCTACATGACGGTGATCGTGTATGAGATTGCGAAGCGGTGGAAGGCTTCAGGCAAGAGCGCACGGTCGGCGTTTCTGGGAGCGAAGACGCGGTAGGCTGGAATCGAGACTATTTCAGCGATGAGGTTGCATAGGATGAACGGGCAGGTCATGGATTTTGTGAAGACGCAGGACGCGAAGACATTTCGTCCGGAACCGGGGATGCAGCGGCAGGTATTGGCGCACAATGAGCAGATCATGTTGGTGCGGCACTTCTTTGAGCAGGGATGGGTGGGAGCGAGGCATAGCCATCCGCACGATCAGTTGGTGTATGTGGTGAGTGGGGCGCTGAGGGTGGACGTGGAGGGGAAGAAGTTTGATGCGCTTGCCGGCGACAGCTTCGTGGTCGATGGTGGGGCAGAGCATCAAGCCTCTGCGCTGGAGGCTTCCGAGGTGTTGGACGCGTTTACTCCGACGCGCGAGGAGTATCGCGAACTGGTGAAGTAGTTCGTATCAGACGGATTGGATGGCGCGCATGAGGTCGAGCAGGCCGCTGCCTTCGAAGTAACGTTCGCGGTTGAGGGAGGTCGCGCTTTGCATGAAGATGCGTTTGACCTCCTCCGGTTGAAGGATGAACTCCCTGCGAATGGAGAGGAAGGCGGCGATGGCTCCGGAGACGTGCGGGGCGGCCATGCTGGTGCCTGAGTCGTCGATATAGGCGGGGAGATCTTCGGGGATGTTGCCGTCGTTGCTGACGAGATAGCGGCCAGCGGCGCAGGAGGTGATGCGCTCGCCGGGAGCGACGAGGTCGGGTTTAATGCGGCCGTCGCCGGTGGGGCCCTTGGAGGAGAAGTAGGAGACGCCGTAGGTGTGCGGGGCTTCGCGGTGCGTGGCTCCGACGGTGATGGCGAGGGCGGAGTTGCCCGGATCGTTGATGGTGTTCGAGAGAACGACAGAGGTCTGGCGTTGCTTGGATGGGAGGACGCCATAGCCGGTATTGCCCGCAGCAACCACGACGACGACGCCGCTTTTCACGAGGCGGTCGACTTCGATACAGAGCGGGCTTTGACCGCAGGCGAACATCTCGGCGTCGAACTCATAGCCGATGCTGAGATTGACACCGTGGACGCGAAGGAGCTTGGGGTCGCCGTTGAGTTCTTCGCGGATGTAGGTGAGGGCGCGCATGATGTCGCTGGAGCGGCCCTGGCCATCGTCGTCGAGGACTTTGAGACTGATGAGCTTGCACTGCGGGGCTACGCCGTGGAGTGATTCCAGGGGGGAGACGCGGCGTTGCTGCATGGTCTGGTGCGGTTGGTCGTTACCGTCGCCGGAACCGGAGCTGAAGACGTTTTCATAGACACGCACGGCAGTCTCGGGTACGTCGGCGAGTCCACCTGCGATGATGCCGGCGACGTGAGTGCCGTGTCCGAAGTTGTCAGTGAGGGCGGAGGCAACGGTATCTTTCGTCGTCGGCGCAGATGTTGTGAAGTCGCGGTGGAGTTCGGCGATGGAGGGATGGGTCAGTGTCTGGAAGGCCGGATTGGCGGGATTGCCGAAGTGGATGTGTTTGGCGCTGATGCCCGAGTCGATAACGGCCCAGCAAATGCCATTGCCAGTGGCGGCGTAGGAACGGCCCGCGGCATCGGCTTTGACGGTGGCGACGGAACGATCGATCAAGGGCTTGACGGGGAAATCCGGCCAGATACGATAGATGGTCTGATCGCCGCGGTTCGGTCTTTGCTGATCCTGGCTGATCAGCGTTCTCCACTGTTTCACGCTGAGGAAGCAGCGGAAGTAGGTCTTCGAAACTGGCACGGGAGGGTGCGACGCCATTTGTGCAGCGCCTACAACGGTGGCATACAGGGCGAGAAATTCTGTACCCGCATCGATGAGCCCTCCGTTGTGGAGGAGGTTCAGCTCCACCATGTACCATCCGAGTTCGTCCTCGCTGGAGGGGAGTCCCCACTTCACGCGACTGTCGCTGTCGTTGAGTGCAGGCGGCGCGACCGCTCGCGTGAGGTTGGGGCCGGAGCCGGCACGGCGGGTGGGATTGACGAGGAGCTGTGCCGGGGCGTCGGTTTCTCCTGCAGGTGGATTCGGCGAGGCGGGTAGAGGATTTTTTTTGTTGGCCACAGTCGCTCCTCGGTTGCTGGGTAACGTTAGCTGAGATCATAACGTTGACAGGATGCAAATGCCTTGCGAGCTTGACTTTTGAAGTTGGCCGCGAGTATACAGGCGGGGTCACTCCCCGGGCCAAAGACCACTTTTGAGATAGCTATTTACTGCAAACTCAGCGGAGACCTCTATGGCGCGCCTGTCCAGTCCTATCGAGAATATTAAGGACCATTATGAAGTTGTCGTCATAGGTTCGGGCTATGGCGGCGGTATCGCCGCGTCCCGTATGGCGAGAGCTGGTCGTAAGGTCTGCCTGCTGGAACGAGGCAAGGAGTTTCAGCCGGGAGAGTATCCGAATACGGAGATGGAAGCTCTGGGCGAAATGCAGACGCATCAGCCGGATGGTACACATCTTGGTGATCGAACCGGGCTCTTTGACCTGCATCGCAATCCGGACATGAATGTGATGATCGGATGCGGCCTGGGAGGAACATCGCTTCTGAATGCGAACGTCTCGTTACAGGCTGAGCCGCGTGTGTTTGAGGATCCGCGATGGCCAGGGGAGGTGGTGAGTGACCTGCCAACGCTGGTCGCGAAAGGGTATTCGCTGGCGGAAGAGATGCTGAAGCCAGTGCCTTATCCGGAAGGCTTTCCAGAGTTGCCTAAGCTGAAGGCGCTGGAGGTTTCGGCAAAGGCGCTGCATGGAAAGGTCTATCGCACACCGATCAACGTTACGTTCAAAGATGGCGTGAATCATGTTGGCGTGGAGCAGCATGCTTGCACGCTGTGCGGAGATTGCTGCTCGGGATGCAACTATGGCGCGAAAAATACGCTGATTATGAACTACCTTCCCGATGCGACGAACCATGGCGCGGAGATCTATACGAGGATGGCTGTACGTTTTGTTGAAAAAGTAGATGAGCGATGGCTGGTGCATTATCAGCTGCTGGATTCCGGGCGGGAGGCCTTCGATGCGCCGACGTTGACGGTGAGTGCGGATGTAGTTTTTGTTTCGGCGGGGACCCTGGGGTCGACGGAGATTCTGCTGCGCTCGCGGGAGAAGGGGCTTAGCACTTCCGATAAGTTAGGGCAGCATATGACCGGCAATGGCGATGTGCTGGCGTTTGGATATAACGGCGACGAGACGATTGATGGGATTGGCTACGGACACCGTGACCCCAAGGAGATGGCTCCGGTAGGGCCTTGCATTACGGGCGTGATCGATCTGCGGGAGCGGCCGGTGCTGACCGATGGCATGGTGATTGAGGAAGGGGCGATTCCCGGGGCTCTGGGGGCATTCCTTCCTGCGGGACTGGCAGGGGCCGCGTCTGTGGGTGGCAAAGAAGAGGACGCCAGCGTTGCGAGTAGGCTACGGCAGATAGGGCGTGAGGCAGAGAGTCTAGTTGGTGGACCTTATGTCGGCGCGATCAAGAACACGCAGACTTATCTAGTGATGACGCATGACGACGGCAATGGGCGCATGTATCTCGCGAAGGACGAACTGCGCGTCGATTGGCCGAGCGTTGGCAAGCAGCCGATCTTTCAGAGAGTGAATGAGACGCTCTATGAAGCAGGTAAACCGCTTGGTGGCAGGTATGTCGAGAATCCCATCTGGACAAAGCTGTTCGGACAGCAACTCGTTACGGTGCATCCGCTGGGTGGATGTGTGATGGGATCCGATGCCAGCAAGGGCGTAGTGAATCATAAAGGGCAGGTTTTTAGCGGCATGAGCGGTACGGATGTATATGAGGGTCTCTATGTCAGCGATGGGTCTGTCGTGCCGCTGCCGCTTGGAGTGAACCCGCTGCTCACGATTTCGGCTCTGGCTGAACGTGCGTGTGCGCTGGCTGCAAAGGACCGCGGGTGGACGATTGATTACACATTGCCGTCAGCTCCTGCTGGCTTGAAGATCGCTGCAAAGGTGGGGATGCAGTTCACGGAGACAATGAAAGGGTTCTTCTCCTCGAAGGAGACCGGAGATTTTCAGAAAGGCGCGGAGCAGGGAAAGGTGGATGGCTCGCCACTTCAGTTTACGGTTACGGTTACGTCGGACGATCTGAATGCGATGCTGACGGATTCGTCGCATCAGGGCGCAATCGTGGGGACCGTAAATGCTCCTGCGCTTTCACCTGATCCACTCACGGCGACTCAGGGAGTGTTCAACTTGTTCGTGGATGATCCGGACAAGGTTGGGCAGCGGTTGATGAAGTATGCAATGCTCCTGACTACTCGTAATGGGAGGCAGTTTTATTTCACGGGCTTTAAGGTGACTCATAGTGATGCGGGGCTGAATGTGTGGGCGGATACTTCGACGCTTTACATCACTGTCTATAGCGGCACGAATGCGACGACTCCAGTGTTGGGTAAGGGAATTCTTCATATCGAACCTGCGGATTTTGCAAAGCAGATGACGACGATGAAGGTGACCAATACAAGCAGCGAAGAGGAGAGGCTGAAGGGGCTCGCCGCGTTTGGGGGCTTCTTCGGGCAGACGATCTTTCAAACTTATGGTGGCGTGTTCTCGAAGCCGAACGTCTTCAATCCAGATGCGCCGCCGCGTAAGAAGAGGCCGCTGCGCGCACCTGCTCCGGAGCTGCACTACTTTAATGCTCTGGATGATGTTCCGTTGTTGCTGACACGGTACAAGGGAGGGGCCAAGGGGCCTGTGATTCTGGCACATGGGCTTGGTGTATCCAGCAAGATCTTCACGATCGATACGATCGAAACGAACTTGACAGAGTATCTGGTTGCGCATGGGTATGATGTCTGGCTGCTGGATTTTAGAGTAAGTATCGATATGCCGAGTTCCTTTTCCGAATCTACTGCGGATCAGGTTGCAATTCTGGACTATCCGGCTGCTATTGCGAAGGTGAAGAAGGAGACGGGCGCGGCGACGGTCCAGATGCTGGTGCACTGCTTTGGATCGACAACGTTTTTCATGTCGATGCTCGCTGGGTTGCAAGGGGTGCGGTCAGTTGTGTGCTCGCAGATTGCGAACGATGTGATTGCCGTGCCGATGACGCAGGGTAAGGCGGTGCTGCATCTTCCGAACGTGATGCAGAAGATGGGGATTCCGTCGCTGACCGCATATGTGGATACGCATGCAGATTGGAAGGACAAGCTATTCGACAATGCGTTGAGGCTCTACCCGGTGCAGTTCAGGGAGCACTGCAATGATTCGGTGTGTCACCGAATTACGTTTTTGTATTCGCTGCTATATGAACATGCGCAGTTGAACGCAGCTACGCATAGCGCGCTGCACGAGATGTTCGGAGTGGCCAATATTGCAGCGCTGGAGCACCTATCGCTTTTAGTACGGACAAAACACCTTGTTGACGCAGCCGGCAAGGAAGTCTACATGAATCATCTGGACAGGCTGGCGTTGCCTATCTGCTTCATTCATGGAGCGGAGAATCAGTGCTTTTTGCCAGTCAGCACGGAGTTGACCTATAACGCACTACGTGCGGCCAATGGCAACTCACTTTATTCAAGACACGTTATTCCGGGCTATGGGCATATCGACTGCATCTATGGAGCTAATGCGGCGAGAGACGTGTATCCCTACATGCTCGATCATCTGGAAGCCACTCATCCCTAGGTCGTTAGACTTACTGTTCAACAGTCTTATTCGGGCCCAATAGTTTGAGAAGCTCTGAATATCCTGTAGGTGATGGTTAAGGAGCAATGCGGGCGAGTCACTGTTCGACGCGGTGCGTGACCAACCAGTGGATCTGTTGGGCAAATCGGATTCGTGCAGTCTTAGTCGCTTTGTTGTTGGCGACGATGGGATGTTCGATACGCGAGATGAGTTACTCGGAAGACTCGATGATCGTACCTGGATCGGGACGCTTATTTTCAATCTGACGTATGGCGGTAAGCCAGTGCGCCGGTTGCCCGAGTAGGATATCTCTCAAAAGGAGTGGGGACATGGCAGAGATGAAGCAATTTCGAGGGAGGAATGCATCTCTCTGGCAGTCGGCCGTGGATCAGGTTGTGGCGAAGCGGAATGCTGCTTCGCCTGCCGCGGGGTTTGGACCGGGGCCGGGTGTGACGCACCTCAAGCGGCCCGACCAGGATGATGCCTCGATCCAGACTGGGAACGATATTGCCGAGGCGATCGATGCTGGGGCAGCCGTGCCGGTGGTTCCCGCGCCATCGACGCAGGCCGCTGGGTTGGTCGATACGGCGAAGTTCTGTGCGACCGCTGCGTACAGGTTGGCAGAGGCGCAGGTGAATGCGGCAATTACCGGCGACAGCTCTGCGCTGGCTGCGCTGCATGCGCAACTCGATACTCCTTTCGGTGCATGCGACCCGAAGTGGGGAGAGGTGTTGGCGATCTATGCTGCGGCGCGCATTGCAAGCCTGAATATTCCTTATCGGCGATACAAAAATCTTAGCGATTTCGTGATCAAAGATCGGCTGCCGGCACAGGCTACGGTCGCGCTGCTTGCTGACTGGGGGACTGGTCAGGATAGTGCGAAGCGGATGCTGGCCAGCATCGCCCGATATAAACCGGATGTCGTTATCCATCTTGGCGATGTGTACTACTCGGGCATGCAGTGCGAGGTGCAGAACTACTTCTACTCTATCTGGCAGGCAATTCTTGGAATTCCGAAGGTGCCGTGGGGGACGAAGTTGACCGACCTCAAGACAGGACCAGCTACCTTTCACCTGCCGGGCAATCATGACATGTATGCGGGAGGGCAGCCTTACTACGATGTCATCGATATGCTTGGCCAGCCTGCCAGCTACTTCTGCCTGCAGAACGATCACTGGCAATTTGTTGCCATGGATACCAGTCTGCATGACTCGAATCCTGTGACCGTGGCCGATGCTACCTTCGTCGAGCCGGATGAGATTGTCTGGATGAAGGACAAGGTGAATCACGCCGGGGGACGCAAGACGATCCTGCTATCGCACCACCAGTTGTTTACGGCCTTCGAGCAGATTGGCGGCGCGCCGATCAACGCCAAGCTGCTGGCACAGGTGCAGGATATTCTGCCGAAGCTGACGGCGTGGATGTGGGGGCACGAACATAATTTGGTGATCTATCAGAAGTACCTCAACGTGCTGGGGCGTTGTATCGGTCATGGTGCGTTTCCTGTCAGCGCGAACCAGTTACAGAATCCTCCGAATGCCGGGGTGCCGATTGCGAACGTTACGCTCGCAACGGATAGCGACGGGTTCTATCGGCATGGATACGTGATTATGAAGATCGACGGTCCGAAGGCGGACCTGACCTACTACCAGTACAACGCGGACACTGATTCGGAGAGTGTTCTGTTTACGGAGACTCTCTGAGGACTGCGTCCCGGACAAGCTCTTTGGGGGTACCCCCCCGGGGGGGTACCCCAGGATAAGACGCTTCGATTCAATGGGTTACTGATTTATCTCGCTGCAAATTCGTCTTTCTAAAAGGGTTACGGGTAAATTCGTCTTTCTAAAAGAGTTA
>Ga0207667_10010686_pt1 | contig 10711 bp, 10 predicted proteins | sample KBSCornC52_FD_184301 | JGI IMG/M metagenome (GOLD analysis project Ga0207667, IMG submission 184301) | Corn rhizosphere microbial communities from Kellogg Biological Station, Michigan, USA - KBS Corn C5-2 (SPAdes) (version 2) | ecosystem: Host-associated > Plants > Roots > Rhizosphere > Soil ...
CCCGCTCTCATAGCGTCAAAAACACAGATTGGTGAAACAATTCAGCTTTGCAAAATCCGCTATTCGAAATCATCACGGAAATTCTTTACCTTAATTTAATGGATGATGCAACGTTCAAAAATGCGTTGCGTCATATAGTGTGAAAGCTGAAATTTTGGAATCCGTATTTGTCGATAAGCATTATGCCTTAGTGGCCGAGTGCAAGCAGGGCAGTAAAAAAGCCTGCTTTGAGCTCTACCGTTTGTATTCGAAGGCAATGCTGAACGTGGCCTTCCGGATAGTGGGCAGTGTGGACGAAGCGGAGGATGTACTGCAGGATGCATTTGTAGATGCTTTCAACAGGATAAGGGATTTCAGGCAGGAGACGACTTTCGGGTTGTGGCTGAAACAGATCGTGGTGCACAGGGCCATTAATATGCTACGTAAGCGTAAGCTGGAAATGGTGGAGATCGGCGAAGATCAGCTGGAAAATATACCCGACGAAGAAAGCGAGGATGACGGGGAGATACAATATAAGGTGGCGCAGGTTAAAGAATCGATGAAGCAACTGCCCGACGGTTACAGGGTAGTGTTATCATTATATCTTTTAGAGGGGTATGATCATGAAGAAATAGGACAAATACTGAACATATCAGAAAATACCTCGAGAACGCAGTTCCTGAGGGCGAAACGAAAACTAAACGAGATATTAATAAAAAGAGGAATATCATCATGAGCAAGAGATTGGAGGATTTTGTTAAAAGCAACCGCGAACGGTTTGACGACCTTGAGCCGTCGGCAGATCTGTGGAGCAGGATCGAAAAACATTTACCGGCTGAAGGGGCGGCCCCTCAAAAGCGCGAGGCGAAGGTGTTTTCGCTGAGCTTTGTGCTGAAAGTGGCGGCATCGGTTATCATCGTTATGGGTGTGGCTTTCGCCTTGTATATACGCAATGAAAAAAGCAAAGGGGTCGACCTGGCATCGATCAACCCGGTTTATGCCAAACAGCAGGTGCAATACGCGTCGATGGTCGAATCAAAGATGTCGGAGTTAAAGTCCCTTACGAAGAATGATCCGGAAATGTACCAGGAGTTCTCAAAGGAGATAGCGAAGATGGATTCAACCTATAAAAGACTCAATAAAGACCTGGCCACCAGTCCCAACCGGGAGTATGTATTAAAAGCGATGATCAGGAATTTGCAGATACAAACACAGGTGCTGAACCAGCAACTGTATATTATTGAACAGTACAACCAAATGAAGAAGGACACCAAAAATGACACTAAAGATATTTAAACCATTTACAATGATAGCCCTGCTGCTGACGGCCGGGCCGGGCTTTGCGCAGGATACAACGTCGCGTAGCGGGAAGCATTCCGAAAGCATCGTGAAATTAAGCGGCCTCAACCTGGATATTGACATGCACGAGCTTAATGTAGCAATGAATGATCTTAAAATCGGTTTGAACGACGGACTAAAAGATCTGAATAGTAGTCTTCGCACGCTTGGACCTGAGATAGCGGGCTTTGTGAGCGACATCAAAGTAAATATTAATGATGATAACCTTGATGAAAAAGTGCAGCGGGGCGATATCAGTGAAAAGGTAAAGAATTATAGCAAATCTTACCCGATGGATGCCAACGACCGGCTGAATATCAGCAACCAATTCGGCAAAGTGATCGTGAGCACCTGGAACAAAAACGAAGCGCAGGTGGATGTGCAGATCAAAAGCTATTCAGATGATGACCGCACAGCGCAAAAAATGATCGATAACATCGATATTTCCGATAATAAAAGCGGCGACCAAATATCGTTTACTACCAACTTTGGGCATGGCGGCGGCGGTTCGATATGGAACCTGTTTAATGTTCAGAATGATCACCACAAGGTTGAAGTGAATTACACGATCCACATGCCGGCAAAGAACGCGCTTAGTATTCGCAATAAATATGGTTCGACCGAAATACCCGATATGGATGGCAGGGTAAGCATTGATTGTGCTTATGGCAGCTTCGCAAGCGGGTCGCTTATGGGTGCAGATAACCAAATAAACGTTCGTTACGGCAGCGCAAAATTGGAGAACCTTACCTCGGCTGATGTCAATGTAAGTTATGGCAGCCTGGATATGGGTAATGTGAGCAGCCTGAATGCGGGTCTGCACTATTCTTCTGCCAGGATCGGTAAGATAAAGAATTCAGCCAGCATCAACGGGCACTATGCGGGGGGCATTAAGATTGAAGGCCTGGATAAAGACTTCAAAAGCTTTTCCTATAGTTCCAGCTATTCGAATCTGACTGTTGGGATAGACAATGGCACCAACGCCAATTTTGATGTAACCGTAAGGTATGGCGGTTTTGACTATGGCGGCGTACCCGTTGAGGTTACGGAGAAAACGCCCTCAGACGATAGCAAAGGCTGGAAGCCCACCAAAAATTATAAGGGGCACATCGGTAAAGGCGGTGGCGGTACTATTAATATCAGCACCAGCTATGGTGGTGTGAAATTTGAGTGAATTTAGAACCAAGAGTCAAGGATCAGGAGTCAAGATTAAAACGTCTTGACTCCTGATTCTTGACTCTCAATATACTCTGCACAACAACCCTTTTAAATATTCCCCTTCCGGGAACGAGGCACGAACAGGATGGTCCTCGGGCTGGCAAAACTGGTAAATGAATTGTACTTCTTTACCGGCATCCAGCGCGGCCCAGGCCAATACCTGTTTAAAGGTATCGATATCCATGGCGCCCGAGCAGGAAAACGTCGCCAGCAAGCCGCCCGGCTCGAGCAGGTACATGGCCAAACGGTTCAAATCCTTATACGCACGTGACGCTTTATCCAAAGCCGATCGTGAGGGTGCGTACTTGGGCGGATCGAGAATCACCACATCAAATTTTTCGCCTTCTTCCCTAAATGCCCGCAATTGCTTATTCACATCAGATTGTACAGTCGTGACTTTTGAAGCATCCAATTTATTCAGACCTATGTTCTGCTTTAAAGTTTCGATGGCCAAAGCCGAGCTGTCTACGCTCGTTACGGATACAGCCCCGTTTTTTAAGGCGTTCAATGTAAACCCGCCGGTATAGCAAAAGCAATCGAGTACCTTTTTGTCTTTGGCGTGATTGGCTACGATGCTCCGGTTATCGCGCTGGTCGCAGTAAAAACCTGATTTTTGCCCTTCGGCGATGTTGATGCCGTAAGTAATGCCGTTTTCTATCACCTTAACCAACTCCGGCGGATGTTTGCCTGCTAATACCTGGTTTATAGTTTCCAGCCCCTCATGAGCGCGTGAGCTGGCGTCGCTTTTATCAAAAATGCCGTCGGGCTTTAGCAGTTTTTGCAGTTCGTCGATTATCACAGGCATCACACGTTCAATACCCGATGTCAATACCTGCACGGCTAAATAATCTGAGTATTTATCAACGATCAGTCCGGGTAAATAATCTACCTCGCTAAAAATAAGGCGGCACGTATTATTAGCTTTATTCAAAATATTACTGCGACCGCTTACCGCCATCCTTATTCTTTTTCGAAACCAATCATCATTGATCTCCACACTTTCATCCCACTCCAGTAAACGTAAAGCAACCCGCGACTGGGCGTTATAAAACCCATAGGCCATAAAATCGCCCTTGTCATTCAGCAATCTTACTATATCACCGTTGGCAGGCTTACCTTTCACCTTTTCGATCGCCCCTGAAAACAGCCAGGGATGACGATGCAGTACTGCCTTCTCTTTACCCTTTTTTAATATCACATCAAACATGGCTGCAAAAATAGGCCGAAAGTCGGGAAGTCCGCAAGAATAAATGAGCGATCTTACGGACTTTCCTACTAACAATATCCTGTAAATCAATTAATCCTTTAATCGTGTTCTTGTTTCTTTGCGGGTAAGTGGCTAAGTTTGCGCCTCAATTGAAAGATCATGGCTAAAGCATCCGATGTAAAGAATGGCAATATCCTTCGCTTCAACGGCGAATTGGTGCAGGTAGAAGAATTTATACACCGTACGCCGGGTAACCTTCGCGCGTTTTACCAGGCGCGCATGCGCAACGTAAAAAGCGGCAAACTGGTTGAATACCGTTTCCGTACAGACGAAGAAGTGGACATTGCCCGCGTTGAAACCAACGATTACCAATATCTCTATGAAGACGGTAAGGACCTGGTAATTATGGATAATGTAACTTACGATCAACATAATGTTCCAAAACAGCTATTCGGTAATGCGGTTAAATTTTTGAAGGAAGGCATGAACGTGATCGTAGCTTTTGAAAGCGAAGAGCCTATTATGGGCCAGATCCCTAACTCTGCCGAGCTGGAGATAACTTATACCGAGCCTGCCGTAGCAGGTAACACTTCAAGCGGCGCGTTGAAGAATGCAACTGTGGAAACCGGCGCCGAAATAAAAGTGCCTTTGTTTATCAATATCGGCGACAAAGTGAAAGTTGACACGACTACCGGTTCCTATGTTGAGCGGGTAAAATCGTAATATCATTATATGACAAAAAGAAAGGCCTCCAATTGGGGGCCTTTTTGCTTTTAGTCGATGGGCTTGAACATCCGGTTCCACCGGATTTTATTAAAAAACCCTTTAGTCGAATCGGTACTCATAACCGTAATCAGTGCTTTCCCGATAATATGATCCTCCGGCACATAACCCCAAAACCGCGAATCCCATGAATTGTGCCTGTTATCACCCATCATCCAGTAATAGTTCATTTTAAAGGTATAGCGGGCGGCCTTTTTGCCATTGACATAAATATCATTACCCTTTACATCAACCTTGTTGTTTTCATATATCTCAATGGCGCGGCGATATAGTGTAAAAGTGGAGTCGTTCAAAGGAATGGTATATCCTCTTTTCGGTATGACCAGCGGGCCGAAATTATCTTCGTTCCACTTGAACTTATTGCTTCGCGGAAACACTTGTGGATCAGCTTCACCCGGTTTCTGGATATAAGGTTCAACGCTTTTGATGTTCGAATAGCTTTTGATCTCGGCCAAATGCTCTTGTGGAATAACCATGTCATATATATTCGGGGCCAACTGCTGGCGCACTTCGATATTGAAATCCTCCAAAAGCTGCGGGTTAATACCAGTGCCATTGGTAGTCACCAGGTACGAGGTTTGTTGCTTGACCGCATTTTGCGCCACCTTCCCGTTGATGAACACCTGCCCGTTAACTATGGTAAGCCTATCGCCGGGGGTGGCCTGGCAGCGTTTGATCAGGGTAGTACGCTCATCGACAGGGATACCTTGGTCAGCGTCTTCTGGTTTGTTGAAAACCACCACATCGCCTTTTTTTACTTCGGTAAACCCGGGCAAACGCCAATAAGGCAGCTCGATCAGGTCCCAATAGGACCGTATACCATATACCTTAGGCTCTACAAACGGGAAGGCCAACGGCGTATTGGCAATGCGCGGGCCATAACTGATCTTGCTGACAAAAAGGTAATCGCCGGTCAGCTCCGTGCCTTCCATCGAACCGGAAGGAATGGCGTAAGCCGAAAATAACAAGCCGCGAATGAGGGTAGCTGCGACTACGGCGAACACGATGGCGTCCAGCCATTCACGTGTTTTGGACTTTTTCTTTTTCTCGGCTTTTGGTTTTCTTTTGAGGCTGAATTTCCAGTTCATAAGCGATAGTTTACTATCGCTTAGATGGGAAAGTGGGTGGATTGTTACAGAAAATATCTAAACCGTTCTTAGCTTAGCACCTCCTCCAGCACTTCATGCGATTTGATATTGCCAAATCCTTCCACATGCAAAGCATAGTACTCCAACAGCTTTTGCAGCAGGTAGCGGCGTCCATCATTGCTGAAATGCAGCCGGCCCAGGCTTTCAAAATTGCATTGCAAAAGCTTGCAGAAGTTTTGGGTATGAGGGGGTGACAAATAATAAAAGCCTTCGGGTTTATAGCGACTGAAGGTGCCGGCTCTCATATCGAAATAGTCGGCGCCGGTTACCGCAACTTGCTCGGGGAAAAAGCCTAAATAGCGGGTTAATCGCACCAAAAATAACAAATGAAAATTCGCCAGGCCTTCACTTTGATGATCAAGCCATTCAATGGCGTTAAACACAAAATCAAATAGGTTTTCATCAGCCGATTGCTGTCGCACTGCCTTATACAACACTTCGTTCAAAAAGAGAACCATACTGCTTTTGATAACATCATAAGGAATGGTCTGGAGTAAGGGTGAGTTTTTGAGTTCGGAGACGCGTTGTACCTGGCCGGTGTTCTTATGATAAACTACCATATCCAGCAAATGCAGCGGCTGCAGCATATTGCGGCTGATTTTGGCCTTCGGCTTTTTTACGCCGTTGATGATATAAGATTGCAGCCCGAACTTTTCGGTAAACACCTGTACGATCACGCTGCTTTCGCCGTAATCCGTGGTTTTAAAGACGATGCCGCGCGTTTTATGCAGCATGGTGGAAGTATAAAATAATTTTCGGCACAAATATCACCATGCCGATGACCAGCGCGGTGATGGCGGTTACCAGTACGGCCGCCGCGCACATATCCTTTACCCGGCCCGCTTTTTCGTTGTATTCAGGCGATACCAGGTCGACCAGCAGTTCAATAGCGGTATTGATCAATTCGGTCAGGAGCACCATGCCGATGCAAAGCGATATCCAAAGCCATTCGGCAGTTGAAATATGGAGCGCATAACCCAGTAAAACCGCGATCGCGCCGCAAACCAAATGCACACGGAAATTAAGCTGTGTTTTGGCAGCATACCCAACGCCTTTGAAAGCATAACCGAAGCCTCGGATGAATTTGTTCATAAGAAAGTCACGAATTACACGAATAAGAAAAGACACGAATTTACACGAATTTAAATTAGTTTAATTACCCTAAATTCGTGCAATTCGTGTTTTTTATGGATCTCAAACTCAAAGATAAAGTCGCCCTGGTTTTAGCCGCCAGCAAAGGCCTGGGCCGGGCATCCGCATTTGCCTTATCCGCCGAAGGCGCCAAAGTGGTGATCTGCTCGCGCAATGCCGACGAACTAAAGAAAACGGCCGCGGAAATTCACAAGCAAACCGGTAACCCGGTGGTGTCGATACAAACAGATGTATCTGACGGAGAACAGGTAATTGATTTGATCAAAAAAACCGCTGAAACTTTTGGTGGTATAGATATTTTGGTAAACAACGGCGGTGGTCCGCCTTTTGCACATTTCGAAACTTTTGATGACGAAGCCTGGCAAAAGGCATTCAACCTAACGCTGCTCGCTTTTGCACGGACCAGTCGCGATGTGCTGCCATATATGAAGAAAGCAGGAAGCGGACGCATCATCAATATTATCAGCGGATCGGTGAAGGCGGTTTTGAACAATGCAGTACTTTCGACGGCGATGCGTATGGGCGTGGTGGGTATGGCCAAGTTGATGGCCGATGAATTGGGGCCTAACGGTATCACCGTAAACAATATCGCACCGGGATTGATCCTGACCGACCGGGTAAAAGAAGTGCTTCCGAAAGGTGTAGACGTGGAACAAGCTATGAAAGAACGAGATAAAACTATACCTGCGGGCCGTATTGGTAAACCCGAAGAATTGGGTGCATTGGTGGCTTTTTTAGCTTCGGAACAGGCGGCTTATATTAGTGGAACGACCATACAGATAGACGGCGGGGCGAGCAGGGGAATATTATAAATTTAATTGGCCTTAAAATAATCCACGATCGCGGATATGCTGCTGATAACGGCTGCCAGCATTAATCCTATTCCGGCGCCCATAACAAGTTGCTTGTATTCAGAGCCCTGCAGGGCCGGAATTGCCATTGAGGCGGAAAAGAGTATTACGGCGATCAAAATCAATAAAATAGTGCGTCTTACTTTACTTTTCATGGCGGCAATTTAACTTTTTAACGGTAAAATTCCCTATTTTTGCAACCTCTAAAAATTGAGGTGGAACATATTGATGTACAAGGAATATAAGCAGTTAAATTTATCGCAGATCGGCAAGGATGTGCTCGACTTTTGGAAGAAGAACAACATCTTCGAAAAAAGCATTACCAGCCGGCCCGAAAATAATCCCTACACTTTTTACGAAGGGCCCCCTTCGGCTAATGGTATGCCCGGCATCCACCACGTGATGGCGCGTTCTATTAAGGATATTTTCTGCCGCTACAAAACCCTTAAAGGTTACCAGGTAAAACGCAAAGGCGGCTGGGATACGCACGGCTTACCCATCGAGTTGGGTGTTGAGAAAACTTTAGGCATCACCAAAGATGATATTGGCAAAAAGATTTCCGTCGAAGATTACAACGCAGCCTGCCGTAAGGAGGTAATGAAATTTACGGACGTCTGGAACGACCTGACTGAAAAAATGGGCTACTGGGTCGACCTGAACGATCCTTATATCACCTATAAAAACGAATATATCGAAACCCTTTGGTGGATACTGAAGGAGCTTTACAATAAGGGGATGCTGTACAAGGGCTATACCGTCCAGCCTTATTCACCCAAATCGGGTACGGGTTTAAGCTCGCATGAGCTGAACCAGCCGGGTACCTACAAAATGGTGAAGGACACAACCGTTGTGGCGCAGTTCCATTTAAAGAATGATCAGAAACATCCCCTGATGCCTTTGCTTTTTGAAGGCGACGAGGATACCGTGATATTAGCGTGGACGACTACGCCATGGACGCTGCCGTCTAACTGCGCATTGGCCGTAGGTGAGGATATTGACTATGTTAAGATCAAAACCTTCAACCCTTATACATTTAAATCGGTTAGCGTTATCCTGGCTAGAGAATTGGTGACCAAATATTTCAAGGCTGAAGGTGAGAACGCTTCATTCGAAGATTATCAGGAAAACGATAAAGCGATCCCATGGAAGGTAGCTGCCACATTTAAAGGTTCTGACCTTGTTGGCTTGCGTTATCACCAGTTGATGCCTTACGTAACCAATCCCGACCTGGAAAAAAATGCTTTTCGTGTGATCCCGGCTGATTTTGTAACGACCGAGGATGGTACGGGTATCGTACATACCGCTTCGGTTTTCGGTGCGGACGACTTCCGGGCCTGTAAGGAGCAAGGGGTTCCATCGGTGATGGTGCTTGACGAAACCGGCAAAGAAACGCCGCTGGTTGACAAACAGGGCCGCTTTGTAAAAGAAGTGACCGATTTCGCCGGCCGGTATGTAAAGGAAGAATATTACTCGAAAGAAGAGCGCGATGAGCCCGGCTTCAGGGCTACGGATGTGATGATCGCCATTAAGCTCAAAGAAGATAATAAGGCTTTTGATGTACGCAAATACGAGCACAGCTACCCGCACTCGTGGCGTACGGATGAGCCGATATTATATTACCCGCTGGATAGCTGGTTCATCAAAACCACGGCGGTAAAAGACAAGCTGGTCGAACTCAACAAAACCATCAACTGGAAACCTGAATCCACCGGAACGGGCCGCTTTGGCAACTGGCTGGAGAATCTGGTGGACTGGAACCTCTCGCGTTCACGTTATTGGGGAACGCCGTTGCCGATATGGCGCGAGGAAAATGGCAGTGAAGAAAGATGTATTGGCTCTATAGAGGAGATCGAACAGGAAATTGAAAAGTCTATTGCTGCTGGCTTTATGCCGAAAGGTTTTAAGCTGACCGACATGCACAAGCCTTATGTGGACGATGTGATCCTGGTTTCGGCAAAAGGAAATAAAATGTTCCGCGAGCCCGACCTGATCGACGTTTGGTTTGACAGCGGCGCCATGCCATATGCGCAATGGCATTTCCCGTTTGAAAATAAGGAGCAATTCAAAACCGCGTACCCGGCTGATTTTATCGCCGAAGGGGTCGACCAAACCCGTGGCTGGTTCTTCACCCTGCATGCCATAGCGGTAATGCTAAGCGAATGCAGCGACGAGATCAAAGCGGTAAATAAAGAAGTAGGCAATAAAGGTGTCGCGTTTAAAAATGTGGTATCGAACGGCCTGGTGCTGGATAAAAACGGCAATAAAATGTCGAAACGTTTGGGCAATGCCGTCGATCCGTTCTCGACCATAGAAACCTATGGCGCGGATACGGCCCGCTGGTACATGATCAGCAACGCATCTCCCTGGGATAACCTGAAGTTTGACATGGAAGAGTTAGATGTGGTGCGGAAAAAGTTTTTCGGCACCTTGTATAACACCTATTATTTCTTCGCATTATATGCCAATATCGACAAATTCATTTATGGCGAGGCGGATATAGACATTAAAACCCGTCCTGAAATTGACCAGTGGATTATTTCGCTACTAAATACATTAAGTAAGGATGTAGATGCGTTTTATGCTGATTTTGAACCGACAAAAGCCGCCCGCGCTATACAGGAATTTGTGGACGAATATCTAAGCAACTGGCACGTTCGTCTCAGCCGCCGCCGTTTCTGGAAGTCGGATGATCCACAGGATAAACTATCGGCTTATCAAACGCTGTACACTTGCTTAACCACCATCGCCAAACTGATGTCGCCTATAGCGCCGTTTTTTGCGGATAAGCTGTACAATGATTTGAATACCGTCACCAAAAAGGAAAAATTTGAGTCAGTGCATTTGGCGGATTTTCCGGTTTATCACAACGATCTTGTAAACAAAGCGTTGGAAGAGCGCATGCAGCTGGCAAAGGATATCTGTTCGCTTGTATTAGGGCTTCGCAAGAAAGTGGGCATTAATGTTCGGCAGCCATTGAGCAGGATATTGCTGCCGATATTGGACAAAAACTTCAGGCACCAGGTTGAGCAGGTAAA
>Ga0207667_10010687_pt1 | contig 10711 bp, 10 predicted proteins | sample KBSCornC52_FD_184301 | JGI IMG/M metagenome (GOLD analysis project Ga0207667, IMG submission 184301) | Corn rhizosphere microbial communities from Kellogg Biological Station, Michigan, USA - KBS Corn C5-2 (SPAdes) (version 2) | ecosystem: Host-associated > Plants > Roots > Rhizosphere > Soil ...
GACCAAGCTGCCGTCAGTGCCGCCGCGAGGGGACCAAGCTCTTCCTCAAGGGCACCAAGTGCTTCACCGAGAAGTGCCCCGTCGAGCGTCGCCCGACACCGCCCGGCCAGCATGGCGCGAGCGTTGCCCGTCGCCGCAAGGTTTCGGAGTACTCCAAGCAGCTCCGTGAGAAGCAGAAGATCAAGCGCATCTATGGCGTGAGTGAGAAGCAGTTCCGCAACACGTTCGAGCGCGTCACGACGCTGCCCGGGGTGACCGGACACAATCTTCTCGCCGCACTCGAGAGCCGTCTGGACAACATCATCTACCGCATGGGCTTCGCGCAGAGCCGCAAGGCAGCTCGCCAGCTCGTTCGTCACCGTCACGTCGAGGTGAACGGCCGGTCGGTGGACGTTCCGAGCTTCCTCGTGCAGCCTGGGCAGGAAGTGCGCGTTCGCGCCAAGTCGCGCGAGCAGGCCTCGATCATCGTTTCGATGGATCAGGCTTCGCGCGGCGCTCCGCTCTCGTGGATCGCCGTCGACAAGGAGTCGTTCAGTGGCCGGATGCTGGAACGTCCGACCCGCCCGAACATCCCGATCGCCGCGCAGGAGCAGTTGGTCGTCGAACTGTACTCGAAATAATCACCCGTAGGGCGCGGATTCATCCGCGCCTGATCTGGGATGCACGACATCGCAATATCGCACCAAACGAGGCCCTAACCTTCGTACCGACTTACCACGCGTTAGGGGCGGGGTAACGGTTAAATCAGACAAACATCATGGCTAACGCAATCGATCTCCGCGGGCTCGTACGCCCGCAGCTGGTAGAGTCCACCAAGCGCGAGGACACACCCAATGTCGCCGAGTTCCGGCTGCAGCCGCTCGAGCGCGGCTTCGGCTACACACTCGGCAACGCAATGCGCCGCATGCTTCTGTCATCGCTGCGCGGCTCTGCCGTTTGGGGATTCCGCATCGATGGCGTCGTACACGAGCACCAGACCATTCCGGGTGTCGTGGAAGACGTGCACCAGATCATCGCGAACCTCAAGACGCTCGTCCTGAGTCTCGACGATGCGACGGAGACAACCGTCGTTCGGGTCACCAAGACCGGACCCGCAGCGATCAAGGCCAGCGACATCACGGGAGCGGCCGGACTCACGGTTCTCGAGCCCGACCATCATCTCTTCACGCTGCAGGACGATCGCGACATCACCTTCGAGCTGTACGTGAACCACGGCCGCGGTTATGTCGAGGCCGATCAGCACGTTGCCGACCGGAATCTTCCGGTCGACCTCGTCCGCATCGACTCGATCTACAACCCGGTTCGTCGCTGCAACTTCAGTGTTGACGCGACCCGCGTCGGCCAGCGCACGGACTACGATCGTCTTACGCTGCTCGTCGAGACCAACGGCACGATCGCGCCCGAAGAAGCGGTGAGCTATGCCGCAGCTCTGGCGCAGACGCACTTCCAGTACTTCGCGGGCTTCGGCTCGCACACGTCGGCTCCGATCACGGCGGCCAGCGAGATGGGCGGCAACGACGCAGCCCGGCTCGCGCAGCTGCTCTCGACGCCGATCGAAGATCTCGAGCTCTCCGTACGCTCGGTCAACTCGCTCAAGAACAGCGAGATCCGGACGCTCGGCGATCTCGTCAAGCGCACCGAGGATCAGATCCTCGATGTCAAGAATTTCGGCAAGAAGTCGCTCAATGAAATTGCAGAGCTGCTCGAGCGCGAGAATCTGAACTTCGGCATGAAGTTCGAGCAGTCGGAAGAAGGCGTGCGGATCACGGATCGGGGCACCCCCCCGAACCGCGCCGCGCTCGCCGAGGCCGCCATCGGCGACGACGACGAATAACTCCACGGATATCTAAAAATGCGACATAGAAAAGTCGGCCGGCAACTTCGGCGCACCCCCGAGCAGCGTCTCGCTCTGCTTCGGAACCTTGCGCAGTCGCTGATCCAGCACGGCGCGATCGAGACGACGGAAGCCAAGGCCAAGGAGCTGCGGCCGTTCGTCGAGAAGCTCATCACGAAGGCGAAGGAAGGCACGCTTCACTCGCGCCGTCTTGCGGCTCGTCACGTGCAGCAGCGCACCGTGAACGACAAGCTGTTCCAGGAAGTCGCACCCAAGTTCGCGACGCGCCAGGGCGGCTACACGCGCATCCTCAAGACTGGCCATCGCAAGGGTGACGGCGCCGAGATGGCCCGTATCGAGCTCATGCCGGAGACCAAGTGAAGATGAAGAGCCAACTCGCTGAAAAGCGCACCAAGGCGATCGAGCGGAACAAGTGTTACGCATGCGGCAAGGGCGTTACATTCGGTAACAACGTCTCGCACGCCAACAACAAGACGCGCCGCACCTGGAAGCCAAATCTTCAGGTAGCACGCGTCGCCGTCGCCGACAAGATCGTCAAGGTCAAGGTCTGCACGAGCTGTCTCGCCGCCGGCAAGATTGTCCGCGCGCCGCGGAGTCAGGCGGTAGCCTGAACGCCCTGCCGGCTTCAGATTCCTCCTCATTCGGGGCGACTCGTCAGTCGCCCCGTTTTTGTATCTTAGAAGGTCGAAATGCCAAAGCGTACTGATATCCATCGCATCCTCGTCATTGGCTCCGGACCGATCGTAATCGGTCAGGGCGCCGAGTTCGATTACTCGGGCACCCAGGCGACGAAGGCTTTGAAGGAAGAGGGATACGAGGTGATTCTCATCAACTCGAATCCCGCCACCATCATGACTGACCCGGAGTTCGCGGACGCGACCTACGTCGAGCCCGTCACACCGCGGTTCGTCGAGCTCGTGATCGAGAAGGAGCGCCCCGATGCGCTGCTGCCGACAATGGGCGGCCAGACCGCGCTCAACGTCGCGATGGCGCTGTCGCAGAACGGCGTGCTCGAGAAATACGGCGTCGAGCTGATCGGCGCCGACGAGCGTGCGATACGCACCGCCGAGGATCGCGCCCTGTTCAACGAGGCGATGAAACGCATCGGACTGCAGGTCGCGCGCGGCGGAACGGCGACGACGTTCGAGGAAGCACTCGTGCTGGTGGAGGACACCGGCTTCCCGTCGATCATCCGACCTGCGTTCACGCTCGGCGGCAGCGGCGGTGGCATCGCTTACAATCGCGATGAGTTCGAGGAGATAGTGAAACGCGGACTCGATCTTTCGCCGATGAGCCAGGTGCTCGTGGAGCGCAGTCTCATCGGCTGGAAGGAATTCGAGCTGGAAGTTATGCGCGATGCGGCGGACAACGTGGTCATCGTGTGCTCCATCGAGAATATCGATCCGATGGGTGTGCACACGGGCGACTCGATAACAGTCGCGCCGGCGATGACGCTCACCGATCGCGAGTATCAGGTGATGCGCGACGCTTCCGTGGCAATCATACGAGAGATCGGCGTCGCCGCAGGCGGATGCAACATCCAGTTCGCGGTGAATCCGGCCGATGGTGAGATGATCGTCATCGAGATGAATCCGCGCGTGTCGCGCTCATCCGCACTCGCGTCCAAGGCTACTGGATTCCCGATCGCGCGCATCGGCGCCAAGCTCGCCGTGGGCTACAGATTGGACGAGATTCCAAACGACATCACGGGCACCACGCCGGCGTCGTTCGAGCCCGTGCTCGATTACGTAGTCGTCAAGTGCCCACGTTTCGCCTTCGAGAAATTCACATCCGCAAAGGCACACCTCACCACGCAGATGCAATCTGTCGGTGAGTCGATGGCGATAGGCCGTACGTTCAAGGAAGCATTTCAGAAGGGATTGCGCGCACTCGAAACTGGCCGCTACGGTTGGGAAGGCGGCGCTCGTCTCATCGACGATCGCCTCGCCGACGACTCCGCGGATACGTTGCGTGCCGCGCTGCGACAGCCGACGCCGGAGCGCATGTTTCAGATCAAGCGCGCCATGCTCGCCGGCTTTACTGTCGCCGAGATATTCGAGCTCACGTGGATCGATCCGTGGTTCCTGGAGCAGCTGCACGAGCTGATCGAGGCGGAGCGGAGATGGAGCGCGTTGCCGGAAGTCACGGCGACGGAGATGCGTCGCATGAAGCGCATGGGTTTTTCCGATCGCCAGCTTGGCGACCTGCGCAGCGTATCCGAGGGCGAGATGCGTGCACAGCGCTGGGCGCTCGGCGTGCGCCCAGCCTACAAGATGGTGGATACGTGCGCCGGTGAGTTCCCGTCTGCGACTCCGTACCTGTACGGCTCGTACGACGAGGAGAGTGAGGCACCGCCAACAGGCCGGAAGTCCATCGTCATACTCGGCAGCGGTCCGAATCGTATTGGTCAGGGTGTCGAGTTCGACTACTGCTGTGTGCGCGCGTCACTCGCGCTGCGCGAGCAGGGTTTCGAGACGATAATGATCAACTCGAATCCGGAAACTGTTTCCACGGACTTCGATATCTCGGACAAGCTGTACTTTGAGCCGTTGACGCTCGAGCACGTTCTCGAAATCGTCGATCGTGAACAGCCGGTTGGCGTGATCGTGCAGCTCGGCGGTCAGACGCCGCTCAAGCTGACGCGCGGTCTCGAAGCCGCGGGAGTTCCGATACTCGGCACATCGCCCGACGCGATCGATATCGCCGAGGATCGGCAGCGCTTCGACGCGATCGCGCGCAAGCTCGGAATTCGGCAGCCTGAAAACGGAACGGCCACCAGCGTCGCTGGAGCAGTGGCAGCCGCGACGAGAATCGGCTATCCGGTGCTCGTACGACCGTCGTACGTGCTTGGCGGCCGGGCGATGGAGATCGTGTACGACGAGGATTCTCTGCGCGACTACTTCGAGCGCGCGGTGCGTGTATCCGAAGACCGCCCAGTTCTGATCGACCAGTTTCTGGAAGACGCGTTCGAGGCCGACGTCGATGCGATATCCGATGGTGATCAGGTTGTCATCGGCGGAATCATGCAGCACATCGAGGATGCAGGCATTCACTCTGGGGATTCCGCGTGCGTTCTCCCTCCGTACCTGATCGGTGAAGGCGAGCAGGAAGCGATGCGCGCGCATACCGTTGCGCTGGCCGAGGCGCTCGGCGTCATCGGACTGATCAACGTGCAGTACGCCATCAAGAACGGCGTGGTGTACGTGCTGGAAGTGAATCCACGCGGCAGTCGCACGATTCCATTCGTGTCGAAGACCATCGGTGTTCCACTCGCGTCGATCGCGGCGCGTGTCATGGCCGGCGAGAAGCTCGCCGACATCGGTTTCACTGAAGAAGTGCTGCCGCCGTATGTTGCCGTGAAGGAAGCCGTCTTCCCGTTCAACAAGTTCCGCGAGTTCGATCCGATACTCGGGCCCGAGATGCGATCTACGGGCGAAGTGATGGGGGTATCCGAGTCGTTCGGAACTGCATTCTACAAGGCGCAGCTGGCCGCCGATAACGGCTTGCCGATGAGCGGCGGCATATTCGTTTCGGTGAATGACTCCGACAAGGCATCGGTTACGCCGATCGTGCGCAGATTCCACGAGCTCGGCTTCACCGTGCACGCAACAGAGGGGACCGGCCGCCATCTGCGCAAGCTCGGCATTCCGGTGACGAGGGTATACAAGGTGCATGAGGGCCGGCCACACGTGATCGACCTCATCGTAAACGGAACGGTCCAGCTTCTCATCAACACGCCAATGGGCAAGCGCGCACAGAAGGACGACTACTCCATGCGTCAGGCCGCGATAGCGCACCACGTACCGTACACCACGACGCTCTCGGCGGCGAGTGCCGCTTGTGACGCAGTGCTCGCCATGCGATCGCGCCCTGCGTCGGTCACTTCGCTGCAGGAATGGCACTCGCGCATCGAGCGCCCGGTCGAGGCGCGATGAGCGACGACGTTTTCATTCACGAATCGGCGTACGTCGATGAAGGCGCTCAGATCGGCGCCGGAACTCGGGTGTGGCACTTCTGTCACATACTCGGCGGTGCGGTAATTGGCGAACGATGCTCGCTCGGCCAGAATGTCGTCGTGATGAACGGCACGCGTATCGGCACCAACGTGAAGATCCAGAACAACGTTTCCATCTACGAAGGTGTGACGCTCGAAGACGACGTGTTCTGCGGACCGTCGATGGTGTTCACCAACGTCATCAATCCGCGTAGCCACGTGTCTCGAAAGAACGAATACCGCGCAACTCTCGTGAAGCGCGGTTCGTCCATCGGAGCCAACGCGACGATCATCTGCGGCTCGACCCTGGGAGAGTTCTGTTTCATCGGCGCGGGAGCAGTCGTGTCGAAGGACGTTCCGCCATACGCGCTGATGGTCGGCGTGCCTGCACGACGAGTGGGTTGGGTATGCGAGTGTGGCGAGAAGCTTCCGGCTGGAGATGCGCCGGGATGTGAAGCATGTGGCAAGCAATATGTGAATCACGGCAACACCATCGCCCGTGTCTGAGAAATTTCGCGTAGCGCTGGTCGGTTGCGGCCGCATCGCGAAGAATCATTTCGACGCGATAGAGCGCGTCGACGGGCTGGACCTCGTAGCTGTTGCCGATGTCGTTCAGGCGCGCGCGGAGGCCGCGGGCGCGGCGAATGGCGTTCCTGCCTTCGCGTCGCTGGCCGAGATGATGGCAGCGGTGGATTGCGACATCGTCACCGTCGCGACACCCTCCGGATTGCATCCCGTGCATGGAATCGAAGCCGCGCGCGCGGGGAAGCATGTGGTGAGCGAGAAGCCGATGGCCATCTCACTGGCCGGTGCAGACTCGCTGATCGATGCGTGCTCCGACGCCGGTGTGAGGCTGTTCGTGGTGAAGCAGAACCGGCTGAACCCGGCGATCCAGCTCGTGAAGCGTGCGGTGGAGAAGGGTCGCTTCGGACGGATCCACTCCGCCAACTGTACTGTGCGATGGGCTCGTCCGCAGGAGTACTACGACCAGGCTCCGTGGCGCGGTACGTGGGCCATGGACGGCGGTGCATTCATGAACCAGGCGTCACACTACGTGGACCTGATTCAGTGGCTTGCTGGGCCGGTAGGGAGCGTTGCAGCAATGACCGCGACGCAGGAGCGGAAGATCGAAGCCGAGGACTCCGGCGCAGCGGTGCTGCGGTTCCAGAACGGCGCGATCGGCGTTCTTGACGTCACCATGCTGACGTATCCCAGAAACCTCGAAGGCTCGCTCACGATCCTCGGCAGTCGCGGATCCGTTAAGATTGGCGGCACAGCCGTCAATCGGGTTGATACGTGGCTGTTCGAGGATTACGACGACGACGACAAGCTGATCGAGTCAGCGGCCACGACACCGCCTACGGTGTACGGTTTTGGCCACCAGGGCTACTACCGGAACGTGCTCCGGGTGCTGCGGGGAGAGGCCGTCCCCGATACCGACGGAAGGGAAGGGCGGAAGTCGCTCGAGATCATTCTGGCGATCTACGAGTCGGCCCGGACGGGGAAGGTCGTCAGTCTGTAGGGAAGGGCGTAGACCCCGGGAAAATTCGTCATCCCCGCGAAGGCGCTCTCTGACTCGTCATCCCCGCGAAAGCGGGGATCCATTTGCAGCCGGTCAGCTTCGTGCTGGCATCGGCTTTGAAGTCCGATAACATGGATTCCCGCTTTCGCGGGAATGACCATGGGAGATGGATTCCTGCGCATGTGCAGGAATGACGATCCGACGGGTCAGTCCTTACTCTCCGGCGGCTTGAGACGGCCCGGCTCCGCCAGCAGCTTGGTCATGAACCGCTGGCCCTCCGCCATCCGTTCCACTTCGAGCGCCATTGCCTCGACAGCCCTCTCGATCCGCTCCATCCGCGCCTCGGCAGCCTCCGCTGACTGGAGGGACCGTGGGAGGTTGGCCATCCCCTTCTCGACCCGCTTGCCATAGGCTCGCGCCATGGGGTAGCCGATTCCCGCGATCGCCGCGATGGCAATGAAAGTGACGTCGCGGATGATAGTGTGGGCGGTGTACGGATCCATCCTTCCTCGCGGCCGAAGTTGCGGGGGCGCACACCTGGCGCCCATAGCGGAAATTAATTGACTTAGGGCGCTCCGACCGGCGATCTTTCCAGGCTGTATCGTCGTCTGTCCAGCCTCCTGGCTGGACGGCGCTCGCAACCCCCGAATATCATGGCCGTACCCCTTCTAGACCTCAAAGCCCAACACGGGACGATTCGCGACGAAGTCCTCGCCGCAATAATGCCCGTCGTAGACGGGCAGACTTTCATACTCGGCGAGCCCGTCGAGCGCCTCGAGAAACAGGTCGCCCAACTCTCGCACACCAGGCATGCAGTCGGCTGCGCCAACGGGACGGATGCGATCCTGCTCGCACTCCGCGCCCTCGACGTCGGACGCAACGACGCAGTAGTTACAACGCCGTTCACGTTCTTCGCGACCGCCGGCGCAATTCACAACGTCGGCGCGCGAACCGTCTTCGCCGACATCGATCCCGATACGTTCAACATCTCTCCCCAAGCCGTTGACGAAACGGTGCGCAGCACGCCCGACGCCAAGGCCGTCATTGCGGTCGATCTCTTCGGCCAGATGGCAGCGATCGACGAGATCCGGAACGTGCTCCCGCAGGGAATGCCCGTCATCGAGGACGCCGCGCAATCCATCGGCGCAAGCAGACACGTCGACGGACGTCAGGTGATGGCCGGTGAGATCGCTGACATCGGTACGTTCAGCTTCTTTCCGTCCAAGAACCTCGGCGGTTACGGCGACGGCGGCATGACCGTCACTCAGAGTGATGAGCTCGCCGCGCGTCTCCGGAGACTCAGGACTCACGGCAGCGTCAAGACGTACTTTCACGAAGAGGTCGGCTACAACAGCAGGCTCGATGCGCTGCAGGCCGTCGTGCTGTCCGCCAAGCTGCCGCACCTGGAAGCATGGAGCGCCGCACGTCGTCGCAACGCATCGCTTTACGACAGGGCATTCGCGGATCTCGACGGTGTGCGTACTCCCGTGATCGACAGCAGGAATCAATCGATCTACAACCAGTACACGCTGCGCGCCGCGCGCCGCGACGAGCTTCAGGAATTTCTGAAGAAACGCGGCATCGGCAACTCTGTTTATTATCCGCTCCCGCTGCATCTCCAGCCGTGCTTCGCTTACCTCGGTTACGAGGAAGGCGATTTTCCGGAGAGCGAGCGTGCGGCAAAGGAAGTTGTATCGCTGCCGGTATACCCGGAGCTTACCGACTCACAGCGCGACGAGGTAATCTCGGCGGTTCGCGCTTTCTACGGCCGTTGAGGGCCCTCCAAACGAATGGATAACAAGCAGCGTCTTCTCGACAAAATCGCCGACCGCAGCGCCGTCATCGGCGTCGTCGGACTTGGCTACGTAGGACTTCCGCTCGCGGTCGAGTTCGCGAAAGCCGGATTCAAGGTCATTGGCTTCGACGTAACCAAGAGCCTGACCGACATGCTCAATACCGGCAAGTCACACATTCAGGACGTTCCGTCCGCTGAGCTCGCCGACGTCGTCGGCAGGAAGCTGTTCGAGGCCACGACCGATCCCAAGCGCATCAAGGAGATGGATTGCGTCTCGATCGCCGTTCCGACTCCACTCGTCAAGACACGCGACCCCGACATGAGCTACGTCGTCGCCGCAACCGCGACCATCAGCGACTACGCCCATCCCGGCATGCTCGTAGTGCTCGAGAGCACGACGTATCCCGGCACCACGCGCGAGCTGATGCAGCCGAAGCTCGAATCCGCCGGCCTCAAGATCGGTAGCGACGTGTTCCTCGCCTTCAGTCCCGAGCGCGTCGATCCCGGCAATCCGGTCTGGCATACCAAGAACACGCCCAAGGTGGTCGGTGGAATAACGCCCGCATGCACCGAAGTCGCGACGGCGTTGTACCAGAGCTGCCTCGATACGATCGTGCCGGTCAGCTCGACGGAGACGGCAGAGCTTGTGAAGTTGCTCGAGAACACGTTCCGCTCGGTCAACATCGGCCTCGCAAACGAGATGGCGATCGTCTGCGAGAAGCTCGGCGTCAACGTCTGGGAAGTGATCGACGCAGCTGCCACCAAGCCTTTCGGCTTCATGAAGTTTACGCCCGGTCCCGGTATCGGCGGCCACTGCATCCCGCTCGATCCGCACTACCTCGCGTGGAAGATGCGCACGCTCAACTACAAGACGCGATTCATCGATCTGGCCAGCGAGATCAACTCGCAGATGCCGGCCATCGTAGTCGAAAAGGTCGCGCAGGCGCTCAATCACGAGCACAAGTCGGTGAATGGCAGCAAGGTTCTCGTGCTCGGCGTCGCTTACAAGAAGAACATCGACGACATGCGTGAGAGTCCGGCGCTCGACGTGATCAAGCTGCTGGAGGGACGTGGTGCAAAGGTCTCGTTCCACGACCCGCACGTGCCTACGTTCAAGGAGGACGGTCACACCTTCACAGGCGTCGAGCTGACGGATGCCGTGCTCAAGCACTCGGACGCGGTGGTCATCGTCACCGATCACGACTCGGTGAACTATCAGCGAGTCGTCGATCTGGCGCCTGTCGTAGTGGATGCACGCAATGCCACCAAGGGTCTCACGTCCAAGACCGGGCGCATCGTGCCGCTGTCGGCAGACGCGGCCTAGCGCAACATGAACATCGCTGTAATAGGAACGGGCTATGTCGGCCTGGTCGCCGGGGCGTGCCTCGCTGAAACGGGCAACGCGGTGATCTGCGCCGACGTGGACGAAGGGAAGATCTCGCGCCTCAAGCGAAACGAGATCCCGATCTTCGAGCCCGGCCTGGACGCGATCGTTGAAAGGAACCAGGCTGACGGCCGGCTCGTCTTCACCACGGACGTCGAAGC
>Ga0207667_10010688_pt1 | contig 10710 bp, 7 predicted proteins | sample KBSCornC52_FD_184301 | JGI IMG/M metagenome (GOLD analysis project Ga0207667, IMG submission 184301) | Corn rhizosphere microbial communities from Kellogg Biological Station, Michigan, USA - KBS Corn C5-2 (SPAdes) (version 2) | ecosystem: Host-associated > Plants > Roots > Rhizosphere > Soil ...
CGCCGTACGAATGGCCTTTCACGTACAGGGGCAGGGCGGCGGCCAGGCGCTCGTCCGTGTCGTACAAGGCGATGTATTGCGGCTGCCAGCCCGTCTCCGGCGTGGCGCTGCCGGATTCGTGCAGGGCATGCAGGAAGGCAAAGGACAGGAAAGGGTTGGGCGCCTGCTGCAGGGCCACGAGGGCGTCCCAGTCCGCCTGCCCGATCTCGGAAAGAGAGGAAACGATATGCGTGCGATAATTCAAGATGACTTCCGCGATGACTTAGCTGTTGAGACCTATGGATAAGCGATTCTTCAACCTGTATTCCCACGACTTCGCGCGCGTCGCCGTCGCCAGCCCGCGTTGCAAGGTCGCCGACCCGGCCTTCAATGCGCAGGAAACGATCCGCCTGGCGCGCCAGGCCGCCGACGAGGGCGCCGTGCTCGCCGCCTTCCCCGAGCTGGGCCTGTCCGCCTATACATGCGACGACCTGTTCCACCAGCGCGCGCTGCTCGATGCCGTGCTGGCTGCGCTTGCCGAGGTGGTCGCCGCATCCGCCACGCTGCCGCTGGCACTCGTCGTCGGTGCGCCGCTGCGCGTCGACCACGTGCTGTTCAATTGCGCCGTCGTCATCGCGGGAGGCCGCATCCTGGGCGTGGTCCCGAAAAGCTACCTGCCCAATTATGGCGAATTTTACGAAAGTCGGCAGTTCAGTCCGGCGGACAATGCGGCCGTCGAGCGGATTTCCCTGCTCGGCCAGGACGCGCCCTTCGGTCCGGAGCAGCTGTTCGAGCTGGAGAACCAGCCGCTGTTCCGCTTCCACGTCGAGATCTGCGAAGACGTGTGGGTGCCGATCCCGCCGTCCTCGTATGCCGCGCTGGCCGGCGCGACGGTGCTGGTCAACCTGTCGGCGTCGAACGTCGTCGTGGGCAAGAGCGGCTACCGGCACCAGCTCGTATCCCAGCAGTCGGCGCGCTGCCTCGCGGCGTACCTGTACACGTCCGCGGGCCTCGGCGAATCGACGACGGACATGGCGTGGGACGGCCAGTCGCTGATCTATGAAAAAGGCGACATGCTGGCCGAGTCCGAGCGCTTCCGCGGCGATTCGCACATCGTCTTCGGCGACGTCGACCTGGAACGCCTGTCCGTCGACCGCATGCACACGACGACGTTCGCGCAGTCGGTACGCCGGCATGCGCACGAGGTGGCGAAATTCCGCGTGCAGAAATTCAGCGTGCCGCTGCCGCTCGAACGCGACCTGCCGCTGGCCCGGCTCATCGAGCGCTTTCCGTACGTGCCGGCCGACGGCCGCCGCCGCGATGCGCGCTGCACGGAGGTCTACAACATCCAGGTGCAGGCGCTGTTGCAGCGGCTGCAGTCGTCCGGCCACCAGAAGGTCGTGATCGGGATCTCGGGCGGCCTCGATTCCACGCATGCGCTGCTCGTCTGCGCCAAGGCGATGGACCGGCTGAACCTGCCGCGCACGAACATCCTCGCGTACACGATGCCGGGCTTCGCGACGAGCGAACGCACCCTGCGCCAGGCGCGCGAGCTGATGCGCGTGGTCGGCTGCACGGCGCACGAGATCGACATCCGCCCCAGCTGCATCCAGATGCTGAAGGACCTCGGCCACCCGTATGCGGAAGGCGCCGAGCAGTATGACGTCACGTTCGAGAACGTGCAGGCGGGCGAGCGCACGAGTCACTTGTTCCGCCTCGCGAACCACCATCACGCCATCGTGATCGGCACGGGCGACCTGTCCGAGCTGGCGCTGGGCTGGTGCACGTACGGCGTGGGCGACCACATGTCGCACTACAACGTCAACGCGAGCGTGCCCAAGACCCTCATTTCCCACCTCGTGCGCTGGGTCGCCGACACGAAGCAGATCGGCGAAACCGGCTCCGATGTGCTGATCAACGTGCTGGAAACGGAGATCTCGCCGGAACTGGTTCCCGGCAAGCAGGGGACCGGGAAAGAGGAAGGCAAGCCGGCGCAGGTCACGGAAGACTTCATCGGACCATACGAGCTGCAGGACTTCAACCTGTACTACACCTTGCGCTACGGCTTCGGCCCGGCCAAGGTCGCGTTCCTGTCGTGGAGCGCGTGGCACGACCGCGCCGAGGGGCCGTGGCTGGAAGGCGGCAGCCCCGCACGCAACCAGTACGAGCTCGGCGCGATCAAGAAAAACCTGGGCATCTTCCTGTGGCGCTTCTTCAAGACGAGCCAGTTCAAGCGTTCGTGCGTGCCGAATGGACCGAAGATCGGCAACGGCGGCTCGCTGTCGCCGCGGGGCGACTGGCGCGCACCGAGCGATTCGGAAGCCGTCGTGTGGATGGACCAGCTGGCGAAGATTCCGGATTGACCGGATGCCATGCGATAATCCGTTCAGTACCTGAAAGGAGAAATAACATGAAACAGATTACCTGCGTGATCAAGCCGTTCAAACTGGACGAAGTGCGCGAAGCGCTGGCCGAGGTGAACGTCACCGGCCTGACCGTCACGGAAGTGAAGGGCTTCGGCCGCCAGAAGGGCCATACGGAACTGTACCGCGGCGCCGAGTACGTCGTCGACTTCCTGCCCAAGGTGAAGATCGAGGTGGTGGTCGACGATGCGCTGACCGAGCAGGTCGTCGACGCGATCATCAAGGCCGCGCGCACGGGCAAGATCGGCGACGGCAAGATCTTCGTGCAGGACGTGGAGCAGGTGATCCGCATCCGCACCGGCGAGACGGGCCCGGACGCTGTATAAAAGCGCGAGCGCCGCGGGGCGATGCGTCATCGCCCCAGCCGCACGTCGAATTTCCACGTCACCAGGCGGAACACGACGATGAACAGCGCGCTGGACCACAGCGCGAAGTCGTGCGGGAAGCCGTTCATCCCCAGCAGCAGGAACATCCAGTTGCCGAGGAAGGCGCAGATGGCATAGGGCTTCCCGTCGCGGAACACCATCGGCACCTCGTTGCAGACGATGTCGCGCATCACGCCGCCGAAGATCCCCGTGATCACGCCCATCATCGAGGCGATGAACAGCGGCATGTGCGCGTCCAGCGCGGACGACACGCCGGCCACGGAAAACAGGCCCAGGCCGACGGCGTCGGCGATCACGATCAAGCGCTCCGACACGATCTGGCGCAAGGTGCGGATCAGCGGCGTCGCGACGAGCGCCAGCACGAAGATCAGGATCGCGTATTCCTGGTGGATCACCCAGAACAACGGCCGTTTATCCAGCAGGATGTCGCGCAGGGTGCCGCCACCGAATGCGGTCATGAAGGCCACCGTGAACACGCCCACCACGTCCATGCGCTTGCGCCGCGCCTCGATGAATCCCGAGAACGCGCCGACAAGGATCGCGATGATTTCGATGGCGGTGATGAGGTGCATGCAGCGGGCGGTCGTTACGATGCCGCTAGGCTAACATGTCCGGCCGGACCACGTCCGGTGAAGGATGTGCCGTGCGGGTCAGGCCTGGCGCGGCGCCAGCGGCAGGCGCACGGAAAAGACCACCTGTCCGTCCTCGTGGCGGTACGCGATCTCGCCCTCGTGCTCGCGCACGATCTGCTGGGCGATGTACAGCCCGAGTCCCATGCCCGTGCGGTTGCGCGGGTTGTGCAGCGCGCTGCGCTTGAACGGATTGAACAGCGCGCCTTCAGTCTCCGGCGGAATCGGTGCGCCTGCGTTCGTCACTTCCAGCACGGCCTGGCCATCCTGCGGGGCGAGCCGGATGAAAATGGGCCGGTTCGGCTCGCCGTGGTGGCGCGCGTTCGAGAGCAGGTTCGAGATCACCTGGCCCAGCCGGCCGCCGTCGGCCAGCACGACGGCCGGGCCGATGGTGTGCAGGTCGTACACGATGGTGGGATAGGCGAGGCGCGCTTCCTCGACCAGCTCGAGGGCGAGGACCGCGAGATCGACCGGCTGCAGGTCGACGCCGAGGTTCATGCCGCGGTCGATGCGGCTCATGTCCAGCACCTGGCCGATCATGCGCTGCATGCGGTTGCTGGACGACTGGATGCGCTTGCCCAGCGTCCCCTTGCTGCCGGTGCCCGTGCCCGCGCCGTTGCCCGAGGTGTCGGTCCGTTGCAGCACCAAACCCGCCATGTTGATCGAATTGAGTGGGTCGCGCAGGTCGTGGCCCAGCATCGCGAGCAGTTGCGATCGCGTGGCTTCCGTCTGCGCGCGGCGCGCGTTCGAGACGCGCACGAGTTCGCCCAGCATCATGCGAGCATGGGTGAGGATGCCGTCTTCCCATGGGTGCGCGCGGCCGCGTACGGTTTCATGCCAGGCGTCGAACGAACCGCGCGGCGTCAGGCGCTCGCCCATCGGGCCGGCCTGGCTCTTGTCCGGCTTGCCGCCCCAGGCCACTTCCTCGACCTGTTCCGTGCGCAGCAGCACGCACCAGCCGCCGCTGGGCGGATCGAACGGCAGGCCCAGCATGCCGGCCCATTTGCCGAGTCGGGGACGGATCGCATCGGGCCAGTCGTTCACGCCGGCGTGCGTGACGATGTCGTGCGGTTCGGCCGGCAGCGACGCGACGATGGCCTCGCCCAGCGCCTGGTCGATGCCGCGGCACACGACGCGCCCGTACTGGTTGACGACGAGCGCCTGCGCATGCGTGGATTCCAGCAGCCCGTCGCCATGTTGCACGAGGGCTTCCAGCGGGTCTTCTTCCAGCAGCAGCGATTCGACGAGGCTCGTGCGCACCTTGGCCGCTTGTTCGACCAGCTCGGCTTCCGCCCGCGATTCGATGCTTTGCACGGTCGATGCGATGACCTGGGCCAGCACGTCGGCCGCCATGCGCACGGAGTAGGGCACGCGCTTGGGCGACATGTGGTGGCAGGCGATCAGGCCCCACAGGCGGCCGCCCACGACGATCGATACGCTCATCGACGCGCCTACGCCCATGTTGTGCAGGTATTCCACGTGGATCGGCGAGACGCTGCGCAGCACGGCGTAGCTCATGTCGACCGGCGGACTGCCCAGCAGCGGCACGGCGTGGTAGCCGACGTCGGCGATCATGCGAAGGGTGTTCAGGACGTACAGCCGGCGCGCCTGCGGCGGGATGTCGCCGGCCGGATAGCGCTGGCCCAGATACGGGACGAGATCGTCGCGCCGCGCCTCGGCCACCACGTCGCCGGAATCGTCGCTGCGGAACACGTAGGCCATCACGCGGTCGAAGCCGGTGAAGTCGCGCACGTGGCGCACGGCCGTCTCCAGCAGGCCGTCGATGGTGCGCTGGCGGCGCAGGCGGTCGATGGTGGAATGCGCCTTGATCGCGAACTGCGCGACTTCGCCCATGCCGACGTCGCGCTGTTCGAATTCGACGATGACCCTGCCCATGTGGGCGTGCACGACGCAGTCGTATTCGCTCGCGCCGATGGTCACGGCTGCGGCGGTCGCCGGCGCTGCGCCGTCTTCCATCGTGTCCAGGCATTCACGGATGAGATCGCCGACTTCCGCGGGGAGGCCGAGCGCGTCGAACGCCTGTCCGGGCACGGGTGCGCCGCCCGTGACGGCGGCGATGTTGGCGCTCCAGCCCGCGACGAGGCCGGCGTCGGTCAGGAAGATCAGCGCGCCATGGGGCTGGATCGAGCCAGGGATGTGGATCGGCTCGTCCGCACAATTGTGCAGGTCGACCCGTTGCGGCGCTGCCATCGGTACTGGGGTCCTGGACTCCACGCGTTCATCCCTATGCTGGCAGCACCACCCCGGCGCCACGGAGTCTGCATCTTACAGGTTTCGTTAAATCGATGCGGATTTTTGACAACAAAACATGCCTGATAGGATGTGATGGAAAGAAAGCTCAATCCAGTAGGGCGGGGCGCAGGAGAACGATCAGTGCGCCGTTGCCGCCATCCTTCCGGTTCGCGACGCAGAAGGCGACGACGTCCGGCGTCTGTACGAGCCAGCTGTGGACCATGCCGCGCAGCACCGGCTCGCCGCCGGCCGAGCCATAGCCCACGCCGTGGATGATGCGCACGCAGCGGATGCCGCGCTTGCTGGATTTGCGCAGGTAGGCGTCGACGTGGCGCCGCGCCAGGTCGCGCGTGAGGCCGTGCAGGTCCAGCTCGTCCTCGACGGGCCAGTGGCGCTTGCGCAGTTTTTTCACGACGTCGGGGCCGACGCCGGGTGCGGACCAGCTGAGGGAGGGGTCTTCGTCGAGCAGGCCGTCCACGTCGAACTGGTCGGACAGCATCGACTCGCGCAGCACGGCGGCCGTTTCTTCTTCCGCAGTGCGGGGACGCGTCGGCAGCGGCTGGCCGCGCGTCTCGTATTCGTGCATCGGGCGCCACACGTAGCGGTCCGACTCGGGCATCTTGACGACGTCCTTGACGGCCGAGCCGAATTCGACGGCGTTCTCGCGCGCGATACGCTCGCGCTTTTCCCGCTCGGCCTTTTCGATGGCGCGCAGCCGCTCTTCTTCCTTGAGCCTGTCGCGCAAGGCTTTGAGATCAGCGAAGTCCTTCATGCCAGCAGCCATCGAATGCTTCCAAAAGATTTACTCCAGGGCTTCCAGGTAGCGCTGGGCATCCAGCGCGGCCATGCAGCCCGAGCCCGACGACGTGATCGCCTGGCGGTACACGTGGTCCTGCACGTCGCCGGCCGCGAACACGCCCGCAACGCTCGTCGCGGTGGCCATGCCTTCGCTGCCGCCGCGGGTCTTGATGTAGCCGTTATGCATGTCCAGCTGGCCTTCGAAGATGCCGGTGTTCGGCTTGTGGCCGATCGCCACGAACAGGCCGTGCACCTTGAGGTCCTTCGTGGCGCCGTCCGCGGTCGATTTCAGCTGCAGGCCCGTCACGCCGCTCTGGTCGCCCTTGACCTCGTCCAGCGTCTGGTTCAGTTCCAGCACGATCTTGCCTTCGGCGACCTTGCCCATCAGGCGGTCGACGAGGATAGGCTCGGCGCGGAACTTGTCGCGGCGGTGGATCAGTGTGACCTTGGTGGCGATGTTCGACAGGTACAGCGCTTCTTCGACGGCGGTGTTGCCGCCGCCGATCACGGCGACTTCCTGGTTGCGGTAGAAGAAGCCGTCGCAGGTCGCGCATGCCGACACGCCCTTGCCCATGAATTCCTGTTCGCTGGGCAGGCCGAGGTATTGCGCCGACGCGCCCGTTGCGATGATCAGCGCGTCGCAGGTGAACTCATGCGAATCGCCGACGAGGCGGATCGGCCGCTCGTTCAGGTGTGTCGTGTGGATGTGGTCGAACACGATCTCCGTATTGAAGCGCTCGGCGTGCTGCAGCAGGCGCTGCATCAGTTCCGGGCCCTGCACGCCCAGCGGGTCGCCCGGCCAGTTCTCGACGTCCGTCGTCGTCATCAATTGACCACCCTGCTCGACACCCGTGACCAGCATCGGGCTGAGGTTGGCGCGCGCGGCATAGACGGCGGCACTGTAACCGGCGGGGCCGGAACCGAGGATCAGGACTTTGGCGTGTTTACGAGTGGTCATAATGAACTTCTTCTATTGAATGATGCCCGGAAAGTGGGGCCGGGCAGGGCGGGAATCAAGGTGTCGAAGCCGGGATTATAGTCGATGATGCACACGAGCATGAATCGGGGGGCCTTCCCGGCAATATATCGCTTAGAATGGTCATCTTTGGGGCATTGTTACCCTGCAGTCCCGTATCAAACGCAATGAGCAAGAATAGTCCATCGACGAGCACGACCTATACTCACAAGCCGAGACCGCCGCGCCAACCGCTGCCGAACCGGCTGGTGCGCCTGTTGTCGGAGGCGCGCTGGCTGGCCACGGCCGTCGCATTGTTGTATTTCGTCCTCATTTTGCTCAGTTATAACAAGGCCGATCCGGGCTGGTCGCATGACAACAGCGTGCCCCACGTCGCCAACCTGGGCGGACGCGCCGGCGCCTGGGTGGCCGACCTGTTGCTGTACATATTCGGCTTTTCCGCCTGGTGGCTGTGCGTCTGTTTCACCCGCGCCGTGTGGCAGGGGTATCGACGGCTGCACACACGGTTCATCGCGCAGGAAGGCGAGCAGGAACCGGAACACGAGGGCGAGACCCTGATCCGCTGGATTGGCTTCGTGCTGATGCTTGCCGGCAGCGTTGGCCTGGAATTCCTGCGCATGTGGTCACTTAAGGTCGAGCTGCCGCGCAGGGCCGGCGGCGTGCTGGGCCAGTTGATCGGCAACGGCGCGCACAACGCATTCGGTTTCACGGGCGGCACGTTACTTCTGCTGCTCCTGTTCGGCCTCGGGTTCTCCTGGTATTTCCAGGTGTCGTGGCTGGCGGTGGCCGAGCGCATCGGCGAATCCGTCGAGATGACGTGGGACTGGTTCCGCCTGCGCTATGAAGACCGCGAAGACCGCCGCTACGGCGAGGTCGCGGCGCACAAGCGCGACGAAGTCGTCGTGCACGAGCGCGCCAAGTTCGAGGAAAAGCATGCCGGTTCGCCCATACGCATCGAGAAGCCGCGCTTCGACGACGAGGACGAGCCCGAGGCCGCGACGGCGCCGAGTGCGCCGGGCTTCCTGGCCAAGATGAAGGCGAAGGTCAAGGCGCGTGGCGAAGCGAAACTGGCCCGGGCCCGGGCCGAGCCGCAGATCGACGGCGCCGGGGCGCCGGCCGCCGGGTCGCCGGCCGCCAGTGCGCAGACGGTAGCGCCGCCTGCCATGGAGCCGTCGTTCGACGAGCCGTACGAGCCCGCGCCGCACGCCACTGCGCCCGCGCCCGCGAAGGCCGCCGCGCCACTGCCGTCGGCCGCCGCGCCCAATCCGACGCCGATCAAGATCGAACCGCAGATGGTCAGCGTGCCGCGTTCGGAGCGTGCCGAGAAGGAGCGCCAGTCGCACCTGTTCGAAGTCCACGGCGATTCCATCCTGCCGCCGCTGGCGCTGCTGGACGAGGCGCCACCCGTGCAGGAGGCCGTCGCGATCGACACGCTGGAATTCACCAGCCGCCTGATCGAGAAGAAGCTGTCCGACTTCGGCGTCGAGGCGAAGGTCGTCGCCGCGTATCCGGGCCCGGTCGTCACGCGCTACGAGATCGAGCCGGCGACGGGCGTGAAGGGCAGCCAGATCGTCAACCTGGCGCGCGACCTGGCGCGCTCGCTGTCGCTGACGTCGATCCGCGTCGTCGAGACGATCCCCGGCAAGAACTACATGGCGCTGGAATTGCCGAACCCGAAACGCCAGATCGTGCGCCTGACCGAGATCCTCGGCTCCAAGGTCTACGGCGACAGCGCGTCCAGCCTGACGGTCGCGCTGGGCAAGGACATCGCCGGCAAGCCGGTCGTCGCCGACCTCGCCAAGATGCCGCACCTGCTGGTGGCGGGTACGACCGGTTCCGGTAAATCCGTCGGCATCAACGCGACGATCCTGTCGCTGCTGTACAAAGCCGACCCGGCCGACGTGCGCCTGATCCTGATCGACCCGAAGATGCTGGAGATGTCGGTGTACGAAGGCATCCCGCACCTGCTGGCGCCCGTCGTGACGGACATGCGCCAGGCCGGCCATGCGCTGAACTGGGCCGTGAACGAGATGGAGCGGCGCTACAAGCTGATGTCGAAGCTGGGCGTGCGCAACCTGGCCGGCTACAACGGCAAGATCGCGGAGGCCGCCAAGCGCGAGGAACACATCCCGAACCCGTTCTCGCTGACGCCGGACGCGCCGGAGCCGCTGGACAAGCTGCCGACGATCGTCATCATCATCGACGAGCTGGCCGACCTGATGATGGTTGTGGGCAAGAAGGTCGAAGAGCTGATCGCCCGTATCGCCCAGAAGGCGCGCGCGGCCGGCATCCACCTGATCCTGGCGACGCAGCGTCCGTCCGTGGACGTGATCACGGGCCTGATCAAGGCGAACATCCCGACGCGTATCGCGTTCCAGGTGTCGTCGAAGATCGACTCGCGCACGATTCTCGACCAGATGGGCGCGGAAACGCTGCTCGGCATGGGCGACATGCTGTACATGCCGCCGGGCACCGGCCTGCCGATCCGCGTGCACGGCGCGTTCGTGTCGGACGACGAAGTGCATCGAGTTGTAAAACATCTACAGTCCACGGGCGAACCGAATTACATTGAGGGCATCCTCGAAGGCGGCGTGGCCGAGGACGGCGGCGGCGCCGATGGCGTGCCGGCCGGCGAGGGCGGCGGCGAGTCCGACGCCATGTACGACCAGGCCGTAGCCGTGGTGCTGAAGAACCGCCGGGCGTCGATCTCGCTGGTGCAGCGCCACCTGCGCATCGGCTACAACCGCGCCGCGCGCCTGCTCGAGCAAATGGAACAGAGCGGCATCGTGTCGCCGATGCAGTCGAACGGCAACCGCGACATCCTGGTGCCCGCAACGAACGCGGAATGAGCATGCTGAAACTGAAACTGAAACTGAAACTGAAAACGACACTGATCGCCACGACTTTCCTGATCGCCGGTGTGGCCCACGCCACGGCGCTGGATCAATTCAAATCCTTCGTCGCCGGCACCAAATCCGCCCGCGGCGAATTCACGCAGACCCAGGTCCGCACGTCGGGCAAACCCGGCAAGACGTCGAGCGGCACCTTTGTGTTCTCCCGCCCGGGCAAATTCATCTGGACGTACCAGAAGCCGTACGAGCAATTGCTGCAGGCCGACGGCGACACGCTGTACCTGTACGACAAGGACCTGAACCAGGTCACCACGCGCAAGCTGGGCGGCGCGCTGGGCAGCTCGCCCGCGGCGATCCTGTTCGGCAGCAACGACCTGGAAAAGAATTTCACGCTGGCGGAAGCGGGTGCGCACG
>Ga0207667_10010689_pt1 | contig 10710 bp, 10 predicted proteins | sample KBSCornC52_FD_184301 | JGI IMG/M metagenome (GOLD analysis project Ga0207667, IMG submission 184301) | Corn rhizosphere microbial communities from Kellogg Biological Station, Michigan, USA - KBS Corn C5-2 (SPAdes) (version 2) | ecosystem: Host-associated > Plants > Roots > Rhizosphere > Soil ...
TGGGGCGAGGACAACACCGAGCCCGGCTACATGCCGCTCGGGCGGCTGTTCGCCGTCGGCTACATGAAGGGGCTGATGGAAGGCGTCGAAAAGGAGCTCGGACTCAGGGCCCGGCCGACGGCCTGACGGCTACGCCGGCTCCGGCACCCGTGCGGCCGCCAGCCTGATCTTGAACACGGCGCCGCCGCCTTCGGCGTCTTCGACCCAGATGCGGCCGCCGTGCTGCTCGACGATCTTCTGGCTGATGGCGAGGCCGAGGCCGACGCCTTCGGGGCGCTCGCCCATGGAATCGCCGAGCTGGCGGAAGCGGTCGAACACCACGGCGCGGTCGGCCGGCGGAATGCCCGGGCCGTTGTCGGCGACGGCCAGCTCGACCTCGTCGCCGCGCCGGCGCAAGCTGAGCTCGGCGCGGCCGCCCTGGCGCGGCGAGAATTTCACGGCGTTCCCGAGCAGGTTGATCAACACCTGCACCAGGCGGTCGTGATCGCCCATCACCCGCGCCTCGCCGTCGGCGATATCGACATCGAGCGAGACATCGGCGCCGGCGAAGACCTGGCGCATCGCGGCGCTCGACTCGCGGACCACGGCGGCGAGATCGACCAGCGCGCTCTGCGCCGGGATGGTGCCGCTGGCCTCGATCTTGCTCAGATGCAGCAACTGGCCGATGAGGCGGGTCAGCCGCTCGGATTCGGCGATGATGATGGCGAGGAATTCGAGGCGCTCGGCATCGCCCAGGCGCGGATGATCGCGCAGGATCTCGGAGAAGGCGCGGATCGAGGCGAGCGGCGTTCTAAGCTCGTGGTTGACGGTGGCGACGAAATCGTCCTTCAGCCGGTCGAGCTCGGTGAGGCGGGCATTGGCCCGCTTGAGCTCGGCGCTCGCCGCCTCGAGGGCGCGCGACTTGTCCTCGAGGCGCTGGTTGGCCTCGATGACGCGCGAGGTCTCGTCGAGGATGCGCATCACCTCCTCGACGCCCAGCGGCTCCTCCTCGACGATGGCGCCCACCAGCACGCGGGCGGAGGCGGCGCCGATGACGCTGCCCAGCAGCCGCTCGTAGAACAGCACCGTTTCCGCGTCGGCGCGAACGGCAGTCGCCGGATCGAGGCCGCGGCCGCGCGCCCAGCTGGCGAAGGCGGCCTGGGTGCGCGCGCGGCCGAGGAAGCGCGAGGCGAGCGAGTTGAGATCGGGGATGAGGGCGGTGCGGCGCCAGATCTGCGCAGCATCGGCCGGATTGTCGGCGTCGACAAAGAGCGCGGCATGGGCGCGATCGACCGGCCGCTGCTGCTCCAGCATCGAGACGACGAGAAGCGCGCCGACATTGACCAGCAGCGACCAGAAGGCGGAATGGGTGACCGGATCGAGCCCGGTCAGGCCAAACAGCGCGTAGGGCCGCAGCAGGCCGATGCCGAGCGGGCCGTCGATGATGAACTGGGCGACGAGGCGCTCATGGGTGAAGCTGGGGATCAGGAGCGTGTAGCACCAGACGGTGAACCCCAATGAGATGCCGGCGATGGCGCCGGCCTTGGTGGCGCCGCGCCAGAACAGGCCGCCGAGCAGCGCCGGGGCGAACTGCGCCACGGCGACGAAGGACATGAGGCCGATCGAAACCAGCGCAACCTCGGAGCTGTCGTGGCGCATGTAGAGGTAGCCGAGCGCGATCACCACGGCCATCGCGCCACGCCGGATCCAGAGCAGCAGCCGCGTCAGGTCGGAGCGCTCGGAGAGGCCCAGCGACCTGATGCGCAGCAGCGCCGGCATCACGACGTCGTTGCACACCATGATGGAGAGCGCGGTGGTTTCGACAACCACCATGCTGGCCGCCGCCGAGACGCCGCCGAGGAACGCGACGAGCGCGAGGACCGGCTGGTGGCCGAGCAGCGGCAGCGCCAGCACCATATTGTCGGGATTGTCGTTGCCGGGCAGCAGCAGGCGGCCCGCAAGGGCGATCGGCAGGACGAAGAGGTTGATCAGCAGCAGATAGAGCGGGAACTGCCAGATGGCGCGGTCAAGATGGCGCTCGTCGACGTTCTCGACCACCGTCACCTGGAACTGGCGTGGCAGGCAGAGCGTCGCCAGCATGGCGAGAACGGTCATGGCGATCCACGAGAAGCCGTAGCGATCGGGTGGCTGCGCGAAGACCTGCGCCACGTCGGGGACCGCCGCGGCGCGGCCGAAGAGATCGCCGAAGCCGTGGAAGAGGCCATAGACGACGAAGACGCCGATCACGGTGAGGCTCAAGAGCTTGAGGATCGACTCGGCGGCGATGGCGACCATCATGCCGGGATGATGCTCGCCGGGATGGATCGAGCGGCTGCCGAACAGCATGGCGAAGACGGTGAGGATCGCGGCGGCCCAGAGCGCGCTGTCGTAGGGCAAGGGCTGGCTGCCGGGGGCGGGCGAGGTCGCCGTGAGCGTCGCGTAGCCCTGGGCGATCGAACGGAGCTGCAGCGCGATATAGGGCACGAGGCCGACCACCGCGATCACGGTCACCAGCGCGGCGATGCCGCCGGAGCGGCCGAAACGGGCCCCGATCAGGTCGGCGATCGAGGTGATCTGGTTGGCCTTGCTGATGCGCAGCATGCGGCGGATGACGATGGGCCCCAGGCAGAAGGCCAGCGTCGGGCCGAGATAGATGGGCAGGAAGTCGAAGCCGTTGAGCGCGGCGCGACCGACGCCGCCGTTGAAGGTCCACGAGCTGCAGTAAACCGCGAGCGACAGCGTATAGACGAGGCTCGAGCCCGACAGCTTGCCGATGCCGCCGCGGCGCTCGACCAGCCAGGCAATCGCGAAGAGCAGCAGGAGATAGGCGATGCCAACGCCCAGAATGAGCGGCTGGCTCATCATGGCGCTTTCTCGCCCGGGCCGGGACGCGAGGATTTCTCGCTCAACAGCGCGACGGCCAGGATGATCAGCGCCCAGGCGCCGAAGAGGTAGACGAAGAGCGTCGGCCAGCCGAAGACCGTGCCGCCGAAGAGATTGAGGATCGGCGGATTGAAGAGGATCGCCCCGATCACGAACAGGCCGATGAAGCGGTCGCGGCGGGCGGTGCGGCGCAGCATGGGCTAGCCGCGTCCGCTGCGCGGCTTCGCCAGGACGCCGGCGACACAGTCGATGACGTCGCCGATGGCGAAGGGCTTGGTCACATAGGCGTCGGCGCCGAGCGCGAGGCCCTTGCGCTGATCGTCGTCCTGGCCGCGGGCGGTGAGCATGACGATGCGAACATCGTCGTAGTCGGGCGAGGCGCGCAGGGTCTTGCAGACCTCGTAGCCATTGCCGCGCGGCATCATCAGATCGAGCAGCAGCACGTCGGGCGGCGTTTCGGCGACAGCGGCCAGCGCCTGTTGCCCATCGGTCGCAGTGCGCACATCATGGCCCTCGCGCTGCATCAGAAAACTCAGGGCGCGCAGGATGTTGGGGTCGTCGTCGGCGATCAGGATGGATGCAGGAATTCGCGGGCTCCTCGAACGCGGCGTGCCGCTCCGCCTTTCCGAATAAAGCGTAGCCCCCTTGTATTTGAGCGACAAGCCTCACACTATCGGCCGTCGGCATACGGGAGGAGTGTGACGATGACCCTGGATTGGGGCCGCGCGGAGAGGGACGCGCTGGCCGATCCTCATGGCTATGCAGATGCCGCGTCGCAGGCGCGGATCCTGATTGTCGAGGATGACGAGACGATCGCCGCCCTGCTCGGCCGCGAGCTGCGTGGGCTCGGCCACACGGTCGACCATGTGCGCTTTGCCGAAGACGCGCTGATGGCGGCGCGGGCCAACGATTATGCACTGATGATCGTCGATCTCGGCCTGCCGGACGGCGACGGGCTCGACCTGGTGCGCGAGATGCGGCGGCGGACGATGGAGGCGCCGATCCTGATGCTCACCGCCCGGCGGCGCGTCGAGGACCGGGTCATCGGCCTGAGCAGCGGGGCCGACGACTATCTGGTGAAGCCGTTCGCGGTGCCCGAGATGCGGGCGCGCGTGACGGCACTGCTGCGGCGACCGTCGCGGCTCAAGGGACACCGCATCGCCATCGCGAACATGGTGGTGGATTCCGACGCGCTCGAAGCGGTCGTCGACGGCATCAGCCTCGCGCTGCCGCGCAAGCAATTCCAATTGCTCGAGCTGCTGGCGCGCCGCAAGAATCACATGACCCCCAAGCGGATGATCGAGGAGGCGCTCTACGGCTTCGACGATGAGGTGACGGCCAATTCGATCGAAGCCCAGGTCTCGAAACTGCGCCGCGCCCTTGTCGGCGCAGGTGCCGACCTCATGATCGAGACGCGGCGCGGCATCGGCTATCGCCTCGTCGGACTCGACGCCGCCTCCAACTGATGGCGCGGGCGCCCGAGCCAAGTGCGTCCGACCTCAAGGTCCTCGACCCCGACGGCCGCTTCCGCGAGCGCCTCGAGGCGGATCGACGGGCGATCGCCGAGCTCGGCGACAACGGCGATCTCAGTGAGCTCAAGCGCATCGTGCACGGTCTTGCCGGTGCCGCCGGAACGTTCGGATATGGCGCGGTCGGCGACATCGCGATCGCGCTCGACGACCGACTGGTTGCCGGCGAGACGGTGGGCGCACCCGGCATCGCCCGGTTGCTGGCAGCGCTGGAGCAGGCGCTCGGCAAACCCGGAAAGTCAGCTTGAGGTCAGCTTCAGATCAGATCGCTATCAGCTTGCTCGAATCTACTCGAACCAGGAGTTGGCGGGGGAAGGCCGGCATCCTGGTTGGCGAAGCGCCTCGTTCGAAGGTGCAGGTCTGCCGGGGTCCGGATCGATCCCTGCCAAGATAGGTCTGTGGTGGCCGGCGACGCCGGTCCACAGCTTGGGAGGACGACATGAACAACTTCAGTGACTTCCGTCTCAGCCGCCGCGCCGTGCTGGCGGGTACGGCCGGGTTGGCCGGCGCAACATTGCTGCCGCGTATGGCCTTCGCCGCAGACCAGCCGCCAATCGGCACCTGGCCGGCCGGTTCATCCGGCGACACCGTCAACATCGGCGTTGCGGTGCCGCGCACCGGCACCTACGCGGAACAAGGCGAAGACGAACTCAAGGGCTGGCAACTCGCCGTCGACCACATCAACGGTGGCGACGATCTGATGAAGCAGTTCGTGCCAAGCCTGAGCAAGGGCCTGCTGGGCAAGCAGGTGGCGCTGCAGATCGCGGATTCGGCGGCCAAGCCGAATGACGCGGTGCAGGCCGAACAGCGGTTCATCGCCGAAAACAAGGTGGTGTTGATGACCGGCTCGACCTCGAGCGCCGTGGCCGTGGCCCTCAACCACTTCGCGGACCAGCAGAAGGTGCTGTACCTGGCCGGCATCTCCGGTTCCAACGACACCACCGGCAAGGACTGCGTCCGCTACGGCTTCCGCCAGAACTTCTTCGGCCAGACGGCGGCCGCCGCCCTCGGGCCGGTGCTGGTCAAGGCGTTCGGCAAGGGCCGCAAGGCGGCGTTCATGACGCCGGACTATACCTACGGCCACACCGTCACCAAGTCGATGAACGACTACCTGACGCAGAACGGCGGCTGGACCCAGGTGACCGACCAGGTCTCCCCGCTCGGCACGCAGGATTTCAGCCAGTACCTGACCAACATCGCCAACTCGGGCGCCGAGTTCATCATCAACGTCAACTGGGGCCGCGACGCGGTGCTGTCGACGCAGCAGGCCAAGCAGTTCGGTCTGCTGCCGCAGATGAACCTGGTGATTCCCTACCAGATTCCGTTCCTGGCCAAGGACGTCGGTGCCGACATCACCGAGGGCGTCTATGCCGCCACGGACTTCTGGTGGACGCAGGAAGACCAGTATCCGCTGGCCAAGATGTTCGTCGAATCGTTCCTCAAGAAGTACGGCTACCGGCCGGAGTGGGGCGCCGAGAACGCCTATGTCAGCTTCGCGCACTGGGCGCGGATGGTCACCGAAGCGGGGACCTTCTATCCGCCCGACGTGATCAAGACCTACGAGAAGGGCGAGACCATTCCGTCGCTGCTCGGCGACGTGCACTATCGGCCGGAGGATCACCAGTGCATCCGCCCGGTGGTCATCGTCAAAGGCAAGAAGAAGAGCGACATGAAGAACGCCGAGGACTACTGGGAGGTGCTCGAAGTGGTGCCCGGCGAAGGGCTGATGCAGGCGCCTGATGCATTCGGGTGCAAGTTGGGCTCTTATACCTGATCGCCGCAGCAATGCGGCTCGTCGTGCGCGAGGTGGGGCGTGGTCAACTGGGCTAATTTTCTGTCGCAGCTGTTCAACGGGCTGGTGCAGGGGGCGCTGCTGGCGCTCATCTCGTCAGGCCTCACGATCATCTACGGCACGCTCGGGGTGCTCAACCTTGCGCACGGCGCGATGTTCATGCTCGGCGGTTACGCCGGGTGGGTCGCCTACACCTATACCGGCTCGTTCGTCGTCGCGGCGATCGTCGGCACGCTCTTCGTGATGATCGTGGGCGTGGTGATGGAGCGCGGGATCATCCGGTACTTCTACAACCGGCCGGCCGAGGACCAGATCCTCGTGACCTTCGGCCTCGGGATCGTCTTCGTCGAGGCGATCCGCTTCTTGTTCGGCAGCCAGTCGGAGAGCGTTCCACCGCCGCCCGGCCTCGTCGGCATCACCAATCTGGGCTTCATGATCTATCCGACCTACCGGCTGGCGCTGTTCGGCATCGTGGTCGTGGCCCTGCTGGTGCTCTACCTGGTCTTGTACCGGACACGCATCGGCATGATCGTGCGCGCGGGCATCGAGGATTCGACGATGGTCGACCTGCTCGGCATCAACGTGCAGCGTATCTTCATGCTGGTCTTCGGCATCGGCGCCGCCGCCGCGGGGTTTGCCGGCATCGTCAACGCTCCGGTGGTCTCGATCGCGCCCGATGTGGGCGAGCCGATCCTGGTGCAAACCTTCGTGGTGGTGGTGATCGGCGGGGTGGGCTCGTTCCCCGGCGCGGTCATCGGGGGGCTGGTGGCCGGCGAGATCATCAGCATCACCTCAATGTTCAATCCTGGCTATGCGTATGTCATGCTGTTCGTGGCCATGACCCTCGTGCTGATGCTCAGGCCCTACGGCCTGCTCGGCACTGCCGGCCGCGAATAGGCGACAATCGCTCATGCTCAGACTCCGCCCGCTCCTTGTCGAACTCCTCACGGCCATCGGCCTGATCGTCGCGCCGTTCATCCTGGGGCCGCTCGGCGCGTCGCCCGACACGGTCAACCGTATCCTGGTGTGGGGCCTGTTCGGCCTCGGCTTCGACCTGCTGTTCGGCTTCACGGGCCTATTGTCGTTCGGCCAGTCGGCGTTCTTCGGGACCGGCGGCATGGTCGCGGCGTATCTGCTCACCCGGATGGGGTTTTCGAGCGTCATCGGGGCGCTGCTGATCGGCATGGTCGCCGCGGCGATCGTCGGCTATTTCATCGGGCTGATCGCGCTCAGGCGCACCGGCATCTATTTCGCCATGATCACGGTGGCGATCGCCGAGGTGTTCTACTTCGTCGAGTTCAATCCGCTGGCGGCCTGGACCGGCGGGGAGAACGGCCTGCCGGGCGTGCCGACGCCGCATATCGTGCTCGGGCCGATCGACCTCAACTTCAACGGCGGCTGGGCGCTCTATCAGTTCTTCGCGGTCTGCTATTTCATCGGCATCGTGATTGCGCTCAGGATCGTGCGCTCGCCGGTCGGCGCCATTCTCAGGGCCATCCGCGACAACCCGGAACGCGCCGCGGCGGTGGGTCACAACATCCACGGCTACAAGCTGACGGCGTTCATCATCGCGGCGGCCTATGCCGGGTTTGCCGGCGGCCTGCTCGGCGTGCTGCAGACCTTCATGCCGCCCGATGCGTTCACCTTCTCGACCTCGGGCCAGTTGGTGATGCAGACGGCCATCGGCGGTACCGGAACACTGTTCGGGCCACTGCTGGGGGCAGCGGTCTGGCTGTTCCTGCAGGATTATCTGCAGGCCGCGACGCCGCTGGGCGCGGCGTGGAAACTGGTGCTCGGCATCATCTTTGTGCTGCTGATCATCTTCCTGAGACGCGGCATCGTGGGCGGGATTGCCGATCTGTGGCACCTGGTCCGCCCGGCCCGGATGCTGCCGGCGGCGGGGGCAGCGCCGGCGGCCGCGGCCGACACCGCCGCCGATGAAGCGGCTGCCCACCGGCCGCCGCCGAATTCCGACAAGATCGCGATCGAGACGCGGGGGCTGAGCAAACACTATGGCGGGATCGTCGCGAACGAGGCGATCGACTTCGTCGTGCATGAAGGCGAAATCCGCGGGCTGATCGGGCCGAACGGCGCCGGCAAGAGCACGTTCTTCAAGATGCTGACCGGCGAAGTCCGCCCCAGCACCGGCACGGTGACGATGTTCGGCGAGGATACGACCGGCCTCGGCGTTACGGCGGTCTGCCAGAAGGGCATCGCCAAGAGCTACCAGATCAACCAGTTGTTCTCGAAGCTCACGGTGCGGCGCAATCTGATGATCTCGGCTCTGTCGCGAACGCGCGGGCCCTATCGCCCCGACATGCTGCGCAACACCGACCACATGCGCGAGCTCAACGCCGATGTCGACGAGACGCTGCGCATGCTCAACCTCACGGCGCGCGCCGACGTGCCGGTCAGCGCGCTCGCCTATGGCGAGAAGCGACGGCTCGAGATCGGTCTGGCGCTCGGGACCAACCCGAAAATCCTGCTGCTCGACGAGCCACTCGCCGGCATGAGCCCGACCGAGCGCGTCGACACGGTGAAGCTGCTCAAACGCCTTGCCATCGGCCGGACGCTGGTGGTGGTCGAGCACGACATGGACGCGCTGTTCGGGATGGCCGACCGGGTGACGGTCCTGGCGCAGGGCCGGATCCTCACCGAGGGCACGCCGGCCGAGGTGCAAAATAGCGCGGCGGTGCAGGACGCTTATCTCGGAGGCGTGCACGCATGAGCCTGCTCGAGGTCGACAAGATCAACTCCTACTACGGCGACTCGCACATCGTGTTCGATGTCTCGATGCGGCTCGAGGAAAAGGAAGTGGTGGCGCTCCTGGGCCGCAACGGCGCCGGCAAGTCGACGACGCTCAAATCGCTGATGGGCAGCGTCGATACGAAAGCGGGCAGCATCAAGCTGGGCGGTCGTGAATTGCGCGGCGTACGGCGGCACACCGTCGCCAATGCCGGCATGCAGCTCGTGCCGGAGGAGCGGCGCATCTTCGGCAGCCTCAATGTCGAGGAGAACATCATTCTGGCCGGCCTCACGGCGAAGCCGGCGTGGCCGCTCGAGCGCATCTACGCGATGTTCCCGCGCTTGAAGGAGCGGCGGACGAGCCGCGGCACCGACCTCAGCGGCGGCGAGCAGCAGATGCTGGCGATCGCCCGGGCGCTGGTGCGTTCGCCCAAGGTGCTGCTGCTCGACGAGCCGTTCGAGGGCCTCGCGCCGATCATCGTGCGCGACCTGCTCGCGGTGTGCGAACGGCTGGCGGCCGAAGGCCAGACGATCATCCTCGTCGAGCAGAACGTCGCCGCGGCGCTGTCGATCTCGAGCCGCGCCTACATCCTCAACAACGGCCACGTGGTGTTCGACGGCACCAGCGCGGACCTCAAGGCGTCGCCGGAGATTTTGTCGCGGTATGTGGGGGTGTAGGCCTCAGCCGATCACCAGTTGAAGTCGTCGACGTTGTGGCGCGCGCCGAGCAGGAAGGCGTCGGAGACGAGGCGCAACGGGGCGTCGCTGACGTCCGATTTGCCCTTCTTCAGCAGTTTCGCGAAGTGGGCGTAGATCTGCTCGTACTCGTTGTCCGGGTTCTCGATCACCGGGGCGCCGTTGACCGAGAGCTTGCGGCCGCCATTTTCGAGCAGCAGCGTGTCGCCGCGGCCGGTGAGCACGCGGATGGTCCAGACCTCGCCGCTTTCCTCGAGCCAATTGAAGCCGGCGCTGAGCTCGGGCTGGTTCGGCTCGTCGGATTTGAAGGTGATTTCGGCGTCGACCGGGGTCTGGCGGTTGGCGGGAAAGTTCAGTTTCGCGCGCTCGACGAACACCGGGAACGGCAGGATCTTGGTGAAGATCGAGAGCGCGTTGATGCCCGGATCGAACACGCCGAAGCCGCCGGGCTCCCACACCCATTCCTGGCCCGGATGCCATTTGCGCACGCTCTCGCGCCAGTCGATGCGGACTGATTTGACGCCGTCGCGCTTGATGATTTTCTTTGCCGCATCAACGGCTTCGTTGTAGCGCGAGTGCCAGGTCTGGAAGAGGATGCGCTTCTTCTTGTCGGCGTGGGCGACGAGGTCGTCGAGCTCCGAGATGGTCGGGGTCGGCGGTTTCTCCATCAGGATGTCCTTGCCGGCGTCGATCGCCTCGCGAACGAAGGCATGTCTGACACCCGGGGGCGTACAGATCGAGACCAAATCGACCTCCGGCATGGCCTTGTAGAACTCGGCGGCGGTCTTGAAGACCGGCAGGCCGTTGTGCGCGATCATGCGGGTCGAGACGGTGGCGGCGACCTTGAAGTCCTCGGACCGGTCGATCACCGGCAAATGCTGGTCGATGGCGATCTTGCCCACGCCGATGATGGCGATCTTGCGCTTGGACACGGTGGCTCCTCCGAACTGGTCGGCGCCTTGTGTCACGGCACGGGCGTCACGATCAAGCCTGGGCTGGTATCAGACATCTTCGGGCGTGCGAGGACGGGTGAGGGGCTGGGGCTGGGGCTGGGGCTGGAGCTGGAGCTGGGGCTGGGGCTGGGGC
>Ga0207667_10010698_pt1 | contig 10707 bp, 8 predicted proteins | sample KBSCornC52_FD_184301 | JGI IMG/M metagenome (GOLD analysis project Ga0207667, IMG submission 184301) | Corn rhizosphere microbial communities from Kellogg Biological Station, Michigan, USA - KBS Corn C5-2 (SPAdes) (version 2) | ecosystem: Host-associated > Plants > Roots > Rhizosphere > Soil ...
TTCCAGATCGACCGCATAATTACGGGCTTCGTCATAGCTGATAGCACCTGTGTGGATTAGGTTTACGAGCGTACGATCCATACTTTGCATGCCGAATTCGGCGCCGGTCTGGATTACGGCTTCAAGCTGATAGCTCTTGCCCTCCCGGATGATATTACGCACCGCCGGGGTGGCTACCAGGATTTCCGCGGCGGCGATACGGCCGCCGCCAAGCGATGGTATAAGGCGCTGTGAGCAGATGGCCATGAGTATATTGCCCAGCTGCGCCCTGACCTGGGCTTGCTGGTGCGGCGGAAAGACATCGACCATGCGGTCGATACTTTGACTGGCGCTGTTAGTGTGCAGTGTGGCGAACACTAAATGACCGGTTTCGGCAATCGTGATAGCCGCCGAAATCGTCTCTAGATCACGCATCTCGCCGATAAGTACTACGTCAGGATCCTCACGCAGTGCCGAGCGCAGGGCGGCCGCAAAGCTAAAGGTATCGTAGTGGACTTCACGCTGGACAATCAGCGATTTTTTGGACCGGTGAGTGTATTCAATCGGATCCTCAACGGTAATGATATGGCTGGCTCGATCGGTGTTAATCCGATCGACTAATGCGGCTAATGTGGTGGACTTTCCTGAGCCGGTCGGGCCAGTGACCAAGACTAAACCGCGCGGATATTCAGTAAACTTGTTAGCGACTGGCGGCAGGCCCAGATCCTCAATCGTCCGGATCTTATTGGGTATCAAACGAAGGGCAGCCGCTAGGTTGCCGCGTTCGTGGAAAGCATTGACCCGGAAGCGGCCCAGATCGCCGAAGGCGAAACTGAAGTCAAACTCTTTATCTCGCAACAATATCTGTTTTTGGTCATCATCTAATAACGTGAATACCAGCTCCTCGACTTCTTTCTCGCCCAGCGGTGTCTGCCCATGGGGCGTCAGCGCGCCGTCAAGCCGCAGCATCGGCGGCATTCCGACTTGTAAGTGCAGGTCGGACGCGTCGCGTTTGACCACTTCTTCAAGCAGAACCTCGATTTTTGGGATCTGGCTCTTGGTCGGCGGTGTTGGATTTTGCGGCTGCATTTTGTTTTACCCCTTTTATGGTGCCCTTCTTAAGCGTCCGAGGTCGCTACCCTATCGACTTCCAGCAGTGTGGTCAGGCCGGCTAATGTCTTTAGGTAACCGTCCTGGCGCATTATGACCATACCCTCATCTTGGGCGGCCTTCTGTATTATTGAGCTGGTCGAATGTTTGATGATCAGATCCTGGATCTTTTCACTTACCTCGAATACCTCATACAGCCCAAGACGCCCGGAATAACCGGTCGGATTGTCGGGGGTGACTTTACCCTTAGGCAAAGTATAAGCGTTTTGGCCGGCTAAGGGCAAGTTCTTGTAGCCAAGGTCAGCGGCCACCTTAGGCATATCCTCTTTGGTCTTAGGCAGCAGGCTGCCGACGGCGGTATTGATGGCGGCAGTTTCAACGGCACTCGATTTATAAGCTTCACCGCCAGGTACCACGCGGCGTACCAGGCGCTGGCCGATAACTGTGTGTACCGTCGAGGCGATCAAAAACGGTTCCAGGCCCATGTCTAAAAGCCGCGGCAGGATGCCGGCGGCGGAATTAGTATGCAGTGTAGAGAATACCAAGTGGCCGGTCAGGGCGGCCTGAACCGCCAGGTTGGCGGTTTCTTTATCACGGATTTCACCGACCATAATCACATCGGGGTCCTGGCGCAAAATAGAACGCAAGCCGGTAGCAAATGTCAGGCCAACCTCGGGGTTCACCTGGATCTGGTTCACGCCCTCGATCTTATATTCGACCGGGTCCTCCAGAGTGACGATATTGATGGACTCGTCTTTTATCTCGGAAATCATGGCATACATGCTGGTGCTTTTGCCCGAACCGGTCGGACCGGAAGTAAGTATCATTCCGTGCGGCTGTTTAAGGCCTTTGCGTATGGTGCGCAGCGCCCGTCCCGTATAACCCATATCCTCTAGCCGCAGGCTGGTCCCTGTCTTATCCAGCAAGCGGATGACAACTTGTTCGCCCCAGACTGTCGGGCTGATGGCGATACGCAGGTCGATCTCCATATCCTCGACCTTGATGGTGAACTGGCCATCCTGAGGAATGCGGTGCTCATCAATCTTTAGATTCGACAGAATCTTGATGCGGCTTACCAAGGCCGGCTCAGTGCTTTTGGGCAGACGCATGATTTCGCGCAGCACGCCGTCTATGCGAGTGCGGATAGTGAGTTCTTTCTCTAGCGGCTCGATGTGGATATCGCTGGCTCGGTTCTTGGCTGCGTATTCCATGATGGCCGATAGAGCCTTACTGATGGGCGAGTCCTGGACAATAACCTGGACTTTTTTGTCGGACGGCTTGACCTCACCTTTAGGCTTCTCATCTTCCTCTTTGGTGCTGGCCGCCAGCTCCTCGACACCGGCCAGCATCGAGCTGACGCCTTTTTGGATGTTCCGATCATACTGTTTAAGCATCCGACGGATGCCGGATTCGCTGGCCGCATAGACCTGTAGGGGCTTGCCTACCTTATTGCTTAAGAAATCCACTGCCTGCAGGTTGTTAGCATCTAGCATGGCGACGACCAATCGGTCCTTCATAGTGCCAAGCGGCACTGCCATGTAGAAGTCAGCTGTGTCCTGCGTGATAAGCTCCAATACGTTCTGAGATATCGGCGGCGCCTCGGTCAGATTCACATAAGGTATTTTATTGACCAAAGCACTGGCCTTGGTAAGCTGCTCGTCGGTAATCACCTTGTCGCCGATAAGCATGCTGAATAGCGGCTTGTGCTCCTTGCCAGCTTTGGCCCGGTAAAGCTCCAGCTTCTCTTCGCTGACAATCCCCTCTTTGATCAGCTCTTTTTCAATCTGATGCTGGGTTGATTCCGATAGTAATACGCTCATTTTTTTTGGGGTTTTTATTGGTTATTAACATTTTGGAAAGGCTGGTTATTATTGCTGGTGCCGATCTTTATCAGCTGCGTCGGATTAAGGGCCTTGTCATTGAAGAAAGCCTTATAATCATCTGTCTGAGTAGTGGGAAAGCTGGAGCTTATCTTATGCACCACCGGAACTTTGATCGGGTTTTTCTTGGGCGAGCCGAAGATAACCCCCGACAGGACGATAGAGAACAGCGCGGCCACTACCGCTACGCCGCCCATTATCAGCATGTCTTTCTGTTTCATCTTATTTGACCTCCTTGGTTGCCTGGAGATCCAGACTCCTGGCCGGCTGGAAATAAGTGGTCATGGTTACGGTTAACTTAAGTTCGTTGTCAGTACCGCTGATCTCCAGAGTATTGACATCGAACGGCCGGATGGAACGCTCGAAGTCCTGCAACAGCTGCTTGGAAGTCTGATAATTACTGGTGCCGATGAACGAGAATGCCACCGGCTTAGCCTGAGGCTCGGCTTGGGGGGCGTCGGAATTGGTGGTGGGGTCATCAGTAACACTGATCGAGTTAATTGTCATGGTACGGCCGGTCATAACCTTTTCTATGCTTGTCGCTAAGGCCGGCGCGTCATAGGTGCTAGGCAGGGCGTCCAGCACTATCCGGGCGTTATCCCCGTCCAAGTTCGAATTGCCTTTGACCGCGCCGCCAAGCACATTGGGATCCTGCGCGACAAAGACCTTGTACTGACTGGCAAGGGTCGTGGCCGCGCTGTAGTTCGCTTTCAACTGATCAACTACCTGGTGACGAGCACTTAGTGCCCGGCGCTGGTACATGCCTTTAACAATCAATGATTTGATAGCGAACAGCCCAAAAACGGTGATGACTATGACAACCGCTACTACTGCCAATATCGTTGATTGGTCCTTATTTATCTGTACGTGTTTTATCGATGTCTTAGCCATTATTGTGTCCCCTGCGGCTGCGTCGCCGGTTTGCCCGTCTGGCCGTTAAACAGGTTACTGGTGCTGTCAGGCGTATTGATTATCGATCTGGTCGTCGTTTCCTTAGGCACGACCAAGCTTACCTTTTTGGTGGCGTCAAACAGCGATGTATCGAAACCGGCGTCAATGGTATAGCTGGCCGCCTTATCGTTACGATCGACCTTACTCAATACGACATTGATGAAAGCAGGGTTCTTAGTGCTGTCATCAGCAGTCGTAAATGAAGTGAACTTTAAAGTGTCGACAAATTTATTGATAGATTCCACGGTGTCGGCAGTCCCCGAGATGGTCAGCGTAGAGGCGCCGGTGTCCAAATCCAGTTTGCCTATATTCACGTTGGTAGGAGTGACTTGCGGCAGATAGTCAAATAATAGCGACGTCAGGTGCTTTTTCTGGTGAAGGCTAGGCAAGGAGTTCAGCTGGTTCTGGATGGTTAGGATTTTTTCAATGTTATCTATCTTCTTAATATTGTTACTGTATTTCGTAATATCATTACTCGCGCTTGTAAGCAGCTGTTTCTGCAGCACGTCTACTATCACGAACGAGATAATAAACAGGGTGACTACTACGCCCACCGTTAGAGAGGACACCGCTACAACCAGCCGTTTAGTCCGTTGCTGGCGGTCAAATTCCAGTTTTACATCCGGCAGCAGGTTGAACTGTACAGCCATTTTAAGCTTTCCTCTCCGCCAGCCCGCAGGCTACCGAGAAATGATTGGATATACTCAGTAATTCATTCTGACGGCTGGATGGGAATGACACATTCCGCCAAGCGTTGCCGATCTCCACATTAGTCCCAAACTTATTGGCTACGAACAGCGGGAATTCCGGCAGAGTCGAGGCACCGCCGGTGACGATGATTCTGTCCAGCTTTTGGTTAGTGTAACGGCTTTGGAAGAAGTTGATCGACTTCTCGACCTCGGCCAGCAAGTTCTCAACAACTCCGATGATAGCGTTGTATACCCTGCCCTCGAGCTTATCTTTACTCAAACCGAATTTATAAACGAACTGGGTAGCCTGGGTAGCGTCAACGCCAAGACCGGCGATGCCGGCCCGGATGATGGCTTCCGTACCCACCGGGATAGAGCGCGTCAGACGCGGTGCTCCATTTATCACGATTATCAGATCGCTGGAACGGGCGCCTACATCGATCACCATCTGCGGCAGGGTGGCATCGGGCGCTACGATGGCCCGCATTACCGCGAAGGTATCGGGCTCAAAGGCGACCACGTTGAAGCCTACGGATTCAAGCATGTCCAGCCGACCTTCAACATAAGAATTACTGACGCTCGATAGTAGTACCTCGCTCTTTGTCGGGTCCTTCGGCGAATCGCCTAAAAGCGCCCAGTCTATTTTTGACTCTGTCAGGGGTGTCGGTATAAATGAATCGGCCTGATATCGTATGGTCTTGGCCAGCTCGGCCTGCGATAGCTTCTCCATATCAACCACGGTCGTAAAGACGCGGTTCGAAGGCACGCCTACGGCCACATTCTTCGTGGTGATACCGGCCTGCTTTACCAGCTGGACTATGGCCTGTGCCAATTTCTGCTGGTCCGGCTTGGCGTCGCTGACAGATATATTGCCGACCACCGGGGCTGAACCGTATCTATCCAGCGTCTTTATCGGACCGCCGCCGCGCAGCTGCACCACCCTTATGGACGATGTACCGATATCCAGTCCAAAAAATTCCGATACCCCACTCAGTATGTCCATATTATGTTTATTCTTTACTTCTTATTCAATTTAATCCGATTATAGCATAAGCAGAACGGATACAACACCATAGACCCTTAGCAGTTTGTCCTAATTTTTAGAAGACCGGCGGCAGGCTGAATAATGCTTCCAGGCTGTTATACAGCGGATTGAAGTTCGGCGTGCCGATTATCATGGATGGGACGTAGTTGAATATCTCAGCCGGCTGGCTGGAAATATTGTTGACGTCGGCATCCAACGGTCCCAGAGTACCATGCGCTCTGTTCAGGCTAACTTGCTGAGCTATCACTGCGCCGTTGACTATCAGTTGGTTCGGGCAGAAGTCGCTGCATGTATTGAAAATACCGTTGAAACTACTACTTGGCTGGGCTACATACAGTCCGTCTAACTGACTTACTCCACTGGTAAGAGTTATGTTACCGTGAACAATCAGCGCGAAATACGGGACATTCGCGCGGTTTGTTGGATCCCATTGCTTGGCATAGCATATGTTATTGTTTATCGTCACGTCGCCATCTACATACAGAGTTATCTGTTTACCTACTCCTACGGACGGACTGCCGCATCCGGCACTCGTTAGAGTTATAGGTCCATTAGCCTGATACTGCCCGCTGGCAAGTCCGGTTATGCTATTGCCCGAAAACGCTGCTGGTGTACTGTCCGTAAGCCGGGTTTTAGTAAAGAAATCGTCTACACAGTGTGCGGAAGTCGGTCCTGATGGGCTCAGATAGCCTCCAAGATTGCCCCCGTTAGGCGCGTTGGGCACACCGGTATTAGCAAACACTTCATTATGCCCGCTAAAGAATCCTATAGGCCCATTCGGAGACCCGATCGTTAAGCCAAGTGAAAGCAGACCGTACTGTGCCTGTGACCCCCTGCCGGCGTTAGGATTGGCATAAGCCCTTACCCCGCCCGCGTAGTCATATCTGCCGCTGGTCGAACTATAGCCCGTAGCCGGGCTCACGTAACCAGGCGCCGTAGTCGCGCACACACTGTTGGCATCACTGAATCCACCGCCGGTACTTATATCGCTCCCGCGTACTTCAAAAAATGCTCTGGTTGCCGGAGTAATAGAACCGGCTGGGCACGGCACCGATAGGCTCGGCAGGCTTATCGCACCGCCTTTGAAATTCATGGTTACCCAGAAGCCTCCAGTAAAGTCTATTCTTGCCGAAAAGCTTACATTGGTAGTTGACGGGTCGCCAGGAGATAAGTCAGGGCTGGCATTAACGCCGCTAACGTTGACCACTCCGCCATTTGAGCCCACGCTGAAGTTATAGCCATTACCATCATTAGCAGAGAACGTCTTGTTCGTATGATTGTAAATATAAACGCCATAACTCAGTGTTTTAGTTTGCCCAGGCTCGGCGTCTACAGAGCTTGGCGTACCGCATGATGCATCAAGACAATTCCCATTAAGGTTTTGGGAGCCCAGTTGCTGGTTATATGTATAAGGACCATTCTCTCCTGCCCCTACATCGCCGCTTGTTTGAGCTTCCAGCGTTACGGTATAGCTTACGTGCGGCCACAGGAATCCGAACTGGTTAAAAGTGTCAAAGGGCTGGTCTGCAATCGGGTTGCCAATGGCGTTGCCGCGTGATTTATCAAAGTAGGCGTCATTGCTTGAGCCGTCGCTGCCTGCGAAGTGGAAGTGAAGAGGTATGGTTGTTGCAGTGGATGAAGTTGTTGTCGTTGGCGTGTAGGAATAGGTTGGAACACCCGGCAAGAAAGGTGAGCCGGCAGGAGGCGGCGGAGTCGCCCAAACGTATGGCGTGCTCGGATAATTATCCGGCTGCTGATAGGTCTGATATGTACCACCTGATGTAGTTGTTGAGCTAGTTGCCGTACTCGTCAGGTTGTACACATGAGTATATCCGCAAGCTACAGTAAATGATGCTGGTGGAGGAGATGTTCCTGTTCCATTCCACGTAATCTGAGTATTACATAGAGGGTTATTCCCTACTGCTGGGCTTCCTGCACTTGAGCCACTGAATAATGCATAGTAGAACGTTACTGTCTGGGTGGTGGATCTAGCATTAATTGTGTACGCCGGCAAGACCCTCGAACTGCCATTTGCCAATGAACTACCAAGCTGTTTTGCCTGTCCTCCTGGTGTGACCTGTCTCATCTCGTCAGTCCCAGGAAGAGCACTGCCACTGTTATTCTTTAATGTCACAACGATACTAGCTGATTCTCCTAGCTTATGTGTTGTACTGTCCGGCACGGCTATACAGCTAACCGCACCTGCTGTCCACGTTATATCTGTTGTACATTCGCTGCCGACTTGCTTACCGGCACCATCGAACAGCTGATAATGAAATGTTACCGTCTGGGCCGTTGTTCTAGCATTGATATTAAAGGTCCCAAGTGTCTCAGAATTTCCGGGGCTCAGATTGGGGCTAACTGCTATCACCATACCCCCTGGCGTCACTTGCCTAACTTCGTAAGTATTATTGAATGTAGGCGGATTCGTGCCGGTGCTCGTATTTGTCAGTTTCACATTAACAGTTGCGGGATCGCCCACTTGGGGCAGAGGATCGACGGCTGTAGCTACACACTTGGCATTCGCGGCGCCAGTTGTAGACCCACAGTTGGAGTAATTTATTAAAGTATTGTAACTGTCCGTTGGCAGCTGGAACTGTATGCCGTTGGCTGTATATATCTGGTATACGATCCACATATATTTATAGTGCGGTTTCATCATAAAGCTGACGGAACCGCGCTGGCCATTCTGTGAAGTTATGCTTACAATGCCAGTATTTTGGTCATAGCTACCCCCGCTCACCCCAGTGAAGTTAGGTATAGATTGGGCGCCAGATTCTGAATATTCGAATATAGCCGATTTTATAGGGCTTTTGCCGTTTTGATTTGGCTGCCCCGCATCCATATCGAACCAATTTACTGTCACAGGCTTGGGGCCAGTAGCTGAGGTCAGCTGGCAATTGGGCGCAAAGCCAAGCTGAAATGTACCGGGACAGCCCGGGAAGGAATAGCTGCCGGTGCAGCTTGTATTCCCCGTGTTGTTATCAGCCTTAAGGGCGAAATGATCGCCTGACCCGGCATAATAACCAAGCCGACCGGCTCCAAGATCAACACTGTACTTAACTTGATTCCACCCATACGCGCCGGCATTTTGCCAAATGGCCCTGACTTCAAATGCATATCTTCCGTTCTGTGCATATTCATCCACGCCGCTGCCAGTCGGTACAGGTGTCCCGCCGGTTAGTGTTACGTTGGCTTGTCCGCATCCAAGCCGGTAGCTATACGTAGTGGCTGCGGCTGAGTTCGCGCCATCATCCCTATAGGGGGCGCTCTGCCATGGTGTAGTAGAAGTATAATATTGGTAGGACAGGCTATGGAATTCATACCTTACGACCGTGTTCCCCTCCGGATCGCCTTGATCTACGCCAGAACCTAAGCACATGCCACCATTATTTATGTGTAAGGTCACGCTCTGAGAGTTTGAGTACACACGTATTACGCTAGTCTGCGCATCAAGCAAAAAATTGCTGCCGTCTGCGTTTGCGGTCGTGACCCACACATGATTACCTTGTGAAAAATCCGATGACTCAGGTAGTGTGTTGCTGGGCACGGGAGCAAGAGCGCTTGCCGTTCCTGATACCAAAATAGTCCCTGCTATTGCGCAAAGTGCCGTAAGTATTATCTTTAGTTTTAGACTTAAATTTAACCTATTTAGATAGCTCATCAATATGCGCCTTTAATTGTTCTTTTGTCATAGTGCCATCTCCGCCGGCGTTTGGGTCATAAGCATCATATGCTCTTTGGTAGAACATTACGGCATCCTTTTTACGGTTATTTTTCTCCATAATCCCTCCCGCCCCGTAAGCAGATGTGAAGGAAAGCTTTTTTAGCTTTGGTTTAAGGCTGTCGATTGCGCTGTTAAGGCAAGCATTCTTATCGGTCACATTGTGCAATCCGCAGATCGTGATAAGCGCCATGTAATCTTGGGCTTCATCGGTAGAATTCGCCACAGCCTTTGCTGCAGACTCAGCGGAATTATAGTCGCCTTTTGCAAGATAGGCACTTATGACGCTTCTTTGGTCATTGATATCTTTTGAATTTTTATAATCGCCGATTATGGAGTCATTTACGTTCGGCGAGCTGCTTATATGTTCGGCGGGATGGTAATGATTATAAGCCAGTTTTGCTAGGACAATGACGAATAATATAAGTACTATAAGTCCTACGAGCTTCTTTATTACGACATTTAGGTTAAGCCCTGTACCTTCGTTCCTATTAAAAAGTCTCGAAAAAAATGATGGCTTGTCCTGCCCCATACATAAGCATTATAGATTAAATCTGTCCGTCCGCAATGCATATAAATAATATCTTTGGGGGTTCTGTGTCCCCGCGGCCTTCTAGCCGCGGGGACACTATTGCCGAGTCCTTTAGCGGACAATCGGGGTCAGCCACTGCTTCCCCGTCCAGCAGGCACCCTTCTTGCCACCCATCAGACTGGGCGGCGCGTGCCAAGCCGGTCCGGCTTCGGTTTCTACGCCGGTTGTCTCGATGGTCACGAGCACGCACTGCAGCTTGTGCATCGGGACGCTCGCACGGACCTTCAAAGCGATCATGAAGGTCGGCTTGTTCACGGGCGGCATCGTTTTGCCGACGTGATGTGTTTCCCAGTAGATCTTCCCGCTCAGAACCTTGTAAGGCGTCGTCCGCGAACGCACGATCGTGAGGTACTTGCTCAATCCCACGAGCTTGAGCTTCGCATCGGTCAAGCCGGTACCGCGTACGCCGACCTTGAAGTAATCGATGCGGTCCTTGTTGGCGTAATCGATGTGCCCGAAGCTCATGTTGATGCTGGGGTCGAGAGTTGCTGATGCGGCCCAGTAGCCACTACTGCGGCTAGCCGCGCTGACGCTGAAGCAAATCAGCAACGCGAGTGCGAGCATTACCGCAAGCACTCCAGCTCTGCGCTTCATTGTTGTCCCCTTTCACTAGGACTCGGTAGAAATGTGCGGCTCCAAGACGGAGCCGCCTTGAATGCTGCTTTAAGTCATACCACCAACAGGGGTAAAAAGCAATTGCTTATGCTTAAGTTCGATGCGAAGTTTCTGAGTCAAAA
>Ga0207667_10010704_pt1 | contig 10702 bp, 11 predicted proteins | sample KBSCornC52_FD_184301 | JGI IMG/M metagenome (GOLD analysis project Ga0207667, IMG submission 184301) | Corn rhizosphere microbial communities from Kellogg Biological Station, Michigan, USA - KBS Corn C5-2 (SPAdes) (version 2) | ecosystem: Host-associated > Plants > Roots > Rhizosphere > Soil ...
TCTGGCGTGGCGAGCGTTGAGATGGGCTTGTTGCGGAGCGCAGGAGTCAGGTATTCGCGTACGAGATTGCGCGCGGTACTGGTCAACCGTCCCGCATCAACGAGCGTGATATCGGGGTAGGGGCCGAGGCTGAGGAAGTTCTCCTTGTCCGTGCCCGGTCGTCGGTAGCGGAACAGCCAGGTCTTAGTGGAACGCAAAGGATCTGTAGAGAACAAAAAACCCCGTAAGACATTGATCTTACGGGGTTTCTCGGGCTACATCGGCTTACGCCGGAACAACTGATGGTGCCCAGAAGAGGACACGCGCTTTCGGTTAATGTGATTGATTACAAAAGGAGTTTTCAGTCGGTTAGTTGTCCGGTGTACTCATCGATGTACTCAATCGAGGCTGACTCGAAATGCACTATCGAACGGTTGTGGGAATGCAACGCTACGGGGTGACGCTTGGTCGGCAGGTGGGCGCAAATCGGACGCCAGGCGAGCGTACGGCAGCGGTTGGCCTGTCGAATGGACGGTGCCGTTGCCTCGAGCGCGCGCGACTTACACTATCCGTTAACGGATATGGTGCGAAATACGTTAAATGGAGGCGGTGATGAGCTTGCGAGCCTGTGATGTGGTGCCGATTAGCGAAGCGCGGGCACGGCTAACCGAGTTGGCCGACGAAGTCGTAGGCGGTGCGGAGAAGGTCCTAACCAAAAACGGAACTTCCTTTGTTGCGCTCGTCGATGCCAAGAAGCTCGACTACTACCATGCGCTGGAGGTCGAGCACGCGAACCTCGTGCTGCTCGATGAGGCGGAAGCAGGCTTGCACGAGTTGCTGGACGGTCAACTGGTCGGTAACGATGAGTTGATGCGTGCGTTGACGACGTCGACGAAGCTGTGACGGCCCGGGCAGTTGTCGAGGCCGCGCCCAACTTCCTTGCGACGCTCGATGAAGCGCGACGTTTCCTTGTCGAGCAGGATGTAGACACGGCGGCGGCGCGCTATGCGCGGCTCCAGGCGGAGCTTGTTGAGATAGTTCAGATGCTCGGTTGGTCGCCGGGATGCGGTCGCCACGCTCAGTTCTTGGCAGCGCGCTCGGCCCAGGCGAGATTGCGCCTGGCACGCATACAACGCCTTGCGGCCGAGGCCGCATTGCCGAATCTGCGTGAATTTATCCTGCAGCAGTACGTGGTGCGCTATGCGCACTCATCGGAGCGCGTTGCGCTGTCGGCCATCAAACACCAGCGACAGCTTACCTATTTGGCGTGAGACGTCAGCTTTGGATGCATCGCGGTAGCAGCAGTCGGTCTGTTCAGACCGTGCCAACGGAGTGGCGTCTCGCCTGCAGCACGGACTTAAGGTCAGAAAGTATGAACGCAGGAAAAGGTAAACACCCGTAGAGAACGCCAATTACTTTGGCCGGGGCGGTCATCGTAATTGACAATCTACACACCCGGCCTAGTCGACGACCCGAAGGTGCGCGCAGCGTATCGCTGTATCCCCGCTCGACCCGACATCGTTTCATACCCGTCGTCCCTTGAACTGCTCGCCTTTACTGCGCATACAACCTTGAAAGAGTTGAGATTCAGGCGGGGACCGCAAAGAGGGGAACATGCAAGGTGATCAACGTTGAGCCGGATGACGACCTGACATCGAATGTGGCGCCCAGCCGGCTGGCTCGTGCCCGCATGCTGTGCGTCCCCGTTCCCTGCCGAGCGTCGAGAAGCGGCAGAAAGCCGATGCCGTTGTCGTGGACCGTGAGCTGCAGGCTGCGTCCGTCATAACGCATTGTCACTTCGACCAGATGCGCGCGACTGTGTTTGAACACATTGGTCAAGGCTTCCTGCAGGACACGCATCAAGTCGAGGCACTTCCCGAACGGAAGCACACATGTGTCGATGCCTGACGCATGCCAACGAGATTCGACGCCCTGCGCCTCGAAGAGCCGCATCAAACGATGCCGCATCGGCGCGATCTGCTCGGCGAGGCTCGTTTCGCCCGATTGCTGGCTCGTGGCCGAGTCGATGATGATGCGCAGATCGTCCCGCAATTCTTTCAGGATCGCGAGAAAGCGCTGTGGCGGAACGTCGTGCGGCGTACGTTCGAGCATCACGATGCTGCTCACCAGGGTACCGCCCAGGCCGTCATGCAGATCGTGCGCAAGATTGAGACGTTCGCCCAACCGGGCGTTGGCGACTTCGAGTTCGTATTGGCGCTGCAGCGTGCGTGTGAGCTCGAGTCTCGTGGCTTCGACCGTGTGGGTCAGTTCCTCGTTGAAGCGCTCGATCCGGCGCAGGGTCGCGACGAAGTGCCCGCCAAGCACAAGCGCCATGCCGATCATCAGGGCCTGCGAGGTCAGTGCGGCGAAGTAGGGGTTATCGCCAAGGATGTTCAGAAACGTCAGCAGGTCATGAACGGCGGCAATGACGAACACCACAATGCAGCACCCGAGGATGCGATGGTCCGTACGCCCGCTGCGCCACGCGTCAATGATAAGGAAAGGGCAGTGGAACTCGTGATCGACGAGAGTTTGCGCGAAGTGTCTCGGCTGCTGTTTCATCCGCTCGTGAACACGTCGACCGTTGCCCTGGCACGCGACGGTTGGGATGGCTTCTTGAGCGCAATAGGATGTGAGCCGACGTATGTCGCGGTTGGAGCGATCTGAGGCAAGCATGCGGCCGGTTGCAAGGTGGCGATTTGACGGAGAGTCGCCCCGCCTCATAGGCCAACTCGACTCTTCTCCTTGAGCCACGCGACAAATAGTGTGCGGGCGATAGGGGCTGCGGCATCGAGTTCCCATCCGAAGCCCGCGACGTACCACTGGTTCAGCACAAACATAGTTCCTCCGATTTCTGACAACGCGAATTGTGGGTTGCGCGATGCGTTAGCCCAATCCCGAGTTCAAGCTAAGTCCAGACCATCCCAACAAAGGTATTTGACTTCCAGAAACTCGTCGATGCCGAGGTGCGATCCCTCGCGTCCGAGCCCACTTTGCTTCACGCCACCGAACGGTGCGACCTCGTTCGAGATGAGGCAGCAGCTGATGTCGATCTCGCCGCGCGCTTCGGCCAGCGGCTTGCCTTCCTCGAGCGTAATGAGCGTTGCGAGGTCCTCGCGGTGTTCCATCGTCAACTCATACCAGCGCCGCAGCACCTCGCCGCGGTGCTTCGCCGTCGTCCGTCGCCATGAGCTGAACGCTTCGTGCGCGGCGTCGATCGCGCGTCTCACTTCGGGTTCGCGGCAACGGGGCAGCTCGACCAGCACCGATTGGTCGACTGGATTACGCAGCGCGTAGCGGCCATGCGGCGTCTCGCCCACCCACTCGCCGGCGATGAAGACGCTTTCTCGCCACAAGGCGGCGTCTTTCAACAGATGTTTCATCGTTGGCGCTCGCTCAGCAGGGGAAACGACCCGCCATGAAGGCGGAATCCGGGTCGGCAGTCACGGGCAGCCCCGAAGCCACGAGTCCCTGGCGCAGCGTCTTCATGATTCGGTCCGGCACGCGCATCGCCGGCGCGCGCAGCGGGCCGCCGTTGAAGCCGGCCAGCCAGTCCTGGTATTTCCACATCGTGCGGTTGAGCACGCCGGTCCCGCCCGCATAGGTTTGCGCTGCCGCGCCGTTCGCGCTGCGCGCCGGGTTGACCTTCCAGTACATCGCCATCGCCTCTTCCCATTGCCCGTTGCGCGCGAGTTCGAACGCCTTCGGGTAATAGCCGCTCATCCAGGCGGTATTGCTGGTGCCGGAGAACTGGAGCTTCATGAGGCTCATCAGCGGAATCGCATCGCCTTCGATCGGGCAGCTGATCACTACTTCGTCGCGGAAGTGGTGGTACATCTCGCAAATGCCGGCCGGCAGCGGAAAGCCTTGCTCCGATTTGATCGCCACGATGTTCGGGCAATCGTCGAGCAGGCGGCGCACCAGTTGCAACGACATGCCGGCGGGATGCACGCGCTCGAAGCCCCAGAGCGGGATCGGGAACAGCATCACTGCGAGGTCGGTCGCGTCGCAGAAGGTCTTGGTGTAGTCGTAGATCTCGTGTTCGGTAGTGGGCCAAAACTGTGGCGGATACGAAAGCAGCACGATGTCGGCGCCGGCTTTTTCCGCGAGCTTCACGGCCTCGATGTTTTCGGCCAGTGTGCCGAACGCGGCATGAAAGAACAGGGCGAGCCGGCCGCCGGCCGTTTCGCGGGCCCACGCCGTGAACTGCGCGTTTTCTTCCGGCGTGATCGTCACTTCGCTGCAAAGCAAGGTGTAGCGGAAACCGAATTCCATTGCCAGTTCGACGTCGTGACGGATGCCGTGCTCGTTGAGGCGTTTGAGGTCCGCGCTATAGCTCGGAATCGTGACGGCCGAGCAGCCGGTGAGGTGTTCGCGCGCCCAGGCGCGGGCATCGGCCTTCTTGTAGCTAGCCATGAGGAAGCATCTCCTTGAATGAGTTATTGAGCGAATTCGTGGCGATCGGAAGGGCTATTTCGCAACCGGCGCAATGCTGGCCGGAAGCGGCACGCCGACGCCTTGCCGAACGGCGCGCGCGAGCAGCATCTCGGCGATCACGACATCCTGGAGCGCAGACCCGACCGACTTGTAGAGAACGATGTCGCCATTGGCACGGCGCGGCATCATGCGTCCCGTCGCCAACGCGTTCAGAGAGGCGAGGCGGCCCGCGAGCACCACACCGGCGCGCGCGGCGGCGATGGCGTCGCCGGTGTCATGCTCGACCTCCTCGGGCATGTCGGCGACGATGCACGCAGCACGCGCCATGGTCTCTTCGTCGACTTCGCGCTGTTCGGGCAAGGTCGAGCCCAGCGAGACAACGGTGACGCCCGGCGGCAGCCAGGCGCCGCGCAGCACCGGAGATTCGTCGCGGCTGCGCGTGGCACAGATGACGACGTCCGCATCTTTTACCGCAGCCTCTGGGCGGTCCGCCACAGCGATGTCCATGGCGGGGCGCAAGCGCTCGGCGAAGCGCTCGCGGCTGGCCGGCGTCGGGCTGAAGACGCGCACGCGTTCCACCGCACGCACGGCGTTAAGGCAATCGAGCGCGCCACGCGCCTCGAATCCCGAGCCGATCACCGCGACGCGCAGCGGCCGCTCCGGCGCCAGCAGGGTGATCGCGAGCGCGGCAGTGGCCGCTGTACGCAATCCCGTCACGCGGTTGCCGTCGATCAGCGCGCGCAGCTCCATGGTCTGCTGGTCGAACAACGAGATCAGATAGCTCGCCCGGCGCGCGCGGGTATTGGCGGCGATCAGCTTGCAGCCCATGTATTCGCCGCTCGGCGAGACCGCGGTCAGGCTGCGCAGCCACACGCCCTCGCCGCGCGCCATCGAGCGCGGCGGCACCATTGCGGCCGAGATGGGCTTGGCGTAGGCGTCGGCGAGCGCCGCGACGGCCGAGGGCCAGTCGGCGAGCGACACGACATCGGCATCGCTCAAGAAAAGCGTGGGGCAGGGGGATTCGGCGGTGACGGTGTCTGACATGGTGCGGGCCTGGAAGTAAGTGGCCGGCACACGATAGAACGCGCTGCCCGTTTAGGGCAGTGCCTAAGGTCGAAAGCAGCTATCACGAAGTTCGATGGCTGGCCTCCAGCGTTTCGGCCAGAGCGCAGACCAAGCTGCGCACGGCGCGGGTCGCTCGCGTATGGGGACGCCGCGGCGACTCGGTGAGCACGACGAACCGCTCGAGAACGGGATCGACGATGCGCGACGAGGCGAGCCGCGCATCGAGCTTGCCGGGTAGCACCGACGCAATGGCATAGCCGCCGCCCGCGGCCACGACTTCATATTGGAGCCGCACGGAGTCGACTTCGACGGCGGCTCGCAATGTCACGCCGTGCTGCGAAGCGAGACGGTCGAGCCGCGCGCGCAGCAGGTGGGGTCGGCCCGGCACGACGAGCGGCAGGCCGGACAGCGCCACGAGGGGCACGTCGCCGCCTGCGACCGCGGGATCGCCACGAGGGCCGACCAAATGCAGCGGTACCCGCGCGAGCACGTGGCAGTCGCCGATGCTCGCTTCGTCCTCTTTCAAGACGATGGCCATATCGAGGCGGCCTTCGCGCAGATGTTCTTCGAGCTGCGCACTGGCGGCTTCGGTCAAGTGAAGCCGGACGGTTGGCAACTCGGCTCCCACGGCCGCAAAGAGCGGCCCGGCATAGTGGGTTACCGCCGACGGCAGCAGCCCCAGCAGCACCTCGCCGGCGGGCTGGCCGCGTGCGCTGCGGATGTCGTCCGCGAGCGCATCCGCTTCGGCTGTGAGGCGCGTGACGCGCGGCAGCATCTGCTCGCCGAACTCGGTGAGGACGACACCGCGTCCGGTCCGGCGAAACAAGCGCTCACCGCATTGCTGCTCGAGTTGCGCGATGTTGCGGCTGACCATCGACTGCGGCATATCGAGCGCGGCTGCCGCACGGCTCAAGCTGCCCGACGCCGACACTTGCAGGAACACGAGCCAGCGCGGATCGACGATGGTCGGCGCGCCGGCCGTCGCCCGTTCCACTTGACCACGCGACTCGACTGGCTTAGCGAGCGCCATGGCGCGTCTTATCCATCGCCACGACGGCCTCTTTCAGCAGCCCACGCAGCCAAGTGAGGCCAGGGTCCGAAGTGCGATGCTTGTGCCATTGGACCGACTGCTCCATCGTGGGAACGGCTACGGGCACTTCGCGCAGCACGATCGGCAGGCTGCGCGAGGCCGCTTCGGCGAGCCGCCGGTGCATGGTCGCGATCCGGTCCGTGCCCACCAGCAGATAGGCGGGGGAGAGGAAGCTGTACGTGCTTGCCTCCACACGTCTGACGATACCGAGTCGCTGCATGAACCAATCTTCCAGCGCGGTTTGCCCCTCGCCGACTTGCACGACGACATGCCCGGCCGCCATGTAACGCTCGTTCGTCATCTCGCCTTGCGCGAGCGGGCTCCGATCCCACACGACGCAGCAGAACGTTTCCTCGAGCAGTACCTCGGCCGGATGCTCGGTCGAGCAATACTCCTTGGGGATGATCAAGATATCCGCTTCGCCACGCTCCAGCAATCGGTGCGGATAGGCGATCTGCGGGCGCAGATCGAAACGGATGCCCGGCGCCTGCGCATAGGCGAGCGCAAACAGGTGCGGCATCAGCGTTGTCATCGTGTAGTCCGATACGAACAGACGGAATAGGCGATTGGCCTGCGCCGGCACGAATTCGGGCTGGGCTGCCACCGTCGCATCGACGCGCACGAGAATGTCTCGCACGGCGTCCTTCAAGGTTTCCGCGCGCGGCGTCGGCTCCATCTTGCGCCCTACCTGCACGAGCAGTTCGTCGTTGAAGTATTCGCGCAACCGCGCGAGCGCGTTGCTCATCGCCGATTGGCTCAGGTGAATTTTTTCGGCGGCCCGGCTGATGTTCTGTTCGCTCAAAAGGGCGTCGAGCGCCACGAGCAAGTTGAGGTCGAGCTTGTTGAACCGCATGCGTGCTGTCTCCGGTCACGCGATATCAGGGTTTAGCCTGAAAGTATTGATATTGTCGATATCGGCAATGGATCGAATCCATTTTTAGGATACCTCGGCCTATCTTAACCTAGGTGACATCTCGAAGCGATCAGGCATCAAACATCGCATCGGGAGACCAGCGTCAGGGCATTTCCGGATCGAACGTATCGCCGTACGCCGTCCGTCCGCACCGCGCTTTCCACTATTAGATAGACGCCAGGCGGCGCAAGCGCCCCTAGGATGAGGAGACAGCATGTCCAGGAAACTGATCGCGGCCGTCGTCGGCTGCACGATGTTGGCCGCCGGTTCGATGAACGAAGCCCAAGCATTCGAAGGCGGCGTTTCCCCGTATCCCGCGGGCGCGGTCGGCACGAACATCGCCAACTTGCCGCCGATCCCCGGTTTGTTTGCGCTGGAGCAGTTCAACTACAGCTTTGCGAATGGCCTTTACGGTAACGACGGCAAGAAGCTGCCTATCCCGTTCAAAACGTCGGTGTTTTCCGAAACTACGCGTTTGCTCGCGTCGTATCCGTTTCATCTGCTCGGTGCGAACGTCTACACGCAATTGGTCATCCCAGTCGTGTCGCTGCATACGAGCGTATTCGGGCAGTCGAGCACGCAGAACGGCCTTTCCAATATCACACTGACGCCGGTGCTGCTGGAATGGCATCTCTCTCAGAACCTGGTGATTGCATCGGGTATCGACTTCGCGTTCGAAACGGGTTCCTACAGCCCGGTCAAGCCAAGCGTTGCGGTGGGCTACACCTCGGTGCAACCGGTGTTCTCGGTTCGCTACAACGCTCCGAACGGCATCGACGTCGCCGTCGCGAACCGTCTGCTGCTCAACTCAAAGAACGGCACGACGAACTATAGCTCGGGCGACGGCTACGTCGGCGAATTCGAAGCGGGTTGGAACTTCGGTCCGTGGAAGCTCGGCGTGGTCGGCGCGTATCTGAATCAGTTCAGCGACGACAAGGCGAATGGCGTGAAGGTGGGCAACCGCACGAAGACGTTCGGCATCGGTCCGTCGGTCGTCTACGACGCCCGAACCTGGAACGTCAATCTTAACTATCAGCAAGGCGTCTATGCCGCGAACACGGCCAAGAGCAACAGCGTCTGGCTGAACATCGCCATCCCGTTGTGGCCAGGCTTCGGGCGAAAAGGCTAAGACAGGGTCGCGCGCCCAGTGACAGCGCCGTCATGAACGCTGCGATCGACCAATCCGCAATTTAACGAAGGCAAGCAACCATGTTTCGCTACTTTCCTACCAACTACGTCTGGGACTTGTCCGTCAATCTCGCCATCGAAATGGGCGCACGCATCGGCGAAATCGAGGACATGTGCGGGCCGCTGCAGGACGCGGCCAAGCAGCCGGATGCGGACGGCACGCGTGCGTTTCGCGAGGCGTGGGTCAAAACGGCCGATCGGCTCTGCGATCTGGCGCGCGAAGACGAAGCTCGAGGGCGCCTGCTGTCTGCGGGCGAGAAGCACAAGCGGGCCGCGATTTATCTGATCACGGCCGAGCGCATGCTGGCGCACGATGCGCCAGGGCGCATCGACCTATACCGCCGCTCGCTCGACACGTTTGACCGAGGGACTGCGCTTGGCGGCGAGAACTGCGAGCGCGTCGTCATTCCATACGGAGACAAGCAGCTCTCTGGCCTGCTCGTGAAAGCCAACCACGCTGGCGCGCGCAGCCCGCTGCTGGTGCAGGTGAACGGGCTCGATTCGACGAAGGAGATGAAGTACTTCGTGGGCCTGCCGGCGTGGCTCGCGGCGCGCGGCGTGTCTTCGCTGATCGTCGATCAACCCGGCACCGGCGAAGCACTGCGTCTGCACGGCCTGCATGCGCTCTACAACTCGGAGGTCTGGGCAAGCAAGATCGTCGACTGGCTGGAGTGCCGTGACGATGTCGATCCTGAGCGAATCGGCATGGAAGGCGTCTCGCTGGGCGGCTACTACTGTCCGCGTGCAGTGGCCTTCGAGCCGCGCTTCGCGTGCGGCGTGGTGTGGGGCGCCAATCACGACTGGCGCGACGTGCAGAAAAAGCGCCTGCAGCGTGAAGGCAACTTCCCCGTGCCGCATTACTGGAAACACGTCTGCTGGGTCTGGGGCGCGAAAGATGTCGACGACTTCATGCGCATCGCCGAAGACGTGCATCTGGACGGCGTGCTCGATCGCATCAAGGTGCCGTTCCTCGTCACGCATGGCTCGAAGGATTCGCAGATCCCGGTTGCCTGGGCGCATCGCACCTATGAGCAGCTCGTGAACAGCCCGAAGCGCGAGCTGAAGATTTTCACAGAGCGCGAAGGCGGCGTGCAGCACTCGAGCTTCGACAACTCGATCAACGCGGGGCACTTCATCGCCGACTGGGTTGCCGAAACGCTCGGCGGACGCACCGCGCGTTGACCCAACCACCTTTTTCAAGCACGCACATCTCATGAACATCATCGGACCCGATACGCTCGTCTTCGGCGTGGACGACGTCGCCGCCTGCAACCGGTATCTGATCGACTACGGCCTGCTGCCGATGCGCAGCGACGATCGCGGCGGCCGTTTCGAGGCGCTCGACGGTACAGGCATCGAAATCGCTCATCGTGACGATCCGGCGCTGCCGCCAGCGCTCGGCACGGCAAGCATGCTGCGCAAGACGATCTACGGCGTCGCCGATGCTGCGACGCTTGATGCGATCGCCGAGGAACTGCTCCGCGATCGAGAAGTGCGCAAGCTCGTCGATGGGTCCGTTGAATCGGTCGACGACATGGGTTTCGTCATCGGTTTCCAGGTGACGACACGCCGCTCCCTGTCCCTGCCGGCCGAGCCGGTGAACGCGCCCGGTGCGCCCGCGCAGCGCGCGCCGAACGTCGTGGCCGTGCGAGACGATGCCGTGCTCACGCCGCGCACACTGTCACATGTCGTCTACTTCGTGCCCGATGCCGCCAAGGCCGAAGCGTTCTACGTGGAGCGTCTCGGCTTTCGCTGCACGGACCGCTTCACGGGCATCGGCCCGTTCCTGCAGCCGGCCGGCACGCTCGATCATCACACGCTGTTCATGATCCAGACGCCGCCTTTCATGAAGGGCTGCGAGCACTTCACGTTTCATATGGGCGGGCCGACGGAAGTCTTGCAGGCCGGCACGCGTTTCGTCGCGAAGGGCTACCAGTCGTTCTGGGGACCCGGGCGCCACCGCTTCGGCTCGAACTGGTTCTGGTACTTCAACAGCCCGCTCGGCTGCCATATCGGCGTCGTACTCGACA